>Ga0164243_10010301_pt1 | contig 13458 bp, 10 predicted proteins | sample OricompcompostOP_FD_108781 | JGI IMG/M metagenome (GOLD analysis project Ga0164243, IMG submission 108781) | Organic Plus compost microbial communities from Emeryville, California, USA - Original compost - Organic plus compost (OP) | ecosystem: Engineered > Solid waste > Mixed feedstock >... | reverse complement strand
GGGATCGGGCTCGTGTTCTCCTGCCTCGCCGCCTATGGGCTCTCGCGGTTCCAGTTCCGCGGCAAGGGCAGCTTCCTCACCTTCCTGCTCGTGACGCAGATGTTCCCGGCGATCATGCTGCTCATCCCGTACTTCCAGATCATCAGCACGATCGGGCTGTACGACACCTACGGGGCGCTCATCGTGACCTACGTCGCCTTCTCGGTGCCGTTCTGCACCTGGACGCTGTACGGCTACATGCGGAGCATCCCGAAGGAACTGGACGAGGCGGCGCTCATCGACGGCTGCACCCCGTTCGGCGCGTTCCGCCGGGTCGTGCTGCCACTCGCCCGGCCCGGCGTCATCGCGACCGCGATCTTCTCCTTCATCACGGGCTGGAACGAGTACATCTACGCCCTCGCGCTCGTGCAGTCCGAGTCGATGAAGACCCTCCCGGTGGGCATCGGCGTCATGGCGAGCAACGACGCCCTGGACTGGAACGCCCTCATGGCGGCCTCCGTGATCGCCGTGATCCCGATGCTCGTGATCTTCGTGTTCTTCCAGCGCCACCTCGTGAGCGGGCTCGGGGCGGGGGCGGTCAAGGGATGACCGGTCCGCTCTATCGCGACCCGGTCGAGGACGGCGCGGCGGATCCCAAGGTGATCTGGAACCCGCGCGAGCGGGAGTGGTGGATGTTCTACACCGCGCGCCGCACCCGAACCCCCGAGAACGGCGTCGGCTGGGTGCACGGCACCGGGATCGGGGTGGCCTCCTCCGCAGACCACGGCGCGACCTGGACCTACCGCGGCCAGGTCGCCGGGCTCGAGACCGACTGGGGCACGAACACCTTCTGGGCACCCGAGATCGTGGAGGAGAACGGCGTCTTCCACATGTTCGTGAGCTGGATCCGCGGGATGCCGACGAGCTGGGTCGGCCACCGTCGCCTCATGCGGCACTACACGAGCCCGGACCTCGTCGCATGGGAGTACGCGGGCGAGGTGCCGCTCGGCTCGGAGTTCGTGATCGACGCGGGCCTGCACCGACTCCCGGGCGGCGGCTGGCGCATGTGGTACAAGGACGAGGCGGACGGCAGCAGCATCTGGGCGGCCGACAGCGACGACCTCGTCGCGTGGGAGGTGCGCGGCCCCGTGCTGCGGCCGCCCTTCGCCGTGGAGGGGCCCGACGTGTTCCGCCTCGCGGGGCGGTACTGGATGATCGTGGACGCGAAGCAGCAGCTGCTCTACCGCTCCGACGACCTGGAGGAGTGGGAGCACGTCGACACCCTGCTCGACGCGGCGAGCGGGCTCGCGAGCGGGCGGGTCGACGACCTCGGCCCCGGCCTGCACGGCAGCGTCGTGGTCGCGGGGGAGTCGGCGTGGCTGTTCTACTTCACGCATCCCGACCGGCACCGGCCCGATCTCGTCGCCCCGGACCACCGGCGCTCCTCGATCCAGGTCGCCGAGCTCGTCCCGGCGGGGGACACCCTCGCCTGCGAGCGCAGCGACCGCGTCGTGCCCGATCTTCGGGCCGCCGAGACGGATGGCTGAGCGCTACCCCTTCCCGTTCGTCCGGGATCGCGCCGATCCCTGGATGCTCCGGCGCGACGGGCGCGTCCTGCTCGTCGCGACGGACGACAACGGCGGGCGCAGCGTCGAGTCCCGGCACCTGCTCATCCGCTCCGCGGACACGATCGCGGGCCTCGCGACCGCGGAGGACCACGCGATCCTCGGCATCGGCCCCGCGGGCATCGCGGGCGGCTTCTGGGCGCCCGAGCTGCACGAGATCGCGGGACGGCTGCACCTGCTCGTCGCGCCGTGCGTCGGGGAGGCCTCCTGGCGGGCGGTGCACGCCCACGTCCTGACCCTGCGGGAGGGCGGCGACCCGCTCGTCGCGGCGGACTGGGGCGCGCCGCATCCCGTGCGCCGCGCCTCGGGCGAGCCGATCGGGCCGGCGGGGCGGGCCGGGATCACCCTCGACATGACGGTGCTCGAGGACGCCCGGCGGTGGTACGCGGTCTGGTCGCAGCGGGTGGTCGAGGGCGCGGAGGTCGGCCCGGCGGAGCTGTGGATCGCGACGATCGACCCGCGTGATCCCGCCCGTCTCACGAGCGAGCCGAGCCGCATCCTCTCCCCGGAGCTCGCGTGGGAGCGCGTCGGATCGCCCGTCCTCGAGGGGCCTGCCGTGCTGCATCGGGACGGCCGGGTCGAGCTGTTCTACTCGGCCGCGGCCGTCGGACCGGACTATGCGGTGGGCGTCGCGGTCGCCGCGAGCGGCGCCGACCTGCTCGACCCCGCCGCGTGGCACAGGCGCGGCACGCCCGTGCTCGCCTCCGACCCGGCGCGCCGGATGTGGGGGCCGGGTCACAACGGCTTCGTCGCGGACGAGGACGGCGAGCTGCTCGTCGTGCATCACGCGATGGCGACCCCGGTGCTGCCCGGTCGGCACGTCGCGCTCACGCCGCTCGCCGACCTGCTGCCCTGATGGCGCGCGGCGCGGCTCAGGCGCGGGCGGCCCAGCGGGCCGCGCCGAGCAGCAGGGCGCGGCGCTCGGCCGAGGCGTAGGAGCGCAGGTCGTGCCCGAGCAGGTCGACGGCGACGCGGGCGGGCCCGACCTCGCGAGCCCAGAGCAGCGGGTGGTGCACGCCGCCGTACTCGTGCCAGGCGAGCTGCTGCGCCTCGGGGGAGACCCGCAGGTCGCTGTACCGCTCGTCGACGAGGTCGAAGTGGTCGCGGCCCTCGAGGTCCGCGGTGATCGGATGCGCGGTCGGGCCGAGCAGGACGCGCGCCGGGCCGAGGTCGGGATGCCAGCTGCGTCCCGCGACCCAGCGCCCGCCGAGGATCCGCTCCCAGTCCTCCCACCCGGGCCAGAGCACCGTCGCGGCGTGCACCGCGAGCAGCCCGCCGCCGCGCGCGAGATGGCTGCGCAGGCCCTCCCGGGCGGCGGGGGACGGGATCGCCTCGTCGCCCTCGGCGCGCGCCGCGTTCACGACGACCAGGTCGGGCGTCCGCGGTTCCGGCTCGTCGAACAGGGCCGGCTGCTCGGGTGCGCGCGGCGCGAGCCGGGCGAGCTCGCGATCCACCTGCACGGCGAGCTGCACCTCGAAGCCGTCCGCCTCGAGCAGCACGCCGATCGCCTCGCTCGTCTCCAGGAAGGAGTGCCACGGGTCGGCGTGGTCGCCTCCTCCGCTCAGGATGAGCACGCGACCGGCCATACCGGCGATGCTAGTCGGCGCGGATGAACACGCTCAGATCGCGCGGGCCGCGTACTGCTCGCGGATCACAGGCCGGGTGTCCACCGCGAACTCGGCCGAGACTCCCACGGGCCACGCGGGCCGCTCGCCCGTGAGGGCCCAGCCGGCCTGCACGGCCGCGCCCGCGGCGACGTACTCGCCCGGCGTCGGCACCGACACCGGGGCGTCGAACACCTGGGCCGCGATCCGGCTCACGGCCGGGTTCTGCGCGGCGCCGCCGACGAGCAGGATGCGCCGCGCCTCGACGCCGTGCGCGCGCACCGCCTCGAGGCCGTCCGCGAGCCCGCACAGCATCCCCTCGATCGCGGCGCGCGCGAGGTTCTCCCGCGAGGTCGAGGCGAGGGTCATGCCGAACAGGGTCGCGGTCGCGCCGGGCAGGTTGGGCGTCCGCTCGCCCTCGAAGTAGGGCTGCAGCACGAGGCCGCCCGCGCCGGGCTCCGCGGCGAGGGCGAGCTCGCCGAGGGTCGCGTGGTCGACGCCGAGCAGCCGGGCGACGGCGTCCAGGATGCGGGCCGCGTTGAGCGTCGCGACGAGCGGCAGGAAAGCGCCGCTCGCGTCCGCGAAGCCCGCGACCGTGCCGCTCGCATCGCGCACCGGCCGTTCCGTCACGGCGAACACCGTGCCGCTCGTGCCGATCGAGACGACCACGTCACCGGGTCGTGCGTCCAGGCCGAGGGCGGCCCCTGCGTTGTCGCCCGCACCGGGGCCGACGACGACGCCGGCCGGGATCGCGCCGTGCGCGACCGTCTCGCCCGCGCGCTCGGCGGGACCGAGCACGCGGGGCAGGACCGCGTCGTGGCCGAGGGCGGCGACGAGCAGCTCCCGGTCGTAGCCCTCCTCGGCCCGCTCGTCGGCGGGGGTCCAGTAGCTCGTGCCGGAGGCGTCCGAGCGGTCGGTCGCGAGGGCGTCGAGCACCGGGCCGAGCGGCGACTCGTCCGCCGGGCCGTAGCCGAGCAGCCGCCAGGTGAGCCAGTCGTGCGGCAGGGCGACCGCCGCGACCCGCGCGGCGTTCCGGGGCTCCGCGTCCCGCAGCCAGCGCAGCTTGGTCGCGGTGAAGCTCGCGACCGGCACGCTCCCGGTGCGGCGCGCGAGCTCCTCGGCGCCGAACTCGGCGATCAGGTCGGCCGCGGCGCCCGCCGAGCGGGTGTCGTTCCAGAGCAGGGCGGGCCGGATCACGCGGCCCTCCGCGTCGAGCGCGACGAGGCCGTGCTGCTGGCCGCCCACCGCGATCGCGGCGACGTCGGCGAGCCCGCCCGCGTCGGCGATCGCGTCCTGCAGCGCCTCCCACCACGCGGCCGTGTCGACCTCGGTGCCGTCCGGGTGGGCCGCCCGCCCCTGGCGGACGACCTCCCCGGTCGCGAGGTCGCGCACGACCACCTTGCAGCTCTGCGTCGAGCTGTCGATCCCTGCGACGAGCGTCATGCCGCGAGGCTACCCGCGCGCGCCGAGCAGGTGCTCCGTCGCGAGCTGCTGCAGGCGCACGAAGCCGAAGCCCTTGCCGCCGAGGTAGACCGAGGGGTCGAAGTCCTCGAAGGCGCCGCGGTCCGCGAGCAGATCCGTGTAGCTCTCGCCCGCGCCGAGCGTCGTCTCGGCGAGCTCGGGCACGCGGGCGGCGGCGAGCGCCTCCTGCACCTCGGGGTCGGCGCGGAACGCGGCCGCGCGCTCCTTGAGCAGCAGGTAGGTGCGCATGTTCGCGCTCGCGGAGTCCCACACGCCCGTCTCGTCCTCGGTGCGGCTCGGCTTGTAGTCGAAGTGCCGCGGTCCGTCGTAGGCGGGCCCGCCGTTCGGGCCGCCGTTCTCGAGCAGGTCGACGAGGGCGAAGGCGTTGTGCAGGTCGCCGTGGCCGAACACGAGGTCCTGGTCGTACTTGATGCCGCGCTGGCCGTTCAGGTCGATGTGGAAGAGCTTGCCGTGGAAGAGCGCCTGCGCGATGCCTGCCGCGTAGTTGAGGCCCGCCATCTGCTCGTGGCCGACCTCGGGATTGAGGCCCACGAGCTCGGGGTGCTCGAGCTCGTTGATGAAGGCGAGGGCGTGGCCCACGGTGGGCAGCAGGATGTCGCCGCGCGGCTCGTTGGGCTTGGGCTCGATCGCGAACCGGATGTCGTAGCCCTTGTCGAGCACGTACTGCGCGAGCAGGTCCACGGCCTCCTTGTAGCGCGCGAGGGCGGAGCGGATGTCCTTCGCGGCGTCGTACTCCGCGCCCTCCCGGCCGCCCCACATGACGAAGGTGTGCGCGCCGAGCTCGGCCGCGAGGTCGAGGTTGCGCAGCACCTTGCGCAGCGCGAAGCGCCGAACCTGGCGGTCGTTGGAGGTGAAGCCGCCGTCCTTGAACACCGGGGCGCTGAACAGGTTGGTCGTGATCATGGGCACGACGAGGCCGGTGTCGGCGAGGGCGCCCTTCAGGCGATCGATCTGGGTCTGGCGCTCGGCGTCGGTCGAGCCGAAGGCGAACAGGTCGTCGTCGTGGAAGGTCAGGCCGTAGGCGCCGAGCTCGCTGAGCCGCTCGACCGCGTGCACGACGTCGAGCGGCGGTCGGGTCGGCCCGCCGAACGGGTCGGTGCCGTTGTAGCCGATGGTCCAGAGACCGAAGGAGAAGCGGTCGGCGCGAGTGGGCTGGAGAGCCATGATGCATGTCCTGTTCGACGGTGAACCCTGCGGCACGGAAATGTTGCCGAATCCAACTTATACCATGCGGGGGCGGGGGTCGCGTCGGTAGACTGGCCTCTCACGCAGGTTCCAGCGCAGGAGTCAGGGATGACCGATCCGGCACCGCTCGACGAGCCCGGCGGCGCCCGGATCACGCTCGCCGAGCTCGCCGTCGAGGCGGGCGTCTCGCTCGCCACGGCGTCCAAGGTGCTCAACGGGCGCAGCGACGTCGCGACCGCGACGCGCGCCCGCGTGGAGGCGCTGCTCGACCGGCACGGCTACCGTCGCCGCGCGCAGGGCCGGCCGCGCGCCCGGCTCCTCGAGCTCGTGTTCCACGAGCTGCAGAGCGCCTGGTCGATGGAGATCATCCGCGGCGTCGAGTCGGTCGCCGCCGAGAACGGCCTCGGCGTCGTGCTCACGCAATCCGGCACGCGGCACGCGCCCGGTCCGGACTGGGTGGAGAACGTGATCCAGCGGGGCGTCGCGGGGGCCGTGCTCGTGTTCTCGGAGCTGCCCGCGCCGATGCGCGCCGCGCTCGCCGCGCGCTCCATCCCCTTCGTCATCATCGACCCGGCGGGGGATCCGCCGCCCGAGATCCCCGCGGTCGGCTCGGCGAACTGGGCGGGCGGGCTCGCCGCGACCCGGCACCTCATCGAGCTCGGGCACCGGCGGATCGCCGTCATCAGCGGGCCGGAGGACATGATGTGCTCCCACGCGCGCATCGACGGCTACCGCTCCGCGATGGCCGCAGCCGGCCTGCCCGTGCGGGAGGAGTGGGTGCGCTGGGGCGACTTCCACAGCGAGGGCGGCACGCGGCACGCGGCCGAGCTGCTCTCGCTGCCCGAGCCGCCCACGGCGATCTTCGCGGGCAGCGACCTGCAGGCGCTCGGCGTGTACGAGCTCGCGCGCGTGCGGGGCATCCGCATCCCGGAGGAGCTCTCGGTCGTGGGCTACGACGACATCCCGCTCGCGGAGTGGGTGAGCCCGCGCCTCACGACCGTGCACCAGCCGCTCGAGGAGATGGGGCGTGAGGCCGCGCGGCTCGTGCTCCGGCTCGTCGCGGAGCCCGTGAGCCCCGCCCCGCGCATGGACCTCGCGACGCGCCTCGTGGTCCGCGAGTCCACCGCCGCCCCCGCCTGACCCTCCTCTTCCCGCGAGAGGGTCGTATTCGGCGCCTTCGCGGCTCCGGACGGGGCGGTGGGTGCCGGATACGACCCTCTCGCGGGCTCTCAAGGGTGCGAGACGGTCACGACGGGGTGCAGGCGGCGGGTGTGGTCGACGACCCGCGTCGCCCCCGTGAGGGTCGCGGGCAGCTCGGCGACGAGGTCGCCCGCCGAGCGGCCGAGGCCGAACACGAGCTCGCCCGGCTCCACGATGCGCCGGCCGTCCCGCCCCGTGAAGGAGGCGAGGTCGGCGCTCGCGCGGAACGTCACCCGTGCCGCCTCGCCCGGCGCGAGCTCGACGCGCGCGTAGCCGATGAGCCGCCGCACCGGGCGCACGACGCTCGCGACCGGGTCGTGCAGGTAGAGCTGCACGACCTCGGCGCTCGCGCGGTCGCCCGTGTTCGTCACGGTGATCGCGACGTCGAGCTCGTCCTCGAACTCGGCGGCCGAGACGGTCGGCTCCGACCAGGCGAAGCTCGTGTACGAGAGCCCGTGCCCGAACCAGAAGGCGGGCGTCGGGTCGATGCTCGACACCCCGGTGCGTCGCGCGAGCTTCGCCGCGAGGTAGGTCGAGGGCTGCGCACCCGGCGTCCCCGGCACGCTCACGGGGAGTCGGCCGGAGGGGTTCACACGGCCGCTCAGCACGCCCGCGATCGCGCGCGTGCCCTCCTCGCCCGCGAAGAACGCCTCGACGATCGCGCTCGCGCCCGGCCGCCCGTCGGCCGGGATCGCAGCGCCGAGCGCGTAGGGACGCCCGGCGAGCAGCACCTCGACGGTCGGCGTGCCGGTCGCGAGCACCGCGTCCACGAGCTCCTGTTGCGCGCCCGGGAGGGAGAGGTCCTCCGCGTCGCAGCCCTCCCCGCTCGTGCCGCGGCCGAACAGGCCGGCCCGGTCGCCGAGGGCGAGCACGACGACGTCGGCCGCGCGCGCCGCCGCGACGGCCGCGGGGATCCCGTCGACCTCTCCGCCCGCGACGCTCGTGCCGCGCTCCACGACGATCTCGGCGCCCGGGAACTCGTCGCGCAGCGCGTCGAGCAGGGTGGGCAGCTCGATGCCGAGGCCCGCCTCGGGGTGGTGCTGGCCGACGTGCAGCGGGAAGGAGTAGCAGCCGAGCACCGCGTAGGGGTCGTCGCCGTTCGGGCCGATCAGGGCGATCCGGCGGGGCGCGGTGAGCGGGAGCAGGCCGTCGTTCGAGAGCAGCACGATCGCGCGCTCCGCGAGCTCGCGGGCGAGAGCGCGGTTCTCCGGCGGGTCGAGGTCGATCGAGCCGCGCAGCGCCGCCATGTCGTCCAGGTCGCGCCCGACGAGGGCGGGCGGCACGGGGTCGCGGTCCGCGTCGAGCAGGCCGAGCTCGGCCTTCTGCGCGAGCACGCGCCGCAGCGCCCGGTCGACGAGCGCCTCGGGCACCCGGCCCTCCCGCACCGCGGCGACGAAGGCGGGGCCGAGACCGCGCGGGCTCGGCAGCTCGACGTCGATGCCCGCCTCCAGGGCGAGCCGCGCCGCGTCGACCCAGTCGGCGGCGACGCCGTGCTGCACGTGCAAGAAGGCGATCGCGAAGTAGTCCGCGACGACCGTGCCCGCGAAGCCCCACTCCTCCCGCAGCAGGCCCGTGAGCAGGCTCGCGTCGGCGGCCGAGGGCACCCCGTCGAGGTCGGTGTAGGCGTTCATCACGGAGCGCGGGCCCGCCTCCCGCACGGCCATCTCGAAGGGCGGCAGGATCACGTCCGCGAGCTCGCGCGCCCCCATCGATACGGGCGCGAGGTTGCGCCCCGCGCGCGAGGCGGAGTAGCCGGCGAAGTGCTTGAGGGTCGCCACGATCCCGGCGCCCTCCAGGCCGCGCACGTAGGCGCTCGCGATCGTGCCGACGAGGTACGGGTCCTCGCCGATCGTCTCCTCGACGCGTCCCCAGCGCGCGTCGCGGACCACGTCGAGCACGGGGGCGAGGCCCTGGTGCACGCCGACCGAGCGCATGTCGGCGCCGATCCGGCCCGCCATCCGCTCGACGAGCTCGGGGGAGAACGAGGCCCCCCAGGAGAGCGGCACGGGGTAGGCGGTCGCGCCCCAGGCGGCGAAGCCCGCGAGGCACTCGTCGTGGGCGACCGCCGGGATGCCGAGCCGGCTCTCCGCCGCGAGCCGCTCCTGGGTGCGCAGCAGCGACACCGCGCCGACCGCCGGGTCGACGGGCCGCGTGCCGAACGGCCGGGTGAGCTGGCCGAGGCCGAGCGGCAGGAGGGCGTCGAGGTCGATCGGGTCGGCCATCTCGTTCTGGTTGGGGGCGACCTCGGCCCCGTCGTCCGAGGCCGCGATCCACACTCCGTAGAGCTGGGCGACCTTCTCCTCGAGGGTCAGCTCGGCCAGGAGCGCGTCGACTCGCTCGGCGACCGGGGTCGAGGCGTCGCGCCAGGTCGCGGCCGTCACGTCTGATGTCACGTCTATCCCTTCACGGCGCCGGTCAGGCCGCCGACGATCCGGCGCTGCGCGATCGTGAAGAACACGAGCGCCGGGAGCATCGCGATCGAGGTGAAGGCGAGCACCTTCGCCGTGTCCTGCGAGTAGGTCGTGGAGAACGCCTGCACCCCGAGGGGCAGTGTCGCATGCGAGGGGTCGCCGAGGATGAGCAGCGGCAGCAGGTAGGAGTTCCAGCTCGCGACGAAGGCGAGCACGCCCACCGTGACGAGTCCCGGACCGGAGAGCGGCAGCACGATGCGCCAGAAGAAGCCGAACCGGCCCGCTCCGTCGATCGTCGCCGCGTCCTCGAGCTCGCCGGGGATCGCGCGCAGGAAGGGCACCAGGATGATGATCGTGGTCGGCAGGGCGAAGGCGATCTGCGGGATCACGATGCCCGCGACGCTGCCGAGCAGTCCGAGCCCCTTGATCATCACGAAGAGCGGCACGACCGCGACGGAGAGCGGGAAGAGCAGCCCCGCGGTGAAGAGCGAGAACAGCAGGTCGCGGCCGCGGAACGCGTAGCGCGCGATCACGAAGGCGGCCATCACGCCGAGCACGACGACCCCGGCGGTCGTCGTGAGGGCCGCGATCGCACTGTTGCCGAGCTGGATCCAGAAGTTCCCCGACTGCAGCACCGCGACGTAGTTGTCGAGCACCCACGGCGCGGGCAGCCCGCTCGGGTCGAGGGTCATCTGCCGCGTCGTGCGGAAGCCGTTCAGGATCACGAAGAGCACGGGCGCGATCGTGACGATCACGCACATCAGGGCGATGACATACGCGAGCGGCGAGCCCCAGTCGACGCGGCGGCGGCGCTCGGGGGCGCGGAGGGTGGCGGCGGTCATGTCAGGCGCTCCTCGTGACGGCACCCGCCAGGTCGCGCCGCAGCACGAGGCGCTGGTAGAGCAGCGCGAAGACGAGCGAGATGACGAACAGGATCACGGCGACCGCGCTGCCGTATCCGAGCTGCGAGCGCTGGAAGCCGTACTGCACCATGTAGGTCGCCATGGTCGTCGTCGCGTTCACGGGCCCGCCGCCCGTGAGCACCCAGACCATGTCGAAGAGCTGCAGCGAGCCGATCATGGAGAGGAAGGCCCAGATCCGGATGGTCGGGCCGAGCAGTGGAAGCGTGATGTGGCGCTGGATCTGCCACCAGCTCGCCCCGTCGATCGCGGCCGCCTCGGCGAGCTCGTCGGGCACGGACTGCAGGCCCGCGAGCATGAGCAGGATCGCGAAGCCGAGGTACTTCCAGCTCAGCACGAAGAACAGCGTGCCCATCACGATCTGCCCGTCCGCGAGCCAGAGCTGGGTCACCCCGCCGAGCCCGATCCCGGCGAGGAACGCGTCGAAGGGGCCGCCGGGCTGCAGGAGCAGCTTGAAGGCGAGGCCCGCGACGACCTCGCTCAGCACGTAGGGCACGAAGATGAGGGTGCGGATGAGGGTGCGGCCCCGCAGGCGGCGGTTGAGCAGGAGCGCGATCCCGATCGCGAGCGGTCCCTGGATGAGCAGGGAGAGTGCGACGATGAGCAGGTTGTGGCCGATCGCGCCGAGGAAGACCGGGTCGCCGAGCGCGCGGACGTAGTTGTCGAGGCCGATGAAGCGCTCGAGCGGGCCGAGGCCGTTCCAGTTGAACAGGCTGTAGACGGCCGCGAGGGCGACCGGCACGAGCACGAAGCCGACGTAGACGACGAGGGCGGGGGCCGCGAAGCCCCAGATCATCGCGGCGCCGCGCCAGTCGACGCGCCTCCGCGTGGGCCGGGCCGGGCCCGCGGCGCTCCGGTCGGGAAGCGTCGCGGACCCGGTCGCGAGGGTGCTGATCGCCATCGGCTAGAGCGTCGCCGCCGCGTTCTGCATCGCCGTGACGATGTCCTCCGGCGTGCCCTGTCCGCCGAACAGCGCGACGATGCCGTCGTTCATCGCCCCGCCCACGGTCGCGCCGTAGGTCGTGTCGAGCCAGAGCTGGACGTAGGAGGCGGACTGCAGCCCCTCGAGCACCTGCTGGAGGTTGGGGTCGGTGATGCTGCTCGCCGCGGCGGGCAGCACGGGCAGGCCCGCCCCGCTCGCGCCGAACCGCTTCTGCACGTCCTCGCTCTCGATGTACTGCAGCAGCTCGACGCACTCCGGCGGGGCCCACGCCGCGCAGGCGAAGCCGTCGCCGCCGCCGAGCGCCGCGGTCGGGTCGCCCTGCGCGCCGTCGATCCCGGGGAAGTTGAACCAGCCGAGGAACGGCGGGGCGGTCGCCTCGGCCTGCGAGCCGCTGTCCTTGAGGATGCCCCCCATCACGCCGGGATCCCAGTGCCCCATGAGCTCCATGGCCGCCTTGCCCGTCGCGACGAGGCCGGCCGAGCTGCCCGCGCCCTGCTGGGCGGGCGTCGCGAGGAAGCCCTCCTGGAAGGGCTCGGTCGCGAGGAAGTCCTCGAGCTCGTCGCCCGCCTCGACGAAGCACGCGTCCGAGAAGTCGAACTGCGCCTGCGCGGTGCGCAGCACGTCGGGGGAGCAGGACTTGAGCACGAAGTTGTACCACCAGTGCGCGGCGGGCCACTTGTCGCCCGCGCCGACCGCGATGGGGGTGATCCCCGCGGCCTTGAGCTTGGCGACATCCTCGTTCAGCTCGTCGAGCGTCGTGGGCACCGCGTCGATCCCGGCCTGGGCGAACAGGTCCTTGTTGTACCAGAAGCCCTCGATGCCGTACTGGAAGGGCAGCCCGTAGGTCTTGCCCTCGAGCTGCCAGCCGCTCACGACCGGGCCGATCTCATCGACGGTGTCCTGCACCTGGTCGGTGATGTCCATGAGGTAGCCGGCGGCGACCTGGTCCTTGAGCTCGCCGCCGCCCCAGGCTTGCAGCAGGTCGACGCCGCTGCCGGAGCGCAGCGCGTTGGGGATGAGGGTGCGCTGCAGATCCTCGTTCTGGTACGCCTCTACCTTGACGGTGACGTTCTCGTGCTGCGCCATGAACTCGTCGGCGACGTCCTGCCAGAGGCTCTTGAGGGGGTCGCCCGTTCCGTTGTGCCACCACGTGATGGTGACCTTGCCGTCGCCTCCGTCGTCGCCGCTCGCGCCGCATCCGGCGAGGGCTCCGACCGCGAGCAGGGCGGACGCGGAGATCGCGACCGTCCGCGTGATGCGGGACCTGTTCATCATCGAACACCTCTCGAAAGTTTCGACTTCTCTGTCGAAAGTGATTGGGATGTCTCGCAAGATACCGCTCCGGGCATTTGCGGTCAAGCACAACAAATAGCCGTTCGCGTCGCCGGGCGGGCGGGGGCCGCTCACTAGAGTCGGAGGATGCAGACGCGCGGGAACAGCATCGACGACGTGCGCCGGCGCAACCTCGCGATCGTGCTCGGGCTCATCCACCGCGACGGCCCCGCCTCGCGTGCCGCGATCACCGCCGCGACCGGGCTCAACCGTTCGACCGTCGCGGCACTCGTCGCCGAGCTCGAGGCGCTCGGGCTGCTCGTGGAGGGCGACCCCGTCGCGACGAACCGGGTCGGCCGGCCCTCGCCCGTGGTCTCCGCCTCCGAGCGCCCCGTCGCGCTCACCGTGAACCCCGAGCTCGACGCCGTCACCGTCGCCGTCGTGGGCCTCGGCGCGCGCGTCGAGCACCGCGTGCGTCGCGAGGTCGACCGCGTCCTGACCGCCGGGGAGGCCGTCGACCTCGTCGCGGAGATCGTCGACGGGATGCGCTCCCGGCTCGCCCGGCGCCGCGTGCTCGGCGTCGGACTCGCCGTGCCCGGCCTCGTGCGCGCGGGCGACGGCGTCGTGCGCTGGGCCCCCCACCTCGGCTGGCGGGAGAGCGACGTCGCCGCCGCGCTCGGCGCCCGGCTCGGCCTGCCGGCCTACGCGGGCAACGACGCGACCCTCGGGGCGCGCGCCGAGCACCTGTTCGGCGTCGGCCGCGGCGTCGACGATCTCGTCTACCTCAACGGCGGGGCGAGCGGCATCGGCGGCGGCATCGTGCTCGGCGGCCGGGTG
>Ga0164243_10010299_pt1 | contig 13458 bp, 17 predicted proteins | sample OricompcompostOP_FD_108781 | JGI IMG/M metagenome (GOLD analysis project Ga0164243, IMG submission 108781) | Organic Plus compost microbial communities from Emeryville, California, USA - Original compost - Organic plus compost (OP) | ecosystem: Engineered > Solid waste > Mixed feedstock >... | reverse complement strand
GTACCATCTCGGTCGTAGCCAGTCCAACAACGGGCAATCCGTATGACATGGCCTCACATACCGCTAATCCCATACTGGTATAACGGATGGGATTAAACAAAAAACGGTATCTGCCCGCAAACGCCGGCAGCTCGGGATGCAGCACTTCTGGGAGGCCGTACGGGCCCGCACCCATTCCCACCAAATCGAGCGGGACGTACTTACGTAACTCACGAAAAAGATCAAATCCCAGCATACGGCCACGCCGGGGGAGGTTGTTGATAATAACTAGCCCTCTCTCCAATTCCCCCGTATAGGTGTATCCGTTGTCGACGACCCCATGTTCGATTACCCGGGTCGGCAAATGACCATTATTCCACATCAGTTGATTAAAGTAGGTAACATGGACCAGCGTAACCTCACTCCCGCATGCCACATGCATGGTATCAGTGGGATGCCCCCATGGGGGATCGTGCTGTAGGTAAATCTTAGGTAACTCACGCTGATGGGGCGAAAGGACTTCAAACTGATCTTTTTGGTAGTTGGCGGCCGTCTGAAAAAGAATAACATCGAATTCAACACCGGAGACTTCCTTCACATCTACTTCGTGCACGTTCGGCCCGAAAGGGAATGTCTCGCCCCTCCCGTAATAGCCCTCCGTGCGTCCTTCGTTGACCGGTATATACAAATCATAATTTCCCTGTGACAAGTAATAGAGGTAGCTTCCGTGAATGTGCCAGGTAAAAATGCGTAATCGCGATCTGTCGTTGCCATCTGATTCTTTTGAGTCCGAGAAACACTTGTATGCGAAACCTTCCGTAATCTGTACGGTATAGCCTACATGATGTTCCAAGGCTTGTACCACGGTCGTTTCTTGCCGATTATTTTTCTGGCGGCACACCTTCTGCTCAGAGAAAACATCGCTTCTGCAGCCTATTCCGCCGAAAAGAAACTCAACGGTCCATGCTCTTTCATCTGTAACTTCGGGTTGGCCGACTTTTCGAATGTTTGGTCCACCATTCTCCGGTGTACTAAAAAGCGAACTTCTTGTCGGCATAGGAAAAGTATCTAAAAAAACTAAAACCTTTATTGCTGCTGAAACGTATTCCTTACGACTGAAAAACGAGAATACAAACTTAATGATGAAGGAAGATTATGGAAGACGCAGCAAAAATCATTTGGGCTTCGCCACAGACCCTAGCCCGCGACGGCATTGTGGCATTGCTGAGCCAAGAGCCCGACTTCACTTTTGCGGAAATTGTTTCCAGACGAGAGGATATCGCGACGGCACTTTTAGGCGCTCAAGCCTGCAATTTATTGGTTATTGACCATGTTTTTCTCGGAGATGACCCCTCCTACTTATCCATGTTAAAACAAACCATGGCAAACCTTAAGGTCCTCGTTCTTTCCGGAATAGATCATAACGAAGACATCCTTCGCCTGGTTAAGTCGGGTGCCGACGGGTATATTGTAAATGAAGCCAATAAAGACGAACTCGTATTTGCTATCAAGCATATCCTATCCGGCAATACGTATATCTGCACCGCCCTCTATCTAAAGGTATTGGAATCCATTACGGCCACGGATTTCGGAAAGAACGGACAAACCGTTGAGTTCTCTCCTAGAGAGGAGCAAATTTTAAAGCTTATTGTGGAAGGGTACTCGAACCAAGAAATTGCCTACCAGCTCTTTACAAACAAACGGACCATCCTGAAATACAGGGAGAGTCTGTTGCAGAAAACAGGAGCATCCGATATCGGTACTGTGATCCGGATTGCCCTGCAGCAGGGAGTACTAAACTGATCATTATGGAAAAATCGGAAGAAACCTTTGAAATACATCTGGAGGGACGGCTGATGGATAAACCGGTCCTGGTACGCCCAGAGCAAACAACCGACGGAATTCCTATATATCATTGCTTTCTCGAAGGTACGTCCATCAGCCAGCTCAGACAGGAACCTTCTGGTGAATGGGTGCAGATATGGGGGGATTTCTCACCCGAGATGGTCTGTCAAATCGGTGGGTCGATCCTTGACCATGTGGGATAATACATGAATAGTGCGTTGGCACTCGCAAAAACCCATATTGGCACGTCGGGATGGCACTACAGCCATTGGCAGGGTGTCTTTTATCCCGATGACCTTAAAGCCGCTGACCAGCTCTCCTTCTATGCAGAACGTTTTCAGACCGTCGAAATTAACAACTCGTTTTACCGGCGCCCACGGGTGAGTACTTTCGAAAACTGGAAGGACGCTGTGCCAGCTGGTTTTCTCTTTGCCGTAAAAGCAAACCGGTTTATTACACACCTGAAAAAACTAAACGGCGTGCTGCAGAGCACGCTTGACTTTATCCATTTGGCCGGACATCTGCGGGAGAAGTTAGGTCCCATCCTGTTTCAGCTGCCTCCATCGTGGAAGGTCAACCCGGCACGGCTCGAAGAATTCACTGATGGGCTCCCGCAGGAATATCGTTTCGCTTTTGAGTTCCGGAATGCCTCCTGGTATGTACCGGAGGTATATGAAATCTTGCGGCGTAATAATTGTGCCTTTTGCATCTATGAACTCGCCGGTCATCAGTCGCCGATGGAGGAAACCGCTGACTTTGTGTATGTGCGTCTACACGGACCCCATGGTAAATATCAGGGAAAATATACCGACGAAGTTATGGCTGACTGGGCGCAACGATGCCGAAAATGGCAACAAAAGGGCAAAGAAGTATACATATATTTTGATAACGATGAAAAAGGATATGCGGCCGAAAACGCCCGCCAGCTGAACACGCTCTTGAACAAAAAGTGATGCAGAAAAACGAAAAAAAGTAGTCATAAGGAGACAGAAATACCCGAAAAAAGGACACCCTCACACCGCTGGGCAGCCGTTTGTTTACACGGATACAGATTTGCCATACCGGCATGGAAACTGATTAGTAATACTGAAACCAACTAATACAATATTATGGCAACGAACAGAAAAAACCAATCAATGCCGAACGGGCATTTACATGAACTTTTCGTAGACGAACTTCGTGATATGCTGGGTGCGGAAAAACAACTTTTGAAAGGGTTGAAGAAAATGGCTTCCAAAGCCGACCGGGAAAATCTAAAAATGGCATTTGAAGAGCACCGTACACAAACGGAAACACATGTGGAGCGATTGAAAAAAGTATTTGAGTCGATCAACCTGTCCCCCCGGGGAAAAACCTGCAAAGCCATGGAGGGTCTGTTGAGTGAGGCGGAAGAAATTATGGATAATTTCGAAGATGCGGAAGTGTTGGATGCAGCCCTGATCTCTGCAGCGCAGAAGGTTGAACACTATGAGATAGCTAGTTACGGATGCTTGGTTACTTACGCCAGCCTAATGGAACACCGGGAAGCTGCAGATTTATTGAGTCAGACGCTGGAAGAAGAGAAAGAAACCGATACAAAATTAACTGAAATCGCCATGCAGGAAGCCAACATGGTAGCATCATAATCCCCAGCCCCGTTTTCGCTAATCCCATCACTATGCACAGTACATTATCATCCTGCGAAAACCGGGGCATTTTTATTTTAACCGATCGGTAACATCCTTTAAAAAAGACTGAATGTCGAACGGCTTGCTGATAAATCCCTCAGCGTAACGTGCCCGTTCGTCGCTGCGGCTGTCTTCATATGCCGACATGACCAGCACGGGTATATCTTGTGTATCGGGATTGGTCTTCCATGCTTTGCAAATATCCAGTCCGTTCCCGTCCGGTAGCATGACATCGATAATGAGCAGTGAAGGCCGTGCTTCCTCTTGCTTCCGGAAGGATGCGATATTACCAAAAACAGCAACCTCGTACCCGCGCTCCGCAAGCAGAAAAGAAATAAGTTCACCAATGTCAGGATCATCTTCAATAACATATACATGTTTCTTCATATCGTCGATTAAATTCCGGAATTCATCTATAATTATTTATGTTGACTACGGGGAATGGCAAAGTAGAACGTTGATCCTTCCCCCAACTGGCTGGTAACCCCGATATGGCCACCGTGCCGGTCGATGATTTCTTTGCTCAGATACAACCCCAGCCCAAGCCCGGCCATTTTGGTCGTCCCTTCCACCTGGTAAAACCTGGCAAACACTTTCTCCTGTTGATCGCGTGTCATCCCTAGCCCCTCATCCCGTACCTGAACACGTAGTTCTGAGGACGATGCTTCCAGCATTACATGTACGTTGTTGGCCTCGGGAGAATATTTAATTGCGTTGGTAATTAAATTAATCATCACCTGTTCCATCCGCTGCCGGTCGGCTTCCACCTGATAATCGCCCTGTGCCTTGTTTACAAAAATCGTATGGGTTTTACTACTGAAATGGAACGTTTCCACCACATCCAGAATCATTTCACTCAAATCAAATTCCTCCATATGGAAACTCAATTTGCCTGCCTCAATCTTGGAAATATCCAACAATTCTGCAATCAACGCATTGATACGCTCCAATTGCTTCAACGCTTTGGTGAGGAATCTGCGTCCCACTTGATCAATCTCTGAGCGTTCCAGGATTTGCAGATACCCCTTTGTGGTGGTTAAGGGTGTTTTCAATTCATGGCTGGCCAGGGCGATAAACTCGTTCTTGCGCTGATTGAGGGCATTCACCTCATCAAATAGCCGTGCATTATCCAACGTTACGGCTACCAGGGCCGCAATGTTTCGCATCATCCGCTCGTCCGCGCCGTTGAACGGGTCCGATTGGTTATACCCGAAAAACATGGCTCCGATCAGCAGCTTATCCGCAGAACGGATTGGAATCGCTAAACAATGCCGGATAAACGGGGCTTCCGCATACCCCGACAGCTCAAAAAGGGAAAGAACGTGCGGCACTTCCCTGATATCACTAAACCGGACGGCCTCTTCGCCTACAAATATGGTATGGATGATGCCGTCCTCCAGGTGGATTCGGTGTCCGGCAGGTGACGCAGATGATTCGCCCGCCGACACCGCTACCGACAGGTTGGCCCGTCCCTCTTCATCTGCAACACGGTAGAAACAAAGACCGGCATTGGCAGCTACCAACTGAGTGGTCGAGTTGATCACCGTTTGAATGATAGATGGTGTATCCGACTTTTCAGAGATTACCCGCCCGATGGCGTGCAGGGTTTCCAAATGCTGCTCATGAAACTGAATGGTTTGCTCTCGCTGGATCTGCTCAGAAATATCCCGTGCAATTTTCGACGCCCCGACGATCGTTCCTCTCCGGTTCCGCATGGGGGAAATGGTAAGGGATACCGGAATTTCCCTTCCGGCTTTCGTTACCCGTATCGTCTGATAATGGTCAACCTTCCGCCCCTCGCTGATTTCGCGGAGGATGGTCTCTTCCTCATTCTTCAGATAGTCCGGAATCAGTAATTTGATGGATTTCCCCACCACTTCCTCCTCGCTATAGCCGAAAATGCGTTCAGCCCCGCTGTTCCAGCTCATGATAATACCATCGAGGTTTTTACTGACAATTGCGTCATCGGCCGACTGAACAATTTCGGAAAGAATAGCTTGTTTCTCCTCATAGCTTCGATAATCCGAAATATCAACGAATGAGTTATAGCCTCCCATCAGTTCCCCCGATGGCGACCAAACGGGTTTGGCAAAAACCAGGACGTTACGGCGGGTGCCGTCGGCTCGTTCCATCACCAACTCCAGGTCGGCGGTTTCTATATTCTCCGTAAGGGCAATTGCCATAGGACTTTCCTCCGGCTCCATCAAGCGGCCATCAGGAAAGTAAAGTGCCGACACTCCAGACCATTTGGTGCTGCCCGAATCAGGACGCCCCCCCCACAGCGTCACAGCCGCCTTGTTGTAGGCGACAATTTTCCCGGACGGATCACATATATAACTGGCTACCGGTGAAGCCAAAAATAAGTCCTTGAAAATATAGCTGTCTACCGCATCAAGTTCCTTCATTTGCTAACAGTCTGCTCCCTCTATGTAAACGTTCATTACTTCTTCCCTTTTCCCGTGAGAAAACAAAGGTACAATTAAGATGGCTGTGACAGAAACATTAAACGTACGGAGAACAGGATCAAGCAAATTGCCGCTCACGATATAACGATTTGTTCCGGTTGTAAAATGCGGATAGTTCATCCCGTTGATCAACGATAATCTCTTTAGATGGTACAGGCATTGGCTGCGCGGCGGCATAGCCGTACGCTTTGAGCACCGCCAACTCGCCCTTATTAAAAAAAACACAGGGCGGCATTCCCGCGGAGGACTCCGCAAACCATTCCCTTACCGAATCCCATGCCCGTACAATGATACCTGAGGGACTACCATGCTCCGGCAGGTCGTGAGCAAGGTCCACAAACTGTAGTTCCAATGCCTCTTGAAACCGCTGTCCCTGTTCTATCATTTGCTCGAAAACCGCGTACAGCTCCGGCTCCGGATCGGCAGCATATCCACCGCCCCCATCCAACACGGCCTCATAGTTCCATATCCGTTGGCCGTTGATCTCAATGAGGTCGTTAATGATTTCCAATGTAGTATCCAACTGATTCATGGCGTTTGTGATTCTCACATGGCAGCAGCCCACTGCTGCGGTTGAAGGGGTGGATTGCCCAACCTTTCAAAGTGAGCGATCCAGTCGCGGGCGCCGATGATTTCCCGCTTTTGCCGGTTGATAAGCTGGCGGAGCGGAGACTGCAATCCATCGGTTCCTTCGATACTGTGGTAAGCTATTAACAGAGCATTTTCGCCGGAACGGCATTTGTCCAGCACATAGCCAGGCATTCTGCTGGAGAATACTGCTTTAACCACGGACCAAGCGAGCCCGAATTGGCCACTGAATTCCAGCTGCGTTTCTTCCAGGCCGTACTGCGTCCCCATTACGGCAAGTTCCATCTTCATCGTCATACTTTGCTTGATAAACGCCTCGAATAACGTAGTCAAGTGCTGTTCTTCGGCCGAGATCCGGGTCAAAAGAACTCGGTACCCGTTGATTCGTTCCATATGGAATGCCACCAGATCCTGGAGGCATTCCATTGTTGTTTTTAGGTTTTCCATACGTGATTGTGTTGATTATTTTTCGGGCGTCAGCAGCCTACAGACCTACTTTCTCCCGATCACGGAGTTGCTTGATATGGTCATGCGACGCCAATAATTGTGTCTTCTGTTCTGCAATAAGCGCCCGGGCCGCTGTAGAAATCCCTTCTGCCTTTTCTGCCTCACGATAAGCCTTCTGCGCAGCGTCCTCGCCGAATTCGCAACTCTCCAAAACTGCCCTCCGGTCATCCGTGGCAAAGGTCTGCTTGATGTCCATCCACATCCGATAAACCTTTCCCGACGTGGTTGTCTCATCCTCCACCTTTTCCTCCCATCCACTGATGTGCCGCTGCAATTCGGCTTTTAGCCGCTCGCTTTGCTCGATCAGGCTGCTGAACAACGCCTTTAAATCGACATCCGCAACCGGCAGTTCGGAAATCGCCTTTTCGTAGCCGGCAATTCGATCATTGTTTATCTTAATTAAATCATTCAGCACTTCAGCCGTTTTCTTCAGATCTTCCATAATTTCTCCTTTTTAAATGGGTATGTGATACTTTCTGATTCTATGGGGTTGACAATTATGGGCCGGGGTTTGTTTGAAAAATTTAGGTAATTATATACTATCCCCACCTTATCCATTTTCATATATTTGGATGAACCAAAATTATGGAATATGCCTTTAAAACTAACTAAAGAGCAAAGACAAGATATTGTGCAGCTCATTAAAAACCATGTAGAATCCGAAAGCAATTGTCGTGTGGGATGGGCTATGAAAGAGGTTCTTGGTGATGATTTTGATAAATCAACTCACAATATGGAGAAGATCGCTAATGGAATAATAGCTACCGGAGAGTATATCAAAGAACCATCTAAACAAGAGCCTTGGGATTACAATATCTTGAAAAACCCGAATTATAAGCCCGAACGATGGATAGATAAAAATCCTATAACATTCGAGTTTATAAAGGGTGGGATAGTTGTTATTGCTTCTGTTCTTGCATCTATAATCACCTCTAAAATTACAACAGAAAATGTAATGAGAGATAAATACCTATTGCCGTCCCAAGAGCAATACACCCCAATCGAACAAGGCCCTTCATCCAAAGATGCGGATAGGGCGGTTCCGGATGATTCAATTCGTGTAATACCGATAGAATAAAAGTTCTTAATTTTTCCATGATTTTTCTGTTTTTGTTATACTTGAACCGATTTATTGAATAGTAAATAGCGAACTCGTTACGGTTACCGAATCACCACTTCAACAACCAGTACATACGAGTATGGGTTACGCTCACGCCATGCGTGGGTGTCCTCATTACGTATGTGCGCTTGTGGTGAGCGCGGTAACCGATGAGGCCCCGCGCTGTTTTTTTATAACCTGTCTGATAGGGGCTAAGGCATACTGCATGAAATTATGTCCCTGACACCAACTAAACAAAAAAGAAGTCGATCAATCACCGCAGAAACGCTTGTTTGGATTTTGCTGATATTCTATTATCTTTTCTTTTTAACTGTCCTGCTTTACATAAACTCCCGTTATTTTATGCAAATGGCAATTATAACGCAAAACAAGGCTTACATCGCCCCGATATTGCTGTTATCCACTGTCGTGCCGTACTATATGACTGCGTACATGCACAAATGGACCAAGACCGATACCAAGAAGAACTCAAAAACCATATCGTACATCATATTGGGTGTATGGTTTGTGTATGCAGCAGGCACCTACCTGAAAGACATAACCAAGTTCGACCACGAATCAATCATTGCTATGGTAATATGGGCATCGGTACTATTTGTCCACTACAACATTATGAACAGAAAACAAATCGATCAATTATGAAGCCTAACATTTACACCCAGCTGCTAACAAACATGGATAGCAATGGATTTACAGAGCCGTATAACGTGTCTGAGTTCATGAACAGGTATTTCCCGAGGGAGAACCCAGGGTCATGGAGCGACGAAGACGAGCAAAATGCTACTCGCATACTGAAAGAGCTGAAAACAAGGAAGTACATCGACTACCAACCTGACAATATACACAAAGTCATACACAAGGTGTTTGTCAATAACCCCGGCGAAATATCAACGGGGCAATGGTTTGACAACACGGATGTAAAGGTTTGGTTCACCCCAGAGGGGATGGAGTTCCTGCATAGGTGGGAACAAACAAAGGCTGTTATAGATACTAACGCAGCCACGGTGGACACATACAAAATACAGAGGATAGCCCTTATTGTAAGCATATCTGTATCAATAATAACCGTTTTGATCGCGTTCATGTCTTACTTGGACGGCAGGGGCATTAACGAAAAAATAGAAAGTCTACGGAAAGAACAATCGTTATTAAAAGAACAACTAGGGCACCAATGATGCACAGGGTAAGGAGCGCCGTGTCCAACAGCATGGAAGATGGCGTTGCTCCGTATTTGTCGGCCATCCTTTTCAGGTATTTAACTATCCACATATCGGTTTAAATAACAAAGGCCCCATAGGGGCTTTTCAATTAAAAGACAAAAAGTGTTTACTTAGGCTATTTCTTGGGGGTATTCAACAATTCCTTTATGGCCTTGTCAAACTCATCATCCCCGCTGCTCTCTTTCTTGGGGGCTTCGGGGTTTTTCTTTTTCCTGCCCTTGCGGATGGTAAGCCATAGCTTGGGGTCTATCTCTGTTTTCTTCTTGCTCATGCCACTAGGTCTTTGTATTTAAGCCTGCAATCCATGCTCGGTATGAATACGTCCATCTGTTGCTGTGGGCCTAAATTACGGTAATTGTATTTGAATACAAATTCCTGCATGTATTTGTCGAGGTGCTTCCGGCTTGCCCAATGGTATATTCCGGTGATGCCCCGTTTGAGGTGTGACCAGAAGCCTTCCAGAGTATTGGTGTAGCAATCGCCGTCAACATACTTCCCCTTTCCGTGTTCGACGACTTTCCGTGTATAGTTGCTTTCAAAATCCCTGTACACATTAAATTCGTCTGTCATCAACGTTGACCCCTGTTCGATATTCGTGTAAACCAGTGGACGTAGAACCTTTCCGGATGCGGCGGCTATTACAGTCGCCCTTAGTTTGCCTCCACGCTCGAACATACCGAATACGGGCGTCTTGTCCTTATATGCCCTGCCCTGTGAGTTCTTTACTTTCTTGTCATAATGCCGATTTTTGTTCTTGCCTCCGACATACGCCTCGTCCAATTCAACTTTACCGGATAGTTTCTCCTGTTGCTCATTACCCAGCACCGTTCTTAACCGTTGAAGCAGGAACCATGCGCTTTTCTGTGTTATGCCGACATCTTTAGATAGCTGTATGGATGATATGCCTTTCTTGTGCATAACGAGATATAGGGCCACAAACCACGTTTTCAATGGCAGATTGCTTGCCTCGAATACCGTCCCCGTCTTGGCCGTGTAGATGCGCTTGCAGCACTTGCATTTGTATCGTATACCGTCACTGAAAACCCATGCCTCGTCACCTCCGCAATCTTTGTGCGGGCATTGCATGTACCCATCCCACCGCTGCCCCGCCAAGTACTGGTGGCATGACCTTTCATCCGGAAACCGCTCGACAAGTTGCAATAAACTGTTGAATTTAGGGACCATAACGCTATTGTTTAGCACAAATCAATATGCTATTATTGTGCCAAACCAACTGAATTATGAAAGAAAAACCACTAAAGGTACAGATATTGGAATATCTGTACAATAACGGAGGCATTGATGATTACATTGATCTAAAACCCGGATTTCACACTTACTTTTTGAATGATCAAATCAAAATCAGAAGGATTATATCCGGACTTAGAGAAGAGTCGTTAATAAAGACCTCTTCGTCTGATTATAGACTTATTATACAGAAATGGGCAAATTACGATAATCTTGACATAAGAGCTAAATTGATGGCAAATGGAGAAGAATACCTAAGAAAAATGTCAACCACTTCCGTTATTAATGTCAAAGGGAGTATATACTCCAACAGCGGAGATGTTAATGCTCAGTCTTTCCGGGATGTAAACAATAGCGTTATAAACATACCAAGCAAAAACATCAGCAATCCAATCACTGCGACTAAAAACAGGACGTCTCGCTTTTGGAAAAAGTTTTGGTCCTTAGTCATCTCTGTTGCGGCCATGATTATATATGCCATCATAGATTATTATTTTCTTAGAATCCTGTTTAAATAAAAAAGCCCCAACTGGGGCTGTTAAAAACTCTGTTAACTGTTTAGGTTAGGATACTATATAATTGCCAAAATTTATGATATCCGTAATCAAGTTCCCCGGTATTTTTCCTGCTTCATATAAAAGGTACCTAAAAAGAAAATCAAACGCAGGATTCTCAGCGCCATTCCCCGGAATATCCGGGCCATAAACGTAGTTTGGGCAGCAAAGGAATCATTACTCACGCGGACACACTGTGTATCCATCAAGGCATTCAGCCTATCAACCGTCCGTTGTACAAGATCTTTTTCGCGGACATCCAGATTCAACTCTACGCTCACCCGCGCGCTCAGTTCATTCATGTTATAGGATCCAACCGTCATCCACTCCGTATCGCAGACGGCAAGCTTACCGTGAAGCATATCCCCTGTATACTCATAGATTTCAATCCCGTGACGCAGTAACCATTCGTACAGTGATCGTTCGGCATCTTTTACCAACGGCACATCCATACGGCTACAAACGATCACCTGTATGTTCACACCCCGCTTAACCGCATTACTCATGTCACGGCGGACCGTCGCTCCCGGCAAAAAATAGCTAGACACCAAAATGATCCGCTCACGCGCGTTCCGGAACAGCTCCCGGTACGTCCGCGTTATTTCCGACTTACGGCGCACCCAGTCATTTCGCCGCATACGGACGCCCCCCTCATGCGTATGCCCGAAATCTATGGAAACGTCGGCCGGTTTGCACTGCTTGGGCATATACCGGATACGTGCGAAATTTTTCCAGGTTGTCCAGCAGAGCTCGCAAAGTTTCTGCGCAACCTCCCCCTCAACGCATACGGCAAAATCCAGCCAGGCCGGCTGCCCGGGCATGTCGTTATACCGATTCCCGATATTCGCTCCCGTTACTACGGCATACTGCGCATCTACCACGAGCAGCTTTTGATGCATCCTTCTACCAATATAAAATCGCTTACCGCGGAACAGGGGCTCGAAGATTCGAAAATGGACACCCTCCCCAATCAGCCGGGTCCTGAACGCCCGACTTAACTGCTGGGATCCATAACCATCCACCAACACGTAAACCGCTACCCCGCGTTTCGCTGCCCCCACAAGGGCATCCGCCACACGCTGACCTGTTTCATCGTCCTCGAAAATATATACCTGTAAGTGGATGCTTTCGCGAGCGTTATCGATAAGCTGGATTACCAACGAAAACAAGGGTTCTCCGCCGTTGAGTAGCCGGAGTTTGTGATGAGGAAGAAAATCCGTTGACTGTTCGGTTGCCATACTACCTTCAACAGCGTCTCCGGTAATTTGTTGCGGTTTCTACGAAAAACTTTCCCCCGGCTAAGTTGTATTTATATCGCACGTATACCATTTAAAAACCATGGACTGGAAACGTATTTTCTTATACGACGTGGACGGCGCATTTGCACTGGAAATTATTTTCCGTACCACATTTATGTTTGCGGTCATTATAATGGTCCTTCGGTTATCGGGAAAACGCGGGGTCCGGCAACTGTCTATATTCGAACTGGCCATTATTTTAAGCCTCGGATCAGCGGCCGGTGACCCGATGTTTTATGACGATGTAGCTCTTGTACCCACCGTACTGGTCTGCGCCACGGCCATCGGCCTCTACCGCCTGATTACGTGGCTCACAACTAAAAGCGAACGTTTTGAAAAACTGTTGGAAGGAAAACCCGTCTATATCGTTGAGGACAGCGTGATGGTCGTTAAAGATGACACGAAAGACAGCCTTTCCAAGGATGAATTTTTTGCCGAACTGCGGGATAAGGGCGTGGAACACCTGGGACAGGTACGCGCCGCCATTTTGGAAACCAACGGCAGCATGAGTGTGTTTTATTATCCGGAAAACGAAGTAAAATATGGCCTTCCGATCTTACCGAATGCCTACCGGAAACACACGGCGGTTATCAGTCATTCAGGCTTGTATGCCTGTATCTATTGCGGCACGCTGGCACAGCTGCCTCCAGGTCGTCATCGTTGCCGCCGCTGTGGCCACCATGAATGGGTACATGCGATAAATACCAAACGCATCGGGTGATCACCAGCCGCCCGTCTGTTATTTACCGGCCGCGGCCGAGGGGGGCGTTGGGGTATGTTTTTTCCGAAGCTTGAAAATTGCCCTCAACTGGTGGTTCCACGTAATAAGACTTCCAATGATAATAGCATCTTTCATATTGCTTTTAATCCTGGTCCGCATAATCCGCCTGACGACGTCTTTTTCCACTTCACCCGTCTCTTTAACCCGATCGAGCAGCTTCAGTGCACATAAAGCCAGGATAGCTCC
>Ga0164243_10010298_pt1 | contig 13459 bp, 16 predicted proteins | sample OricompcompostOP_FD_108781 | JGI IMG/M metagenome (GOLD analysis project Ga0164243, IMG submission 108781) | Organic Plus compost microbial communities from Emeryville, California, USA - Original compost - Organic plus compost (OP) | ecosystem: Engineered > Solid waste > Mixed feedstock >... | reverse complement strand
CAGCTCCATCACCTGGGTGTAAGCCTCCAGCCAGTCCGCGAGCTTGTCCTTGGGGGTGAACACGGGCCAGTGGTCCGGAAACGGCAGGTAGGGCAGATGGTCGTACCAGACCGGGTCGTGCAGGCACAACGACCGGTAGCGCCGCCGCCAAGCGGCCCCCGGCCGCGGGTGCCGGTCGACCACGAGGGTCGGCACCTGCAGGCGCTGCAGGCGGGCCACCAGCGCGATGCCGCCCTGCCCCCCGCCGACCACCAGGCAGTACGGCTGCTCGTCGCGCCCGAGGCTCGCCTGTTCGCGCGCGCTGCTCGCCCCAGGTCGGGCGCCCCTGCCCATAGCCGTGCACGCCCCCCTTCGGCCGCCGGGCGGGCTCCTCCAGGCCCTCGAGTTCGCGCAGCGCGGTCAGCAGGGTCCAGCAACGGCCCTCGCGCAGGCGGACATGCGCGCGGCCCCGACCGGCTGCGGTTTCGAACGTCAGCCAGGCCTCCACGCCGTCCGGCATGGCCGCCGCATCGCCGTCGAGCGCCCACTGTCCGGCGCCTCCGATCGACCAGGTCGCCTCGAACATTGCGCGGATCTCGGCGATCCCTTCGGCGGTGGTGATGTTCCAGCTGAAGGCCACCAGATCGCGCCAGAAGCACTCGGTGCCGAACAGCGTTTCCAGCCGGGCGGCGTCGCCCGCGCCCAGCGCTCCCGCCCAACCTTCCAGCCAGGCGAGCACGATCCGATCCGCGCTCGTTGGAGTACCTTCGCCTTCGGCTGCGGAGCGAGCCCCTTCGGGCGGCCGGGCGGGGCTCATGGCCGGACTCCCGCCTAGCGGCGCACCGGATCCCGGCCGTCCCAGTCGCGCGCTTCTTCGCGCAGCCAGGCGTGCAGGGAGCGCTAGGCATCGTTCATCTGCACCAGCTCGAAATAGCCGGCCAGCGCACCCGCGCCCCAGTCCAGGTAGGCCAGCCGCGCAGTCCCGTCGGCCGATCGCGCCGGCTGCACGACCTCCCCGCCGGTCACGTCGGCGCTGCGCAAGGCGTCGTCGAGATCCGGGACGATCACGCAGACGTGGTGCAGGGCATTGCCGCTCGGAAGGTTGCGCCAGCCGCGATAGATCGAGGGCGCTCGTTCTCCTGCCGGATCAGCTCGATGTTGACGTCGCCCCAGTAGCAGAGCGCAAGCCCGAACCGCACGTCACTGCGCGCGCCGCGGTAGCGGGTGTCGACCAGTTCCACCCGGTCGCGCACGAGGAAGGGGCCGGCGCCCATGGTGCCGGTCCAGAAGGCCAGGGCGCGGTCGAAGTCGTCCGGGACGTAGGCGAGCTGGTAGATCGGGCCGAGACGGGCGAGCCGGTGGCGATGCGCCAGCGCTGCGTTGGGTTCGGTCATCGGGCGCGCTCCTTCAGGTCACTTCGATGACGCCGGCCCGAATCGCGTCCTGGTATTGCCGCAGCGTCTCGTCGGCCAGCTTGCGCAGCGTCGCCCGCGTAGGGCAGCATGAACAGGCCCTCGAGCTTGCGGACGAATTCGGCGTCCGCCAGCAGGCCATTGAGCTCGCGCACCAGCCGTGCGGTCACGTCGGCTGGCAGGTTTGCCGGGCCGGCGACGCCCCAGAACGGCGCGTACTCGAGACCCGGGCGCACGAGTTCCGAGAGGATGGGCACGTCGGGCGGGCTGGGGCTGCGCTTGGGCGTGCCGACGGCCAGCGCCATTACCTGGCCGGCCTGGATGCATGGCAGTGTCTGCTGCGTCGTGTCGAAGATCATGTGGACCTCGCCGCGAATCAGGTCGGCCAACGCCTGCGGCCCGTTGTTGTAGGGAACATGCAGCGCTTCGATGCCCTGCGCCTTGAACAGGTCCATTAGGATCAGGCGGTTGGTCGACGACATGCCGTAGGAGGCGTACTTGAACTCGCCCGGGCGGGCCTTCATGCTGCGCAGCAGTTCCAGGAAGCTCGGTTCGACCACCTTCGGGCTGGCGATTAGCACCATCTCCGTCAGGCACACAGGCGCCACCAGGCTCAGGTCGCGCAGCGCCTGCACCGGCGGGCTCTTCATCGTCAACTGCCCGCTCACCATCGCGTTGCCGGTCAGCACAAGCGCATGGCCATCGGCCGGCTGGCGCGCGACGACTCACCGCTCAGGAGCGTGGAAGCGCCGGTGCGGTTCTCCACCACCACCGGCTGCCCCAGGCGCGGGCGCAGGGATTCGGCGATGAGCCGTGCCAGCAGGTCCGCGGTGCCGCCGGCGGGGACGCCGACCACCAGCCGCACGGGTCGGTTCGGGTAGCCGGCGGCGAAGCTCGGTGAGGTGGCGGCCGAGAGGGCGAACTGTCTCCGGTTCCACATGGCTTGTCTCCTGGATTTGTCGGGCCAGTCTAGGTGCGCGCGCGGCCGCATCAAGGCGGCAGCGGGAACAATACCTATGACAATGCGGACACGATCAGGAGGGCCCGGCATGGCGCAGGAAGGCATGGGCGACGGCGAGGCGGCTGCGAGCGCGCTGGCAGGCGATACGCTGTCGGACCTGGCCGTGTTCGTGCAATGCGCGGACACGGGCAGCTTCACCGCGGCGAGCGAAAGGCTGCGGCTCACACCCTCGGGGGTCAGCAAGATCGTCGCCCGCCTGGAGCGGCGCCTCGGCGCGCGATGTCGCTCACCCGCGAGGGCCAGGTGTTCGCCGCCGGTGCGCGGCGCGTGCTGCAGGCGATGGACGACGCGCGCGCCGAGTTCAACCTGCTGTCGAACGAGCCCAGCGGGCTGCTTCGCGTGCATGCGCCAGGCGCGCTGGCGGCATGGTTGTCGACGGTGACCCCGCGGTTCCTGGAGCGGCATCCGCGCATGACCCTCGACCTGCGCCTGGGGAGCGACCGCGTGGACCCGATACGCGGCGACATCGACCTCGCCATCCGTTTCGGCGCTCTGGAGAACAGTTCTCTGATCTCCCGTCGGATCGGCAGCGCGGCGACCGTGACCTGCGCCAGCCCAGCCTATCTCGCTGCCCACGGGACCCCTCGCAGCCCTGCGGACCTGTTGCAACACAATTGCCTGAGCTACTCCGTCGCGCTTGCCCAGATGGGTTGGCGCTTCCAGAGGGGGAAGCACCTCCTACACGGTGCCGGTGCGCAGCAACTTCAACTCCAACTCCAACCAGGCCGCGATGGTGCGGCTGCTGGTGCTGGCCGGCATGGGCATCGCGCGGCTGCCTGACTACATGGTGGAGGCGGACCTGCGCAGCGGCGCACTGACGATGCTGCTGCGCGAGCACATGCCCACCGACCCGGACGCTATGTGTATTCGAGCCAACGGCACCTGAGCCTGCGCATCCGCGCGTTCGCCGGCCACCTGCAGGAGCAATTGGCCGGCGACGGTACGCCGGCAGATTCGCTCGCCAGGGATCACCAAACCGCTAGGAGGCGGGCTTCGCCTCCAGGCCCCGGAACCGTGACACTGCTTCGGCCGCGATGGCCTCCGCAATGCGCGCGAGCTCCTCGTCGCTGACGAATTCCGGGTTGCCCTTGACCTCGATGGCGACCTCCTCCGGAACCTTCTGCGAACGCAGCACGGTCCTGGCAAGCTTGATGAACTGCTCGGATGCGACACCCACCGCGGGCACGCCGAGCTTGATCAACTGTGCAGTGTCGTGGAGACTCCACGACGTGCACGAACCTCAGTTCGCCAAGCCGACGACGGCGGCGCTGCAGTCTGAGGCGACGCCCTCGAGAAAGCCCTTGGGCGGCGGCGAGGCGGCGGGGATCGTGTAGAAGCGCACTTCGCGCACGCCGTGCTGCGCCACCAGCACCTCGCCCAGCCGCTTGCCGATCTTGCCGAAGCTGCTCCAGCCGTTGTCGAGGAAGGCCACCACCTTGCCTTGCAGCTCGGTGGCGGCAGCCGCCACGGACTCGCCGGCGCCCATGCGCGGCACCGGGTCGAGGTACTCGATGGGATGCAGGTTCATGCTGTGCTCCTTGGAGGATGGGCGACCGCGGCGATCTGGAAGGTCGTGATCGCGAACGGCGGGATGTAGACGATATGGTAGGCCTCGTCGCCGCCGGCGACGACGATCTTGATGTCCTCCGGCCGTGCGCAGGGCTTGATCATGCGTTCGGGCGGATAGTCCTGGTACACCGGCGTGAGCTCGAAGGAATCCACCGGCACCTGCGAGCGCGGGATCTGCGCGCGCTCGAACAGCTCGCGCTGCACCCGCGCCTTGCCGAAGCCGTGTTCGGCGAAGATCCGCGCGTGGCCCGGCGTCATCACGATCAGCGGGTTGCCCAGTTCGCGCAGGTAGCCGTTGCTGCCGTAGCAGCGCATCGCATCGGCCGTCACGTGCAGGATCGCCTCGGGCGAGCGGTAGAACGCCAGGATGTTGGTGGTGCCGGTGCCTGCGAAAGCCGCCACCGTGCTCTGCTCCGGGGCGAAGCCATGCTCCACGTGCAGCGGCGCCCAAGGGCTGTCTTCCTCCGCTTCGGCGAAGCAGAAGCTGAACTTGGCGGGCATGCCGTGCGTGGCCTTGTCGGCGTCACCCGGCGCGCAGCCGCCGCAGTTCACCAGGATCAGCCGCAGCGCACGGCCGATGGTGGCGTTGGCGCGCCAGCCCGGACCCATGCAGCCGCGCCGGCTGTTGACCTGCGTGCGCTCGCGCACCGGACCGTTGACGACCAGCACGGGCGTCGCCGGGTTGGTGGTGGTCTGCACGCCGAGCAGGTTGTATTCCGGCACGGCCACGGCCTGCAGCGCGGCGACCACGATCGAGAAGTGTTCGGGCAGGCAGCCGGCCATGACGGCATTGATCGCGGCCTTCTCGGCGGTCACGCCGATGTTGTCGGGGGCCACGACTGCGAGCACGGCGTCGGGCGCGAGGCAACTCGCAGCCAACATCGCCTCGACGGCCTGCGCGGTCGGCGGCAGCATTGGCAGGCCGTCGGAAAAGCCTCGGCGCAGCATATCGTCGAAGAGCGCCTCCGGCGAGCCGGCCTCGACCCGGAAGATCTGAGAGGTGAGTTGCATCGGCGCGGTCAATTGTTGGTCATCCGAATATTCGCCTCGCGGATCAGCGCGCCCCACTTGCGGTATTCCTGCTGGATGTACTCGCCGGCCTGCTGCGGCCCGGCGCTTGGGAAAGGTTCCATGCCCGCGGCGCTCATGCGTGCGGTCACCTGCGGGCTCCCCAGCACCGCCTGCAGTTCGCTCTCCAGCCGCTGCACCACGGCGGGAGGCGCGTCCTTCGGTGCCAACACCGCGTACCAGGCGCCAGCGGTCACGCCCGGATAGCCGAGTTCGCTCACCGTCGGCAGTTCGGGGAACTCCGCCAGCCGCTTATCGCCGAACGACGCCAGGGCCCGTACGGCGCCGGCGTGGATAAACTTCGACACCGACGGTACGACGGAGATGTTGACGGGCACGACCCCGCTCATCGTATCCATCAGCGCCGGTGCATCGCCCTTGTATGGGATGTGAAGCATGTTCACGTCTGCGCGCTTCTTCAGCAGTTCCCCGGCGAGATGGGTCGGCCCGTAGGGCGAACTCGAGAACGAATAGTTGCCGGGCTCGCGCCTGAGCAGTGCGATGAATTCTCCGAAAGTAGCCGCGGGCACATGTGGGTTCACCACCAGCAGGGCCTCGACCCGCGCGATTCGCGCCACGGGCACGAAATCCGACAGCGGCTCGGCCTGCCCCGGAACCAGGTGCGGGTTGATGGTGAGTGCGCCATTGCTCGCAAACAGGAGCGTATGGCCGTCGGGCTCTGCCTTGGCGACCACCTGAGAGGCAAGCACCCCGCTGCCGCCGGGTCGGTTGTCGACCAGCACCTGCTGGCCCAGTCGAGGCCCGAGCGCCTCCGCGACGATACGCGCGGCGATGTCGACCGAGCCGCCTGGCGCGAATCCCACCAGCAATTTCACGGGGCGCACGGGGTAGGCGCTTTGCGCCGCCGCTGACGCGGCCACCAGCCACGCGCATGCCAGCGCCAGAAGTTTCGCCATGAGCTCGTCTCCTTGTCGCGGGCAGCGTAGCAGTGCCCGGCCGCAAGCGGCCCCCTCGGCGCAAAGCAGCACATGCGTGATGGAAACGGCAGCGTGGTGGACAGGGTCACCCATGGATGGCACGCTCCCGACTCGCTTGCATCCAGAATTCATGAACAAAGGAAGGGACGCGCTCCCGGTGGAGTGGCCGGACTTCAAACCCGGAGTGGGCCGCCCGCGGTCCTGTGTGGGTTCGACTCCCACTCTCTTCCGCCCTCCTCCCAGAGGTCGCATGTGCTGAGCCCGTCGCCGCGCTGGCACGCGCTGCCCTCCCTCGACCGCCTGCTTCGCCAACCTGCCTTCGCGGCACTCGCCGATGAATTCGGCCGCGCGTCGCTGCTGGAGACCTTGCGCAGCCTGCTCGCCGAGTGCCGGGCGGCGCTCACACGATGTGCTCCGATCCCCGACGCAGGAGCGCCTGCCGACGCCGCCCGCGAGCGGCTTCAGGCACGCATGCGCCCTTCCCTGCGGCCGGTGTTCAATCTCACCGGAAAGTTCCGGCACACCAACCTCGGCCGCGCGCTGTACCCCGAGGCGGCGATCGCCGCGACCACGGCGGCCATGGCGCGGCCGGTCAACCTCGAGTACGACCTCGGCGAGGGTCGCCGGGGCGAACGCGACGTGCACGTCGAAGCATGGCTGGTGCGCCTCACCGGCGCCGAAGCGGCGCTGGTCGTGAGCAACAACGCCGCCGCGGTCTACCTGGCGCTCAACGCGCTCGCCGCAGGTCGCGAGGTGGTCGTCTCGCGCGGCGAGCTGATCGAGATCGGCGGCTCCTTCCGCATCCCCGACATCATGGCCAGCGCGGGCTGCAGGCTGCGCGAGGTCGGCACCTCCAACCGCACCCATCCGCGCGACTACGAGGGCGCCATCGGCGAGCGCACCGCCGCCGTGATGAAGGTGCATGCCAGCAACTACGCCATCCAGGGCTTCACCTGCGCGGTCCCTGCACGCGAACTGGCGGCGCTGGCGCACGCCCGTGGCGTGCCGCTGGTGGAGGACCTGGGTTGCGGGGCGCTGGTCGCCCTGGAGACGTACGGCGTCGCCCATGAGTCCACCGCGGCCGAGGCGGTCGCGACCGGCGTCGGTCTGGTCACCTTCAGCGGCGACAAGCTGCTGGGCGGCCCGCAGTGCGGCATCGTCGTCGGCCGGCGCGAATGGATCGGCCGTCTGCGCAGCCATCCGATGAAACGGGCGCTGCGGCTGGACAAGGTCCGGCTTTCGGCGCTGGAGGCGGTGCTGCGCCTCTACGCCGATCCACTGCGGCTGCCGCAGGCGCTGCCCACCCTGTGGCTGCTCACGCGCACGCGCGACGAGATCCGGATGCAGGCCGAACGGCTGCTTGCGGCCGTGCCCGCTTCCTTGCTGCAGGGCGCCGAGGCAGCGGTCGCCGACTGCAGCCAGGTGGGCAGCGGCGCCCTGCCGGTGGAGCCCCTGCCGAGCGCGGCACTGCGGCTCGTGCCGCGAGCGGGCGGGTCGCTGAACGCCCTGGCCGACTCGCTGCGCGCGTTGCCGGTGCCCGTCCTCGGACGGCTGCACGACGACGCGCTGCTGCTTGACCTGCGCTGCCTCGAGCCGGCGCGCGAGGCGGAGTTCCTCGCCCAGCTCGCGCAGGTGCCCGCACCATGATCGTCGCCACGGCCGGCCACATCGACCATGGCAAGACCACGCTGGTGAAAGCGCTCACCGGCGTGGATACCGACCGGCTCCCCGAAGAGAAGCGCCGCGGGGTTTCGATCGACCTCGGTTTCGCCTATTGGCGCGCTGCCGAAGGCGCGACCATCGGCTTCGTCGACGTGCCTGGTCACGAACGCTTCGTGCGCAACATGCTGGCCGGGGTGTGCGCCATCGACCATGTGTTGCTGGTGGTGGCCGCGGACGACGGCGTGATGCCGCAGACGCGCGAGCATCTGGCCATCGTCGACCTGCTCGGTGTCGCGAGCGCCAGCGTCGCACTCACCAAGATCGACCGCATCGCCCCGGCACGCCTGCGCGAGGTGATGGCAGAGGTGGAAGCGCTGCTCGCGCCCACCGGATTCGCGCGGGCGGCCGTGTTCCCCGTGGCCGCGCCTGCGGGTGACGGGCTCGGGGAGCTGCGTGCGGCCCTCGCGGCGCGCGCCGCCACCCTGGAGCGGCAGTGCGCCGGCGGCCGCCGTGCGCGCTACGTCATCGACCGCGCCTTCACCGTGCCGGGCAGCGGCACGGTGGTGACGGGTACGGTGCTCGACGGCGCGATCGCCGAGGGCGATCGCCTGCAATTGTCGCCCTCCGGCCTCGTCACGCGAGTGCGCGCGGTGCAGCACGACCGGCGGTCGGTGCCTCGGGCGGCCGCCGGCGAACGCTGTGCACTCAACCTTGCCGGCGTCGATATCAGCGACGCTGGTCGGGGCGGGTGGCTGCTGGATTCCGCGTTGCATGCGCCGACGCAGCGCCTGGACATCCGGCTGCGACTGTTGCCGGAAGAGGAAGCCGCCCATTGGACGCCGGTGCACGTCCACATCGGCACCGCCCACGTGCCGGCCCGCGTCGCCCTGCGGCGCGGGGCCACACTCGGCCCTGGCGCAACCGCGCATGCGCGCCTCGTGCTGGAGCAGCCCGTGGCGGCGCTGCATGGCGACCGGTTCATCCTGCGGGACGCGTCGGCACGCCGGACGCTGGGCGGCGGCGTCGTGATCGACCCGTGGCCGCCCGCACGGCGGCAGCCGCCGGCGCAGCGCGCGCAGCAGCTCGCCGCGATGGAAAAGCCCGGCGCGGCGGCGTCCCTGGCCGCCCTCGCCGAATGCACCCCGGAAGGCGTGGACCTCGACCGCTGGCAGCGCACCCGCAACCTCGATCCCGGGAGCCTGCCGGGCCTCTTGGCGGACGCGGGGTTGGTTGCGTTGGGGCCCACCCTTGCCCTCCCGCGCGAACGCGTGCAGCGGTTGCACGCCGCCATCGAAGCGGCCGTCGACCGCTGCCACCGCGAGCAGCCCCAAGCCGCCGGCATGGAGGCGCTCGCCCTGCGCCGGGCGTGCGGCGAGAGCCTGCCCCTGCGGGTATTCGACGCCGTGCTGCGCGCATTGGCCGCCGTGCAGCGCGTCGAGGTGGCTTCCGGCCGGGTCCGCCGCCCAGGCCACGTGAGCACCCGCAACCCGGCCGACCAGCGCATGTGGCAAATGGCGTCGCCCGCGCTGGCAGCCGCTGGCCTGCGCGGCCTCACCGTCGCACAGCTCGCCGCCGACACCGGCCTGAAGGAAATGCTGCTGCACGACCTGCTGCGTCGTCAGGCCGCCGGCGGCGAGGTGGTCCGGGTGACCGACGATCGCTACTACCTGCGCAGCACCATGGCCGCCTTCGCAGCCGTCGCGCACGAACTGGTGCAAACGCTGCCCGCCGGCCACTTCGGAGCCGCGGACTACCGTGACCGGACGGGGCTCGGGCGCCAGCTCTCGATCCGGGTCCTCGAGGCGCTGGACCGGCTCGGCGTGACCTTGCGCATCGGCGATGTCCGATGCATGCGGCAGGACTTCAGGGCAGTGCTCGGGGCCGCCAGCGCGCCGGGGCCGGTCAGCGCCCCCGCCACAGCGGCGGCCGCTTCTCGGCAAACGCGCGCGGGCCTTCCTGCGCATCCTCGCTGAGGTACACCCCTTCGAACAAGTGCCGCGCCGCGCGAAGGCAGGCCGAGCGGCCCATCTCGCCGGACAGGTACACCAGCTCCCGCGCAGCCTTCACCGTCAGCGGCGCGTTTGCGGCGATGGCGCGGGCCATCTGCAAGGTGCGCTCCATCAATTGCGCCGATGGCACGACGTCGTTCACGTAGCCCAGCTGCTGGGCGCGCTGCGCGCTCATCGGCTCCCCCGTGAGCAGCAGTTCCATCATCACGCGCTGCGGCAGCATACGCGCGAGCGGCGCGGCCCACGGCATGCCACGGCCCACTTTCGCCTCGGTGATGGCGAAGCGGACGTGGTCCGCCGCGATGCACAGGTCGCACATCTGGGCCAGCAGCCAGCCGCCGGCATAGGCCGCGCCGTTGACGGCCGCGATCGTCGGCTTGCTCACGTGCTCCGTGTCGCCGAGCACGGGCAGCAGGTCGCGCGGCGGCACCCGCAGCCCGGTGGCGGCCGCCTCCTTCAGATCCATCCCGGCGCAGAAGGCGCGATTGCCGCTGCCGGTCAGCACGCCGACGCGCACGGCGGCGTCCGTCTCCAGCTTGCGCCAGGCCTGCCGCAGGCCATCGATCACGCCGCGGTTGATCGCGTTCCTCTGCTGTGGCCGGTCGATGGTGACGACAGCCACGTTGCCGTCCACCACTTCGTAGCGGACTTCCGCGGTCAGGTTCACGGATTCGCTCATTGGAGTACCTTCGTGCTGCGCACTGCGGTGCGAGCTTGCTTGGGGCGGCCCGGCGCGGCGCTCATGTCTCCTCCTTGCCTGTGGCACGCAAGCCCGCCAGCAGTTGCCGGGCGGCCTGCACTGCGGCTGATTCGAACGCCTGCGGTGTCGCCGCGCCGACGTGCGGCGTGAGCACCGCGTTGGCCAGCCCTGCGTACGGATTGTCCGGGCCGGCGGGCTCGCGGGTGAATGTGTCGAGTCCGGCGGCGCACACCTGGCCCGAGCGGAGCGCCGCCACCAGCGCTGCATCATCGAGCAGGCCGCCGCGGCCCGTGTTCACTAGCAGCACGCCGTGCCGGCAGCGCGCCAGCGTGCCTGCGTTCACGATCCCCTGCGTTGCCGCGTTCAGGGCGCAATGCAGGGAGATCGCATCGCATGCCGGCCAGAGGTCGTCCAGCGCCACGAGGCGCACGTGGCGCGGCACGGCGCGCGGCGTGCGCGTCGCGGCGATCACGCGCATCCCGATCGCGCCGGCGAGCCGCGCCATCCGCAACCCGGCCGGGCCGAGACCGATGATGCCGAGCGTGCGGCCGGCGAGCTGCATGCCCTGGTGGGCAGCCTTGTCCCAGTGGCCGGTGTGCATGCGCGCATCGAGCCGCGCGACGCCCTTGGCGCAGGCGAGGAGCAGCGCGAGTGCATGCTCCGCCACCGCCACCGCATTGGCACCTGGCGTGGCGCTCACCGCGATGCCGCGCGCGCGGGCGCATTCCAGGTCGATGGTGTCCAGGCCGCTCCCGTGGCGGGCGATCACCCGCAGGGACGGCGCGGCTTCCAGCACCTGCGCATCGATGCGGCCGAAGCGGACGAACAGGGCGTGCGGGTCGCGGGCGCGGACGAAGTCGGCGAGTTGGCCGGGCGCTGACTCGCGCGGGCCGGCGAAGTGCAGCTCATGGCGGGCGAGCAGCGCCTGCGCGGCTTCCGGCAGCGCAGGCAGGGTCAGCACGATGCGTGCGCTCATTCGAGCACCTTCGGCCGAGCGACGCTCATGCTGCGAAGCCGTACAGCCGTGCCGGGTTGTCGACCAGGACCCGTTGCAGCGCCGCGGTGTCACCGCACCAGCGCGCCAGCAGTTCCAGCAGCGCTGTGTCGTCCGGCCATGGATGCAAGCCCGCCGAAGCAGTGGCATGGGGCCAGTTGGTGCCCCACACCACCCGCTCGGGTGCCGCCGCGAGGAAGCTGCGCGCCAGCGCACCGGCGTCGCGGCCATCGTGGTTTGCCGCCTCGCTCACGAGATAGGCGCCGGAGAGCTTCACCCAGCCGCGCCCGTGTTCCAGCCACCGCAGCACGCGCCTGTGCGCCTCGCCGCCGAGGCCGGAAGGAGCGATCTTGGCGAAGTGGTCCAGCACGAAATCCATCGGCAGCGCGTCGAGGTCGGGTGCCAGCGCAGACAGCCGGTCGGCGGGCACGATCAGCTGCACGTGCCATCCGAGCGGCGCAATGCGCTCGGCGAGCGGGCGCAGCATGGCGGGCGTCGCCGAGACGCCCATCGACAGGTTCAGGCGGATGCCGCGCACGCCCAGGGCATGCAGCCGGCACAGTTCCTCGTCGGGCACGCAGGCGTCGACCACAGCCACGCCGCGCGCGCTGTCACCCAGCTCGGCGACTGCGGCCAGCATGCTGCTGTTGTCGGTGCCGTAGGTCGACGGCGTCACGCAGACGGTGCGCTGCAGGCCGAGCGCGGTGCGCAGCGCAAGGTATTGCGCGACCGAGGCGTCCGGCGGCAGCAGGCGCGCACCGGCGACCGCCGGGTAGCGGCGGTCGTAGACGTGCATGTGGCAGTCGCAGGCTCCCGGCGGCATCGGCATCCCCGCCGCGCCCGCGTTCACTGCAGTTCGACCCCGGCGTCGCGAACCACCTTGCCCCACCGCGTGGTCTCCGAGCGCAGGAGGCGGCCGAACTCGTCCGGCGTGCTGGCCACGGGCACCGACCCGTCGGTGCGGTACTTCTCGGCCACCGCGGGACTGTTCAGCGCGGCCTGCAGCGCGGCGTTCAGTTCGGCGACCACGGCGCCGGGCGTGCTCTTGGGCGCCACCATGCCGAACCAGGTGGCGGCCTCGAAGCCGGGGAAGCCCTGCTCCGCCACCGTGGCCACCTCGGGCAGTTCCGGCGAGCGCGCCGCGCTGGTGATGGCCAGCGCCCGTGCCTTGCCGCCGCGCACGTGCTGGACCAGCGAAGCCATCGAGGACACGTAGACGTCCACGTTGCCTGCGACGACATCGACGATGCCCTGCGAGGCGCCCTTGTACGGCACGAAGCTCAGTTTTACGCCAGCCAGCGAGCCGAGCTGCGTCATGCTCAGGTGCGAGATGGTGCCGCTGCCGGAGAAGCCGACCGAGATCTCGCCCGGGCGCTTCTCCGCCTCGGCGAGCACATCGCGCAGCGACCGGTAGGGCTTGCCAGCGCCGGTCACCGCCACCAGCGGCGAGGTGGCGATCATGCCGACCGGCGCGAAGTCCTTCAGCGGGTCGAACGGCAGCTGCTTGAAAAGCGTCGGGTTCACCGCGAGCGCGCCGACGTGCCCGAACAGCACTGTGTAGCCGTCGGGCGCCGCGTTCGCCACCTCGCCGGTGCCGAGGTTGCCGCCCGCGCCCGGCTTGTTCATGATCACCACGTTCCAGCCCTTGGTGGTGCGCAGCGCCTCCGCAAGCGTGCGGGCCAGCAGGTCGGGGCCGCCGCCGGCAGGGAACGCCACCATCATGCGGATCGGCTTGTCGGGATAGCCCGCAGCGAACGCGGGCAGCGGCGCGGAGCAGGCGCCGAGCGCCAGGGCCAGCGCCTGGCGGCGGGTGAGCTTCGTTGGCATCACAGCGTTGCTTCCGATCCGAAGATGGCCGTGGCCTGCGAGGAGAGCACGCCTCCGTTGCCGTGCGCGATGGCCAGCTTCGCATCCTTCACCTGGCGCGCGCCGGCGCTGCCGCGCACCTGCTCGACCGCCTCGACCATGGTGAACAGGCCATACATGCCGGGATGCACGCAGGACAGGCCGCCGCCGTTGGTATTGACTGCCAGCCGGCCACCGGGAGCGATGCCGCCGTTGTCGACGAAGGCGCCGCCCTCGCCCTTGGCGCAGAAGCCGAGGTCTT
>Ga0164243_10010297_pt1 | contig 13459 bp, 12 predicted proteins | sample OricompcompostOP_FD_108781 | JGI IMG/M metagenome (GOLD analysis project Ga0164243, IMG submission 108781) | Organic Plus compost microbial communities from Emeryville, California, USA - Original compost - Organic plus compost (OP) | ecosystem: Engineered > Solid waste > Mixed feedstock >... | reverse complement strand
GACCGGGTCGATGGTCGAGCCGGGGAGGCGCGACGCATTCGCGTTGTCCGACGCGGGAGCCGGGGTGGCGTCCTGCGCGAGGGCGCTGGTGGTGCTGAGGAGGGCGGCGCCGGCGGCGATGCCTGCACCGTATCCGATCAGCTTGCGGCGATCGAGCTTGCGATCCGATGATTCGTCCGTGCGTCCCTGCACGATGTTCTGTGGTTCCACGTACCAGTTCCTCCTGGAGCGCACGGTGACCAGAGCGCTCGACTCCTTCGCCGAGTGATGATCCATGAACCGGTGCGCATGAATGAAACACCTGTCGCTTACATGAGCGAACACGTCCCTTGTACCAGAGATTTGTCAGAGATTGCAAGGAATATCCTGACAGTCCGTGTAGGGAGGAACAATCGTGATAGCTGCGGCGATGTTTGCTCAGCAGCACGCCTGCGCGAGCATCCGCTGCACGTGACGCTGTGCGCAAGCGAGGTCGACCGATCTCCCGACAACGAGCAGACGAACGAAGATCGCGACGACCAGCTCGTCAGCGACGGCGTCGGGATCGACGTGCCCGGGAAGCTGGCCACGATCGATGCCGCGCTGGATCACGGGGGCGGCTGCTGTGGCGGCGGTGAGTGCGGGCCTGAAGGCGATCGAGACGCTGGGGAAGATTGCATTCGGTCGCGATGACAACGGGGATGCGTACGACACGCGGTCGCGCGTGGAGGCGAACAAGATTCTGCTGAATCAGTTCAACGGGATCACGGCGCTGGTGGCGGGGAGTGCGCTGGTGAAGAGTGCGGAGGAGGATCTGACGGAGGCGGAGCTGGAGGAGCTTGCGCAGACGCCGGATGGCGTGCAGAAGCTCCTCGCAGCGCAGCGTGAGCGGACTGGGCGAGCCTAGTCCTTGCTTCGTGGGCTCCAGCCGACGATGTAGGCCTCGGTGCGCTCGGTCACGATGTCGGGCGTGCGGCCTTCCAGGCCAGTCTCTCCGCGGAGAAAGATCTTGAGCTGAGGAACCTTGTCCTCGTGCTCCAGTGCGGGGATTTCGGCGTCGCCCATGCGGATGATGTCGTCGGTGAACAGCACATCGGGATTGTTCAGCATGGTGCGTGGGTGCTTGTAGGTCTGTGCCATTACAGCTGCTCCTTGAAGCGTGCGATGTGGGTGGGATAGTCGTCTCGAAGCTCGTCGATGGCGGCGTTGAGGGCCTGGTTGAAGGGTTCGAAGAGCCCGATCCACACCTTGTCATATTCTCGCCCTGAAGGGTCGATGTAGTCAATGTGTGCCTGCCCGTGGGCGCTATCGTAGCGGACGACGGGCAACCACTTCTCCTGTGCCTCGTGGTAGTACTCCAGCTGGGCGGTGAAGTGCTCGATGTTGTTCATGAGCCGGTTGGTGCGAACGCGGATGGCTATGCCGTATTCGAGGATGATCTGATACTCACGGATGTCCCGAGGGGGCATGAAGACTCCTTTTCAGGTGGTGAGGCCGCATCCCGTCACCGCTCCACGCAGCCGACTACGGGCGAGGGGCCTCGGTGAGTGTGGTCCACTTCGGTGCGACCGTCGGTTGCCACGACGCCATCTGATCGAGCAGCCCCGCCGGCGAGACATCCTCCAGCACCAGTCCGCGATACTCCGGGCGGATGAAACCGGTTTCCGTCGCGTGATCGAAGAATGCCGTCAGCTGCGCGAAGAAGCCGTCGACATCCAGCAGCCCGACCGGCTTGCGATGGATCCCCAGCGTCGACCACGTCAGGATCTCGCAGAGCTCGTCGAGCGTGCCGAAGCCACCTGGCAACGCGATGAAGGCATCCGCGTGCTGCTCCATCGCCGCCTTGCGCTCGTGCATCGTCTCGTTGACGTGCAGCTCGGTGAGGCCCACGTGCGCGATCTCCTTCTCCGCGAGCGAGCGCGGCATGAAGCCGATCGCCTCACCACCCGCGGCGAGCACCGCGTCGGCGACGACCCCCATCAGGCCGACGCGCCCGCCGCCGTAGACGAGGCGCAGCTTCCGCTGCGCGAGCTCGGTGCCGAGCTGCTCGGCAAGATCGCGAAACACCGGGCTCGTGCCGGCAGCCGATCCGCAGAAGACACAGACGCTGTTCATGATGTGAGGTCCCGTGAAGTAGAGGGAGCGCACGCTCCCCGACGAATCGTCGATGCTCCGGCTATTGTGCGCGTGCATGCCCGGTCATGTCACCTTCGGATGATTGTGTCTCGGCCATTCCTGCCGCATGATGGGAGACCAATCTGATCGCCTCGTACGGCGCGTGACTCATCGCGAAAGGACGCTTTCCCAGCATGACCTCCTCTGCAGCCGCCCAGCCGACCCGCGACTGGGTCTTCGATGATGCCGCACGTGCGCGCGTCGATGCGATCTTCGCGCCGTGGGCCACCACCTCCACCCCGGGGATGTCGCTCGGAATCTACCGCGCGGGCGAAATCGTCTACACGAACGGCTACGGCATGTCGAATCTCGAGCATGGGATTCCCATCGTGCCCGGCTCGATCTTCCACATCGCGTCCATCTCGAAGCAGTTCACCGACATGAGCATCGCGCTGCTCCAGGCCGAAGGTGCGCTCAACGTCGATGACGATGTTCGCCAGTACGTGCCCGAGATGCCGGACTTCGGCACGACGATCACGATCCGCCATCTGATCCATCACGTCAGCGGCCTGCGCGATCAGTGGGCCTTGCTGCGGATGGCCGGCTGGCGTTCGGAAGATCTCGTCACCGAGGACGACGTGCTCGACTTGCTGACGCGGCAGACGGCGCTGAACTTCGCGCCGAACTCCGAGTATCTCTACAGCAATACCGGTTACACCCTGCTCGCCGTGATCGTGCGTCGCGTGAGCGGCAAGACGCTCCGCCAGTTCGCGCACGAGCGGATCTTCGCGCCGCTCGGCATGACCAGCACGCACTTCCACGACGATCACCGTGAGATCGTGGTTGGACGAACACAGGCCTACGAGCCGCGTACGGGTGGGGGCTATCACGTCTCGATCCCCGTCTTCGATGTCGTCGGCACCACGAGCCTTTTCACGACGGTCGAGGATCTCGCGAAGTGGGACGCCAACTTCACGACCGCGCAGATCGGTGGTCCGGCAATCATCGAACAGATCCAGACGCCGGGGACGTTCACCGACGGCACGGCGATGACGTACGCGTGGGGTCTGATGACGGGCGAATATCGTGGGGCAAAGCGGGTCGGGCACAGCGGTGCCGATCATGGCTATCGTGCCGATTACCTGCGGCTGCCGGAGTTCGGCTTCACGGCGGTGGTGCTTTCGAACATCGCGGATTCGAATCCCGGGCTCCTCACGCAGCGTGTCGTCGATGCCGTGCTGGGCGATCATCTTGCCCCGGCCACCACGTTCGCCGTGCCGACTGCCGCGTCAGCATCCGCTGGCATCCCGCCGATCGTGAGCGCGACTGCGCTCGCCGGGACGTATCGCGCCGCGGATGGCGCCTCCTACGCGACGATCACGAGCCGCGATGGTGTCGCGTCGCTTGAATCGTGGGAGTCGCTGACGCTGAACGTGATCGGCAACGGGCGTTTCGTGGCGGACGCGGCGGTCGGTCCGGCGATCCGCATCGAGGCGACGTCCGTGCAGGAGGACGGCCTCGTCGGGGAGATCGCAGTCGTGACGCCCGGCGAGCCGACGGCGACGTACACGCGCGTTGATCTGCCGACGCGTGATGCGGATGCGCTCGCGGCGTATGCCGGCGAGTACTGGAGCGACGAGCTCGGGGTCGCCTACGAGATCGTCGCGGATCGCGTCGCGGGGACGCTGCTGGTGCGGCGTCGCAAGTTCGCCGATCAGACGCTCACGCCACTCGATGCGGATGTTTTCGGGCGGGGCAGTCTCGCGTTCGGCACGATCGTGACGTTCGCGCGGGATGCGTCCGGCACCGTGACGGGCTTCCGATACACGGCGGGACGCATCCGCAATCTGGTGTTCACGAAGCGCTAGGCGAGCATCGTCAGCTTGGCGGGGCCGACGTTCGCCCCGGCGCAGAGCTCCTCGTGCGTGCCGGCGATCAGGCGATCGTAGAGATGCGCGATCTGCGTGCCGACACTCTCCCATGAGAAGCGTTGCGCGCTGCGGATCGCGCCCTCGCTGAGGCGTGCGCGCAGGGCATCGTCCGTGAGCAGGCGGTTCAGCGCGTCGGCGAGCACGACCGGATCGGAGTGCGGGATCAGGTAGCCGCTGTGCCCGGTCTCGACCGTGTAGCGCAGGCCGCCGACATTCGACGCCACGACCGGCGTGCCGCTCGCCATCGCCTCGATCGCGACGAGTCCGAACGACTCGTAGCGCGAGGGCACCACCACGACATCCGCCGCCTGATAGGCGGTCGCGAGCCAGTCGTGCGGCTGCGATCCGAGGAAGGTCACGCGGTCATTGATGCCCTGCGTCGCGGCCTGCGCGGCGAGTCCGGCGAGTGCCCCGACCGGGGTGCCGTCGTCCGCGAGATCGCCGCCGACGAGCAGCAGGTGTGCGCTCGGGACGGTGGCGATCGCGTCGAGCAGGGTGTCGAAGCCCTTGATCGGATCGATACGCCCGACCGCGAGCACGTAGCGGGCGTCCGGATCGAGACCGAGCGTGACGCGAGCGATGGCGGGATCACCGGCGTGGAAGAAGCTGAGATCGACCCCCGGCGGTACCGCGCAGATCTTGTCGACCGGCGAGCGCATCAGCGAGAGCAGATCCTGCCGCTCGTCCGGGCTGGCAGCCACGATGCCATCGGCGAGCTCGATCAGCGAGCGCTCGGTGGCAAGGCGGAGATCGGTCTCGCGATCGGGTTCGTTCGCGACGCGATTCTTCTGATGCGCGGTGGTGTGGAACATGAGCAGATGCGGGATGTGCCAATAGCGCTGCAGCAGATGGGCCGCCCAACCCGAGAGCCAGTAATGGGCGTGGAGGACATCGTACCGACGTTGGGTGCGCAGCGCGAAAAGCGCCATCTGTTCCGCAAACTGGGGGACGAGCGGGAAGAGCTCGTTCTTGTGGATGTGTTCCGTGGGGCCGGCGGTGATGTGGATGACGTTGACGCCGGGGGCGACGTTCACGATCTCCGGGGTGTCGGGATCGACGCGCCGCGTGAAGATGTCGATCTGGAGGCCCTGACGGGCAAGCTGGAGGGCGAGACTGCGGATGTACACGTTCATGCCGCCAGCGTCTCGATGGCCGATCGGCTCGATGGGTGACGTGTGGAGGCTGATCATGGCGGCGCGGGTGACGGGCTGGTCGGTCTCGTAGCCGAAGACCGATGGCCCGACATACTCGTAGTGCGACACGAGGGTCGGTCCTTTCGCGAGGGCTGAAGCTAGTACATGTAGTCCGGGATGATGACGCCACCTTCGGCCTCGTCGCGCTCTCGCTGACGGCGACGCGCGTTCAGCTTCCCGATGATGAGCGCATGGGCTTCCTGAACGGATGCCTGGAGGGATGCCTCGTGGATGATGGTCGGCGCGATGCGTCCGTCCGTCGTCCAGATGCAGAGCGATGGCGTGGTCTGGACGACCTCGTTGCCGTCGAGCGCGGCGTGCACCTGTCCGAGCAGGAGGCGCACGGTCGGGTCGAGGGTGACCAGATCGGCGGTGTGCATGGGTGACGTGGTGGAGTCGGACATTTCTGTGGAATGGGCTCCCTGGCGCCGGATATCGGCGTCCGATGAGATCGAGCGATCGGCGGGGGTGCGGGGTGCGCGGTCCCTGTCACGTATTCTTGCCGATTGGAAGCGGCTTGGCAAAAGGAAGCTCGCACCTGCGAGGTGGCGGCACGCGTGCTCGCCCCACAAATCCCTGTGGAACGGACCGTAGCAGCGCGACGTTGATGTCGCGTTAGGCATTTGTTGTGCAGTCTTCCGGTAGGCTACGATGGCAGGTCCCGGTTCGTGCAGGTGGCACAGCCGGAGGTCAGAATTGGGGAGCATGAATGTCGATGGAATCTCACGCGCCGCAGATCGATGGGCGCGTACGTTCGTTTGCGCTGATCAGCCTGTTCCTGGCGCTCTTCATGGAGCTGCTGGATGCCACGATCGTGAATGTGGCGCTGCCGTCGATCGAGCAATCGCTGAAGGCGTCGGGTGGCGAACAGCAGTGGATGGTCGCCTCGTACACGCTGGCGCTCGCGATCGGTCTGATGACCGGTGCGCGCCTCGGGGACATCTACGGGCGCAAGCAGCTGTTCGTGATCGGCCTGATCGGGTTCACGATCTGTTCAGTGCTGTGCGGACTCGCGCAGAATCCGGAGATGCTGATCGCGGCCCGCGCCCTGCAGGGTCTCTCGTCCGCGATGATGATCCCGCAGGTGCTCTCGAGTATCCAGGTCATGTACCCGCCGGCCGAGCGCGGCTCCGCGATGGCGGGCTTCTCGGCGCTGGCCGGTGTGGCGTCGGTGTCGGGGCCGATCCTCGGCGCGCTGCTGACGGAGTGGAATCTCTTCGGGTGGGAGTGGCGCTCGATCTTCCTCGTGAATGTGCCGGTCGGCATCATCGCGGTGACGGCGGCGATCCGCCTCGTGCCGGAGTCGTATTCGCCGACGAAACCGAAGCTCGACATTCCCGGGGTCATCGTGCTGGCAGTCGGATTGATCGCGATCCTCTACCCGCTGGTGATGGGGCAGGAGGCCGACTGGCCGACGTGGATGTTTGTGAGCATCGCGTTCGGCGTGCTGGTGATGATCGCCTTCATCTATCTGCAGTATCGCGAGCAGCAGGCGGGTGGTGAGCCGCTGGTGGTGCTGCCGCTCTTCCGGATTCGCGCGTACTCGGCCGGTCTGTTCATCATCACGGTCTTCTTCCTGGCGATGAACGGCTTCTTCCTGGTGCAGACGCTGTTCCTGCAGCTGGGGCTTGGGTTCAGCATGCTGCGCGCCGGTCTGACGATGATCCCGTTCTCGATCGCGGTGTCGATCTTTGCGGGGCTTTCGGCGGCGAAGCTGGTAGGGATCATCGGCCGCAAGACGCTGCAGATTGGTCCGCTGGTGATGGCGATTGGTCTGCTGGGACTGCTGTGGGTGATCAACCGCAATGGCGGTGAGACGACCTCGTGGCACTTGCTGGTGGGGCTGTTCCTCGGTGGTGCAGGCATGGGGCTCGTGGTGGCGCCGATCGGCGTGTTCGTGCTGTCGGAGGTGCCGGTGGAGTATGCCGGTCCGGCGTCAGGTCTGTTCAACACGGTGCAGCAGCTGGCGGCGGCGCTGGGCGTCGCGATCATCGGCACGGTCTTCTTCTCGCGACTTGAATCACTGCTGGAGACCGGGACGGTGATGCCGGTGGATGCGTACATCCAGAGCTACGAGCGGAGCGTCTGGGTGATGGTCGCGGTGCTGGTGCTGTCGAGCGTGACGGCGGTGCTACTTCCGAAGCATCCGTCATTCGGGCATGGGGCGCCGGAGATGGTGCACTAGAGCGTGTTGCGCCGGGCGATCGCCCATGAGGCAATCCCCGGCGTGGTGTTGGCGGGCGATCCGGGCGTGAACATCAGGGGGCGGACATGCAGTCGGATCCTGCGCCCGCCCGGAAGGCTTGCGAACAGCGTCCGTACGTAGGGCACGACTTCATGTCGTGCCTGAAAGGGCGTCTGCCCGGATGATGCCCGTCCGGGCGATCGTTGCGGGCCGACGTGCCGCACGCGGCCCTGCCGTGATGCGACGATGCCCGGGTCGAGGAATCGACCCGGGCATCGGGCGTTCAGCGGCGCTTCTTCTTCGATGACGGCTCCGCGATCGGCTCCGGTGCGCGGCGCGTGACGATCGTGCCGAGGTCGCGGTTCTCCATGTACCACGTGTAGCCGCCCGGATAGTCGCGCACCCAGCCATCGCGGAACTCGATGATTCGCGAGCAGATGCGGTCCAGATAGTAGCGATCGTGCGAGATCGTCAGGATCGTGCCGTCCAGATCGAGCAGCGCGTTCTCCAGCGCCTCCACCGAGGCGATGTCGAGGTTGTTCGTCGGCTCGTCGAGGATCAGGAAGTTCGCGCCGCTCAGGATCAAGGTCGCGATCTGCAGGCGGCTGCGCTCGCCACCGCTCAGCGCGTCGATCCGGTTGAACGCATCCGTATGATCGAACTTGAAGTCGACCAGCGCCGAGAGCGCCTGCTGCTCGTTGAGCGGCTTCATGCGACGCACCAGATCGATCGGCGTCATCGCGCCGTCGAGCGCCTCGTGCTCCTGCGCGTAGTAGCCCGCCTGGATCGACGTGCCGAGGCGGAGTGTCCCTTCCGACGGCGCCTCCTGCCCGAGGATCATCTTGATGAAGGTCGTCTTGCCGGCCCCGTTCGGCCCAACGATCCCGACCCGCTCGCCGTGACGCAGCATCAGGTCGAACGGGCGGATCAGCTCGCGCTCGCCGAAGCGCTTGCCGACACCGTTCGCATCGACCACGATCGTGCTGCCGCGCTCGGCGGTGAACTCGACCTTGATCTGGGCGCGATCGAGCATCGGCCGCGGCGTGGTCTCGAGGCGCGTCTTCTCCTCCTGATACTTGCGCCGCGCCTGCTCCGCGCGGCTCGCGAACTTCGGGTTCTGCCGCGCCCACTGCGTGAGATCCTCCGACAGCACCTTCATCTTGGCAAGCTCGCGCTCCTCCAGCTCGCGGAGCTGCAGGGCGCGCTCGGTTTGCGCGCGCTTCTGCGTCTGGAAGGCGGTGTAGTTGCCCGGCCATGTCTTGACGCGACCATCCTCCAGCTCGACGATCGCGGTTGCGACCTTGTCGATCAGGTAGCGATCGTGCGTGATCACGCCGACGGCACCCGGGTAGCTGACGAGGTAGTTCTCGAGCCACGCCTTCGCGGTGACGTCGAGGTGGTTGTCCGGCTCGTCGAGCAGGAGGACATCGGGCTGCTCGGTGAGGAAGCGCGCGATGCCCACCATCTTCTTCTCGCCGCCGCTGAGCTGCCCGAACGGCGACTCCCAGACCGCCTCCGGCAAGCCGAGTCCGCTGAGGATATCGCGAATCGGATCGTTCGCCTCGCTCTGATTCGCGCTCGCGGTCAGATCCTCCTCCCTGGCGAGGAGCAGGTTGTACTGATCGATCACGTCAGCGAGCTCGTCATCGGAGAGCGGCTCCGCCATCCTGGCCTCGAGTGCGGCGAGCTGCGCGTCGATCGCATCGGCAGTGCCGACAACTTCGCCGAGCAGCTCCAGCGGGGAGCGCGTCGGGTCGAGGCGGACGTCCTGCTGAAGGTAGCCGAGCGTCAGGCCGCGCTGGTGGGTGACGGCGCCGCGGAAGGGTTTCTCCTGCTTCGCGAGGAGGCGGAAGAGCGAACTCTTGCCGCTGCCGTTCTCGCCGATCAGGGCGATGCGTTCGTTCGACTTGATCTCGAAGGTGAGATCGGTGAAGAGCTGATTGCCGCCGTAGGCGTAGGAGACATTCGCCGCCTGGATGAGAATGGCCATCGATCCGGATCCTTTGTGGTGGTGGGGCAGACATGACAAAAATCCCTTCGTCCATGGGCGAAGGGAGGGGCGTGCGTGATGCGTGTGTCAATGGAGATCGGTCAGGACCTCGTGGACGCACGGTGGGCGCACTTCTCCCATGAGGTCTCCCAGATTCCGCTCTTGAAGCGATATCCGATCAGATGGAAGAACGTGACGCGCATGATGGTCGTGATCCTGTGGCACGTACGATCGGCGCCCGATGCGACGATGGTTCACCTGCATCAGCAAGATACGCGGTGGCAGTGGAGGTCGTCAACTGCAGAGGTCAGGTGCGTGATGATACACGTGGTGAACGACCGTCTACCTGCCGGATTCCGTGCTACGATGATCGCGTCCTGCCACCACGCAGGAACGATCCGCACGTAGCCACGTTCACGGAAGGTTCAGAGGCATGGGAAATCAGCGTATTGACGTGACGCACGTCGGCAGCTTGCCGCGTACCGACGCGCTGCGGGATGCGAACAAGGCGCGTCTCGAGGCGGGTGGCGATCTGGAGGGTTTCTCCGAGATCCTGTCCGATGCCGTCGACCAGGTCGTCGCGAAGCAGAAGGCCGTCGGGATCACCATCCCGAACGACGGCGAGTACGGCAAGTCGATGTCCGGCAAGGTCGATTACGGCGCCTGGTGGACGTATTCGTTTCAGCGCATCAGCGGGGCGGATCTCGTGCCATCGGATCCGTCGCTGGCACCACAGCCGACGCTCTCCGAGCCGGGCAAGATCCGCCTGACCTCGATGGGTGATCGCCGCGACTGGGTCGAGTTCGACGAGGCGTATCACGATCCGACCAGCGGCATCCATCTGTCCGAGGGTCCGCCGCCGGTGTTCCCGGTCGCGACCGGTCCGATCGCGTACACCGGCCAGGAGCTGGTGGCGCAGGATATCGCGAACTTCAAGGCGGCGCTGGCGAAGAACGGCTTCGAGAACGGCTTCATCACGTCCGTCGCGCCGGGAAGTGCCGCCCGCATTGGCAACACCTACTACAAGACGGAGGAAGAGTTCGTCTGGGCGTGGGCCGATGTCATGCGCGAGGAGTACAAGGCGATCGTCGATGCGGGGCTGATCCTGCAGCTGGACGATCCGTCCCTCGCCGAGAGCTGGGATCAGATCCGCCCGGAGCCGTCCGTCGAGGACTACCGCGCGTTCACGAAGATCCGCATCGACGCGCTGAACCACGCGATCCGCGGGCTGCCGGCGGAGCAGATCCGTCTGCACATCTGCTGGGGCAGCTGGCACGGACCGCACACCACGGACCTCGAGTTCAAGCACATCGTCGACCTGATCCTCGAGGCGAACGTCGGTGGCTTCACGTTCGAGGCCGCGAATGCGCGTCACGAGCACGAGTGGAAGATCTGGAAGGATGTGACGCTGCCGGAAGGCAAGGTGATCATCCCGGGCGTCGTCGGTCATGCGACCAACGTCGTCGAGCATCCGGAGCTCGTGGCCGATCGCATCGAGAACTTCGCGAGCCTGGTGGGTCGCGAGAACGTGATCGCTTCGACCGACTGCGGTCTGGGTGGACGCGTGCATTCGCAGATCGCCTGGGCGAAGCTCGAAGCGCTGTCGAAGGGCGCGGAGATCGCGACCGAGCGTCTCTGGGGCAAGGGCACCACGGTGTCTGTCGCCGACTAGGCGCGGATCGTTTCGCACGATCGGCAACGCGGGGTGGATCAGCACGATCCACCCCGCGTTCTGTGTGTCCGGCGGGTCGGGCATGCGTGCGCAGTCGGAGATCCACATCCGGCCGTTGACCGTACTTCGGCGATCTTCTATACTCCGGCCGAGCCATATATCCTACCTTTTGGGTTGGGTATGTATCAGTCGGGATTGATTCATGATCGTCGCCACTTCCACAATCTGCGCTCCCAGGAACGCTGTCGCGCGCCCACCTCGCGCCGTGTTCGCCGATCGTGCGCGCGCCTTCCGGGCACGCGCATGATCGCCACGCTCGTCATCGGTCTGCGCGAAGGGTTGGAGGCCGCGCTGATCGTCGGCATCATCGCCGCGTTCCTGCGCAAGAACGGGCGCAGCCTCGTGCCGATGTGGATCGGCGTCTTCGTGGCCGTGCTGCTCTCCGTCGGGGTGGGTGTCGCCCTCAAGCTCATCGAGCGCGAGCTGCCCCAGTCCGAGCAGGAAGCGCTCGAGACCGTGATCGGCGTCGTCGCGATCGTGTTCGTCACCGGCATGATCGTCTGGATGAACACGCATTCCCGCGGCATGAAGAAGGAACTGGAGGCCGAAGCCGCCGAGGCGCTCAGTCAGGGCGGCGCGCGTTCGCTGGCCGTGATGGCCTTCCTCGCGGTCCTCAAGGAAGGCTTCGAGACGAGCGTCTTCCTGCTCGCGACGTTCTCCGCCGCGCAGTCGGCGACGCTCGCGGCGAGCGGCGCGGTCATCGGCGTGCTGATCGCCGCTGCGATCGGGTGGGGGATCTACGCAGGTGGCGTGAAGATCAACCTCGCGAAGTTCTTCCGCTTTACCGGCGCCTTCCTGATTCTCGTCGCCGCCGGCCTGACGCTCGCGATGCTCCGCACCGCGCACGAGGCCGGCTGGATTGTCGCCGGGCAGCAGCGGACGATCGACCTCTCGTGGCTCGTGAAGCCGGGCACCGTGCAGTCGGCGCTGATCACGGGCGTGCTCGGCATCCCCTCCGATCCGCGCCTGATCGAGGTGCTCGGCTGGTTCGCGTATCTCGTGCCGGTCGCACTCTACGTCTACTGGCCGAAGCGATATCGCCCGCAGGGGACGGCCGTCGCGCGCGTCCAGTTCGCGATCGCCGCCGTGCTCGCGATCGCCGCGGCCGGACTCGCCTGGGGATACCCGACGCCGGCGACCCCGAACTCCGACAACATCACGCTCGTCGCGCGGGAGGATGACGCGCAGACGCCGATCGGCCTCACGCATCTCGTGTCGACGTCCGATGGCTACGCGCTGGTCGTCGCGCTCGATGGGGCGGAGGAGACGACGATCCCGCTGACGGCGGACGGCGCCGCCACCGAGCTGCACTCGGGCGTCTCCGCGCAGACATGGACGAGTCAGCGGACCATCGACACGACGACCGAATCGCTCACGCTCAATGATCTCGTCGAGATCAACGGTGGGCGCGTCCCGATCGGTATCGATCGCCAGCGCAATCCGGGGCCGTTCGACGTCGAGGAGTCGACCGTCGTCACGGATACCGTCTGGATCGCGAACGGCGCGCTGCTCGATGCATCGGAGTCGACGACCACGATCGCGAAGATCTCCGGCAGCGGACTGACCTCCGCGCGCACGATCACCGTCTCCGACGATGACGCCGCTGCGACTGGCTGGACGATCTCCGCCGAGGCGCGCAGCGATCTGGCCATCGCGATCGCCGACCACGAGATGAGCGAGACCGAGCGCGAGCTCTGGGCGGAGCAGCTGCCGCTTCTGCTCCTGCTGCTCGCCGCCGTCTGCGCGGTCGCCGGGGTGCGCTCGCTCGTGCATCACCGTCGCAACTGTCGTCGTACGCCGGACTCGACGGCTCCCCCGCTTGAGTCGCGTGTTTCCGCTGCCTGATCGTCGCCTGTCGTATTCGTGAGGAGAGAGACCCCGATGCACAATCCGAGAACGAACCGTGGCCCCAAGAACATGCTGGGCCTGATGACGGTCTTCGCGCTGCTCCTGAGCCTGATCCCGTTCGGGGCCAGCGCGCAGGATGCCGCGACGCCGCCCGTCGAGAATGGCGTCAGCCAGGTCAACATCACGCTGACCTCCGATGACGGCGGATCCTGCCTCATCGACTACACGACCGCCCCGGCCGGCCCGATCACCTTCACGGTGACCAACGAGAGCGCGACGTCACTCATCGAGGTCGAGCTGTTGAGCAACAACCGCATCCTCGGCGAGAAGGAGAACCTCGCGCCGGGTCTGCCGTCGGTGAGCTTCACGCTCACGCTCGGTGGTGGCACCTATCAGATCTACTGCCCGAACGCGAGCACCGAGCAGCAGGACTTCGTCGTCACCGGTGATGTCGTCGAGCAGACGGGCACCGCGGTCGACCTGCTG
>Ga0164243_10010296_pt1 | contig 13460 bp, 12 predicted proteins | sample OricompcompostOP_FD_108781 | JGI IMG/M metagenome (GOLD analysis project Ga0164243, IMG submission 108781) | Organic Plus compost microbial communities from Emeryville, California, USA - Original compost - Organic plus compost (OP) | ecosystem: Engineered > Solid waste > Mixed feedstock >... | reverse complement strand
TTGACCTCCTGCTCCCAGCGGGGGATGTGCGGCCACCAGTCGGTCATGTGTTCGTTCAGGTCGCTCCACGCCGCGTAGCGCTCATCGGCGGTCATCGCCGGGGTAGCAGGCTCCTCGGCAGGTGCCTCTGCATCGCCAAGCTCGGTGTCGGAGGCCGCATCGGCGCGGGCGGCGCTGGTGGCGGCTTCCTCCCGCAACTGGGCGCCGACGATCGGCCAGAAGTGGACGATCACGTTCTCATCACGCAGGTCGGCGATCGACACATCCTGCTGGGAGGAGACGCGGCCGAGCAGGTAGGCGATGTCCTCGCCATCGACATTGCCGCCGCGCCAGAGGTACTTCAGCATCCGGTCGATGGCGGCGACGAACTCGCTATCTTCCTTGATGATGCGGTTCAGGAAACCGAGCGCATCCTTCCGGAAGCTGAGCCGGGCGTCGGATTCGGCATAGATGTCGCCCAGCCATTGCCCCTTCGGCTGCCCGCTGGCCGGCTCCTGACCCTGGTGAAAGGCGGTGTAGCACCAGAGGCAGCGCACGACGTGGCGGCCGATGTCGCCGATGTAGGTGACCGGCATGGTGGGGTAGCCGCCGGCGCGGCTGATGTTCGTGACGGCGACGCCCAGGCAGATGTTGCGCAGGTGGCCGACGTGGGCGGCCTTGTGCGTGTTCAGCTGCGAATGCTCGATCATCACGCGCTCGGTGTGGATGCCCTCCGGCACCCAGCCGTAGCGATCACGCTGACCGAGCACTTCGCCGATCAGTTGTGCGGCGATCTCGTTCGCGTTGTAGAAGAGGTTGATGTAGCCATTGGCCGATTCCACCTTGGCGAAGCGGCCGGTGGCGGTCAGCGCGGCGGCGAGCTGGTCGGCGAGGGCGAGCGCGCGGTCGTTCACCCGCTCGTTGACCTTCCGCTTGATCTCCTTCTTGGAGAGCCCTTCCAGTTCACCGGCCGCCTCCAGCTCCTGGCTCACCAGATCGCCAGCGACCATTCGCGCGATGGTGGAGGCGCCGCCCCATGTTCCTTCGAAGGGCAGGGCGCGCAACTCGATGGGCTTGGCACCTGGATCGATGCCGGCTTCGCGGAGGGCGTCGCGCAGCGATTCGATCGCGGACCGCTCCTCGCGGGCGATGATGCCGAGCGTTGCGGGCGACTGAGCGGAGGGAGCGGAGGCAGAGACAGCATCGGACATGGGAATGGAGGTGCTCCTTGGCAGGATGGGACGGCAGGAACGGTGCGCCATCCCACGCGCTGAGGCGGAAACCGGTGGTCCCGCATGCTGCGGGCCGGCGAGGCGCTGCTGCGCACATGATACCCGGAACATGCGCCAGTTCTGCGGCGAGTGGCCGCGGTGGGAATGAGCTAGGGGCGGGCTAGTCCCGCATGGCGCGGTGGAGGCCGTGCTGGAGCATGATGGCGCCGCCGCTGAGGGCCAGTACCAGGCCGACGATGAGGACGATGAGCTGCTGATACCCGAAACCGCGGCCGCCGCCGATACCGAGCGTATCCGCGAAGAGCGCGAACAGCATGAGCACGGCTCCGGCAACGAGGAGCGAGATCGATACCGCCTTGATGGATGTCCCCGAGCGGGGTGGGATGGAGCTGGACACGTCTGTACCTTCTGGAACGCGGCGTGTGGGTTTCCGGCTTATGGGGCGCGGCCCCTGCTACACGACAGGGCGGCGAGCGGACCGTTGCGCCGGTTCCCGGCCCGGCACCGGCGCGAGTGCCGTGAAAGGGACTCCCGGAGGGCTTCCTGCGGCGCGTTGCCTACGAATTATACGGAAATCCGTCGACGATTGACAGGAGGTCAACAGAAAAATGTGGTCAGAGGGTCGAGTAGTGCGGCTGCATCGCCGGGGAGTGTGGACGAACCTCCGTCCGCACCAGGGATGAACGGGAGGGCGGTGCGCGGCGAGACGCCGAGTACGGACGCGGGATTCCGGCGTCCATGCCGGACCGGAAGGCGGATCGATTGACAAGGACCGCAGGATGGCGAGACTGTGCCTGAATGCCACGATCGTGGTTTTCAGATCGCGGACGCATGGCGCATAATGTCCATGTATCGCGGATCAGAGGAGTTCGCAGTTGAGAACGAGTGACAACACCGCTCGCAATTGCGACTGCTCTGGTTCGCCGCTTCCGTCTTGCGGGGTGCCGGCGGAGGCGTGTCAGGGGTAGCGGGGCATCAGGTGCGGGCAGAACTCGCGTCCGGTTCCGAAATATCGAGGGGCGCATCCAGGTCGGATGCGGGGAGGAAGAATGGAACGGCGGAACCACGATCACGTGGGGCGAACCAGCGCTTCGTCGGGAACGCGCGCGCGCCGCGGGTTTGCCCGTCGCGCGGCGACTCTCGGGACGTTGGCGTTGACGGCAGTGGTGCTCCTGACGGCATGTGGGCCTTCTGGCCTCAAGCCCTATTCGACGACCAGCCCGGCATCCGAGGGAGCCGATGCCATTCAGTCCCTCTACAAGTTGGTGTTCTGGCTGGCGCTGATCGTCTTCATCGGGGTGCAGTTCGTCATCGTCTATACGGCCCTGCGCTTCCGGAAGAAGAACACGCCGGTGCAGCGTCCGCCGCAGATCCACGGCAACTCCCGGCTGGAGATCGCCTGGACGATCCTGCCGGCTGTCGTGCTGCTGGTCATCCTGGTGCCGACCATCACCACGCTCTTCGATGAGCGCGATGCCCTGGCCGAGTCCGATCTGGTGATCGACGTCTACGGCAAGCAATGGTGGTGGGAGATTCAGTACGGTGAGGATGGCGCCCAAGGTGGCCAGAACCTTGGCGTTGTCACCGCCAATGAGATGGTGATTCCCGCCAACCGCACCGTCAAGATCCGGCTGCACTCCAACAATGTCATCCACTCCTTCTGGGTGCCTCGCCTGGCGGGCAAGCTGGATGTCATGCCCGGTCATGTGAACGAGATGTCGATCAATTCCGACCAGCCGGGCGAGTACTACGGCGAGTGCGCGGAGTTCTGCGGCACCCAACATGCGTGGATGCGCTTCAAGATCACGGTTGCGGAGCAGGACCAGTTCTATGGCTGGGTGAATGGCTGGCGCGAAGGCAACCTGATCGCCACCCAGGGCGACGGCACCAATCTGCCCGAGGGCGTCACCCAGGCGCCGGCGAAGTTCAGCCTTTGCCTCTCCTGCCACCAGGTAAACGGCGCCCAGGGCAGCGTGCCGACCGGCCAGACCAATACCGCCGGGGTGTCGGGCATCGATGCGCGAGCCAACTACGGGCCGAACCTCACCAACATCGCCTGCCGCTCCACGATTGCGGCCGGCATGCTCGAGAACAATGTCGACAACATGACGCTCTGGCTGAGCGATCCGGAGAAGGTGAAGCCGGGCGATTACATGGCCGACGTGATCAAGCCATCGACCTGGTCCAGTCCGGACGAGGTTCGGCAGGTGGCGGAGTTCCTGGAGACGTTGAAGCCTGCTGGCGGCTGCTTCAATGAGAACGCGGTCGCTGCACCCGGCGCGTCGCCGGAGGCGTCCCCGGCTGCCAGCCCCGCGGCGTCGCCGGAGGCTTCGCCAGTGGCCTCGCCGGTTGTCAAGCCATGAGCGGATCGGTCACGCATGGAATGACCTCGAGGTGGTCGGGGCGGGTCGGGATACTGTGGAGGCAGGGGATATCGCCTCGGGAGTTGGGTAGGAGCGAAGCATGGCAACAGTAGCCCAGCCGCGCGCACGGACGTTGGCGCGGCCCACCGTCAAGGCGAATACCGGTCTGTGGAGTTGGATCACCACCGTCGATCACAAGCGCATCGGCATGATGTATGGCGTGAGCGCCTTCTTCTTCCTCATGCTCGGTGGTCTGGAAGCGCTCGTCATCCGGACGCAGCTGGTGCGGCCGGACAATGATGTGGTGGGAGCCGCCCGGTATAACGAGCTCTTCACCATGCACGGCACGACGATGATCTTCCTCGCCGTCATGCCCCTCACCGTGGCGCTGTTCAACTACATCATGCCGCTGCAGATCGGCGCACGTGATGTTGCGTTCCCGAGGATGAATGCCTTCAGCTTCTGGCTGTTCATTGCCGGGGCGATGTTGATCAATGTCAGCTGGCTGTTCAACGAGGTGCCGAACCAGGGCTGGTACGGTTACTCGCCGCTCACGGATACCGCGTGGAATCCGACGCGGGCCGTCGACTTCTGGGTGCTCGGGCTCCAGATCCTCGGCGTCTCCTCGATGCTCGGGTCCTTCAACTTCATCGTCACCGTCCTCAACATGCGCGCCCCTGGCGTGACCATGATGCGGATGCCGATCTTCTCGTGGACGACGCTGATCGTTGCGATCATGATCGTGATGGCCTTCCCTGCGATCACCGTGGGCCTCATCCTGCTGATGATGGACCGCTACGTGGGGACGGGATTCTATGCAACCGCCGCCGGCGGTGATCCCCTGCTCTGGCAACACCTCTTCTGGGTCTTCGGGCACCCCGAGGTCTATATCATGGTGCTGCCGGCCTTCGGCATCGTCTCCGAGATCATTCCCACCTTCTCGCGCAAGCCGCTCTTCGGCTACGCCGTGATGGTCTACGCCACCTGCGCGATCGCCTTCCTCGGCTTTGGCGTGTGGGCGCACCACATGTTCACGACTGGCCTCGGGCCGACGGCGAACTCGATCTTCTCGGCGACGACGATGATCATCGCCGTGCCGACCGGCGTGAAGATCTTCAACTGGATCGGCACGATGTGGCTGGGCCAGCTGAAGTTCACGACACCGATGCTCTATGCGGTCGGGCTGGTGTCCCAGTTCACGATCGGCGGGCTCTCCGGCGTGATGGAGGCCTCGCCCCCGATCGACCAGCACCACAACGACTCCTACCTGGTGATCGCCCATTTCCACTATGTGCTCTTCGGCGGCGCGGTCTTCGGCATTCTGGCGGCCATCGTCTACTGGTTCCCGAAGATGAGCGGCCGCATGATGAACGATCGTATCGGCCGCGTGAACTTCTGGCTTGTCTTCATCGGTTTCAATGCCACCTTCTTCCCCATGCACTTCCTTGGGCTGGAAGGCATGCCGCGCCGCTACTACAGCTACGGCGAGGGCAGCGGCTGGTGGTTCTGGAACACGGTGGTGAGCCTGGGCGCGGCCCTGCTCGGCGCGGGCTTGCTGCTCTTCGTCTACAACATCGCCTATAGCCTCAAGCGCGGGCCGGTCGCCGGGCCGAACCCGTGGGACGCCGCGACCCTGGAATGGGCAACGACGTCGCCGCCGCCGGTCTACAACTTCGCCACGATCCCGCACATCTCGCATCGCGATCCGCTGTGGGCCGAGAAGTACGGCATCCACGAGAGCGATCAGGCGGTCAATGTGACGATCGCCGGGCGTGAGATCGGGGAGATCGAGGCTCCGGACGAAAAGGCGAGCGACCAGGAGCGCCGCCGGCTCGATGCCAACGACACCGCGCCGGTGAACATCCATCTGCCGAATCCGTCCTTCTACCCGATCGTCGGCGCCATCGGCATGTTCCTGATGATGTTCGGCCTGATCGTCGAAGGGGATACGCTCTTCTACCTCGGCCCGGTGCATATCACCGTGATGTCGATCGCGGGCATCCTGATGCTGCTGTTCAGCATCTTCGGCTGGTCGTTCGAGCCTGCAGAGTAGGACGGAAAGCGCGCAATGGCACAGGCAGTTCTTACGCCGGAGGCCCAGACCCAACCTCATGGGTCTGGCCACGATACGGGCCACGACCACGGCCACGCCGATCATCCCCCCACCAGTACGGGGATCAACAGCCGGAAGATGCTGATGTGGCTCTTCCTCGCGTCCGACTGCATGTTCTTCGGCGCGCTGATCGCCACATACATGATCTATCGCAATCACTCGCTCACGGGGCCGTTTCCCCACGAGCTGATCGATATTCCATACACCTCGGTCAGTGCGTTCGTGCTCCTCATGAGCTCGCTGACCATGGTGCTGGCGCTGGCGGCGCTCCAGAAGAACGATCTGCGCGGGTCCCGCGTATGGATCGCGGCCACGGCGCTGCTGGGGACGGTCTTCCTCGGCGGGCAGTTCTTCGAATTCACCGAGTTCCACCACGAAGGCCTGTCGCTCCAGGGCAACATGTTCGGTGCGACGTTCTTCACGGTCACGGGCTTCCATGGCGCCCACGTCACAGTGGGTGTGGTCTGGCTGCTGACCCTGCTCTGGGTGTCGCTGCGCGGCGGCCTGAAGCAGGAAGACAGCCTGGACCTTGAGATCGCGGGCCTCTACTGGCACTTCGTCGACATCGTGTGGATCGTGATCTTCGTGATGATCTACCTGATCCCGTACGACAAGTCGACGGAGCAACTGCACGAGGCCACCGCCCAGATCTTCAATACCGCGAGGATGGTGCTTGGCATCTTCTAGCGATGGCTGAGTGATGTCCCGGCCCGGTGATGCGTCATCGGGCCGGGGACCGAGAGGAGAGAGGACCAGCGTGGCACACCAGGCGCAATCGCTCCCCGGCACCCATGAAGCCGGGCACGAGCATCCGACCGAAAAGACCTACATCCAGATTGCGGGCATCCTGACGATCCTCACCGTGATCGAGGTGGCCATCTACTACATCGACCAGGAGGCAGCGTGGCTGGTGCCAGCGTTGCTCGTCCTTGCGTCGGTGAAATTCCTCATCGTCATCGGCTTCTACATGCACCTGAAGTTCGATGACTCCCGGCTGGCGCAGATTTTCTCATTCGGCCTCGGCGTCAGCCTTGCCATCTACATCGGCATGTATGCGCTCATGCACTTCCACCGGGCGCTCGAACTCACCGCCCTGATGACATCGGCGACCCGCTAGCCACGCCCCAGCCGCACAACGGGACGACTTTCGGAACGCATGGCCCGATCGCCGCCGGTGATCGGGCCGCTGTCTTGGTTCTCCGTCCAACCATGCACTCATCCACACCAGGACATAGGTATGCCAGGTCTCATCCCGTACATCCCCCTCTTGCACGGAGGCACGCCACCCACCGGAGGCTGGTACACCCACTGGGTGCTGGAGCCCTCCACCGGGCTCTACCTCTTCGCGGTGACCGCGCTCTATCTGCTCTGGGTGGGGCCGCTGAACCGCCGCCGCCCCGGGGCGGACCAGCGACCGGTGGACCCGCGCGAGATCCGGTTCTTCCTGCTGGGATCGCTCTCGGCGCTCGTCGCCCTCGGACCGCCGATCGACGACTGGGCCGGGTTCTTCTTCGTCAGCGCGCATATGTTCCAGCACCTGATCCTGATGTTCCTCACGGCGCCGCTCTGGCTGCTTGGCATTCCCGCGTGGGTCTACCAGCCGATCCTGGATCATCGGGTGACGGGCTGGATCTTCCGGAAGATGTTCACGTTCGTCCCTGCGCTCATCATCTCATCGTCGTTGATGGTGATCTGGCATATTCCCGTGATCTACGATGCCGCGGTGCGCAACAATACGATCCACGCGATCCAGCATCAGGGCTTCCTGATCGCCGGGATCTTCATGTTCTGGCCGCTGGTGAGCAAGGTGCCCGAGGCGCCCCAGCTTTCGCCGCTGCTGAAATGCCTCTACATCTTCCTGCTCGTCCTTCCCAGTGGCATCGTCGGTGCATTCATTACCTACGCCGGCCCCGGCCTCTATAGCGCCTATGACGATGTGGGCTGGAAGCCGTGGGGCATTGGCGTGAAGTCCGACCAGGAACTTGCCGGCCTGATGATGTGGGTGGGCATGAACGGTGTCCTCCTGTTGCTCATCACGGTCATCTTCCTGCGCTGGGCGAACGGCCAGGAGCGCGCCGATCGGGAGCAGGCCGAGCGTGCCTACCGGCGGACGCCCGTTGCGCCCGAGGCCGCGACGGTGACACCCGGGCCGCACCAGGAATCACGGCCCGCCTGATACCGTGTTCCGGCGCCAAGGAGTTCCGATATGGGTATTCCCATCTCGTCCAGCACCCCGTTCCCTTCGCAGGAGCCCGCGCCAACCCCTGCCGAGCGACGAGCCCTGGCTGCGCTCGAACAGGAGCGTAAGGAGGAAGCTGAGGCGCGCGTCACGCTGTGGGTATTCCTCTGGACGCTGTTCGTCTTCAAGATCGCGACGGTGGCGCTGGTCATCTATATTGCATCTGCCTCTGGTGAGAGCCTCGGACTTGCCCTCTCGACCACCTGGTACTGGCTCGTCATCCCGATCCTCGCGATTACCGGGCCGGTGCTCTACCGCTGGCGGCTGATGGCACAGCGACGACGGCGCGAGGCGCTGCGCAACGCGGAGTGGATGGTGGATGCGGACGACCGGGCTTCGTCGGGCGGGGACGAAGGGCCTGCCAACGATATCCCGGCGGACTCCATCCACGTCATCATCCACCGGCTCGACGGCGATCGCCCGCACCAGGCTTGAGCGGGGCAGAGTCGTGGCGTGCATGCACGTCCAGGGTGCCAGAATGCGGCGCGACGGCTGGACATTTTTCGCCGCTGATTGGAAACTGGCATTGTCGAATGTGGGATTGTCGGGGAGACACGCACGATGCAGGTCAAGCGCAAATTCATCGATCCGCTGGTCGTTCCGGTCGCGGCATTCGCCGTGGTCGGACTTCTGATCGTCGGAATCGGCAAGACGGTGCTGTCGGTCCATGAGCCGGGCGTCAAGGACCGGTTTGGCCGGCCTGAGCTCTGGGTCGCTCTGGCTGCGGCGCTGGTGGTGATCGCCCTCGGGGCGTTCATCTCGACGCGACCACACCGGGGCAAGCGCATGGAGCAGCCGCTGGTGATCGGTTCGAAGCCGATCTTCGAGAAGGACGCCTACACGGCGCATCCCGTGCCGGCGCAGGCGCGGGTCGGCGCGCCCGGTTCGGTGGCGGACATCCAGAACGGATTCACCCTCTACGCGCTGAGCGGTCCTATCGCCCAGGTCGTCGGCAAGGAGCCCGGCGGCACGGACCGGGGCAAGGTCTTCGCGGGATATCTCCACGCCCGGGGGATCGGCGGCGCCAGCAATCACATGTGGGTGCCATTCGAGGCCGTTACCGAGGTCTATCCTGAGGCGCAGACCGCGTTTCTCTCCATCCGGGGAGATGAGCCGGAGTCCTTCGGCTGGACCACCCCGCCGCCCAGCGTCAGCGGAACGGCCGCTCGTTCCAGCGGGCATTGAGGGCCGATCAGGAGACGGAGCCAGAACGCCCATCTTCCAAGGATGGGCGTTCTGCTGCTTTTCAGATGGCGTGCCCTGTGGCACGCTGCGGGATGCACGCCGATTCTCGTCCCATCGAATCACCTGGCCGGGGACCCCCGGCGAAGGAGCACGCAGCACACATGGCCACGCAATACGTGATGAATGGATCGCTCTTTGACGGAACTGGCGCCGATCTGGTGCCGGATGCCGCGCTCGTCATCACCGACGGAACAATCACGGCGGTCGGTCCCCGGGTGGCGGTGCCGAAGCCGGATGGCGCCGAGCTCATCGACGCGCAGGGCGGCTACATCCTGCCCGGCATCATCGATGCCCACGTCCACCTGATGTTCGAGGCCGGCGACCCGATGACAGCCGTCACCACCCCGTTCTCCTACAACTTCTACCAGGCCATGACCTACATGCGGCGCACGGTCGAGTGTGGCGTCACCACGGTGCGGGACGCTGCCGGGACCGACGCTGGAACCAAGAAGGCCGTGGAGGATGGCCTCTTCCTTGGCCCGCGCATGCAGATCAGCATCACGGCGCTCAGCACCACTGGCGGGCATGGCGATGGCTGGAACCTCTCTGGAATCGACCTGCCGCTGGGCGTGCCTTACCCAGGGATGCCGGACGCGATCGTCGATGGGGAGGAGGCGGTCCGCAAGAAGGTGCGGGAGGTCCTGCGCGCCGGGGCGGAGGTGATCAAGGTCTGCTCCACGGGTGGCGTGATGAGCCCGACCGACCATCCGGAGTTCACGCAATTCTCGATCGAAGAACTGAAGGTCATGGTGCAGGAAGCGCACTTCCGCAAGGGCATCCGCGTGATGTCGCATGCACAGGGTGCGGAAGGGATCAAGAACGCGATCAAGGCCGGCATCCACTCGATCGAGCATGGCATGTTCATCGACGACGAGGCCCTGGAGCTGATGCTGGAGCACGGCACCTTCCTCGTGCCAACGCTGGTCGCGCCGGTCGGGGTGATCGAGCAGGCGGCCGAGACGGGCAAGATGCCGGAATACGCGCTGCGCAAGGCGCAGGAGACGATCGACGCGCATCGTGCAAGCATCGCGAAGGCCTACAAGGCGGGCGTGAAGATCGCGATGGGCACCGATGCCGGCGTGGTGCCGCATGGCACGAACCTGCGCGAGCTTGGCCTGATGGCGGACCTCGGGATGACGCCGGTCGATGTGCTCGTGGCGTCCACGAAGGTGGCGGCGGAGTGCCTCGGATGGGAGGACCGCGTCGGCACGTTGGAGGCCGGCAAGTTCGGGGATGCGATCATCACCTCGGTCAACCCGCTGGAGCAGATTCACGACCTAGCGACCACCTCCAATGTGACGGTGGTCATCAAGGGTGGCGACGTGGTGAAGGACCTGCGCGCATCTGTTCCCGCTGTCGCGTAGGGGATCGCGTCGGGGCGTGCGGGACATGCTGTACGCCCCGGCCCTGTCATCACGAGCGGCACGGTGCATTCGGGACCATCCCTTGAGCCAACCCGTGCCGTCGAGGGATCAGGTCGCAGGCAAGGCGCCTTGCCTGCGTCGCCTCGGACCGATACGCGATCGGTGCCTACAAACGAATGCCGGCGTTGTCATCCCGAGCGGAGTGCAGCGAGCTGTCCGTGCGTCCGGCAGTGCCTCCATCGAGCGTGATTGGCGGGATCAGGCCGCGGCGTCCGGATCGCGGTCGAGGATGCCGCCAGCGGGGGAGACTGACCTCACCTCGCAGCGGAATTGCTGGACATCCTGCATCTCTGGCGAGGATGAGCTGGCCATCGTCGAAATCGTCTCCGTCGGGATCACCTCGATGACGATCGATCCTTCCTCGCCGCCGGGGTGACGGTAGGTGAACGTGATGATTCCGGCAATCGCCTCGGGATCGTCCGGCGCGCCGCTGGCCTCCATCACGCATTCGGTCCATTCCCAGCCGCCACGGCGGAACGCCTCTCCCTCCGCGACCTGCTCCAGCACATGGGGCAGGAGCGCCCATCCACGATAGGCGTTGCGCATCTCGACGGCGGGGAGATCGTGATCGATCAGGCCGCCGAGCCGGGCGCCCGTCAGGCGGCCCCAGTAGCGGCCGGACGGAAGCTCCAGAACGGTGGCGGCGAAGCGGTGCCCGCCGAAGTGGGTGCAGCGCCAGACCCGCGTGTTCGTGGCCGACTGCGCGGCCAAGCGGCTCAGTTCACGATAGACCGGGTAGCCGAACTTCGCGCAACAGGCATCGACCGCGCCATGCGTGCAGACGAGGATGTCCCGCAGGCCGGCTGGCCGCTCCACGGTAAACCGGTCGAGGCCGGCGGGACGGTGCGGCCAGGCGTCTCGCAGGCGCTCGAGCGTCGCGATCAGAAGCGCATTGGGGACAAGGAGCTCCCATGCGTCATAGCCAGCCACCGGGCCAGCGGGACGGTCGCAGAAAAGGATCCGGGTGTGTCCCTCCACCGAGCGCTCGGGATCGGGTGCGATGCCGAGGAACCCCCACGGAATCCCTGCCCCGTAGACGCCGTAGACGAACTCCTTGAGGCCGGCAGGGACATGCGTGCCGGCAAGGACCTCGTAGGGCCAGGGGAGGGGGAGCTCGACGGCGACGTGGCAGGGCACTGACCATGCGGAGCCGATGAGGTCTTCGCCGCTGGCTTCCGACACCAGCGAGCAGAACTGGACTCTGGACGGGGCCTCCCGGTCGGTGGGCGATGAGGGCACGGGGCGTTGCTCCGGGAACAGGGATCGCGCGATGCGTGCGCCGATACCCGACTGAATGAGTCGGATACCATCCTACACGATCCCGGCCGCGATGACGCCGTGAAAGGAGCCACAATGCCGAACCTGTCGCAGGGCGCCGCGCCCACGAAGCGTCGGGAAACCCTGGTCCTCGTCATCACGGGGCCGGTTGGCGCGGGGAAATCGACCACGGCCGATGCGCTCTCCGATCTCCTCGGACGGCAGAATACACCACACGCCGTTGTGGACATGGATTACTTGCGCTCGGCCTGGCCCTCGCCATCCGATGACCGGTTCAACGTCCGGCTGGGACTCCGCAACCTGGTGCATGTGGCCGCGACGTACCGCGAGCGGGGATGCCGCGTGCTGGTGCTGGCCGATGTGGTGGAGCAGGAATCCGATCGCGCCAATTACGAGCGGGCGATTCCGGACGCGGACGTGCGAATCGTCCGGCTGCGTGTGCCGCTGCATCTGGTATCCATGCGGTTGCGGGGACGGGAGTCGGGCGAGCATCTGGCGTGGAGCCTGAATCGGGCGCCCGAGTTGGAGGGGATCATGGATGCGGCCGGGATTGGTACCGGACCGAGCGACCTGGTGGTGGATGTGGGAGAGCGCTCGCCGGAGGAGGTGGCGCGCGAGATCGCGGAGCGGCTGACGCTCCTGAGGTGACGGAGCGTTCGGAATGGCAAACGGCGGGCCTTGTGGGGAGGCCCGCCGTTCACGCTTGGGGGGAGGAGAAGGAATGGCGACGTGTGTGGGTCACGTATCTTCGTCATTCCGATACCGAGTATGACTCCCGAACATGAACGGACGCTGAAGGCTCCGTGAAACGTTCGTGAATCGTGGCCGCCCGCCTTCAGCCCGCGGAAACGGACGTCGACATGGCGCCGGTTTCCGCGGCGGCCCGCTCGATGGCGGCGCGGAGCAGCTCGTAGTCGCTCTCCGGAATCAGGTGAACGTTGCCCTGGAAGGCCAGCGTCCAGTTCGCTGCCGGCCACTTGCTGGCATAGACCATCTGGCGAGCGAGCGGTTCCGCCGGGACGAACGCCTCTCTCGGCAGCGCGAGGTCCGGCGCGATGTGGACGCGGAACGGGTAATCCTCGCCCTCCCGCTTCTTGTTGCCGCTGACCCAGATCGGCTCATGGTCCTCGAAGTAATCCGAGGTGATGGTGGCGATGCCGGCGAACGCCTTCACGCCGGTCACGTAGTAGACGATCGAATCACCGGCGTGCATCTGCTCGGCCTTCTTGCGGTGACGCGACTTCATGCCCTGGATCGTGAAGCCACGGTCGACGGTCTTCTGCCAGTTGTCGACCGAGCTGACGATGATCCAGCGCTTGGGCTGATGGTCCGGTTCAGTCATGGAGCATTGCACCTCTCTATCCATAAGCGCGAAAGCGGCCAGGCGGCGCTGCGAGCGGCCTGGGCCGGATATCGAGCGATATGCGGTGGACCAGGCCGGCCGAATCTCCGGGGATGATCGCCCAGGTTCGCTCGGCTAGAAGCGGATGCGTGGACGGGGCCAGCGCCGGATGCGCCGACGACGGCGCTCCTCTACATCGTAGTTCGGGTCGCGCGGGTTGTCGCCGAGGGCCGAGCGGACGCGAT
>Ga0164243_10010295_pt1 | contig 13461 bp, 15 predicted proteins | sample OricompcompostOP_FD_108781 | JGI IMG/M metagenome (GOLD analysis project Ga0164243, IMG submission 108781) | Organic Plus compost microbial communities from Emeryville, California, USA - Original compost - Organic plus compost (OP) | ecosystem: Engineered > Solid waste > Mixed feedstock >... | reverse complement strand
TCGCTGTCGGGGTCGTCGAGCACCGCGCGGGCCGGCCCCTGCTCGGCGATGACGCCGTCGTCGAAGAACAGCACCCGGTCGGCGACCTCCCGGGCGAACCCGATCTCGTGCGTGACCACGAGCATCGTCATGCCCTCGGCGGCCAGGTCGCGCATCACCTCGAGGACGCCCTTGACCAGTTCCGGGTCGAGTGCCGAGGTCGCCTCGTCGAACAGCATCACCTCGGGCCGCATGGCGAGCGCCCGGGCGATCGCGACCCGCTGCTGCTGGCCGCCGGACAGGTTCGCCGGCCGCTGCCCGGACAGCCGGTCCAGCCCGAGCCGGTCGAGCTGGCGGTGCGCCTCGGCGTTGGCCTCGGCCCTGCCCAGCCCGCGTACGTGCCGCAGCGCCAGCGTCACGTTGTCCAACACGGTGCGGTGCGGGAACAGGTTGAAGTGCTGGAACACCATGCCGATCCGGGCGCGTACCGCATCGACGTCGACCTTCGGCGCGGTCAGCCGTACCCCGGCGACCGTCACCTCGCCGGCGGTCGGCTGCTCCAGCAGGTTGATGCACTTGAGCATGGTCGACTTGCCCGAACCGGACGCGCCGATCACGCACACCACCTCGCCGGGCGCCACGTCGAAGTCGACGCCGCGCAGCACCTCGACCGGACCGTACGACTTGCGCAGGCCGCGTACCTGGATCACCGGCTCGGTCACGCCGACACCTCCGTGGTCGCGTCGGTCGCGTCCGGTAGTGGCGCCGGGCGGCGCGGCCGGCCGTCCCGCAGCCGCCGGTCCAGCCAGTTCACCAGGTAGGTCAGCGGGATCGTGATGACCAGGTAGCACAGGCCCGCGGCGACCAGGGACGAGGAGTTGTACGTGGCGGCCTGGTGTTCCTGCGCGATGAAGTACAGCTCGCGCTGCCCGACGGCGAGCCCGAGCAGGTACACCAGTGAGCTCTCCTTGATGTCCACGATGAACTGCCCGGTCAGTGCCGGCAGCACGTTGCGGATCCCCTGCGGTACGACCACCAGCCGCATCGTCGTCAGGTACGACATGCCGAGGCTGCGGCCGGCCTGCAGCTGGCCGGGCGGTACCGACTGGATGCCGGACCGGAAGATCTCCGCGCAGTACGCGGCCGAGATCAGCCCGACGGCGAGCACCGCGTAACCGAGCGGGCTGCGGCCGAACGGGCGCAGGTGCGCCGCGGGCAGCCCGAGCCCGACCAGGCTCACCGTCACGATCGCCGGCAGCCCGCGGAACACGTCGACGTAGATCCGGGCCGGCAGCCGGACCCACCGGTTGCGGGACAGCAGCAGTACCGCCAGGAGCATCCCGACGACGAGGCCGAACACCACGGCCAGGACCGCGATCAGCAGCGTGTTGCGCAGCCCCTCGGTGAGCAGTTCGGGCAGCGCGGCCATGATCTCGTGCGGGTCGAAGAAGGTGTGCAGAAAGTCGCCCACCGCGCCCCCTCGGACTGGACTGACAGCTGTCGGCAGACGGCCTCACCGGCACCGGCGATCCCATCTATTAGGACCGACAATCCGGCCCTGACCTGCGCACACGCTAAGCCGTGGTACCGGCGGCCGGGGTCGACGGTTGCCCCAGAGTGGTAACCGTCTCGCCCGGTCTCGTAGGGTCGGTGCATGGTCACCTACGCCAGTGCGACGCCGGTACGGCGCGACGAGATGCTCGAGTTCGTCCGGCCGCGGCACCACGCGGTGCTGATCACCACCCGGCGGGACGGCACCCCGCAGGTCTCCCCGGTCACCTGCGGGGTGGACGGGCAGGGCCGGGTCGTCATCTCGACGTACCCGCAGCGGGCGAAGGTGCACAACGCCCGGCGCGAACCGCGGGTGACCCTGTGCGTACTCTCCGACGAGTTCAACGGGCCGTACGTGCAGCTCGACGGTACGGCCGAGGTCCGCGACCTGCCCGAGGCGCTCGACGACCTGGTCGAGTACTACCGCTCCATCTCCGGCGAGCATCCCGACTGGGACGAGTACCGGGAGGCGATGCGGCGGCAGGGCAAGTGCCTGATCCGGGTCACGATCGAGCGGTGGGGCCCGGTCGCCACCGGTGGCTTCCCGCCGCCCGCGGCGGACTGACAATCCGTTCGCGTCGGCGCCGGGCGGCCGGCGAGACTGGCCGCATGTCCACGTTCGATGATCTTGTAACCGAGGCGCTGTCGGTACCCACCGGGTGGGACTTCACCTGGCTGTCCGGCCGGGCCAGCGAGGGCCGGCCGTGGTGGGGCTATTCGCGGCTGATGGCCGAGCGGATGGCCGGCGCCCGCGCCGCCCTCGACGTACAGACCGGTGCCGGCGAGCTGCTCGCCGCGCTGCCCAGCCCGCCGCCGCGGCTCGCCGCGACCGAGTCCTGGCCGCCCAACGTCGCCCTCGCCACCGAGCGGCTCGCCCCCGTCGGCGGCACCGTGGTGGAGGTCGCCGACGACGCCGACCTGCCGTTCGACGACGGCTCGTTCGACCTGGTCACCTGCCGGCACCCCACCGTCGTCCGGTGGCCGGAGATCGCCCGGGTGCTCTCCCCCGGCGGCCGGTACCTCTCCCAGCAGGTCGGCGCCGGCTCGGTGCGGGAGCTGACCGACTTCATGATGGGCCCGCAGCCGGTCAGCCAGGTACGCGCCGCGCACCGCGCGGTGGGCCGCGCCGAGGCGGCCGGGCTGGACGTGGTCACGCTGCACCAGCAGTCGCTGCCGATGACGTTCGACGACGTGGCCGCGGTGATCGTGTTCCTGCGTACGGTGATCTGGATCGTGCCGGGCTTCGACGTCGACACGTACCGGGAGCGGCTCGTCGCGATGCACGAGCACATCGCCGAGCACGGCCCGTTCCGCGCCACCTCGGAACGCTTCCTCATCGAGGCCCGCCGCCCCGCCTGAGCCATCGCCGTCGCGACCGGCGCCTCGGCGTCCCGGCGGGGCCGGCGGGACGCCGTGCCGGCCGGTCCGGGGGCTGGGACTAGGCGGTGCCGGCGGCGAGCAGGGCGGCGGTCGGGATCTCGTACCCGCCGTCCGGCCGCCGGTACGGCTCGGCCAGCGCGGCGAGCGCGGCGCGGATGCGGTCGCGTACCGCCGGGGGTTGGGCGGCGAGCAGCGCGCCGGCGCCGCCGATGCCGCCCGCGGCGCCCGCCCACCAGTCGGCCAGGGTCGTACGGTGCCGCCAGGTCACCGTCCGCGCCCGCACCCCGGCGAGCCCGGCCGCGCGCAGCAACCCGGCCAGCCCCGCACCGGTACGCGGGAAGTCGTGCTCGGCGGCCAGCCTCGGCAGCGACACCGGTACCGCATCCGCGTCCCGGGCCGCCCGGCCGAACAGGCCGTGCAGCTCGCTCTGCGGGTACGGCCAGATCGTCACCGCGACCCGGCCACCGGACCGGGTCACCCGGCGCAGCTCGGCGACCGCGGCCGCCGGCGTACCCACGTGGTTGAGCACGAAGTTGCCGACCACCGCGTCGAACACCCCGTCCCGGTACGGCAGCGCCGGCAGCGCGCCGACGGCGACCCCGGCGGCGGGTGCGGTGTGCCGGGCCCGTACCGCCATGCCCGGTTCGGCGTCGACCGCGGCGACCCGGGCGCCGCGCGCGGTGGCGAGCGCGGCGACGGTACCCGTGCCGGTACCGGCGTCGAGCAGCCGGACGCCGCCGGTGACGCCTGCCGCGTCCAGCAGTTCCGCCGCCGGGTGGGCGCACAGCGGCGCGAACGCCCGCGCGTACGTGTCGGTACGGCCCCGCCACTGGGCCCGCTCGTGCGCGTCGAACGCGGTCGTGGTCATCACCGCATGATCGCCGAACCGATCGCACCGGGCCCGGTCAGGGTCGATAATCGCAGCACGGGCCGGCCGAGCCAGGGAGATGCCAGTGCGCGAGCGAACCATGGGGGTACGCCGATGAGCGAGCCGGACCCGGTGCGGCGGTTGCGGGACGAGCTCGCCTCCGCCGCCGAGCAGCGCCGCCGGTTGGCCGACAGCCTCGCCGACGACCGGCAGCCCGGCGACACCGCCGACCAGGCCGAAGGCATCGAACGGGCCACCGAGCTGCGCCGGCTCGACGCGCGCATCGCGCAGCTGACCGGGCTGCTGGAGAACCGCGGGGACAGCGGCGAGGGGCTGCCGTTCGGCACCCGGGCGGTACTGCGGTTCGCCGACGGCGACACCGAACGGGTCGAGATCGCGCCGGTACCGGCCAGCGGGTCGACCTCCTCGGCGATCACCCGGGACAGCCCGCTGGCGCGCGCCCTGACCGGGCACACGGTCGGCGACACGATCACCTGGCGTACCCCCGCCGGCGACACCTCCGCCGAGCTCGTCGAGCTGCGTACCCCGTAGCCGTCAGCGCACCGGATCGTACGGGGCGAGGTCGAGTTCCGGCACGCCCCCGGTCGCGGCCTGCGCGGCGAGCCGCCCCGCGTACGGGCCCATGGTGAGGCCGCCGGCGCCGAGCCCGGTCAGTACGGTCAGGCCGGGCAGCGCGGGGACCGGCCCGAGCAGCGGGGTCACGCCCGGGCCCATCGGGCGGAACCCGATCCGGGTCTCCAGGTGCCGCGCCGTGGCCAGGCCCGGGGCCACCGACAGCGCCTCGTTCAGTACCTCGGCGAGCCCGCCGGCGGTCACCCGGTAGTCGAAGCCGGAACCGGTCTCCCGGGTCGCGCCGACCACCACCCGGGAGTCGTCGAACGCGAGCAGGTAGTGCCGGCTCGCCGGCAGTACCACCGGCCACGTCGAGGTGTCCACACCGGGCAGGCCGAGGTGCACGATCTGGCCGCGCTGCGGGTCGACCGCGACCCGCACACCGGTACCGGACAGCAGCTGCGGCGTCCATGCCCCGGCGGCGGCGATCACCGCGTCGGCGTCGACCCGTACACCGTCGACCTCGACGGCGCGTACCCGCCCGTCCGCCACCAGTCGGGCCGTACCGGTCATCAGCCGGGCGCCGTGCCGGGCCGCGGCGCGGCGCATCGCGTCCCGGATCAGCCGGCCGTCGACGCGGGCGGCGCCGGCCACGTGTACCGCCGGGGTGTCGGGCGCGAGCGGCGGGAACAGCGCCCGCGCCTCGTCGGCGGTCAGCGTCGACACGTCGCCGGCCTCCGGCGCGTCGGCCCGCCGGGCCAGTACCCGGTCGCGTACCTCGGCGAGGCCGTCGGCGTCGGCGGGCAGGCACAGCGCGCCGACCCGCCGGTACCCGAGGTCCGTCTCGCCGTCCTCGGCCAGCCGCGCCACGAGCTCCGGGTAGTAGCGGGCGCCGGCGGCGCTCAGCCGGTACCAGTCGGGGTCGGTGACGCGGGACGACCACGGGCACACGATGCCGGCGCCGGCCGACGTCGCTCTCCCCTCGGCCTCCCGGTCGACCAGGACGACCTCGGCGCCGGAGCGCGCCGCGTGGTAGGCGGCGCTGGCCCCGGCGATACCGGCACCGACAACGACGACTCGCACGTGCTTGACCTCCTACTGCGCAACGGTTTGCGGGACGGCATCGGTGGGTTCGGTGCCGCGGGTACGGGCCCGGATCCACGGCGCCATCAGGTACATGACGACCGCGACGACGACCAGCGCCAGCCCGGTGAGGCCGAAGTAGGCGACCTCGGTGTCCGGGGTGTACAGCCGGACCAGCTGCGCGTTGATGCCCTGCGCGGCGGCGTCGGACAGGAACCACAGCGACATCATCTGCGCGGCGAACGCGGCCGGCGCCAGCCGGGTGGTCGCCGACAGCCCTACCGGGGACAGGCACATCGCGCCGGCCACCACGATGACGAAGCTCGCCACCAGCCACAGCGGACCGACCTTGGTACCGGTACCGAAGGCGAGGCCGGGCACCGCCATCAGCAGGTACGAGATGCCGGCGAGGACCAGGCCGAGCGCGAACTTGCGCGGCGTGGACGGCTGCCGGCGACCGAGCGCGGTCCAGACCGCCGCGGCGCTCGGCGCGAGGATCAGCGTGGACACCGGGTTGATGGACTGGAACCAGGACGACGGGATGGTGAAGCCGAACGCGTGCAGGTCCGTGCGGGTGTCGGCGAACTGGGCGAGCACCGTACCGCCCTGTTCGTCCACGATCCAGAAGAACACCGACGCCACGAACAGCGGGATGTACGCGAACAGCCGGGACCGTTCGTCCGCGCTGGTGCGGTCGCTGCGGAGCATGACGGTGAAGTACCCGATCGGCAGCAGTACCGACGCGATGCTGATGACGGTCACGATCGAGGTGACGCTCAGCGCGCCGGCGATCCCCAGTACGACGAGGATCGCGGCGACGACGACCGCGCCGAGGCCGACGCGGACGCCGATCCGGGCGCGTTCGTCGGCGCGCAGCGGGTTCGGTACCAGGCTCGCCGCGGCGTCGAACGCGCGGCGCCCGCCCAGCACGTACTGCACCAACCCCAGCGCCATGCCGACCGCCGCGGCGGCGAACCCGACGTGGTAGTTGACGTCCTGGCCGAGCGTGCCCACCACGTACGGGGCGAGGAAGGCGCCGAGGTTGATGCCCATGTAGAAGATGGAGAACCCGGCGTCGCGGCGCAGATCCGTTGCTGTGTAGAGCTTTCCGACCAGGCTGGAGGCGTTCGGCTTGAGCAGGCCGGTGCCGAGCACGATGAGCACCATCGACACGTACAGGGCGCCGACGCCGGCCGGGATCGACAGCGCCAGGTGCCCGCACATGATCAGCACGCCGCCGACGAGGACCGCGCGGCGCATCCCGAACACCCGGTCGGCGAGCCAGCCGCCGATGATCCCGGACATGTACACCAGCGACCCGTACACGCTGACCAGTGCCGCGGCGGTCGTCTTCGGCATGCCGAGGCCGCCGTGGCTGAGCTGGTCGTACATGTAGTAGAGGAGGATGGCGCGCATGCCGTAGTAGGAGAAGCGTTCCCACATCTCGGTGAGGAACAGCGTGGGCAGTCCGCGTGGATGGCCCAGCAGTCCGCGCTGCGGTTGGCTCATGGTCCACTTCCTGAACATGGGGGGGCACGCGCCGGCCACGCTGACGGCACGTCGGGGGGACTCACAACAGCGGCTCGGTGACCACCCAGAGCGCCTCGGCCGACCGGTCGGTACGGTTCCGCATGGTGTGCGGGGTCCGCGACTTGAGGTGGATGCTGTCGCCCTCGCCCAGGACGACGTCCTCGCCGCGGATGGTGAACACCAGCTCGCCGCGCAGCACGTACGCGATCTCCTCGCCGGCGTGGCTGGCCTCGGGCGCCGCGGTGCCGGTCGGCCGTACCGTCACCACGAGCCCTTCCAACGCCCGGTCGGGCAGGCCGCGCGACAGCGGGCAGTACTCCCGTTCGCCCACCACGAAGCGCGCCTCGTCCCGGCGTCCGGCTCGGGTGACGACGTGTTCGGCCGGTCGCGGTGCCCCGGCGGTACCGGCGTGCAGCAGTTCGGTGGGTTCCACCGACAGCGCGGCGGCCAGCGCGAACAGCGAGGTCAGCGACAGCGAGCAGGCGCCGCGTTCGGCGAGGGACAGGAACCCGGGCGACAGGTTGGCGCGGGCGCCGAGCTCGCGCAGGGTCAGCCCGCGGGACTGCCGCAGCCGGCGCAGTTCGGTACCGACCGCGCGCAGCGACGCGGCGAACTCGGTGTCCACAGTGGACTCAGGCATGGCGGCCCCGGCCGGGTTGCAGCAGGGTACGGTCCAGCGCTTCGATCCGGTCGCAGCCGAGCCCGCCGACGATCGCGGTCAGCTCACCGGCGAGCAGCTCCAGCAGCGCGCCCACCCCGGCCTCGCCGTCGGCCGCGAGCGACCAGGCGGCGAGCCGACCGACCCCGACCGCGTCGGCGCCCAGCGCCAGCGCGATCGCGATGTCGGTGGCGCGCCGGACCCCGCCGTCGAGCAGTACCGGCACCGCGCCGTCCACCGCGTCGACCACCTCGGGCAGCTGGTCCAGCGTGGCGGGCAGCGCGTCGACGTCCCGGCCGCCGTAGTTCGACACGTACACCCCGGACGCGCCGGCGTCGATCGCGCGGCGCGCCTCGTCGCCGGTCAGTACCCCCTTGAGCAGCCACGGCAGCGGCGCCCGGGCGGCGATCGCGCGCAGCCGGTCCCAGTTCCACCGCGGCTTCGTGAACGCGACGAGCTCGCGCAGCACGTCCACGTCGGCGCCGCCGGGGCCGTAGTTGCCCATCCCGTACGTGGGCATCAGGTCCAGGCGGGCCGACCGCATCCGTTCCCGCCAGGCGCGCATCGGCCCGTCGGTGAAGCAGACGGCGCGGAACCCGGCCGCCGCGGCGCGCTCCATCAGACCCAGTACGTGACTGTCCGGGCCGACCAGCGTCAGTTGCAGGATCTCGGCGGCGCCGGCGGTGGCGATCTCCTCGAGGGGTCGGCTGGACCCCTCCGGGGCGATGTGCAGCGCGCCGTGCGCGGCCGCGGCGCGGGCGACGCCGGTGTGCCCGTCCGGGTGCAGCGCCTCGTCGTACCCGAACGGCGCGGTGAACACCGGCATCGCCAGCGGCGCGCCGAACAGCGTGGTGGACAGGTCGGGCGGCGTGATGCCGGTGAGCATCCGCGGCCGGAACCGCCAGCACCGGTACGCGGCGACGTTGTCGGCCAGGGTCCGCTCGCCGCTGGCGCCGCCGGCGATGTAGTCCCGCAGCGCCGGTTCGAGCCGTTCGGTGGCGGCGTCGAGCAGCGCGCCGATCGTCGGGTACCGCGCCGTCGTGCCGTAGATCGTCAGCCCCTGCTCCGCCACCGCGCCTCCCGCCGTACGCCTTCTTGACGACGGAAGTTAGCGGTGCAAAACATGTGTGTCAATACTGAACAGCAGGGTCAGGCCGGCTCCGGCGTGAACGTACGCAGGAAGTCCTCGCCCGGTCCGACCATCCCGCACGCCGACTCGGGCACCTCCCGCCAGGCGCCCGGCAGGTCACCGAGCGGTTCGGAGACGATGATCCGGGTGTCGTCGGAGACCCGGCCGAAGATCGGGTTCTCCGGGTACAGCTGCCGCAGCGCGTCGATCTTCGCCGAGTAGAACAGCGTGCGGGAGCGGCGCTTCGTCGAGTACCGGAACGCCCAGACGTGCTCGCCGTTCGAGGTGGCGACCGTCATCTGCACCGCGTCGGGGATGCCGTGCGCGGCGGCGACCCGTTCCACGTGGCCGACCATCCGGGCCACCGCCGCGGGCGGATCGTCCCGCAGCCCGTAGCTGAGCGCCAGGTAGAACATCGCCTCCGAGTCGGTGCTGCCCTCCATGTGCGGGTACAGCTCGGGTTCGATCGCGAGCACCAGCTCCCGCTTGATCGTCTCGAAGTCGCGGATCTTGCCGTTGTGCATCCACAGCCAGGTCCGGTACCGGAACGGATGGCAGTTGGTCTCCTGCACCGCGCTGCCGGTCGAGGCGCGGATGTGCGCGAAGAACAGCCCGGTGTTGAGGTGCTGGGACAGCTCGCGCAGGTTCCGGTCGCTCCAGGCCGGGCCGATGCCGCGGAACAGGCCCGGCGGCCTGGGCCCGTCGTACCAGCCGAGACCGAACCCGTCGCCGTTGAGCGTGGTCGCGCCGAGCTTGGCGTGCATGCTCTGGTCGATCAGCGAGTGGTCGGTCTTGTACAGCAGCTCCTCCGGCCGGATCGCGGACCCGGCGTACACCAGCCATCGGCACATGGCTCCATCATCGACGCGGGACCGGGCGCGGCGGACCGGAACGCCGCGAATCCGCGGTACGCCCCGGGCGGTTCTGCCAGGGTTGAGCGCATGCGGGTGCGAGTGTCCTGGCAGCTGGTGGTACCGGTACTGGCGGTCGTGGTGCTCGCGCTGTCCTGGGGCCGGCACCTCGGGCCGGTACCCGTCGCGCTGGTCGCGGTGCTGCTGGCGGGCGCGGTACTAGCCGCCGTGCAGCACGCCGAGGTGGTCGCGCACCGGGTCGGTGAACCGTTCGGGTCGCTGGTCCTGGCGGTCGCGGTGACCATCATCGAGGTCGCGCTGATCGTCACGTTGAGCATCTCCGGCGGCGCCGAATCGGACACCCTCGCCCGGGACACCGTGTTCGCCGCCGTCATGATCACCATGAACGGGATCGTCGGGCTCGCCCTGCTGATCGGGTCGGTACGGCGCGGGCTCGCCGAGTTCAACCCGGAGGGCAGCGGCGCGGCGCTCGCCACCGTCGCCGCGCTCGCCACGCTCAGCCTGGTCCTGCCGCGGTTCACCGGGTCCTCGCCGGCCGGCCAGTTCTCCGGCCCGCAGCTGGCGTTCGCGGCGGTGGCGTCGCTGGCGCTGTACCTGGTGTTCGTGTCCACGCAGACCCGCCGGCACCGCGACTTCTTCCTGCCGGTGGAGGTCGCCGCGACCCGACCGGCCGACGAACGGCACGCGCCCCGCCCCAGCGGCCGGCAGGCCCTCGCCAGCCTCGGCCAGTTGCTGCTCGCGCTGGTCGGCGTGGTCGGCCTGGCCAAGGTGGAGTCGCCGGCGATCGAGGCCGGCGTACACGCGGTCGGGTTCCCCGCCTCGTTCGTCGGCGTGGTGATCGCCCTGCTGGTACTGGCGCCGGAGACGCTGTCGGCCACCCGGTCGGCGCTGCGCGACCGGATCCAGATCAGCCTGAACCTGGCGTACGGCTCGGCGATGGCGTCGATCGGCCTGACCATCCCGACGATGGCACTGGCGTCGGTCTGGCTGCCGAACCGGCTGGTACTCGGGCTCGGCCCGACGCACCTCGTGCTGCTCGCGTTGACCGTGGTGGTCAGCGTACTGACGGTGGTACCCGGCCGGGTGACCCGCCTGTCCGCGTGCGTGCACCTGGTGCTGCTGGCCGCGTTCGTGTTCCTCGCGATCCGCCCGTGACGGTCGGCGGCCGGGTCACTCGTCGCGGACCGGGTGGACGGCGGGCGGCTCGTCGTCGGGCAGCTCGTACACCACCTCGTCCGGCGGCAGCGGCAGGCTCGTCGCGCCGAACGGGGACGACGGCCCCGCGTCGTCCGCGAGCAGTTCACTCACCGGTCGGCCCACCGTGGCTCGCCCGGCGTGCCGGGTCTCGCCGCCCTCGGTGAACGCCGGATCCACCCCGTACGGGGCCGGCGACTTCTCGGACTGCGCCATCACGCCACCTCCGGGAGCGTTCCCGCGGTCTCGACCTCCCCAGTCTCCCCCGGCGGGCGGCGAGGTAGCCCGTGCCGGTACCGGCGGACACCCCGTTCGGGCGACACGGTGGGTGCCGCGTCCCGGCCGTACCGAACGATCGACACTGTTCCGCCGCGCAGGGTTCGTCCTTATATTTGCTCTTGTCATCATTTGGCTGTGCGCTTGACAGACCTGCCCCTTCCGAACCGGTGACGCCCGGTTCTGCCGAGAGGAGACCCCATGACACAGTCCGATGCGGGCCGCGTCGCCGAGTACAACCAGCAGCGGCAGGAGGAGTTCGCGTCGTCCCGGGTGTGCCGGCTGCTGACCGACCACAACACCTCGCCGGCGACGAAGAAGGCGGTACTGACCTACCTGCAGCCCTGGTCGGACGCGTTCCAGCGGATGATCGACGTCCGGGTGGAGCACGAGACGGATCCGGCGCTGCGCGAGCTCGCCGTCGAGCACCGCAGCGAGGAGGTCGGGCACAACCAGATCCTGGCCCGCAGCCGCGACGACGACCGTACCGTCTGGGACCCCGTCATCGACTCCGGCGCGTCCTGGTTCATCGACCAGTTCGTGACGCTGCCGAGCGTGCCCCGGGTGGTACTGGCCCATCTGGTACTGGAGGCCGGCAGCCTGGTGTTCAGCCAGGCCGGCGTGCGGGCGTTCCCCGGCGACGCGTACTTCGACCTGCACGACGAGGCGGACACCGAGCACCTGGAGATGGGCTACCGGGTGCTGCGGGACCGTACCGACTGGCACACCGACGAGGTCGTCACCGTCCTGGACCGCGCCTGGACGGTCATGACCATGGTCGCCGACCGGGTCGCCGACCGGGCCGTACGGGACACCACCGGATGACGCCGACCGCCGAGGCGCGCGCGGTCGCCGCCGAGTGCGCGCGGATGTGGCGGCAGGCGTTCGGCGCCCGGATGCTCGCCGCGTACATGATGGGCAGCCTGGCGCACGGCGGCTACGCGCCGGCGGTCAGCGACATCGACGTCGCCGTCGTGCTCACCGGTACCCGGAGCGGCGACCGCGGCACCGCCGACGAGCTGGCCGGTCGGCTGCGGCGACGGGGCGGGCGGTACGGCTCGGTGTCGGTGTTCTGGGCGTCGCTGCCGGCGCTGCGGGACGGGCGGGACGACGGCCGGTTCCCGGCGATCGACCGGCTGGACTGCGCCCGGCACGGCCGGCTGCTGCTCGGCGACGACGTACGCGGCCAGATCGTGCGGCCGAGCGTCCGGCAGCTGCAGCTGGACAGCAGCGCGTTCGCCCTGGCGGTACTGGGTACCGACGAGGTCGTTGCCGAGTTCCACCGGCCGCGGCGGCTGCTCACCGACCCGGTGTGGTTCACCAAGGCGGTGCTGTTCCCGGTCCGCTTCCAGTACTCGGGCGCGAGCGCCGAGCCGAGGGTCGCCGGCAACGACGAGGCGATCGCCTGGTACCTGGCGCGGCCGTCACCGGTCGCCGCACCGCTGGTCCGGGAGGCCGCCCGGGTCCGGTCCGGCGCGCCGCTGGATCCCGCGCGCGCGTTGCCCGCGCTGACCGCCGGGCTGACCGCCCTGTACGCGGCCTACCTCGACGACCAGACCCGCCGGCTGCGCACTCTCGGCGCGCCGGACGACCTGGTCGCCGGGTTCGTGCGGTGGCGGGACCGGCTCAGCCCACCGGACCACTGAACGCCGGCAGCCGGGCCAGGGTGTGCTCGGTGAGCCGGATCAGGGTGGTACGGACGCTCTCCCGGTCCCGTGCGTCGCACCGCACGATGGGTACCGCCGGGTCCAGCTTGAGGGCCCGCCGCACCTCCTCGTCGCCGTACTCGCAGCGGCCGTCGAACATGTTGATCGCGACGATGAACGGGATGCCGCGGTTCTCGAAGTAGTCGACCGCGGCGAAGCTGGCCGGCAGCCGGCGCGGATCGACCAGTACCACGGCACCGACCGCGCCCTGCGCCAGCTCGTCCCACATGAACCAGAAGCGGTCCTGGCCGGGCGTGCCGAACAGGTACAGGACGACGTCGCTGTTGATCGTGATGCGGCCGAAGTCCAGCGCCACGGTGGTGTTCGTCTTGCGTTCGATGCCGGCCAGGTCGTCCACCGGCGTACTGGCCTCGGTCAGCAGCTCCTCCGTGGTCAGCGGCGGGATCTCGCTCACCGCCCCGACCATGGTGGTCTTACCGGTACCGAACCCGCCGGCGACGACAATCTTGACCGATTGCGGCTCCACGGTGGCTGTTCCTTCCTGCTCACATGGCGCGCAGGCCGGCGAGGACCTGGTGCAGCGTGTGTCGAGATACGGGTGCGGCCGAGGTCGTCGTGGTGGCGCTGACGGCCATCGCGCCGCGGTCGATGAGGATGCCGAGCTGGACCTTCGTCACCGTCAACGGCACCGAGAAGTACGC
>Ga0164243_10010294_pt1 | contig 13461 bp, 8 predicted proteins | sample OricompcompostOP_FD_108781 | JGI IMG/M metagenome (GOLD analysis project Ga0164243, IMG submission 108781) | Organic Plus compost microbial communities from Emeryville, California, USA - Original compost - Organic plus compost (OP) | ecosystem: Engineered > Solid waste > Mixed feedstock >... | reverse complement strand
CAGTCGGCCAAGCAGGTCATCGTCCAGAAGGTGCGCGAGGCCGAGCGCGACCGCCAGTACGACGAATACAAGGACCGCATCGGCGAGATCGTCAACGGCACGGTCAAGCGCGTCGAATACGGCAACGTCATCGTCGATCTCGGCCGTGGCGAGGCCATCATCCGCCGCGACGAGCTGATCCCGCGCGAGAACTACAAATACGGCGACCGCGTGCGCGCCTACGTCTACGACGTGCGCCGCGAGCAGCGCGGTCCGCAGATCTTCCTGTCGCGCACCCATCCGCAGTTCATGGCCAAGCTGTTCACCATGGAAGTGCCGGAGATCTACGACGGCATCATCGAGATCAAGTCGGTGGCCCGCGATCCGGGTTCCCGCGCCAAGATCGCGGTGATTTCCCGCGACTCCTCGATCGACCCCGTCGGCGCCTGCGTCGGTATGCGCGGCTCGCGCGTCCAGGCCGTGGTCGGCGAGTTGCAGGGCGAGAAGATCGACATCATTCCGTGGTCGCCTTCGGCCGCGTCCTTCATCGTCAATGCCTTGCAGCCGGCGGAAGTCGCCAAGGTGGTGCTCGATGAGGATGCCGAGCGCATCGAGGTGGTGGTTCCCGACGACCAGCTCTCGCTCGCCATTGGCCGTCGTGGCCAGAACGTGCGCCTCGCCTCGCAGCTCACCGGCTGGGACATCGACATCCTGACCGAAGAAGAGGAATCGCAGCGTCGGCAGAAGGAGTTCACCGAGCGCTCCAACCTGTTCATGGAAGCGCTGGACGTCGACGAGATGGTCGGCCAGGTGCTGGCTTCGGAAGGCTTCACCTCCGTCGAGGAAGTCGCCTATGTCGAGCCCGACGAGATTTCCTCGATCGACGGTTTCGACGAGGACACGGCGACCGAAATCCAGACCCGCGCCCGCGAGCATCTGGAAAAGGTCGAGGCCGAGCAGGACGCCGCGCGCAAGAAGCTCGGCGTCGAGGACGAGTTGCGCGAGATTCCCGGCATCACCACCGCCATGATGGTGTCGCTCGGCGAAGACGGCGTGAAGACGATCGAGGATTTCGCCGGCTACGCCGCCGACGACCTCGTCGGCTGGAAGGAGCGCAAGGACGGCGAGACCAAGGTCTTTCCGGGCGTTCTCGCCGATCACGGCGTCTCCAAGGCCGATGCAGAGCAGATGATTTTGGCTGCCCGTCTCAAGGCCGGCTGGATTTCCGAAGAGGAAGCCCAGACCGAAGCCGCCGAGGCTGCGGAAGCCGAAACCGTCGGCGCCTGAGATGAGACGGATCGGGGCCGCCCTTGGACGAAATGAACGATCGCACCTGCATCGTCACGCGAAAGACCGCCGCGCCGGATGAATTGATCCGGTTCGTGGTCGGTCCGGATTCGTCCGTCGTCCCCGATCTCAAGCGAAACCTGCCCGGCCGTGGCTGCTGGGTGGGCGCCGACCGTGCCACGGTTGAAAAGGCGGCCCAGAAGAACCATTTCAGCCGTGCCTTCAAGCGGCCGGTTGCCGTGCCGCCGGATTTGGGCGGCATGGTCGATTCCCTTCTGGTGAAATCGACAGCGGGCGCGCTGGGACTGGCGCGCAAGGCCGGTCAGGTCGTGCTCGGCGCCGCGAAGGTCGAGGCGGCGGTCCGGTCCGGCAAGGCCTCGCTCGTGCTCCATGCCGTGGAAGCGGCCGAGGACGGAGTGCGCAAGATCGCCCAGGCCCGCCGGGCCACCGTTCATCTCGGCGGCCCGGCCATCCCTGCCTACAAACTTTTTTCGCAGGCCGAATTGGGTTTGGCATTCGGGGCGACAAATGTGATACATGCTGCCGTTCTCGCGGGTGACGCGGGCAAGGCGGTTGGGAAGCGCATGGTTGCGCTCGACCGATACCGGGGCGGTTCCCCGGACGATCTGGCAATGCTTGCGGCCGTTGCCGGCGACGAAGACGCCGCAGAGGATGTGGAATGAGTGATACGAAATCGGGCGACGACAAGACGCTGAGCGTAACGCCCAAAAAGACGCTGACGCTGAAGCGCCCGGGTGTGGAGCAGAGCACCGTGCGGCAGAATTTCTCGCACGGCCGCACCAAGCAGGTCGTCGTCGAGACCAAGCGCAAGTTCGTCAAGCCGGGCGAGCGGCCCGAACCTGCCCCGGTCTTCACGCAGAAGCCGCAGGCGAGACCTGCCGCGCCTGCCCCCGTTGCGCAGCAGCCGGCAGCCGAACCGCAGCAGCCGCGTCAGACGCCACCCGAACGGCTGGTACTCAACGAATTGTCGCGCGACGAGATGGAAGCCCGCCGCAGGGCGCTCGAAGGCTCCGTCGCCCGCGAGCAGGAAGACCGTGTCCGCGCGGCCGAGGATGCCAGACGCCGCGCCGAGGAAGAGGAGCGCCGCCAGCGCGAGCGCGAGGAGTCCGCGCGCCGTCAGGCCGAGGAGGAAGCGCGTCTGCAGAAGGAAGCGGAATCGCGCAAGCGCGCCGAGGAAGAGGCGCGCCGACGCGCGCCGCAGACCGCCGATGGCGCCGAGGAAGAGGAGAAGCCGCGTAGCCGCGGCGCATCGTCCCTGCCGCCGCGCCGCCTTCCCACGCCGGAGGTTCCCAAGCCGACGCGCACACGCGAAGACGATCGCCGCCGCGGCAAGCTGACGCTGACCTCGGCACTGTCGTCCGAGGACGGGGATTCGGCGCGCGGCCGTTCGCTCGCCGCCGCCCGCCGCCGACAGGAGAAATTCAAGCGCGCCATGCACAATGAGCCGCGCGAAAAGGTCATGCGCGAGGTCACCATTCCAGAAACGATCACCATCCAGGAACTCGCCAACCGCATGTCGGAACGGGCGGTCGACATCGTCAAGTTCTTCATGAAGCAGGGCCAGATGATGAAGCCGGGCGACGTCATCGACGCCGACACGGCCGAACTGATCGCCACCGAATTCGGCCACACGGTCAAGCGCGTGGCCGAATCCGACATCGAGGAAGGCCTGTTCAACATTCCCGACCGGGAAGAGGATCTGGTGTCGCGGCCGCCTGTGGTCACCATCATGGGCCATGTCGACCACGGCAAGACCTCGCTGCTCGACGCCATCCGCCAGGCCAATGTGGTGTCCGGCGAGGCCGGTGGCATCACCCAGCACATCGGCGCCTATCAGGTCGAGAGGAACGGGCAGAAGATCACCTTCATCGACACGCCCGGCCACGAAGCCTTCACCGCCATGCGCGCGCGCGGCGCGCAGTCGACAGACGTCGCCATCCTGGTGGTCGCGGCCGACGACAGCGTGATGCCGCAGACGGTCGAATCCATCAACCACGCCCGCGCCGCCGGCGTGCCGATCATCGTTGCCATCAACAAGATCGACAAGCCCGGCGCCAACGCGCAGAAGGTGCGCACCCAGCTTCTCCAGCACGAGATCGTGGTCGAGGAGATGGGCGGCGAGACACTCGACGTCGAGGTGTCCGCCAAGACGGGCGCGGGCATCGACAAGCTTCTGGAAGCCGTGCTGCTGCAGGCCGAGATCCTCGACCTCAAGGCCAATCCCGACCGCACCGCCGAAGGCGTGGTCATCGAGGCGCGCCTCGACAAGGGCCGCGGCCCCGTTGCGACCGTGCTGGTGCAGACCGGCACGCTGCTGCCGGGCGAAATCCTGGTGGCCGGAAACGAGTGGGGCAGGGTGCGCGCGCTGGTCAACGACCGAGGCGAGCATGTGCCTGAGGCGCCGCCGGCCATGCCGGTCGAGGTGCTCGGCCTTCAGGGCACGCCGCATGCCGGCGACCGCTTCGCCATCGTCACCAACGAGGCGCGCGCCCGCGAGATCACGGAATATCGCCAGAGACTGGCGCGTGACAAGGCGGTGGCCAAGCATGCCGGCCAGCGCGGCTCGCTCGAGCAGATGATGTCGCAGTTGCAGTCGAGCGGCCTCAAGGAGTTCCCGCTCATCGTCAAGGGCGACGTGCAGGGCTCGATCGAGGCGATCGACGCCGCGCTGGAGAAGCTCGGCACCGACGAGGTGAGGGCGCGCATCGTCCACTCGGGCGCCGGCGCCATCACCGAGAGCGACGTGACGCTGGCCGAGACGTCGGGAGCCGTCATCATCGGCTTCAACGTCCGCGCCAACGCGCAGGCAAGGACTGCCGCCGAGCAGGCGGGCATCGAGATCCGCTACTACAACATCATCTACAACCTCGTGGATGACGTGAAGGCGGCGATGTCGGGCCTGCTGTCGCCGGAACGCCGCGAGACCTTCATCGGCAATGCCGAGATCCTGGAGGTGTTCAACATCACCAAGGTCGGCAAGGTCGCGGGCTGCCGCGTCACCGAAGGCAAGGTGGAGCGCGGTGCCGGCGTGCGCCTGATCCGCGACAACGTCGTCATCCACGAAGGCACGCTGAAGACGCTCAAGCGCTTCAAGGACGAGGTGCCGGAAGTTCCCGTCGGCCAGGAATGCGGCATGGCGTTCCAGAACTACGAGAACATCCAGGTCGGCGACGTCATCGAATGCTTCCGCGTCGAGATGGTGACGCGCACGCTCTGAGTTCGAGCACTTTGCAGAGTCCGGGCGGTGGCCGTGAAGCCGCCGCCCGCTATATTTGAAACCTCCGGCGCGGTTCCATTCCATGCCGGGTTTCAGGATTGAAAGATGGCCCGTTCCCATAATTCCGGTCCCTCGCAGCGCGTCCTGCGCGTCGGCGAGCAGGTGCGCCACGCGTTGGCCGAGATGCTGCAGCGCGCAGAGGTGCGCGACGACCTGATCGAGGCGACGGTGATCTCGGTGTCGGAAGTGCGCATGTCGCCGGACCTGAAGATCGCCACCGCCTTCGTCGCGCCGATGGGCGCCAAGGACGATGCCGCCGTGGTCGAGGCCCTGAACCGGCACGCGAAGTTCATCCGCGGCCGCATTTCGCCGGCGCTCAGGCAGATGAAGTACATGCCCGAGTTCCGCTTCCGGCTCGACACCAGCTACGATAATTTCCAGAAGATCAACGAGCTCCTGCATTCGCCCGAAGTGGCGCGTGACCTGGAGCACGACGACGACAAAGAGGACTGAATGGCCCGTCGCGGCAAGAAGAAGGGCCGGCCGGTTTCCGGCTGGGTGATCCTGGACAAGCCGGTCGGCATGGGCTCGACCGAGGCGGTCTCCAAGGTCAAGTGGCTGTTCCAGGCCGAGAAGGCAGGCCATGCCGGCACGCTCGACCCGCTGGCGTCCGGCATGCTGCCGATCGCGCTGGGCGATGCGACCAAGACGGTGCCCTATGTCCAGGACGGCGCCAAGATCTACCGCTTCACCGTCGCCTGGGGCGAGGAGCGTTCGACGGACGACCTCGAAGGGCCGGTGACGAACAACTCCGACAAGCGTCCCTCGGAAGCGGACATCCGCGCCGTCATGCCGAAATACACCGGCGTCATCATGCAGACGCCGCCGCAGTTCTCGGCCATCAAGATCGCCGGCGAGCGCGCCTATGACCTGGCGCGCGGCGGCGAGGCGGTGGACATCCCCGCCCGCGAGGTCGAGATCGGCCGTCTCGACATCGTCAGCCACGACGGCGACCGGACGGTCTTCGAGGTCGAGTGCGGCAAGGGCACCTATGTGCGCAGCCTGGCCCGCGACATGGGCCGCGACCTCGGCTGCTACGGCCATATCGCGGACCTGCGCCGCACCGAGGTCGACCCCTTCACGCCGGACGATTTCGTCACCGTCAAGGAACTGGAGACGGCGCGCTTCGGCGAGGCCGGCCAGCCGCAGGAGGGCGACCTGCCGATGGATTTCGCGGCGATCGACGGTCTCGTCATCGATACGGTCGCGGCGCTCGATTGCCTGCCGCAGGTCGCCGTCAGCGACGACGCGGCCGGCAAGATCAGGCTCGGCAATCCCGTTATCGTGCGCGGCCGCGACGCCCCCGTCGAGGCAGACGAAGCCTGCGCCACCGCGCATGGCCGCCTCGTCGCCATCGGCTCCATCGAGCGCGGCATGTTCAAGCCGCGGCGCGTCTTTGCCGGATAAGGCGTTGGCTCTAGATTGACCGGTGAGTCGGCAGACGGAGCGGTCATGGCGAAGACGGGCGAGAAGAAGCGCAGGGTTTTCAGGACACGCCGCTCGCCGGTCGGCGCCTCGCCGGGCACGCTGATCGCCGATCCCTCGGCTGAGCCGACGCGCCTCACCCTGACGCTGATCTCGGCCGCGAAGTCGAAGACCATCCGCAAGGCCGCCATCGGCGACGTGGTCAAGAACCTCGACCACTGGCCGGTGATCTGGCTGGACTGCACCGGCCTGGCCGACATTCCCCTGATCGAGGAGATCGGCAAGACCTTCGGCCTGCATCCGCTGGCCCTGGAGGACGTGGTCAACACCGGCCAGCGCCCGAAGGTGGACTTCTACGACGACCACGCCTTCATGACGCTCTCGATGATCGACGACGTGTCCACGCTGCGCTACGAGCAGGTCTCCGTTTTCTTCGGCGAGAAATTCGTCCTCACCTTCCAAGAGCGCGAGGGCGATCCGTTCGACCCGGTGCGCAGGCGCATCGACAGTCCGGCGCCGAACCGTCTGCTCACGCGCGGCGCCGACTACCTTGCCTACGCGCTGATCGACGCCATCGTCGACAGCTACTTTCCGCCGATCGAAGCCTCGGCCGAGGTGGCGGACAGCATCGAGGACGCCATGCTGCGCTCGCCGCACAAGCAGCAGATGACCGAGCTTCAGCAGATGCGCCGCTCCATCAACATGCTGAAGGGCGTGCTGTGGCCGCTGCGCGACGCGCTCGCCACCCTGATCCGCAACGACGCGCCCTATGTGCAGGCCGAGACCAAGGTGTTCTTCAACGACACGCTCGACCACGCCATCCGCCTGATCCAGATGGTCGAGACCGAGCGCGACACCATGAGCGGCCTGATCGAGATGCACCTGTCGCTCTCCCAGGCGCGCACCAACGACGTCATCTCGCTGCTCACCATCGTCTCGGCGATTTTCATCCCGCTGACCTTCCTGGTCGGCGTCTGGGGCATGAACTTCGACCCCGACGCCTCGCCCTGGAACATGCCCGAACTGCGCGCCTATTACGGCTACCCGGCAGCACTCATCTTCATGGCCGCGGTGGCGCTCGCGCTGGTCGGCTTCTTCAAGTGGAAGAAATGGCTGTGAGCCTTTCTGCTTGAGGGGAAGCCCATTGTGTAAGGTGCCGCCCCTCTCCGTCTCGGCTTCGCCGAGCCACCTCTCCCCAGAGGGGCGAGGAACCGGAACCCGCGAGCGGCGTGCCTTTCCAAACCACTCTCGTCGCAGGACCTGGGTTCCTCGCCCCTCTGGGGAGGTGCCGAGCGAAGCGAGGCGGAGAGGGGAAACCCCGATCACGCCGACGCTGGAAGGTGCCTCGTTTGACGATTGGCGATAGAGGCTGGTCCCTCCACCCCTAACCTTGCCAGGGCGGAGCCAGTACCCCCACCCCTAACCTTGCGGGGCGAGCCACGGGTCTCGCCCGTCCTTCGGCCCCCCTCAAGGGGAGGGGAATCCTGGCGCGCGACTCAACGGGGAGGGGGAATCCTGGCGCGCGGCAGCTCCCCCTCCCCCTTGCGGGGAGGGGTTAGGGGTGGGGGTACGGCGCCCCACCAAACAGAATGCAGGCACACCCCGCCCGTCACGACGTGTTCCGCCGCTCCAGCGCCCACCAGCCGAGCGAATGCGCATGGGCGAGCACCGCGTGGACCTCGTGTTCGTGCCGCCGGTTTCCAGGCGGCAGGGCACCGGGCGGACGGCCCGGCCTGAGCGGCCGGCGAAAACGGCCGCGCTCGCGCATGGAGGCCTGCCGCGCCCGCCAGCGCGCGAAGCGCAGCGTCTGGCGCGGCAGATCGTCCAGCGCGCGCCCGAGCGCGTCGAGCCTCAGCCTCAGCCGCGTGGCGTCGAGCGGATCGTGAGGCGCCGGCGGCGCGGGGAGTGGAAATCGCGGCGCCGTCATGCCCGGCGCCCAAAGGCGCGGAAGGGTCGTCGGTCGCACAGGCGCGGCGCTGCGAAACGGACGGGTCATCGGGTCGAGCAGCGGCAGCGAAAGCCGCCGTGGGGCGGGAAGGGCATCCGGCTGGCGCGGCGATGTCGGCCGGAAATGGCGCTTGCTCCGAACCTCCACCTGCTGCACCGGCCCGCGCCACCGCGGAACTGTTATGGCATCGCCGTTTCCGAGCGGCGTCGCGCCATGTCCCGTTTCGCGCGCCTCGGGCGTCGCGGTCATCGCCATTGCGATGATCAGCCGCCGCGCCGCCGATTCCGCCGGCCTGAGCAGCCGCAGGATGGCCCGGTGCAGATGGCGCGGCAGGGTAGGGCGGAGTTCCCCTCCCCCTTGCGGGGAGGGGTTAGGGGTGGGGGTGTCGGGCTGAGAATTACCCCCACCCGACGCTTCGCTTCGACCTCCCCACAAGGGGGAGGTGAAAGTGGCCGCGAACCCGGCCATGGCGACGAGCGAGACAAGGATGCGCTTCAGCGCCTCGACGTTCCTCTCGATTCCCGCCCGACTATCCAAACCTCGCTCCTTTCACGCGGCGGGATTATCGCAGGGGAGGAGAGGGTGGGGATAAAAAGGGCGTTCGAGATGGCGTCACAGGTTGAATGTCGGCCTCCGACCCTCATTGTCGCCGTTCTGGGCGCTTCCGCCGCCGCCCGAAAATTGCCATTCGCTCGGTTCCCATGGACGGCGGAGCCGGGGCTGTATGCGGAACGGCAGCTTCTACAAATGCCACCGCGAGGCGGACTGTCAGCAGACGGCCCCCGGTGCGTCTCGAACGCCGAAATGCGTCATGCTGTTAACCGATAAGGCACCTGATATGCTGACGGACTGTCAGGCTTTTGTGAAAAGCGACGCAGGAGTTCGAGGGTGGTCGCCGCTGAGGCGGCACGCCCGTAGCGGTACCCCTGGCCAAGTATGCAGCCGAGGGATGCCAGTTTGTTGGCCTGTTCCTCAGTCTCGATTCCTTCGGCAATGATCTTCATATCGAGCTTATGTGCCACTTCGATCAACCCTTCGACGATTACCAGGCTCCGGTGGTCTTCAATCATGCGGTCGACAAATGATTTGTCGATCTTGATGATGTCCACGGGGAAGTTCAGGAGATGGGTAAGCGAGGCGTGACCGGTGCCAAAATCATCGAGCGCAACACGCATTCCTTTGGCCCGCAGATTTTCCGCTGCTCGGGCGATGTGATTGTCGTGACCGCCCATAAAAACCGTTTCGTTGATTTCCAGGATGACATGCTCGAGCGGGACGTTGGCGGCTGCGAACTTCTCTACGATCCGGTCTTCGAGACCGCCTTTCTGGAAGTCTGGGCTCGCAACATTAATGCCGACATGCTGGAGTGAAATACCGCTGTCGAGCCAGGCTCTTACGTCAGCGGTCACCTCCGACAGCATCTGCATCGTCAGGTTGTCGCCGATACGCGGGTCCGAGATGGCTTCGTGAAACTCGTTGGCCGGTACAATCCGCCCCTCCGGGGTACGCATGCGCACCAACGCCTCCACGCCAACGATCTCGGCAGTGTCGATCCGCACGATCGGTTGATAGGCCGCGAAGACGCGGCCTTCGGATAGTGCGTCGCCGACCTCACGTATGGTTTGAATCCTACGTGTGATAGCCGTGCGCATCCCGGGCACGAAGGGAACGAAACCGCCTCTGCATTCCGCCTTTGCGTGATAGAGGGCAAAGTCGGCGTTCTGGTACAAGGTTTCGGCGTCGATGCCGTCGCATCCGTAAAGTGCGCCGCCGACGGTCACGGAAGAAACGATCGTGTGTTCGCCATACTGGAATGGCATACTGATCGCTTCGATCAACCCATGTGCCGCCTTGGTCATCTCGGATGCCGTGCTGCAACCCGGCACGACCACGGCAAATTCGTCACCTCCGATACGAAAGACCTCGACAGCGATCGGCGCGGTTTTGAGACGCAGCGCGGTAGTACGCACCAGCATGTCACCGCCGGCATGTCCCAACGTGTCGTTGATCTCCTTCAGATGATCGAGGTCGATCAACATCAGGGCGAAAGATTTTGGAGTTGCTCCCGTCAGTTGTCCGATACGGAGATTGAAGCTGGCGCGGTTAGGTGCTCCCGACAAGGTGTCCACGAACGCCAGTTCATGCATGCGCCGCCGGTTCTCGTCGTGTTCAATGGCGATACTGCAAATATGAGTGCAGCGCGCAACCACTTCCCTTTCGACGTCCGTCGGCCCTCGGGGGGTAGGAAAATAAAAGGCGAAAGTCCCGACGACGCGGCCGTCCCGAGCCTTGATTGGACTGGACCAGCAGGCCTTCAAGCCAAGCGGGAGTAAAAGCGACCTGTAGTCGTCAAAAAGCGGGTCACACTCGATATCCGTGACTTCCACTGCCATGCCGCGATACGCCGCCGCGCCACAGGAACCAATGTCAGGCCCGATCGGAATTCCGTCGATCGCCCGCGAGTACTGCTCTGGAAGGCTTGGACCTGCAAGCGTCCGCAGCCTGCCATCTCTATCGACGATGAGAACCGAGCAGATAACATCTGCGGCTATCGTCTCGGCCTGCCTGCAAAGATGATCGGTGACCGATGCCAGCGGCTCCCCGTAGGCTACCTTCTCAAGAATATCCGTTTGCAAGGCAATCAGCGATTTTGCCGGGTGGTCAACCGCCATTTCCGCTCCCGCCGAGTGCGGTATCTTAGTCATACTCCCATTGTGCGTAGGCTTTCTTAAAGAGAGCTCAATTCAATCAAGAAATTATCTTCAACTTGTCTATAAATGGGCCTTGGGTTCATTAGGGAGATTAAGGCATCCCACCGGTCGGCCTGACGACGGCTTTCGCGGAGTGAGTGCGGGAGGCTGTCAGTCCGCATTCCACCCCTCAGCCGCCGTCCAACCCCTCCCCCCACGAAATCCCCCTATCTTTTCCGCCCCAAATACCCTATATGCGCCGCAACATCGCGAAAACGCGCATGTTTTGCATCGGCCTTTGCTGGACGACATCCCGGCTCAAGGCGTCCCGTTTCCTCCATTCGAGAAAGGAAAAGCACGATGTCGATCACTGCTGAACGCAAACAGGAATTGATGGCGCAGTATGCCACGGCCAAGGGCGACACCGGTTCGCCGGAAGTCCAGGTCGCCATCCTTTCGGAGCGTATCAAGAACCTGACCGAGCACTTCAAGGACCACAAGAAGGACAACCATTCCCGTCGTGGCCTGCTCGCTCTCGTTTCCCAGCGCCGCAGCCTGCTTGACTATCTCAAGCGCAAGGACGAGGCGCGTTACCAGACGCTGATCGAAAAGCTCGAACTGCGTCGCTGACCCTTTGGCCGGCGGGCTCTCCTGAGGAGGGTCCGCCGGTCGCGCATGCGGGCCTAGGCATCTGCCGGCCCGAACCCGGTTCCCGCCGCACCATTGCGCGGAGCCGCCCATGGACGGTCATGGGGCAGGATTGCAGGACGCCCGGACGCACCAAAGGTGCCGACAGCCCGGACCTCCCGTTGTCTTGCCCGTGGCTGCCCGAACGAAGCCAGCAGGTTGGGACCGCGTCGCAAAGGGCGGCGGCGGCCCGGCCGCATTATGCAAGGACAAGACATGTTCAATCACCACAAAGTGGAAATCGAATGGGGCGGGCGTCCGCTCACCCTGGAGACCGGCAAGATCGCCCGCCAGGCCGACGGCGCCGTGCTCGCCACCTACGGCGAGACCGTGGTTCTGGCCACCGTCGTCTCGATGAAGGAGCCGAAGCCCGGCCTCGATTTCTTCCCGCTGACGGTCAATTACCAGGAAAAGACCTTCGCAGCCGGCAAGATCCCCGGCGGCTTCTTCAAGCGCGAAGGCCGTCCGAGCGAGAAGGAAACGCTGACCTCGCGCCTGATCGATCGCCCGATCCGCCCGCTCTTCGCCGACGGCTACAAGAACGACACCCAAATCGTCGTCACCGTCGTCCAGCATGATCTGGAGAACGACCCCGACATTCTCGCCATCGTCGCCACATCGGCAGCGCTGACGCTGTCCGGCGTGCCGTTCATGGGCCCCATCGGCGGCGCCCGCGTCGGCTACATCAACGGCGAATACGTGCTCAACCCGCACATCGACGAGATGCCGGAATCGAAACTCGATCTCGTCGTCGCCGGAACGTCCGACGCGGTCATGATGGTCGAGTCCGAGGCGAAGGAGCTGTCCGAGGACGTGATGCTCGGCGCCGTCACCTTCGGCCACAAGGGCTTCCAGCCGGTCATCGACGCCATCATCAAGCTGGCCGAGGTCGCTGCCAAGGACCCGCGCGACTTCACCTCGCCGGATTATTCCGAGCTCGAGGGCGAGATGCTCAAGGTCGTCGGCGACGAGCTGCGCGACGCCTACAAGATCACCGACAAGCAGGCCCGCTACGCCGCCGTCGACGCCGTCAAGGCCAAGGTCAAGGCCGCGTTCGCCGCTCCGGAGGGCGAGGAGGCGAAGTACACCTCCGAGCAGATCGGCACCGTGTTCAAGGAACTCCAGGCCAAGGTCGTGCGCTGGAACATCCTCGACACCTCCTCGCGCATCGACGGTCGTGATTTGAAGACGGTGCGTCCGATCGTCTCCGAAGTCGGCGTCCTGCCGCGTACCCACGGTTCGGCGCTGTTCACCCGCGGCGAGACCCAAGCGCTGGTCGTCGCCACGCTGGGTACCGGCGAGGACGAGCAGTTCGTCGACGAACTGACCGGCACCCGCAAGGAAACCTTCCTGCTGCACTACAACTTCCCGCCCTACTCGGTCGGCGAGACCGGCCGCATGGGCTCGCCCGGCCGCCGCGAGATCGGCCACGGCAAGCTCGCCTGGCGCGCCGTCCACCCGATGCTGCCCTCGGCGGAGCAGTTCCCCTACACGCTGCGCGTCGTCTCCGAGATCACCGAGTCCAACGGCTCGTCCTCGATGGCGACCGTCTGCGGCACCTCGCTGGCGCTGATGGACGCGGGCGTTCCGCTGTCCAAGCCGGTGGCCGGCATCGCCATGGGCCTGATCAAGGAAGGCGAGCGCTTCGCGGTGCTCTCCGACATCCTCGGCGACGAGGACCATCTTGGCGACATGGACTTCAAGGTGGCCGGCACCGCCGGCGGCATCACCTCGCTGCAGATGGACATCAAAATCGACGGCATCACCGAGGAGATCATGAAGGTCGCGCTCGGCCAGGCCAAGGACGGTCGCCTGCATATCCTCGATGAGATGGCCAAGGCCATCACCGAGGGCCGCCATGAACTGGGCGAGTTCGCGCCGCGCATCGAGGTCATGCACATCCCGACCGACAAGATCCGCGACGTGATCGGCTCGGGCGGCAAGGTCATCCGCGAGATCGTGGAAAAGACCGGCGCCAAGATCAACATCGAGGACGACGGCACGGTCAAGATCGCGTCGTCGAACGCCAAGGAGATCGAGGCGGCCAAGAAGTGGATCCACACCATCGTGGCCGAGCCGGAAGTCGGCGAGATCTACGAGGGCACGGTCGTCAAGACCGCCGACTTCGGCGCCTTCGTCAACTTCTT
>Ga0164243_10010292_pt1 | contig 13463 bp, 12 predicted proteins | sample OricompcompostOP_FD_108781 | JGI IMG/M metagenome (GOLD analysis project Ga0164243, IMG submission 108781) | Organic Plus compost microbial communities from Emeryville, California, USA - Original compost - Organic plus compost (OP) | ecosystem: Engineered > Solid waste > Mixed feedstock >... | reverse complement strand
GCCTTGGCCGCCGTCTTGCGAGCCTTGGGCAAGGAGGGCTTGGCCGAAGTAACGGCCGGCTTGGGCGCGGGCGCCTTTGCTTCGCGCTTCGCCTTCGCCAGGAATTCGACAGGTGCTGCCGGTGCTTCGGCCGGAGAGGCGTCTGTCGGCGCGGCTTCCGCGGGCTTTGCTTTCAGGGGAACGGTCTGCGTTGCGGCAGCGTACGCTTTTTCCGCCGAAGCTTCGGCCTTGGAGTCCGGTTCATCGGCCATGCGGCAAATGTCCTCGTTGCCGGCGGCATCACGCCACCGTCCATGCTGCATTGCACAATAGCCGCTCCTATCCGACAGTCAAGAAAATTGTGCGTTGCAACATGAGTGTCATTAACGCTCCGCCTGATGAAGCTAACGGGTCATCACATAGCGGCCCGGCGCGTCCTCTATCACCTTGTCGCCCCTGCCGCCCGGCCGGCGCTTGCCCTTCACCGGAACCTCGGCCGAGTCTTGTTCGCGCAGCCAGCCGATCCAGTGCGGCCACCAGCTGCCCGGATGCTCGGTCGCGCCGGCAATGAACTCGCCGAGAGTCTCCGCCGGTGCCGCATTGGTCCAGTACTGGTACTTGCCGGCCTCCGGGGGATTGACCACTCCGGCGATGTGGCCCGATCCGGCCAGCACGAAAGTGTGCGGTCCCTGCAAGTAGCGGGTGATCTTCCAGACGCTTCCGGGCGGCGCGATATGGTCTTCGCGGCCGGCCTGGACATAAGCCGGCGTCTCGATCAGCCGGAGGTCGATCGCCGTGCCGCCCGCCGACAGCGCATCGGGCACGGCCAAAAGGTTGTCGCGGTAGAGATCGCGCAGATAGTCCCGGTGCCACCGCACCGGCAAGTTGGTGACGTCGCCGTTCCAGTGGAGCAGGTCGAATGCCGGATAGTCCTCCCCCAGCAGGTAGTTCTTGACCACGTAGTCCCATATAAGGTCGTTGCCGCGCAGCAGGTTGAAAGTCGCCGCCATGTAGCGGCCGTCAAGATAGCCTTCGGGCGCGAGGCAGCCGATCGTCTCGATCTGCTGATCGTCGACGAAATGCTTGAGGTCGCCGGCATCGGCGAAATCGACCTGGGCAGTGAAGAAGGTGGCGCTCTTCACTTTGTCCGCCTCGCCGCGGCGGGCTAGGATGGCGAGCATCGCGGCCAGGGTCGTGCCGGCGACGCAATAGCCGACGACATGCGCGGAGGGCACGCCCAGCCGCGACCGCACGGCATCGACCGCATCGATCTGCGCGGCGATGTAGTCGTCCCATGAAACCTCGCCCATGCTAGCATCGGCCGACTTCCACGACACCATGAAGACGGTGACGCCCTGTTCCACCGCCCAGCGCACCAGGCTTTTTCTGGGATTGAGGTCGAGGATGTAGAAACGGTTGATCCAGGGCGGAAAGATCACCAGCGGGATCGTCAGCACCCTTTCGGTAGTCGGCGCATATTGGATCAGCTGATAGAGCGGCGTCTCGTGCACGACCTTGCCGGGCGTGACGGCGATGTTCTCACCCAGGCGGAATGCATCGGAATTGGTATGGGTAAGCTGCCCGCGCCGAAGATCGGCGAGCAGATGCTCCATCCCTTTGATCAGGCTTTCGCCCTGCGTTTCGATCGCGCGCTTGAGCGCAAGGGGATTCGTCAGTGGGAAGTTCGATGGGCTCAGCGCATCGATCAGCGTCTGTGTCGCAAAGCGCAGCTGCTCCTTCCGCGCCGGCTCGTCCTCATGGATGCCGTCGACCATGGCGAGGACTTGCTCGGCAAGCATGAGGTAGGTCTGATGGATCACCGCGAACAGCGGATGCTCGCGCCATCGCGGATCGGCGAAGCGGCGATCGGCACGCGGAAGCTCCGGCCCGCCCGCCTTCGCTTCGTCCGCTTTGGGGCCGATGCCATATTGGCCAAGCACACCTTCCCACAGCGCCAGCCCATCCTCCCAGAGCCGTTTCTGCGTCTCAGGGTCGGACAAGGACGTCGTCCGATAGAGCGATTCGGCGGCGGCGAGCCACTTGCCGGGATCGGTGAAGAAAGGCGGCAGCCGGGTCGGGTTGGCAGCCTGCTCAAGCTGAAAGTCCAGCCACATCTGCTGTAGCCGCTGGCCGATCTCGGTCCACTGCGACGCGTCTTCCGCCTCGTCCGGAGCAACCTTCAAGCCTGGGAAAAGCCGGACGAAGCACGCCGTCGCCATCTGGGTCTGCGTACGCAGGATGTCCGTGAACAGGTCCGAAGCCTCGCCCCCGGCCCCATTCCCGGATCGCGGATCATCTGCCATCTTCGCGGACTCCCTGGGCCCGGCGTGTCGGGCAGCATTGCAATAATCTCGAGTCCTCATCCCCTTTACGCATCATAACCATGCACATCGGCCATTTGCCAGAGCCAGTTTATCCCTTACATGGGGAAGCTGCGGCAATCCCGCCGCAAAAGATTGGAATGCACGAGGTCATGGAAGACGAGTTCTACCGCATCAAGCGACTGCCACCCTATGTCATCGCCGAAGTGAATGACATGCGGGCAGCAGCACGCGCAGCGGGCAGGGACATCATCGACCTCGGCATGGGCCATCCGGACCTGCCGCCACCGGCGCACGTGATCGACAAGCTGTGCGAAGTGGCGCAGAAACCCGACGCTCACGGCTATTCGGCGTCCAAGGGCATCCCCGGCGTGCGCAAGGCACAGGCGAACTACTACGCCCGCCGCTTCGGCGTGGAGCTCGATCCCAATACCGAGGTCGTGATGACCATGGGATCGAAGGAAGGGCTGGCCAGCATGGCGACGGCGATGACCGCGCCGGGCGACGTCGTGCTTGCGCCGAACCCCAGCTATCCCATCCACACCTTCGGCTTCATCATCGCCGGGGCGACGATCCGCTCGGTGCCGACGACGCCCGACGAGAACTATTGGCGCGCGCTCGACCGGGCGATGGCCTTCACCGTGCCGCGGCCGAGCGTCCTTATCGTCAACTACCCCTCGAACCCGACGGCCGAGACGGTGGACCTGTCCTTCTACGAGCGGCTGGTCGCCTGGGCGAAGGAGAACAAGGTCTGGGTCCTTTCGGATCTTGCCTACTCGGAGCTCTACTACGACGACAATCCGACGCCTTCGATCCTGCAGGTGCCGGGCGCCAAGGACATCGCAGTCGAGTTCACTTCGATGAGCAAGACGTTTTCGATGGCCGGCTGGCGCGTCGGTTTCGCGGTTGGCAATCGCAAGCTGATCGCGGCGCTCACTCGCGTAAAGAGCTATCTGGACTATGGCGCCTTCACGCCGGTCCAGGCGGCCGCCTGCGCCGCGCTCAACGGGCCGCAGGACATCGTCGAGAAGAACCGCCAGCTCTACCAGAAGCGCCGCGACGTGCTGGTCGAGAGCTTCGGCCGCGCGGGCTGGGACATCCCGTCTCCGCGCGCATCGATGTTCGCCTGGGCGCCGCTGCCGCCGGCGCTGAAGGACATGGGCTCGCTGGAGTTCTCGAAGCAGCTCCTGACCCATGCCGAAGTCGCGGTGGCACCGGGCGTCGGCTATGGCGAGGATGGCGAAGGCTTCGTCCGCATCGCCATGGTCGAGAACGAGCAGCGCCTTCGCCAGGCGGCACGCAACATCCGGCGCTATCTGTCCAGCATGGGCGTGAACAGCACCGCAGCCTGATCCGGGCAGGTTCGACGTCCCGGACTCGATCCGGGACGTCGAACCACCTAGGGCGGAGCGACGCCTACCGTCGCAAAGGGGGTGCGCCATGAAGCATAAATTTCCCTCCAACGATCGCGTCAGCCTGACCATGGACGGCGACGGCATCGCCCAGGTGCGCCTGACTCGCCCCGACAAGCTCAATGCGCTCGACGAAGCGATGTTCGGCGCGCTGATCGATGCCGGCAGCGCGCTGTTCGACATGCGCGGCCTGCGCTGCGTCGTGCTGGCGGGCGAAGGCAAGGGGTTCTGCGCCGGCCTGGACCTCACGATGTTCGAGATCATCGCGCGGGGGGAGGGCCCGCCGTTCGCCGAACGCACGCACGGCAACGCCAACCGCGTGCAGCAGGCCGCCATGCAGTGGCGCAAGCTGCCCGTTCCGGTGATCGCGGCAGTGCACGGCGTCTGCTTCGGCGGCGGGCTGCAAGTGGCGAGCGGCGCGGACATCCGCGTCGTCGCGCCCGACGCGCGCCTGGCGGTGATGGAAATGAAATGGGGCCTGGTCCCCGACATGGGCGGCTTCGCCCTCTGGCGCAACGCGGTGCGCGACGACCAACTGCGCGAGCTGACCTACACCAACCGCGAATTCAGCGGCGAAGAGGCTCTCGCGCTCGGCTTCGCGACGATCGCCGACGCCGACCCTCTGGCCCGCGCCACCGCGATCGCGCGTGAAATCGCCGGCCGCAGCCCAACCGCGATCCAAGCCGCCAAGCGGTTGTTCAACCGCTATCAGGACCTGACGGTGGACGAAATCCTGCTGGAGGAAAGCCTTTCGCAGCAGCGGCTGTTCGGCACGAAGAACCAGCTCGAAGCCATGCACAGCCAGATCGAGGGGCGAAAGCCGAACTTCGTCGATCCTTGAGGAATGCCTCTACTTGTACATGCCCTCGCGCAAGTTGATGCGATGCTCGACCCAGACTTTCAGCGCGGCCAGCATCTGCGACCAGCCCATGCAGTTGCCGTATGAGGAATCGAGCGCGCCCTGATTTTCGCGCCAGCCCTCCTCGGTGATCGAGACCAGCGTACGCGTATCATCGTCAAGCGGGGTGAATTCCATCGTCACCCGCGTCTTGTAAGACACCGGCTCGCTGCCTTCGTGCGCATCCCAGAGCAGCACGATCTTCCGATCGGGCTCAACTTCCACCACTTCGACCGGGAAGCGGCCGGGAAAGTCATGGAAGTCCCAGGTCACGGTCGCGCCAGGCTCAAGCCGTCCCTCGGCGCCGCCGGTGGTGAAATAGCCGGAAAGCTGCCCCGGATCGGCCACCGCTTCGAACACCTCATGGGCAGAGCGCGAGACATGCGCAAATACCTTGAACTTCAGTTCCATCGATCGGCTCCTTGCGATTCGCCTCAATGTGTTATAAATTTATAACATGTCTCCGTCCAAACGCCAAGACGCCGTCTTCCGTGCGCTCGCTTCACCGGCGCGGCGGGCTCTCCTCGACCATCTGCGCGATACGCCGATGACCACCGGCCAGCTCTGCACGCTGTTTCCCGAGCTCGACCGCTGCAGCGTGATGCAGCACCTGAAAGTGCTGGAAGGTGCCGACCTGATCATCGCCGAACGGCGCGGGCGCGAGCGCTGGAACCACCTCAACCCGCTACCCATTCACGAGATCCACGAACGCTGGATCGGCCCCCATGCGGCCCTGGCGGTAGAGAAACTGGCGGGGCTCAAGCGGCGGCTGGAAAAACCGGAGCGGACGGCGGTGAAAGATTGAAACACGCGAAGGCGGGAATGGGGCTGTGGCTTCGCCACACAATCTCTTCGCATTTTCGCGGCTTCGCATGATCCCGAACGAGCATTGCCCGCCATGACGACCTATGACAGAGGCAAGGTCACGATTTCGGCAGAGGATTCCGGCAATGCGCGAACATCTCCAGCACTACATCGACGGACAATGGGTCGCGAGCGAAGGTGGCAAGCGCCACGAAGTGGTCAACCCGGCCACGGAAGAACCCTGCACCGTCATCACGCTGGGCACGTCGGCCGACGTCGAACGGGCGGTCGCCGCCGCGCGCCAGGCCTTTCCCGCCTTCGCGCGCACCAGCGTCGAAGAACGGCTCGCGCTGCTGGACCGGATCATCGAAGGCTACAAGGCGCGCATGGGTGACATGGCCGCGGCGATTAGCGAGGAAATGGGCGCGCCGATCAGCTTCGCGCTTGCCGCGCAGGCGCCGACCGGGCTTGGCCAGATCAAGTCCGCCTGGCGCGCGCTCAAGGATTTCCAGTGGGAAGAGGACGTGCGCGGCGCGCGCGTCGTGCACGAGGCGATCGGCGTCGTCGGCATGATCACGCCCTGGAACTGGCCGATCAATCAGATCGCCGCCAAAGTCGGCCCCTGCATCGCCGCCGGCAACACGATGATCCTTAAGCCTTCCGAGGAATGCCCGACCAGCGCGGTCATCCTGGCCGAGATCATGCATGCGGCGGGCGTGCCGGCCGGCGTCTTCAACCTCGTCCAGGGTGACGGAGCCGGCGTCGGCGGCGCCATCGCGGCACATCCAGGGATCGACATGGTCAGCTTCACCGGATCGACCCGCGCCGGCATCGCCGTGGCGCAAGCTGCCGCACCGACCGTCAAGCGCGTCCACCAGGAACTGGGCGGCAAGGCCCCCAACCTGATCCTGCCGGGCGCCGACATCGAACAGCACTTGGCCGGCACCCTGCAGGGCGTGCTCGGCAATTCCGGCCAGACCTGCATCGCGCCAACCCGCCTGCTAGTGCAGCGCGACCAGAAGGCCGATGTCGACAGCTTCGCCAAGGCTGTCTTCTCCGGCACGGCGGTCGACAGCCCCGACAAGGAGGGCAACCACATCGGCCCGCTGGTCAACAAGGCGCAGTTCGACAAAGTGCAGGCGCTGATCCAGTCGGCGATCGACGAAGGCGCGACGCTGCTGCAGGGCGGCCCCGGCATGCCTGAGAACATGAACCGCGGCTACTACGTCCGCCCGACCGTGCTCAGCGACGTCACCCCTGACATGCGCATCTTCCGCGAGGAAACGTTCGGCCCGGTCGCGACGATCAGCAGCTATGACACCTTGGATGAAGGCATCGCGCTAGCCAACGACACCGAATATGGCCTTTCCGCCGCCGTCACCGGCGATCCGGCCGCGGCGAAGGACGTGGTCGGCCAACTGCGCGCCGGCCTTGTCGCCGTGAATTCCTGGGGCCCGGCGGGCGACGCGCCGTTCGGCGGCTACAAGAAATCCGGCAACGGCCGCGAAGCCGGCGTCTGGGGCTTACGCGATTTCCTGGAAGTGAAGGCGATCGTGGGCTGTTGAGAGATGCTGTAATCCTCCCCCTTAGGGGGAGGTGGTAGCCGCGCGCGAAGCGGCTGACGGAGGGGTGTCGCCGCATGGGGGTACACCCCTCCGTCAGCCGCTTCGCGGGCGGTCCCCCTCCCCTTCCAGGGGAGGATTTGGTTACCCGCCCCTTCTCTCCAGCGCGGCAAGGTCCGCTCGCGTGTTGATATTGGCGGGATCGACCAGCGCTTTCACCGGCCGCGCGTCGATCGCCTCGGTAAAGCGCTTCAGCGAATGCGGGCCCTCTCCGTGCAGGATCTGCTCCACCACCGCGACCACGCCTGTCGGCCATAGGCCAATGATCGGCTGCGATGCGAGGAAGGCCGGCGCGGGTGCCAGCAGGTCGGGCAAATCCTCGGGAAGCGCCACCGAATCAACGCCGCAGGTCAGCAGGAATTCGTAGTCCTCGTCGCGCGCGTGATGAAGCGCGGCAGCAATTCCGCCGAGCGGCCCCATGCCCGTACGTGGCCAGTCGGGCAGCGTGGGTGCCGGCGCCATCGCCCGGCCCACGACGATCACATGCTCGCACCAGCCCGACAGCGTGTCGACCGCATGCGCAAGAAGGGTATGCCCGCGATATTCCGCCAGCGCCTTGTCGCTGCCGAAACGCGAAGATTGACCACCGGCCAGCACCGCTCCCAGAATCATGAAACCTCCGAAAAAGGCATCACCGGCCCCGAAGGCGCGCGGCATGCCAATCAACATGCTCAGCCATGAAGCTGGAGATGAAGTAGTAAGAATGATCATAACCCGGCTGCATGCGGATCGTTGCCGGAATTCCCGCCCCGCTGCAGGCGGCCGCTAGAAGGCCGGGCTTCAGCTGCTCTTCCAGAAAACCGTCCATGTCGCCCTGGTCGACCAGCAGTTCGGGCAGCCGGGCGCCATCCTCGATCAAGGCGCAGGCATCGTATTCGCGCCACTGCGCCCGGTCGTCCCCCAGATAACCGCTCAACGCCTTCTCGCCCCACGGACAGTTGGGCGGGCTGGCGATCGGCGCGAAAGCGCTGACGGAGCGGAACCGCCCCGGATTGCGCAACGCGATCGTCAGCGCGCCATGGCCGCCCATCGAATGGCCGGTGATCCCCTGCCGCTCGATGTCGACGGGGAATTTGGCGGCGATCAGCGCGGGCAGCTCCTTCTCGATGTAGGACCGCATGCGGAAATTGGCGGCCCAGGGCGCCTCGGTCGCATCGACATAGAAGCCGGCGCCCTGGCCGAAATCCCAGCCGGCATCATCGGGCACGCCTGGTCCATCCCCACGGGGCGAAGTGTCGGGCGCGACGAAGACGATGCCGTGCTCGGCACAAGCCCGGCGATATTCGCCCTTCTCGGTGACGTTGGCATGGGTGCAGGTAAGGCCGGAGAGATACCACAGCACCGGCAGCTTCGTCCCCGGCGGGTGATCGGGCACGAAGACCGAGAAGATCATCGGCGTCGCCGTCTCGGCGGAAGAGTGGCCATAGACCCCCTGCGTGCCGCCATGGCTCCGCCAGACGGAAACCTCTTCCATCAATAGACCACCACGCTGCGGATGCTCTCCCCGGCGTGCATCAAGTCGAAGGCCTTGTTGATCTCTTCCAGCTTGAGGACATGGGTGATCATGGGATCGATCTCGATCTTGCCGCTCATGTACCAGTCGACGATCTTCGGCACGTCGGTGCGGCCCTTCGCGCCGCCGAAAGCCGTGCCTTTCCAGACGCGGCCGGTAACGAGCTGGAACGGCCGCGTGCTGATCTCCTTGCCCGCCTCGGCAACGCCGATGATGATCGACTGACCCCAGCCGCGATGGCAGCATTCCAGCGCCTGGCGCATGACGTCGGTGTTGCCCGTGCAGTCGAACGAATAGTCCGCCCCGCCGTCGAGCATGTTGACGAGGGTTTCGACGACGTTGCCCACGTCCTTCGGATTCACGAAGTCGGTCATGCCGAACTTGCGGCCCCATTCCGCCTTGTCCGGATTGATGTCGACGCCGACGATGCGATCCGCGCCGGCCAGCTTCGCCCCCTGGATGACGTTGAGGCCGATGCCGCCCAGCCCGAACACCACAACATTGTCGCCGGGCCGGACCTTGGCGGTGTTGAGCACCGCGCCGACGCCCGTCGTCACCCCGCAACCGACGTAGCAGGACGTCTGGAACGGCGCATCCTCGCGAATCTTGGCGACGGCGATCTCGGGCAGGACGGTGAAGTTCGAGAAGGTCGAGCAGCCCATGTAATGGAAGATCGTCTCTCCCTTGTAGCTGAAGCGGCTCGTCCCATTGGGCATCAGGCCTTGACCCTGGGTCGCGCGGATCGCGGTGCACAGGTTGGTCTTGCCGGAAAGGCAGGCTTTGCACTGGCGGCATTCGGGCGTGTAGAGCGGGATCACGTGATCGCCCGGCTTTACGCTGGTCACTCCAGCGCCCACCTCGCGCACGATGCCGGCGCCTTCGTGCCCCAGGATCGAAGGGAAGATGCCCTCGCTGTCGAAGCCGTCGAGCGTATAGGCGTCGGTGTGGCAGATGCCGGTCGCCATGATCTCGACCAGCACTTCGCCTTCCTTCGGCCCCTCCAGATCGACTTCGACGATCTCCAGCGGCTGCTTCGGCGCAAAGGCTACGGCGGCGCGGGTCTTCATGTACGGCACTCCTTCGGGACTCTCGGTCCAGCTATAGCGCCGTGGCAGTCGCTTTAGGCAAGAGACAATCTTGCCAGACGCGCCGCGATGCTGTCCTTTCACGGGCAATGAAGGCACTTCGCGATCCCCAGAGCCTGCTGGCCGACGGCCTTGCCGCCATCCGCAAGCAATTCCGCGTTCCCGAAAGCTTCCCGCCCGACGTGCTCGGCGCGGCGGAAGCGGCGGCGGAGCGCAGGCCGGACGACCATGCGGACTGGACCGACCGCCAGTTCGTCTCGCTCGATCCGGCGACATCGACCGACCTCGACCAGGCCTTCGCCATCGAGACCGGCGGCGCCGATATCCTGCTGCACTACGCCATCGCCGACGTCGCCTGGTTCGTGCGCGATGGCGATCCCCTCAATGACGAGGCCTGGAAACGCGGCACGACCACTTATCTGCCCGACGGCAAGGCCAGCCTCTATCCGCCGATCCTGAGCGAGCAGGCGGCAAGCCTGCTGCCTGGCGGACCTCGCCCCGCCTTCGTGCTGAGCGTGCGCGTCGCTCCCGACGGCGCCGTCCGGCTCGACGGCGCGATCCGCGCAATGATCGAGAGCCGCGCCAAGCTTTCCTATGAGACCGTGCGCGAAGAAGACATGCCCGCCGGCTTCACCGAGCTGGCGACGCGGATCGCAGCGGCGGAGAGTGCCCGGGGCGCCGCGCGCGTCGATCCGCCCGAACAGGAAGTGGAGACCGACCGCGCGGGCCGCTTCACGCTGCGTTTCCGGCCGCAGCTATTGTCCGAGCAGCGCAATGCGGCACTGTCACTGGCGGCCAATCTTGCCGTCGCCGACGTGCTGCAGGCGGCGCATACCGGGCTGTTCCGCGTAATGGCGGCGCCCGACGATCACGCGATCGAGCGGTTGCGCCGCACGGCCAAGGCCTTCCACATGGAATGGCCCGACACGATGCCGCTCGCCCAGTTCGAAAAGCAGCTCGACCCGCAGGACCCGCGCGACGCGGCCTTCATGCTCGCGGTCCGCCGCGCCGGCAACGGCGCAAGCTATGTCCCCTGGCGCGAGGGCGAACGCCCCTGGCACGCCGCCATGGCCGCGACCTATGCCCATTGCACCGCTCCGCTCCGCCGCCTGGCCGACCGCTACGTCCTCCTCGCGACGCTTGCGGTAGCCAACGGCCGCCCGGTCCCCGCTGGCGTCGAAGAGGCGTTCCAACGCCTGCCGTCAGCCATGGCCAAGGCGGATGGCCGCGATGGGCAGATCGACCGGGCCGTCATCGACCTTGCCGAAGTGGCCCTGCTGGCGAATCACGAAGGCAAGGTGTTCCCCGCGGTTGTGACCGACCTTGCCGAGAACGGCGCACGCATCCAGCTCAACGATCTGCCGGTCGTCGCCCGCACCCGAACGCATGGCGTCCTGCCGGGCGCGGCGATCAGGGTAAAGCTGGTAACGGCCGATCCGGCACAACGCCGGCTGGAGTTTGCGCGCGTCTCCTGAATCCGATTGCGCAGCGCCGTTTCCATTGGTAGGGGCGCCCTTCCCAAACCCCCGGATGGCCCGATGGCGGAGTGGTGACGCAGCGGACTGCAAATCCCACGTCGGGCGAGGCTTTGTGCCACTTTCCGCAATTTCCTAGCCTTTATAGCCTACGGTAAAGTGCGGGTTTGCAGGGGGAGTGCGGAAAATTTTGGACACGCCAAAACATGGGGCAGCCCGACGGCTGCGCCCTATCATTCGTCATCTCAGGGGTTCCGCTCAGCCGTCGAATTAACGGCGTGAACCGAACAACTGCTGCGCCCGTCGGAGGCCACTTGCTTCAGGCTGTGCAGCGTCAGCGGGAGGAGACGTCGTTTGCCCAATGCCCGCCGCGGCTCGTCGCCGTTGCTGCCTCAACCGGGCTTGGTCCTCTATCGCCGCCGCCTTTGCTTTGGCCACGATTTCAATCACACCGATCGAGGCAAGAAGATCGAGATCCTCAGCCGTAAATTTCATGCCTCGGCTATCGTTGAGGGCACGTGAAAGCTTACGGTCCAGTTTCACGAGCGCTTCAGCCGGATGATTCATGATTTCTTGGAAGTCGTTCATTGTCGCTCAGGTCCTGTGAGAGAGGTGATTCTTTGAGCGATGCATCTAAGCCGTGATATACGACGAAGGCCAAGGTCGAGCATGCTATCCCCAAGGCGCGACTGGCCGGCATTTCCGCAACCGATGCCGCTGCGGAGCAAGAATGCGCCCGGCGCCAGTCGGCCAGAGGCCATGCGGCGAATCCTACGGCTGGTGGCGATGCGGGTAAAGCGCTCGCCAGCGTGAGCGTTTAAGGCCCGGCTCCTTGATGTGGATACCGGGCCAAGGGTACTTTAATGGATGTTAGAAGACGTCAGTGTAACCCATCTTCGGCATCCGTGGCATTTTCGGCATCGGAGGTAAGGGCGGAATAGGTGGTATCGGCGCGATTTTCGGGATGCGCGGCATCTTTGACATCCCCATTGTCCGTTTCATCACATAGGCGCCGTCGACCAGCTCACCTAGATGATGTCCATTAGCGCCCCAGACCTCGCTGCCATCGAGATAGCCAACGTATGAGCCTTTCGTGTCGAATAGGTTTCCGTTGCTGATATAACCTGCCCACTGACCGTCCCAGCGAAAGAAATGCATTGTTGTGGCCCCCTATTGTTGCCCGGCCAATGTCGGCCGCTTGAACAATATAGCCGGCGAGCACTGACCGCAGAAGCTGCGTCCCCACAGGGAGCGCATCATGCCGTGTCTAATTTCGGGACAATCTCCCTCCGCGTCCTGCCTCGTCCGGGAGCGCCCGCTAAAATTCGAACTGGGGCGCTACCTTTCCATCAACACGATTGACCGAATCAGTTTGTCGCGTGCAAGGCTCGACTTGTCTATGCCGATTGCGTATCTCCGATTGGCTGGCGAGGAGATCCGGTTCGCAAGGGGCATGCCGGTAAAGCCGAGGGGTGTGTGATGAGCTGGTGGTCGAAGCGCGCGTCGAACCTTCAACTGGCAGTGCGGGAATCCGAGGCAGCTTATAGCCACGTTAACATCTACGAGGAGGACGAGATTCGGCGGGCGATCGTGCATACTCGCCAGGATATCATTCTGCTGGCCTCCTACCTTGATTCGCTCAATTCGCAGATGCGCAGCGTCCGGTGGCTGCTGACTGGCGTTCTCGCGTGCCTCATCGTGCTGATGCTGCGATAATGATGAAGTTTGTTAGGTCGCAAGTATCGTCGGCATGGCGCGCTGGCCGGGTGCTCGTCGACACGCGGAGAACACCCTCTCGCGTCTGCCCGACATCTATTGGATCGACTATCTTGGGGCGCACGGACAGCCAGGGAGCGGGCGTTCGAGGTAAATGCTGACGAGGTGCGCTTACACGGCCGCGCACCCCGCATTTGGCAGGATCTATAGACGCCCTGTCGATTACGGCCTTGAACGCATGCACTCAAAATGCATATTGCCAAGGCTATCGCATTCGGCATATGCGGCCGCACCTCTCGGATAAGGGAGACATGCGATCGGTCGTATTAAGCATCGCTTAATCGAATCGTCGCAAAAAGGGTGTAATTTCGCCGCGCTGTGCGGCAACGTATTGATGCACAGCGTTTTGCCAACCTGCCCGCGAGGGCCATATTTGGGGAGCATACCATGCAACAGCACGCTGAGCGATTCGCGAATCGCTTCTCGCCGCTCTTCGCGCAGGAAGGGCTGACCAACATCAAATTCTTCCTCAAGAACAGGGCCGGGGTTTCTCAGTCCGATTTCCTGGCGGAGGCAGTGTCGATTCAGGACACTATCGCTGCCGGCGACTTCCTGGTTGTTGAGAGCGTTGATGGGGG
>Ga0164243_10010291_pt1 | contig 13466 bp, 13 predicted proteins | sample OricompcompostOP_FD_108781 | JGI IMG/M metagenome (GOLD analysis project Ga0164243, IMG submission 108781) | Organic Plus compost microbial communities from Emeryville, California, USA - Original compost - Organic plus compost (OP) | ecosystem: Engineered > Solid waste > Mixed feedstock >... | reverse complement strand
TTGTGGTAGGAGCCGATCACCCACAGCGAGGCGTCCGGCTTCATGGCGCGGCGCACGCCGAGCAGCCAGGCCCGGGTGAAGGCGTCATAGGCCTCGAAATCGGCAAAGCGGTCCCAGTCGTCGTCGACCGCATCCACGAGGCTGTGGTCGGGGCGGTGGAGGGTGCCCTGGAGCTGCAGATTGTAGGGCGGATCGGCAAAGACCAGATCGACGCTGGCCGGCGGCAGCTTGGCCAGCTCGGCCACGCAATCGCCGATCAGGATGCGGCTTTCGGGGGTGTCCATCCCAGGCGCGGGCTGGCGCGCCTGGGTACGCAGTACAGATGAGGACATTGGTTTTCCCGACGCGAGACCTGACGCGTCCGAAAATGCCCCATCAACCTTAAGGCGAGGTCAAAAGTCAGGGTTAACAAAGGGTTGGCCCAGGCGCCTGAAGCAGCGCCCAGTCCTCCCTTATGTGCCCCTCAGCGCCCCTTGGGCTGCTCGAAGCCGACCTGGAACTGGTAGCCGCGGAAGCGCCCCTGCGGGATCGGCAGCGATCCCAGGTTCTCGACATGGCTGAACGAGGCCATGGTCTGCCCCGCAGGAATGGTGACCTTCACGCGGGCGAGGTGCGAGGTGACGACCTTGTTGTCGTCATCCAGGATCGTGAAGCGGATCGGAACGTCCACGCTGCCGCCGGGCGAACCGGCCGGACCCTGCAGCAGGCGGCCGGTCACGGCCATGCGGATGCCGGCCTCGATGCCGAGTTCGTTGCACTCGCGGGCGCGCTGGGTGAAGTCGGCCTGGTAGCGCACGCTGGCCGGATCGCCTTCCTTGCCGCGGGCATAGAGCGTGTAGGCGGCCTGCCCGGGAACCACGTCGAGGCGCGGGCAGATGATCGGCTCCGCAGCCGGCCCCGTCGGCGCGGGCGGCGCATTGGCGTCACCCAGGAAGAGGAAGTTGCCGATCTTGCGCTCGGTCGGGTTGCGGCCGCCCGAATCCACCGCGGAACACGCGGCAAGCACGGTGCAAAGGCCGATAACACCCGCCGCGCTCACCACGCGACCGATCCTGTTGCCGAGCAGACCCACGACTGACACTCCCCCTCAGGCACCCTGGCTTCACGCCGTTTCCGTGCGCGAGGCTTTTATAGCGTCCCCTGCCCTGCGCTTGACAAGGGGGAGCGCGGCATACCAACTGCCCACCGATCCGGAAATGACGATGACGACCGCCGAAAAGCCGCCGCTTACGATCCTGCTTTGCGCCCCGCGCGGGTTCTGCGCCGGTGTGGTGCGGGCCATCGATGCCGTCGAGCAGGCGCTGAAGCTGTTCGGCGCACCGGTCTATGTCCGCCACGAGATCGTGCACAACAAATACGTGGTCGAGAGCCTGCGCCGGAAGGGCGCGGTGTTCGTGCGGGAACTGGACGAGGTGCCCGAGACCGAGGCGCCGGTAATCTTCTCCGCGCACGGCGTGGCCAAGGCCATTCCGCAGGAAGCCGAGCGGCGGCGCTTCAATTATGTCGACGCCACCTGTCCGCTCGTCACCAAGGTGCACCGCGAGGCCGAGGTTCATTACAAGCGCGGCCGCGAAATCGTGCTGATCGGCCATGCCGGCCACCCCGAAGTGCTCGGCACGATGGGCCAGTTGCCGGACGGCGCCATCACGCTGGTGGAAACCGTCGAGGACGTGGAACGCCTCATCCCGCGCGACCCGCAGGCCCTTGCCTTCGTCACCCAGACCACGCTGTCGGTGGACGACACCGCCGGCATCGTCGCGGCGCTGAAGGCGCGCTTCCCCGACATCGTCGGCCCGCACAAGGAAGACATCTGCTACGCCACGACCAACCGCCAGGAAGCGGTGAAGAGCGTGGCGCCGCGCTGCGATGCCTTCCTCGTCGTCGGCTCGGGCAATTCGTCCAATTCGCAGCGCCTGCGCGAAGTGGCCGAGCGCGCGGGCTGCCGCGTGGCGCGCCTCGTCGCCGGCGCGTCCGCGATCGACTGGAGCGCGTTCGAAAACATCTCGACGCTCGGCATTTCGGCCGGCGCCTCGGCGCCCGAAATCCTGGTGGAGGAGATCATCGACGCCTTCGCCGAACGCTTCGCCGTGACGGTGGAAACCGTTTCCACCGCGCAGGAAAACACCTTCTTCCCGCTGCCGCGCGCCCTGCGCGGCGCCGCAGCCTGACACGGGCATCATGGCCGTCTACACCGATGTTCCCGACGACGAACTCGCGCGGTTCCTCAGCCAGTACGACCTTGGCGAGGTGCTGTCGCTGAAGGGCATCGCGGAGGGCGTTGAGAACTCCAACTTCATCCTGCACACCAGTGCCGGCCAGTTCATCCTGACGCTGTATGAAAAGCGCGTGGCGCGGGGCGACCTTCCCTTCTTCCTTGGCCTGATGGAGCATGTGGCGGATGCTGGCGTGACCTGCCCGCTGCCGGTGAAGGACCGCCACGGCCGCGTGCTGGGCGAGCTGTGCAACCGCGCGGCCTCCATCGTCACCTTCCTCGAGGGCATCTCGGTGCGCCGGCCCAAGGTCGCGCATTGCGGAGCCGTTGGCACCGCGCTGGCGCAGTTCCACGCCGCCGGCTGGGACTTCACGCTCTGCCGCGCCAACACGCTCTCCATCACCGGCTGGGACACTTTGGTGCAGGAAGCCGGTCCGCGTGCGGATGGCGTGCGCGAGGGCCTGGCGCAGCTCATCACGGACGAGGCCGCCTGGCTGAAGGAGCATTGGCCCAAAAACCTGCCGAGCGGCATCATCCATGCCGACCTCTTCCCCGACAATGTGCTCTTCCTTGGCGAGCAGGTATCGGGGCTGATCGACTTCTACTTCGCCTGCAACGACCTCCTGGCCTACGACCTCGCCATCTGCCTCAACGCCTGGTGCTTCGAGCCGGACCACGCCTTCAACGTCACCAAGGGGCGCGCCCTGCTTTCCGCCTATCATGCCGAGCGCCCGCTGCGGGAGGAGGAGATCGCGGCCTTCCCGCTGCTGGCGCGCGGCGCGGCGCTGCGCTTCCTGCTGACGCGGCTGGTGGACTGGCTCTCGGTGCCGCCCGGCGCGCTGGTGCGGCCGAAGGACCCGCTGGAATATTTCCGCAAGCTGCGCTTCCACCAGACCGCGCAGAACATCGAAGCGTATGGGTGGGGCGCGTGAGCGGGCGCGTGCAGATCTGGACCGACGGCGCCTGCTCGGGCAATCCCGGCCCCGGCGGCTGGGGCGCGATCCTGCGGCTTGGCGAGCGCGAGAAGGAAATCTGCGGCGGCGAGCCGCTGACCACCAACAACCGCATGGAGTTGCTGGCCGCCATCCGGGCGCTGGAAGCGTTGAAGCGGCGCTCCGAGGTCGACCTGCACACCGACTCGCAATATCTGCGCGGCGGCGTCACCGGCTGGATCAGGGGCTGGAAGCGCAACGGTTGGAAGACCGCTGACAAGAAGCCGGTGAAGAACCAGGACCTCTGGGAAGAGCTCGACGCGCTGATGCAGCAGCACGACGTGGCCTGGCACTGGGTCAAGGGCCATGCCGGCCACGACGAGAACGAGCGCGCCGACGAACTGGCGCGGCAGGGCATGGCGCCCTTCAAGCCGCCGAAGGCCAGGGTAGCCAAGCCGGCGGGCACCGCCTCCTGAAACAAAAAAGCCCCGGACGAACCGGGGCTTTTCCATGTCTCAGAGATGTTCGAGCACGTGCTCGGCCTTGGTCTTGTCGGTCTTCGGCGGGGCGTCCTCGACGTCCATCCACGTCACCACGCCGTCCTCGACAATCATCGCGTAGCGCTTGGAGCGCACGCCGAGCCCCGCCTTGGAGAGGTCGATGTCCTGCCCGATCTGGCGGGTGAACTCGGCCAGGCCGTCGGCCAGGCCCTGGACCTTGCCCTCGGCGCCCGAAGCCTTCAGCCAGGCGTCCTGGACGAAGACGTCGTTGACGCTGATGACCACCACCTTGTCCACGCCCTTGGCCTTGAGCGCGTCGAAGTTCGCGACATAGCTTGGCATGTGGTTCTTGTGGCAGGCCGGGGTGAAGGCACCGGGCACGGCGAACAGGACGACCTTCTTGCCGCCGAAGACATCGGCGGTGGTGGCCTTGGCGGGGCCTTCCGGACCCATTGTGGTGAAGGTGGCGTCAGGAATTCGGTCGCCGGCTTGGATGGCCATAATAACCTCTTGCTGCTGGAAAAACGCCCGCGACGCGCGGGTGCAGAAGGTCCGTTTTAGGACTCATTCCACGCAGCGTCGAGCCGGGAACGCAGGCAAAGCGCAAAAGCAGAAGCGCGGGGAACAGCGCGCAGACGCAAACGTTTTTTAGAGAAAGAAGGCGGAAGTTCGATGCTGCACGAGAGCAGATCAGGTTGTGACAGGTCGGCGCAGCGGCTTCCAAATGAGGAAACGGTATGCCTACACTCTCTGGCATGGAACGGTTTGAAGCGCATCCCACGACGCGCGACGGTTATCTGGACGGCCAGTTCCTCGTCGCTATGCCAGGAATGGCGGATGAGCGCTTTTCCCACGCTGTAATCTATGTCTGCGCGCACTCGGCCGAGGGCGCCATGGGCATCGTCATCAACCAGCGTGCCCCCAACATCAATTTCCCCGAGCTCCTGACCCAGCTCGACCTGGTCCCGCAGAGCAGCATCATCCACCTGCCGGAAGGTGCCGAGCACCTGTCGATCCTGCGCGGCGGCCCGGTGGAGACGGCGCGCGGCTTCGTGCTGCACACCGCCGACTTCTTCATCGAGAATTCGACGCTCCCCATCGACGAGGGCGTCTGCCTCACGGCCACCGTGGACATCCTCAAGGCCATCGCCGACGGCAGCGGCCCGCGTTCGGCGGTGCTGGCGCTCGGCTATGCCGGCTGGGGCGCCGGCCAGCTCGAATCGGAAATCCAGGCGAATGGCTGGCTGCATTGCGCCGGCGACCAGTCGATCATCTTCGACGGCGCTCCGGAGACGAAATACGAGCGGGCGATGCGCGCCATCGGCGTCGACCCGGCCATGCTGTCGGAGCGCGCCGGCCACGCCTGAGGCGCGGCCGATCCAGTCTCTTCCAAAGAGATAATCCTCAGGCGCGCAGCGCGCCGAGCATGACGCGGCGCGCGGCCGACATGGGCGAGCTTTCCGGCGTCAGGCCGAGCAGGCGGTCGGCCTGGTCGGCCGAGATCGGCTCGCCGAAGGCCGCGCCCTGCGCGAACTCGCAGCCGAGGTGATAGAGCTCCACCGCTTCCGAGTCCGAATCCGCGCCGTCCGCCACCACATCGTATTCGAGGTCGCGCCCGAGCTGGATCAGCGAGCGCAGCACCGCCGGGCGCTGCGTCTTGCCGGGCATACGCACGATCTTGCGGTCGAGCTTCACCGTGTCGAAGGAGAAGCGCTGCAGGAAAGTCAGGCAGGCCTGGCCGCCATTGCCGAACTCGTCGAGCACGAGGCCGGCGCCGAGGTCGCGCAGGCGCGACAGCATGTTGGCCGCCTGCTCGGGATTCTGCATCAGCGTGCGCTCGGCCACCTCCAGCTTCAGCGTGCCGCGCGACAGCACCGAGCGGGCCAGCACCGTCTTCACGTCCTGCAGGAAGTCCGGCCTCTGGAACTGCCGCGCCGAGACGTTCATCGACACGAAAAGCGGTGTCTCGGACGGCAGGCGCCGCTGCCAGGCCGCAAGCTGGCGCGAGGCGCGGTCGAGCATGAACAGCCCGAAATCGACGATCAGACCGGTCTCCTCCGCGATGGAGAGGAATTCCTGCGGCGGGCGGCGTCCGTAGCGGATGTGGTCCCAGCGCAGCTGCGCCTCGAAGCCGGCGACGGCGCGGTCCTCCAGGCGGATGATCGGCTGGTAGACCACGCGCAACTCGTCGCGCTCCAGCGCCCGGCGCAGCTCGCCCTCGGCCAGCAGGCGCTCGGTCTTGGTGGTGCGCATGGTCGGCTTGAAGACCTCGATATGGTCGCCGCCGATGCGCTTGGCGTGGAGCATGGCCACTTCGGCGTTCTGCAGCAGGTCTTCGGCGCTGGCCGGGTTGTTGGTCTCGGTCAGAGCCATGCCGACCGAGGCGCTGAGAATGATGTCCTTGCCGGCATAGGAGATCGGCGTGGCGATGGTCCGGCGAAGCTGGTCGGCGAAGGCCGAGATCTGCGCCGCGTCGCGTTCGGAGATCAGGATGATGCCGAACTTGTCGCCGCCGACGCGCGCCAGCGTGTCGGTCGGCTTCAACAGCCGGCTCATGCGCCGCACGATGGTCAGCAGGATCGTGTCGCCGATGGTCAGGCCCACCGCCTCGTTGATCTTGCGGAAGCCGTCCATGTCGAGCACCAGCGCGGTCGGGCGCAGGCGGTCGTCGGCCTCGGCGAGGTTCAGCGCGTATTGCAGGCGGTCGGTGAACAGCTCGCGGTTGGGCAGGCCGGTCAGGCTGTCGTGCACGGCATCCTGCAGCAGCCGCTCCTCGGCGGTGCGGCTTTCGGTGACGTCGATCATGGTGCCGACGCAGCGCGTCACCTCGCCATGCGCCGCCACGACCGGACGCACGCGCAGCAGTATGATGTGATAATGCCCGTCCTGCGCGCGGAAGCGGAACTGCTCGGACAGGCGCCCGCGCCGCTCCGTGACCACGGCATCCAGCGCCGAGCGGAAACGGTCGCGGTCGGCCGGGTGGAGAACGTCGAGCCAGTCGGCGGCGGGGCCGTTGAGATCGCCGCGCTTGAGGCCGAGCAGGTGCTCGAATTCATGGCTGACATGGATGTGGTCGGCCGAGACGTCCCAATCCCACACCATGTCGCCGGAGCCGGTGACGGCGAGCGCCCGGCGCTCGAGGTCCGAACCCAGCCCATGCGCCAGCCCCGCCCCCGCAAAGGCGTGCTGCATCACCGTGAAGCCGACCAAGAGGATGATCGTCACCAGGCCGCCGAGCAGCGCCGGCGCGACGAGATCGTTGGAGATGACGCCGGAGATCGCCATGCATTCGGCGGCGACCCACACCACCAGCAGGAACCAGGTGGGAATGAGCATCACCGCGCGGTCGAAGCCGTGCAGCGCCAGCCAGATCACCACGCCGAAGCCGAACACCGCCACCAGCACCAGCGATATGCGCGCGATGCCGGCCGCCACCTCGGCGTCGAACAGCGCCAGCCCGAGGACCGCCAGCATGCCCGCGAACCAGATGCCCGCTATGTGCACGAAGCGCACATGCCATCGGTTGAGGTTGAGATAGGCCACGAGGAACAGGATCAGCGTGGCGACCAGCATGGCCTCGGCGCCGGCACGGTAGAAATGGTCGTGATTGCCGTTCAGCCGGAAGAGCTTGTGCCAGAATCCGAAGTCGATGGAGAGCCAGGCCAGCACCGTCCAGGCCAGCGCCGCCGCGGCCGGGAACATGGCCGAGCCCTTCACCACGAAGACGATGGTGAGGATCATGGCCAGGAGGCCGGAAATGCCGAGCAGGATGCCCTTGTACATGGACAGGTCGTTGACGCTGTCCTTGTAGGCGTCGGGTTTCCACAGATAGAGCTGCGGCAACGCGTTGGAGCCGAGCTCGGCAATGAAGGTGACGGTGGCGCCGGGGTCGATGGTGACGAGATAGGCGTCGGCGTTGCGCGCATCCTCCCGCTCGGGGCGAATGCCCTGGCTGGCGGTAATGGCGGCGATGCGGCGCGAGCCGAGATCAGGCCACACCAGGCCCGAGCCGACCAGCCGGTAATGCGGCGCAACCAGCAGGCGGTCGATCTGCTCGTCGGAAGGATTGGTCAGCGCGAAGACCGCCCAGCCGGGGCTGGTGCCTGGCGTGTGGGCGCGCACCTCGATGCGGCGCACCACGCCATCGGCGCCGGGCGCGGTCGTCACCTGCACGCGGTCGCCCTCGCTGGCGAAGCGCTCGACCGAGTTGGTGAGGTCTATGGCGTTGCGATTGGCGGGAATCGGAATGGGTTCCAGCGCCAGGGCCGGACCCATAGCCAGAGCCATCCCGCACAGGGCCAGGAACGCACACAAAGCGGCCCTCAGACGCAAATCCGCTCTCCCATTCGAGGTGCCCCGTATTGCCCATACAGTCCGTAGCGTCTCGCGCACTCGGCTGGCAAGGGAGCGATTAACCCTCACTTCAGCGAATCGCCGCGCACAAACGCAAAAAGCAGGTGATCCTGCCACAGGCCGTCGATGCAGAGATATCGCCGGGCATATCCCTCGCGCGTGAATCCGACTTTTTCCAGGAGACGGATCGAAGCGGCGTTGGATGGCATGCACGCCGCCTCGACGCGGTGCAGGCCAAGCGTTGTGAGCGCATGCGGCACGATCAGGCGCACCGCCGCGGTCATATGGCCCTTGCCGGCGAAGGATTTTCCCATCCAGTAGCCGAGCGTTGCCGTCTGCGCGACACCGCGGCGGACATTGGAAAGGGTCAGCCCGCCAAGCAGCGTGCCATCCGTGGCGAAGACGAAATAGGGATAGGCGTGGTCGGCGCGCTGGTCCTCGGTGTAGCGCCGCATGCGGCGGCGGTAGGAGGTGCGCGTCAAATCGTCGACCGGCCAGGAGGGCTCCCAGGGTTGCAGGAAGGCGCGGCTGGCCTGCCGCAGTTCCGCCCAGTCCTCGTAATCGGCCAATGTCGGGGACCGAAGGATGATGCGCCCGTCGGTCAGGCTGTCCACGCTCTGAGATATGGCGAAGAAAGCCACGGCGCCCTCATCAGGCCGCGCGCCGCGCCGAACCGAGCCGTTCGGCGAAGCGCTCGATGCCGGGCAGCCGCTGCACCGGCCCTACCGCTGCAAGGCTCGGCACGCCGCTGACGGCGGCAAGGCCCGTGCGGCGCACGTCCTCGACCGTCACCGCGTCGAGCCGGGAGAGGATTTCCTCGCCGGGGATCGGGCGGCCATAGACCAGGATCTGGCGCGCCAGCCGCTCGGCCCGGCTGGTGGGCTGCTCGCGGGCCATTTCCAGGCTCATGCGCATCTGCGCCTTGGCCCGCTCGACCTCGCGCTCGTTCACCGTGGCGGTGGCCTCGGCGATCTCGTCCAGCATCACCGGCACGAGTTCGTCGAGATCGCCCTCGCCGGTGCCGGCGTAGACACCGAAAAGCCCAGTATCCGCAAAGGCCCAGTGGAAAGCCTGGATGGAATAGACGAGGCCGCGCTTCTCGCGCACTTCCTGGAAGAGACGGGACGACATGCCCCCGCCGAGAATATGGGCGAAGACCTGAAGGGCATAGGCGTCGTCGTCGATCATGGACAGGCCCGGGCAGGCCAGCACCAGATGCGCCTGTTCGAGATCGCGCAGTTCGCGGCGCTCTCCGCCGGTCCAGCGCGCGGCGCCGGAGGCCGCGGACTCGGCCTTCGGCCGCAGATCGGCGAAATGCTCCTCGGCCAGCGCCACGACCTCGGCATGGCGGACCGCGCCGGACGCCGTGACGACGCCCGCATTGCCGCAATAATTGCGGCCGCGGAAGCCGACCAAGGCCGAGCGGTCGAGCGCCCTCACCGTATCGGGCGTGCCAAGGATCGGCCGGCCAAGGGGCTGGGCGGAAAAGGCGGTTTCCAGCGCCAGGTCGTAGACCAGTTCGTCGGGCGTGTCGTCGACCGAGCCGATCTCCTGCAGGATGACGCCCTTCTCGCGCTTCAGCTCATCGGCATCGAACAGCGGATCGATGACGATGTCGGCCAGGATGTCGAGCGCCAGCGGCACGTCGCCGGCCAGCACGCGCGCGTCGTACGCCGTCTGCTCGACGCTGGTCGCCGCATTGAGGTCGCCGCCGACCTCCTCGATCTCCTCGGCGATCTGCAGCGCGCTGCGCCGCGTCGTGCCCTTGAAGGCCATATGCTCGAGAAGATGCGCCAGGCCATGCTCCGCCTCGCCTTCCGAGCGCGAGCCCGCGCCGAAGGTAACGCTGACCGCCGCCGTGCCGAATTCCGGGATCGGATCGGTGGCGACCGTCAGCCCGTTGGGAAGAACCGTGACCTCGACGCTCACGCGGCCACTCCCGCCGCGCGCGAACGCTCGGCAACGAAATCCTGAAGTGCGGCAAGCTCGTTGGGCAGAACGCTCATGTGTTCCCTGGCTTCGAGAATGTGGGCCGTGTGCGGTGGCACCGGCGGGCGCAGCCCCGTCGCGGCCTCGACCGCGTCCGGGAACTTGGCCGGGTGCGCCGTCGACAGCACGATGCGGGGCGTGCCGCTGCCATTGGAGATGGCGCGCGAGACGTGAAGGGCAACGGCGGTGTGCGGGTCGATCAGATATTCGCTGCTCTTCCACACCGTGCCGATGGTGTCGCGCGCCTGCGCGTCGCTGGCGCGGCCCGCGTCGAACTCGCCGCGGATGGCGGCGAGCGCCGCACCCTCGAGCGTGAAGGCACCGGACTGGCCGAGCGCGGCCATGTGGCGGCGCACCGCCGCCGGATCGCGCCCCTCGGCCTCGAACAGCAGACGCTCGAAATTGGACGACACCTCGATGTCCATGGAGGGCGAGGTGGTCGGTTGCACGCCCTGCTTTTCGTAGCGCCCGCTCTCCAGCGTGCGCGCCAGGATGTCGTTGCTGTTGGTGGCGATGACCAGCCGCTCGATCGGCAGGCCCATGCGCTTGGCCACCCAGCCGGCGAAGATGTCGCCGAAATTGCCAGTCGGCACGACGAAGGAAACCGGCCGGTGCGGCGCGCCGAGCGCAACGCCCGCGGTGAAGTAGTAGACCACCTGCGCGAGGATGCGCGCCCAGTTGATGGAGTTCACCGCCGCCAGCCGCTGTCGGTCGCGGAAGGCGTGATCGTTGAACATGGCCTTCACGGCCGCCTGGCAGTCGTCGAAGGTGCCCTCCAGCGCAACGGCATGGACGTTGGGCGCATCCACCGTCGTCATCTGGCGACGCTGCACGTCGCTGACGCGGCCGTGCGGGAAGAGGATCACCACGTCGACGCGCTCGCACGAGCGGAAGGCCTCAATGGCGGCGCCGCCGGTGTCGCCCGAGGTGGCGCCGACAATGGTGGCGCGCTCGCCGCGCTCGGCCAGCGCGCGGTCCATCATCCGCGCCAGCAGCTGCATGGCGACGTCCTTGAAGGCGAGCGTCGGGCCATGGAAGAGCTCAAGCACGAACTCGTTGGCGCCGAGCTGCACCAGCGGCGCGACGGCCGGATGGCGGAAGCTGCCATAGGCCTCGTCGATCATGCCGCGCAGTTCACCGGGGCCGAAGGCATCGCCCACGAAGGGCGCCATCACCGCTTCGGCAACGTCCGCATAGCTCTTGCCGGCAAAGCCCGCGATCTCGTCGCGCGAGAGCGTCGGCCAGGTCTGCGGCACATAGAGCCCGCCGTCGCGGGCAAGCCCCGCCAGAAGCACATCGGTAAAGCCAAGCGCAGGCGCTTCGCCGCGCGTGGAAACATAGGAAAGCGGCATCACCATTTCCGGAAAAGTGTCGGGATCACCGTAGTCTTGCGCAAAAATCGAGGCAAGGCGCGCGCACCCTCAGGCGGGCTTTCGGCGGCGCGACAGCACCCCGATCAGGACCAGCGCCAGGCCGCCGGCCAGCCCGTACCACGTCATGGCATAGCCGAAATGGTTGTTGGGGAAGCTGATGCGCGACTCCCCGCCTTCGGGCAGGCCGCCTTCGGGACTGTCGGCGACGTCCACCGTGAAGGGCGCGGCGTCGGCGATGGAATAGGCCGCCGCGACCGGCGCGGCATCGCGGGCGTAGAAGAGACGCTTGGCCGGCTCGTCGTCGGGCGTGAACATGTTGCGCGGCTCGGGCGCGCGCAGCAGGCCCTTGATCGTCACCTCGCCCTCGATCTGGCCGGCCTTGCGTGTTGCGGGATCGCGCCGCGTCTCCGGCACGAAGCCGCGGTTGACGATCACCGTGCCGCCGTCGTGCAGGTCGAAGGGGGTCAGCACCCAATAGCCCGGCCCGCCGTAGGGGCCGTGGGTCTCGCTCAGCACCGTGAAGACATAGGCCTCCTCATCGTTGCGGAAGCGGCCGGTGAGGGTGACGGGGCGGTATTCCCAGTCGGCGACGTCGAGGCCCGGCCAGTCGGCCTTCGGCGGCAGGGAGACCGCGGCGGCCTGGGTGCGCGCCTGGATCTCCGCGATCAGACCTTCCTTCCAGTGCAGGCGCTGCATCTGCCAGGTGCCGAGCCCAATCAGGATGGCGAAGGCCACGAGGCAGGCAAAGACGGTGAAGAGCGTGCGGCGGGTCATGGTGTCAGCGGTCCAGACGGCCTTCGGCGGCGCGGTGCGCGTATTGCAGGCAGATCAGCACGCCCTTGAAGGTGCGCAGCAGGCCGAGGCAGACGCCGAGCAGCAGCGGCACCGAGACGACGAGATGCACCCAGAACGGCGGCTCATAGGTGAACTCGATCCACAGCGCGAAGCCGAGCACGACGAAGCCCGCGATCATGATGACGAAGACCGCCGGCCCGTCGCCGGAATCGGCAAAGCCGTAATCGAGGCCGCACACCTCGCAGGCCGGCACCAGCTCGATGAAGCCGCGGAAGAGGCGCCCTTCCCCGCAGTGGGGGCAGCGGCAGCGCAGACCGGCCAGAACCGGCGAAGGTTCGGTGTGCGGAGCGCTCATTCCGCCTCCCTGAAAAGCATCATCCCGGGTGCAAGGAGCTTGCAGCCCGGGATGAGAATATCCTGGCGCGGAAGCCGCGCCGGAGAACCACGTCAGTGCAGGGCCGGACCGGCGCCCCAGACATAGATCGAGGCGAACAGGAACAGCCACACCACGTCGACGAAGTGCCAGTACCAGGCAGCCGCCTCGAAGCCGAAATGCTGCTGCGGGGTGAAGTCGCCCTTGTAGAGGCGCAGCAGGCAGACCGCGAGGAAAATGGTGCCGACGATGACGTGGAAGCCGTGGAAGCCCGTCGCCATGAAGAAGGTGGCGCCGTAGATGTTGCCCGAATAATCGAACGCCGCGTGGCTGTACTCGATCGCCTGGCAGCAGGTGAACAGCAGGCCGAGCCCGATGGTCAGCCACAACGCCTGCTTGGCGCTCTTTCGGTCGCCATGGATCAAGGCATGATGCGCCCAGGTCACCGTGGTGCCCGAGGTCAGCAGGATCAGCGTGTTGAGCAGCGGCAGGTGCCAGGGATCGAAGGTGTGGATGCCGGTCGGCGGCCAGTGCCCGCCGGTCAACGCCAGGCGCGAATACTGGTCCACCTCGCCCGCGAACAGGGCCGCGTCGAAATAGGCCCAGAACCAGGCGACGAAGAACATCACCTCGGAGGCGATGAACAGCATCATGCCGTAGCGCAGGTGCAGCTGGACGACGCGCGTGTGGTGGCCGGTATTGGCTTCGTTGCGCACGTCCATCCACCACATCAGCATGACGTAGAGGATGAGGATCAGCCCCGGGGCGATGGCCCACCAGCTGCCGCCGTGCATGGCATAGATCAACCCGATCGCAGCGATGAACGCACCGACCGAACCGATGGCCGGCCACGGGCTCGGGTCCACGAGGTGATAGTCGTGGTGCTTTGCGTGCGCCTCGGCCATGTTTCTCTCTCCGCCAATCCGCCGGCAGGCCTGC
>Ga0164243_10010290_pt1 | contig 13468 bp, 15 predicted proteins | sample OricompcompostOP_FD_108781 | JGI IMG/M metagenome (GOLD analysis project Ga0164243, IMG submission 108781) | Organic Plus compost microbial communities from Emeryville, California, USA - Original compost - Organic plus compost (OP) | ecosystem: Engineered > Solid waste > Mixed feedstock >... | reverse complement strand
GAGCGAAGCGAACTGACACAACGCTGCGAGCGAAGCGAACTGACAGGCGGAGAACGGCGATTCGCCGCAGGGGCGCACGCGCAACGACAGGCGCACGCGCAACGACAAGCCACGTGAGGAAGTCAGGGGCACCACATGATCGAACTGCTCGGCTACGGGTTCATGCAGCGGGCGCTGCTGGCCGCCCTGCTGGTCGGCATCGCCGCCCCGGCCGTCGGCATCTATCTCGTACAGCGCCGGCAGGCGATCATGGGCGACGGCATCGGCCATGTCGCTCTCACCGGCGTCGCGCTCGGCTTTCTGCTGAGCAAGAACCCGGTGTGGTCGGCGGTCGTGGTCTCCTCGCTCGGCGCGATCGCGATGGAGCTGATCCGCTGGTACGGCAAGGCGCGCGGTGATCTCGCGCTGGCCATGCTGTTCTACGGCGGTATGGCGGGCGGCGTGCTGATCATCAACCTCTCGCCGAACGGGACGAACGCGAACCTCACCACGTACCTCTTCGGTTCGATCACGACCGTCTCGCGCTCGGATGTGGTCGCGATCGTCTGTCTGTCGGCGTTCGTGCTCGCGGTCTCGCTCGGGCTGCGGCGGCAGCTGTTCGCGGTGTGCCACGACGAGGAGTTCGCGCGAGTGACCGGACTGCCGGTGCGGCTGCTGAACCTGCTGCTGGCCGTGACCGCGGCCGTCACCGTCACCGTCGCGATGCGGGTGGTCGGGCTGCTGCTGGTGAGCGCGCTCATGGTGATCCCGGTCGCAGCCGCCCAGCAGGCCGCGCGGGGCTTCGCGGCGACGCTGGCGGCCGCGGTGTTCTTCGGCGTGCTGGTGACGCTGTCCGGCGCGGTGACCTCGTTCTACGTGGACGTGCCGCCCGGCGCCAGCATCGTCGTGCTCGCCATCGCGCTGTTCGCCGTCGTGACCGCCGCGTCGGTGCCGCTCGCCCGGCGCAGGGCCGCGCGTACGGCGCTCGCCTCGCCAACGGCGCCCGCGGGCACGGCGAACCGGGCCGGCGGCGCCGCGGACAGCGCCGCGGACGGTGCCGCGTCCGAGGGCGTGGACGGTGCCGCTCCCGGCACTGTCCACGGACCCGGCCCCGCAGGCACCCTGGAGAACACGCCCCCGGCGAAGGCGAACGGGGGCGCCACCGTGGGTCCGTGACCGGACACGTACGGTGGGTGCACCGTGCGGGGCGGCGCAGTGGTCCGGAGGCGGGTCGCCGCGTGAGCCCAACGGGCGGGCGGCGACGCGGTGTTGGGTCGGCGCGGTCGCCGGCACCGGGCGTCGCCCCTGGGCACGGCGGGTGTAACGACCGCCTCGGGGCAGCGCCTGACACAATGTCCCGCGACCCGGGCGCGCGAGCGCGTGCCGAGTCCCCGGGCCGGTGTACGGCCCGGTGCACGTGCCGAGTCCACGAGCCAGCCCTACGAACGAAGGAGACAGCGTGGCCACCGCAGGTCCCCCTGTCCGCGGCCGGTCGACCCGGCAGCGCGCCGCCGTCTCGGCGGCCCTCGCCGAGGTCGAGGAGTTCCGGAGCGCGCAGGAGCTGCACGACATGCTCAAGCACCGCGGCGACTCGGTCGGTTTGACCACCGTCTACCGCACTCTCCAGTCGCTCGCCGACGCGGGCGAGGTGGACGTGCTGCGCACCGACGACGGCGAGGCCGTCTACCGCCGCTGCCACAGCGACGACCACCACCACCATCTGGTGTGCCGGCACTGCGGGAAGGCCGTCGAAGTGGAGGGGCCCGCGGTGGAGAAGTGGGCCGAGTCGATCGCCGCCGAGCACGGCTTCGTCAACATCGGCCACACCATCGAGATTTTCGGTACGTGCGGGGACTGCGCAGCGCGCGACTGATCGGCCGCCGAAGCGCTACCGGGGCTGCTCTTCTCCCCGGTCTTCTCCCCGGTCGACCTCGTTGGGCAGCGCGCCGCCGAACCGCCGGTCGCGGCGGGCGTATTCGAGGCAGGCTCGCCACAGATCGCGCCGGTCGAAATCCGGCCACAGCACGTCCTGGTAGACCATCTCCGCGTAAGCGCTCTGCCAGATCAGGTAGTTGGACGTGCGCTGCTCGCCCGAGGGTCGCAGGAACAGGTCCACGTCCGGCATGTCCGGGTAGTACAGGTACTTGGTGAAGGTCTTCTCGTTCACCTTCGACGGGTCGAGCTTTCCGCTGCGGACGTCCTCGGCCACGCCGCGCACCGCATCCGCGATCTCGGCCCGGCCGCCGTAGTTGACGCAGAAGTACAGCGTCATGGCGTCGTTGTCGACCGTCTGCTCCTGTGCGACCTGAAGCTCCTTGACGACGGACTTCCACAGCTTCGGCATCCGGCCCACCCAGCGGATGCGGATGCCGAGTTCGTCCATCTCGTCGCGGCGGCGGCGGATCACGTCGCGGTTGAAGTTCATCAGGAAGCGCACTTCTTCGGGCGAACGCTTCCAGTTCTCGGTCGAGAAGGCGTACAGGGAAAGGTTCTTCACGCCCAACTCCAGGCAGCCCTTGAGCACATCGAGGACGACGCCCTCGCCGACCTTGTGCCCCTCCGTACGCGGCAGCCCGCGCCGCTTCGCCCAGCGGCCGTTCCCGTCCATCACGCACGCCACGTGGTTCGGGAGCAACTCGCCCGGAATCTTGGGCGGTCGGGCGCCGGAGGGGTGCGGCTCGGGCGCGACGTACTCGCGACGCTGCTGCCGGGACAGCATTCCGCGGCGTGCCATGGGCGTTCAGCTCCAGAGGATCCAGAAGGGGCGGTACGGGCCGCACGGTCGCGCCGCGCGGCGGCTCCCGTACGGGCGCTGCGGCGTACGTACGAGGCTGCACGGCGAGGGTAACCGAACCGCGAACAGCGGTCGTCACACCCGGTCAGGACCGCGCAACGGAAACGGTCCGTGGTGGTCGGCAGGGTCTCCGGAGTCTCCGGGAACGGTCTCTTCCGGTCCCACCGCCGACCCCTCGCGTTCGCTCTTCCGCACCGTCCGCTCCACGTACCGCAGCGAACGCAGGCCGCGCTCCAAGTGCCAGTGCAGATAGGCCGAAACCAGCCCCGTGCCCTCCCGCGCGTGCCGGGCCTGCGCCGCGTCCGCCGTCTCCCAGTCGCCGGTCAGCAGCGCGCCCAGCAGCCGCAGCGCCTCGGGCGAGGGCACGACACTGCCGGGCACCCGGCAGTCGCCGCACACCACGCCGCCCGAAGCGACCGAGAAGAACCGGTGCGGCCCCGGCAGCCCGCACTTGGCACAGTCCGCGAAGCTCGGCGCGTAGCCGCCCATGGCCAGCGACCGCAGCAGAAACGCGTCCAGCACCAGCCCCGGCGCGTGCTCGCCCGCGGCCAGCGTCCGCAGCCCGCCCACCAGCAGCAGATACTGCTGCACGTTCGGCTCGCCCTCGTGGTCGGTGAACCGCTCGGCGGTCTCCAGCATCGCCGTACCGGCCGTGTAGCGCGCGTAGTCGCCGACGATGCCGCGGCCGTACGGCGCGATCGTCTCGGTCTGCGTGCACAACGGCAGCCCCCGGCCGACCAGTTCGGCGCCGCGCGCGAAGAACTGCACGTCCACATGCCCGAACGGCTCCAGCCGCGCCCCGAACTTCGACTTCGTCCGCCGCACCCCGCGCGCCACCGCCCGCACCCGCCCGTGCCCGCGCGTGAGCATCGTGATGATGCGATCCGCCTCGCCCAGCTTCTGGGTGCGCAGCACGATGCCGTCGTCGCGGAAGAGGGTCATGGGGACATTGTCGCGTACGGGAGGGAGGAGCCGGGGTCGCCGGCCGACCGGACCGGCGGCCCCGGGCAGTCTCCCGGCGCGCACCCCATCTCCCGCCCGGCGGGCCGCAGTTGGGCCGGTGCGCTACGACACTCAGGTCGCCGGCCGCAGAAGTCCCGCGAGCGCCCGCCGGATCGCCCGCTCGAACCGGACGTGCGGCTCCTCCCCCGGCTCGCCGCCCGGCTGTTCGGCCAGCGCCGCCGCGAGCCGCGGACGTGCCCCGTCGCGTGCGGCCCCGGCGAGATAGGCGGCCTGGGCCCGCTGGCGGGACGTGGGGGTGCGGCCGCTTCCGAGTTCGGCACGAGCGAGTGCCGCGACCAGGGCGTTGAGCATGGCGACCGTCTCCAACTTGGCCGGGCCCGGCAGCCGTACGGGAGCGAGGGCGCCGAGGGCGTATTCGAGGTGGTCCAGTCCGCGAGGGCCGGTTCTCGCCGGCTCGGGCGGTACGTCGAGCAGCCACGGGTGCCGGAGGTGCACCTCCTTGCTCCGGACGGCCAGGGCCACCAGATCCGCCGCCGGGTCGCCGGTCAGCGGCACGGACAGGTCGATCTCGCCGGCGGCGGCGTCCGTCATGAGGTCCAACAGGTCGTCCCTGTCGACGACATAGCGGTAGAGGGACGCGGGGCCGGTGCCGAGTTCCCCGGCCACCCGGCGCAGGGTTACCGCCGACAGCCCGCCCGCGTCGGCCAGTCGGACCGCGACCTCGGTGATCCGCGTCCGGCTGTGGCCCGGCGACGGGCCGCGCGTTCCGCGTTCGGGCCGCTCCCAGACGGTCGTCCGTTCCTCGGTCACTGTCCCCTCCGAGCCCCTCAGAGTTCGCTCCGGGCTGTTCACCGCCCGCTCCGTGGACTTTAATAACCCAAAACCGCGAACACTGATCCCAGTTTCAGGAGGACGCCATGCCCACCCCCTCGTGGACTCCGACCCGCTGGGCCGGGAACGGCGAAGTCCGGCTCGCCCACGACGAGTTGGCCGGACGCCGGGACGGGGAACCGCTGCTGCTGGTGACCGGCCTGGGCGTCTCCCGCTTCTGGTGGCCGGACGGCCTGGCCGAGGCGCTGGCCGCCCGGGGCTTCGCCGTGGCCCGCTACGACCAGCGCGACGCCGGAGAGTCCACGCACCTCCCGCCGGCCACCCGGCCCCGCAACCCGATCGCCGCCCTCTCCACCAAGCGAAGCGCCGCCTACACCGCCGAGGACATGACCGACGACGCCGTCGCCGTACTGGACGCCCTGGGCTGGGACTCGGCCCACCTGCTCGGCCAGTCCCTCGGCGGCGCCATCGCCCAACGCGTCGCGCTGCGCCACCCGCGGCGCGTACGGACACTGACGTCGCTGTCGGCCGTCCCCGGCGACGCCGCGGGCCTGAGCACACTGCGGTACATCCGGCTGAGGACGCTCGCGAGGCTCGCCCGCATGACGTTCCCCGACACCCCCGAAGGCGACATCGAGGCGGGGATCGCGCTCGCCCGCCTGCTCCACTCGCCGGCCCATCCGCTCGACGAGCAGGCCACCCGGCGGACGGTGACGGACCTGGCCGACGCCGGAGTACGGAACAGCGACGCCCAGAGCCGCCAGATCGGGGCCCGGTGGCACGGCGGCACCATCAGAGAGATCACCGCGCCGACCCTCGTCCTGCACGGCGAGGACGACCCGTTGGTCAAGCCGTCCGGCGGGCGCACCACGGCCGCCCGCATCCCCGGTGCACGCTTCGTCCCGCTGCCCGGCGTCGGCCACGACCTCCCGGCCGCGGCCTGGGAGGAAGTCGCCTGCCACGTCGCCCGACTCGCCGGCCTCGCCCGTCCCGACGCCGCCGACGGCCCCGACGGTCTGGACGGCACCCGGCGAGCGTGACCGCGGGCGACGCGGCGGCGCTCACCGGCAGCGGCGGCTCCCACCGGGGCGGACGCGGACGACTCTCACCAGTGCGAGTCCTCGTCCTCGTCCTCGTGCGACGTGTCCGGAGCGTGCGGCGCCCTGCTGCACTGCCGCCAACTGCCGTCGTCCCGAGGGTGCATGGCGGGACAGCGACCCGGTTCCGGGTGCGGCGGGGGCGGCAGCACGCCCACCGTGTGCAGCACGGCGTCCACGACGTCCTTGGACGCCTCGTCCGGCAGCCGCAGTTCGTGCCGTGCACCGGCCCGATCGGCGGCGGCGCGCACGATCTCGTACGCGTGCTGCTCCAGGACCCGCCGCGGGCGACCCCACTCGTCGGGGCCGGGCCCCGGAGCCGGCGCCAAGCCGGCCTGGGCCGCCGCCGCCAACCACTGCGTGGCCTCGGCGGCGAACCCCTCCTGTTCCGCTTCGGACAGCTCCTCCCACGGAGCGCTCGGGTCGGCGGACAGGTCGTACCGGCACTTCGCGAGCAGCGGGACGTCAGGTTCGGGCATGGCGCGTCAGCCTTCCACGAAACGGGCCCGGTAATCGACCGCCCCCGGCCGCGCCCGCTCCCCTTCCGCCTCTCACGTCCCTTCCGACGCGTCCAGCACGTACGTGAGTTGCGCGTGAAGGGCCTCCGCCTCCGCGGGCGAGAGCCGAAGGTCGAGGTCGGAATGGTAGGCGCCGTCGCACAGCAGCCACAGCGGGACCGTGACCCGGCCGTCCCCGTCGCGCCGTACGCGCTTGCCGGGTACCCGGCCGACCCGCCAACCGCCCGCCGTCGGGGGCACGTTGGTGATCACCGGCGCCCCTCCGTTCCCGGTGTCGCATCGCTCCAGGCCGTACGGAGCACGTCGGTGAGCCTGCGCGCCGTATCGACGTGGCAGTTGCCCAACGCGACGAGCGGCAGCGGCGGTTCGGCGGCGAAGGCCGCGGCTTCGACGCCGAGGGACGGCAGCGTGATGCCGTGCGCCGTGAGCGCCGTACGGAGATCGGTGACGCAGAACTCGACGTCTTCGGAGTCGTGGTCGTACAAGAGCCGGGCCCTTTCCGTGCGTTGCGTGACGAACTCGTCACACTGTGACCCAACTCCACGTACGGTGGCAGCAGTTCGGACTCCCGGCCGCGAGACGCGAAACCGCAGGCGGCGCGGTGGAAACCCGGGAACAGCGGACTGCCGGCGGACACGACTGACTCTCGGCGGTGAACCATGCCAGGCCCCAAGGACATCGACGGCTCGGCCAGCCTCCCCACCTTCTACGGCAAAGAGCTGCGCTGGAAGCGCGAACAGGCCGGACTGACACAGGGCAAGCTCGTCGACGGCAGCTTCTACGGCGCGAGCCACCTGAGCGAGATCGAACGCGGCGAGCGCCGCATGCCCGCCGATCTGGCCCGTCATGTGGACCAAGTCCTGGGCACGGACGGGTTCTTCGAGCGGCGGTGCGAGGACGTGCGGCGGGCGAGGAGGAGGGGGCACGCGGATTACTTCGAGCGGGTTTTGGAGGCCGAAACGAGTGCGGTGACCATCGAGGAATGGTGCCCAACTCTGATCCCTGGGCTCTTGCAGACCGCTGCGTACGCACGGACAGTGCTCGAAGCCCCTGAACCACTAGGCGTATCCGAGGATATTGATCTCAAGGTCAACGCCCGGCTGGCCCGAGCCAGTCTCTTCGAGGGCGACAACAAGTCCCTCATGTACTGGGTGGTCCTCCACGAGTCTCTGCTACGGCATCCAATCGTCCGCCAAGACGAAATGGCCGAACAACTAGACCACATCGTGGAGTTGGGTAAGTCTCACCGGATCGTTCCCCAGGTGCTTCCGTGGAACGCCGGAGCGCATCCGCTGATGCTCGGAACGGCGAAGATCATGACCTTCGCAGATGCCCCTCCTATCGTTTACGCGGAGGCGCCGTACAGCGCGGCCACCATCGACGATCCCAGCCTCGTGACGCTGTACCAGAGGTCGTACGATCTGCTCAGGGCCGCCGCACTGCCACCGAGGGCGTCCCTGGCCATGATCGAGGCGGCGGCGGAGGATCACCGAAATGGCAAGCAACCAGGCTGAGTTGGGCGCAGCACGTTGGCGCAAGAGCAGCTACAGCAACAGTCACGGCGGAGACTGCGTCGAGGTCGCCGACAACTTGCCCGGGGTTGCCCCTGTACGCGACAGCAAGCGGCCGGAGGGGCCTGTCGTCACTGTGGGAGCGGAAGCCTGGTCGGCGTTCATTGGCCTTGTGGCGAAGGGGAGTTAAGGCGACCGGCGCGGAACTCTTCGATAAGCGCGTAGCTCCTGACCGTGTGCGGGTGTTCGCTACCTAAAGTTCGGATCCGCCGCTGAGCTACGTCTTCCATCTCCGCGATCGCTTGATCCGATTCGCCCAGGCCTTGCAGCGCACGGGCATACAGGGTCCGAGCCGCCAAGGTAAGCGGATAGTCGGCGCCATGGCGGCATCGGTAGTCCTCCACCAGCTCGTACACGTCAGCTGACACTGCTTCGTAGCGCCCCAGCACAAACTGAGCAAAGCCATAGTTGAGCCGCGCCAACAGAGTCACGGAGTGCTGCTCGCCCAGGTGCGAGGCACACTTCTCAGGAAGTGGCTGATCCTCCGCGTCAACCTCGGCCTCCAATTCCACGGTCGGCAAACAGCTCAGCAGAGCCAACCGCGCTCGCAGCGTCAGTGGGTGCCCAGGGCCAAGCACACGCTTACGGCCCTCCACGCCACGACGAAGGAGATCGAGCCCTTCCCGGCTCTGACCCAGCCCTTCAGAACTCTGAGCAAGCTGCTGCAAGGGCATGTTGATGGCGCAGCAACTCGCCAACGTATCCAGATCATCCGCCCCGAAAAGCCGCTCCCGCTCCTCCAGCACCCGGCGGTGTACGGCCGCCGACTCCTCGAAGCGGCCGAGGCGCAGGAGCGCCCGCCCCACCCGCTCCTGCGCCGTCAGTACCAGCCGGTGCTCGGGCCCGAGCACCGGCTCGGCCAACTCCCCTGCTTCCGTGGCGAGTTCGAGCGCCGACAGGTAGTCGCCGTCCCGGTGGAGGGCGACCGCCACTCGGATCGCGACGTCGAGCGCGGCCTCGACCACCCGCTCGTCCTCCGCGCACCGCAGCAGCGCCAGCGCGTGCGGCGCGAGCAGCGGTAGCCGCGCATCGTTCTGGCCGGGCTCCGGCACCTCCGGGACGACCGCGTCAAGCAACGTGGCTGCTGTAGCCGTCAGTTCGGTCAGTTGCTCGGGCGGCGTGCCGGCCGCCACGCTGGCGAGGAGAACGCCGTGGGTCTGGATGCACCGGACCCCGGCGTCCACCACCGTCGTCAACGAGTGGTCCAGCAGCCCCCGCAGCGCGACCTCCGCCCGCTCGGGCGGCAGCGCACCGGCCACTCCGGGACCGCCGAGCAGGGACAGCGGCAGCGGGTCGGAGCCGTAGCAGGCGAGCAGTCGCAACAGCGCGGCCGATTCCGGACGCCCCTGCTCCGCCAGGGTGTCGAGCGACAACTGCCAAGTGCTGCTGACGAGTTGGCGGGAGTCCTCGCCGGGGAGGGCGATCGCGCCCTGGTCTATGAGGCCCACCTGTTCCCTGCCGTCCAGCCGGGAGCCGTACTGCGCCATCGTCCATGGCTCGATCACCTGGTGGGACAGGAAGCCGCCGGCCAGGGTGAGCGCCAGCGGCAACCGGCCCAGCCGCTCGGCGACTTCGGCGGCCTCCTCCGCCGTGCCGGCGTCCGGAGCCAGGTCGCACAGCACCCGCGCCGCCGCCTCCCGCGGCAGCACGCCGACGTGGTGCAGCTCGGCGTACGGCCACCAATGCGGCGCAGACTGGCGGGTGCTGACCAACACCGTGCCCCGCGGGCTCGTACGCAGCCAGCCGTCCTGGAGGATGGCGGGATCGTCGGCGTTGTCGAGAACGAGCAGCCAGGGGCTGTCCGACCGGTCCAGCCGCTCCCAGACGAGGTCGGCCGCCGCCCGTAACCCGCTGCGCGCGGCCTGCAGTTCGCCCTCGGAGGCGCCTCTGTCGGCGGCGACGGCGAGCATGCCGCCGCGCAGTGTGCCCCGGTCCGAGGCGTTGACCCACAGGCCGGTGCGGCCGGCCTCGCCGGTGGCGTACTGGAACAGGGCGTGGGCGACCGCCGTCTTGCCGCAGCCGCCCATGCCGTGCAGGACGTAGACCTGGCCACGCGCGCCGGAGGCGATGGCTCCGCACAGCCGCTCCATCAGCTCTTCGCGGTCGCGTAAGACCAGCGGCGGGCGGCCGAGGCGCGGGCGGCGCACCGAATCGGGCCCGGGCCCGGCGGCACCCCCGGCTCCGGCCGCACTCTCGCCGTGATGGTGGTGCTCCACGATGTGCTGGTCGCCCGACGTCTGGTAGACGCGGCCCCATCCCTCTGCACGGCCGTCCATGACGTTCCCCCAACTCCCGCGGCCCGGCGCGACGAAGACGATCAGAGCGTACTAGCGACGAAACCGACAAAACACCTCGTCCACAGAGCAGTTCAAGCCGTCCTCGCCCGTACGTTGTCCCGGCGGGCACCGCGGGTACCGGCACCGGGTCCCGCGCGGGCGCGGGCGTGCACACCCCCGGCAGCGGCGAGGTACCAGACGATGGCAGAGGCAGGAACGGCGGAGCAGCGCAGACAGGCGCCGCCGCAGGGACGGATGGACCGGGCCCGGCAGTGGGTGCGCCGCGCGGCCGGATCGGACGGCCATGAGCGGCACATGGTGGAGCTGGTCGGCAAGAGCAGCCTCGCGGCGCTGGGGGCGTGGCTGATCTCGTACTACGTGCTGAGTGCGCAGTCGCCGGCGTTCGCCCCGTTCTCCGCGGTGTTGATCATGCAGGTCACGGTCTACCGGTCGGCGTTGCAGGCGCTGCGGTACGTGGCCGCGGTGAGCGCCGGGGTGGTGCTCCAGGGGCTGCTCGGGCTGCTCGCCGGTCCGGGGCCGCTGACGTTCGCGCTGGTGGCGCTGGCCGCGCTGATCATCGGCAGGTGGCGGCATCTGGGCGCGCAGGGTTCGCAGGTGGCGACGGCGGCCTTCTTCGCGTTCTCGCTGTACGTCTCGGCGACCGACGAGAGCCGGCGCTGGATGGAGCTGGGGCAGATCGTGCTGCTGGTGCTGGTCGGCTGCGCCGTCGGGATGCTCGTCAACGTGCTGGTGCTGCCGCCGATGCGCTACCGCAGCGCGGAGTACGGGGTGCACACGGTGGCGCGCTCGCTGTGCGACCTGCTCGGCGACGTCCATCCGGCGCTGCGCGAGGGCGAGTTGACGCCGGAGCGGACCGGGCAGTGGCGCCGGCGCGCGGCGCAGCTCGGGCCCATCGCGGAGCAGGCGCAGAGCGCGGTGCAGACCGCGTGGGAGGGCACGTACTACCATCCGCGGCGGCTGTTCACGCGGGACCGGCGGCACCTGAGCTTCTCCGGCTACCAGGCGGTGGTCGACGCGCTGGAACGGGTCTGCCAGCAGGTGCAGTCGATGACCCGCAGCCTCGACCAGGCGCACGCGGACGACGGCGATGAGCACGATGAGAGCGACGAGAGCGCGGGGGCGAGCGGGGAGCGCAGCTTCCTCCGGCGGTACGGCGAACTGCTGGGCGCGCTGGCGCACATCACCGAACTCTTCAGCGAGGTGGACGAGGACCGGCTCAGTGAACAGTCCGACGAGCTGAGCGCGGCCGCCGCCGACGCCCAGGAGAAGCGCAACCGGCTCACGGAGAACGCCGAGCGCGGCGCGCTGCCGCTGTCCGATCTGTCCCGCCCGTACAGCATCCTGCTGGTCGAGGCGGTGCGGCTGACCGACGAACTCCAGCACACCTGCGACGTGTTGCGGCAGGGAGTCGAGGAGGAAGAAGAGGAGAGCGGGGAGAGCGGGGACTGACCCGGGTCGGTCAGTCCGCGGTGGTCACGGGCCGGCGGCGGTAGAGGAGTGCGAGTCCGGCGAGCGCCGCGGCGTCCAGCCCCGCCTTGCCCGCGAAGTCGCCCGGCCCCGCGAAGTCGTTGGCGAAGAAGCCCGCGGCCGTGCTCGCCGCCAGCATGCCGGCGAGCACGGCGATCCGGTGCCGGTCGCTCCACCGACGGTGCCGCGACCATCCGCGCAGCAACCCCAGCGCCGCCGCGGCAACGACGAGGGCCGCCGCGATCGCCGCGGCGGCCGGGAGGCGGATGAGGGCGGGGTCCGTGGACGGCGACAGCAGGGCGAACCACAGTGCCGCCGCCGCGCACGCACCCAGCGCGACGACGGCCGGGTGCGGCGGCGTGACGGCGTGCGGCCGGGAGCCGGGGGGCCGCATCGTCCGCCGCGTCGTCCCGCGCCGCAGCGTCCGCCGCGTACGGCTCTCAACTCGCGGCGCCGGGCGGTGCGTTGCCAGGAAGCGGCCGAGCAGCAGCAGCCCGCCGACGGCGACCGCGGCCGCCACGAGGAGTCCGGGCGCAGGGTGGTAGACGGGCCGGTGGTGGAGCCGGGGCGCCACGGAGTGCGTCCAGTGGTACGACGCGCGGACCGCGCCGACGGTGAACACCGCGCCGACGGCCCACAGTCCGCGCCGGGTCAGCCACGGCCGCGTACGGCTACAGGGGAACACCAGCCCGGTCAGCTGGATGCCCAGCGCGATCGCCCAACCGGCCTCGTAGCCCGAAGCCCAGGTCAGATAGGGCCAGTTGACGCCGAGCGCCCTGCCCCAGCCGGCGTCGTCGCCCCCGGCCGGGTCGAGCGACGTCTGCACGATCAGGCACTCGGCGGCGACGGCGAAGGCGAGGCCCCAGACGGCGACCGCCGGCCAGGGCAGCGGGCGCCCGGCGCCGTAGCGGCGGGCGGCGCTCTGGACGAGCAGGGCAGCGCAGCCGTACGTCAGCACCGTCGGCACCAGAGCGGCGAGCGTGCTCAACTGGACGGCGCCGAAGAGCAGATCGACCACCACGGGGGCGCACAGCAGCAGGAACAGCCGCGGCGGCCACAGGCCGCGGCCGTCCGTAACCCCGTCCGGGGCGCCGTCGGGAGGGGTGGCGGCCGGGGCGTTCGTGCGCTGCCGCGTACGGGTCACGTCCGCCGCTCCGTCTCCCGGCCGCCCCGCCACCAGCTAGGCGAACCGCCCGGCCGCGACCGGGTGTTCGCCCCGGACGGCCCGGCCGCCGCCCGCTGCGCGTCCATGGACTCGTTGAGCCGGGCCAGGCCCCGGGCCAGTTCCTCGACCTGCTCCGCGCTCCAGTCCGCCAGCACCGGCGCGAACCGTTCGGCCAGCCTCTCCCGGAAGTCCCCTAGCGCGGACCGGCCTTCGTCGGTGAGGGCGATGCGGTAGCTGCGGCGGTCGCCCGCGTCCGGGTGCACGGCGAGCCGGCCGGCGGCCTCAAGTGCCCTCGTGTGCCGGGTGATCGAGGGCGAGGCCACCTCCAGGCGCTGCGCGGCCTGCGACGGGCGCAGCTCACCGTCGCCCTGCTCGGCGAGGGCCAGCAGGCCGACGTCCACTTCATCCAACGGGTGCTCGGCGACGCCGCGTTGGACGTGCCGCGCGCAGTCGCGCAGCGCGCCCAGCAGCCGCAGCACCAAGCCGTTATCTACTTCCACGAAGTAAATATTACGGCGCGGTCCCCCGCAGCCTCAAGGGTGGAGAGGCCCGAACCACCGCCGCCCGAGGGGCAGTTGGGACATGCAGGGAAGTCGCCCTGTACGGCGCCGAGTCGGCGGGCCGGTGAAGTCGGCCAGTACGGAACTCGGCCCGTACGCCGCCGAGTCGGCGCCCGGCTCTCAGTGCGGCGTGCGCGCCGCCTCCGTGAGCACGCGCTCGACGTCCGCCTCGGCGATCCGCAGCGAGCGGCCGACCGCGGCCAGCGTCTCCCGCTCCGCCGACTCG
>Ga0164243_10010289_pt1 | contig 13472 bp, 13 predicted proteins | sample OricompcompostOP_FD_108781 | JGI IMG/M metagenome (GOLD analysis project Ga0164243, IMG submission 108781) | Organic Plus compost microbial communities from Emeryville, California, USA - Original compost - Organic plus compost (OP) | ecosystem: Engineered > Solid waste > Mixed feedstock >... | reverse complement strand
CGATTTCACCGAGGAGGAGCTGGTCGCCTTTACCGGCACGCTTGGCGAATTCGCCACCGACCGGCCTGACGGGATGCCGACCGAAATCTCGATCGACCCCGCCGCCGGGATCAGCGCCGAATATACCAAGGCCTCGTTCTTCTGGCATTTCGACGGCTTCATGAATCCGATGCCGATCCGCGCATCGATCCTTTGCGCCAAAGTGCTTTCGCCGATCGGCGGCGATACCGAGTTCTGCAACACTTACGCCGCTTATGACGAACTACCCGATGAGCGGAAACGCCAGATCGAGCGGCTGCGTGTGATCCATGCGCTGGCCGGCGCGCAGCTGAGCGTGGAGCCGGAGCCGAGCTACGAAACCTTCCGCCAATGGCTGGGCGTGCGGCGCAATACGCTACCGCTGGTGTGGAAGCACCGGTCGGGTCGCAAGTCGCTGGTCGTCGGCAACACGGCGGTCAACGTCGTCGGGATGGACCCGCTCGAAGGGTTGGAGCTGCTGGTCTGGCTGCGTGACTGGGCGACGCAGGAGCGCTTTGCCTATAGTCACAAGTGGACGCTCGGCGATGCGGTGATGTGGGACAACACCGGCACGCTGCACCGGGTGACACCTTATCCACCCGATTGCGGTCGACGGATGTTCCGCGCGAAGCTGGCGGGCGAAGAACCGTTCGAGTGATCGCGGGAATCGCTTACCGCCACCCTTGACGCTCGGCCTCCCCGGCTCCAATTGGACAAGAATTGAACTACTTTCGGAGATCTCACGCAATGTCGGTCGCAACTGGAATTCGTCTCAACGCCGAGGACATCAAACCGGGCATCGGCAGCCGTATCCTCAACAGCAAGGAAGAGCTGCTCAGCGGAGAGATCGCGACCGAGATCCGCGAACTGCTCGAAGCGCGCGGCGTGCTGGTCTTCCCGCAGGTCGGCTTCACCGACGATGAGCAGATCGCCTTCACCAAGACGCTGGGCACTTATGCGCCCGAAGGCGAGGGCGAAGGAGTCACCAAGATCACGCTGGACGTGAAGGAAAATCCGTCGAGCGCCGAATACCTCAAGGGCTCGCTCTACTGGCATATCGACGGAACGCGCAACGACGTGCCGATCCTCGCCTCGCTGCTGTCGTGCAAGGTGCCTTCGCCGAAGGGGACGGGCAACACGGGCTTCGCCAATACCTACGCCGCCTATGAAGCCTTGCCCGAGGACCAGAAGGCGGAAATCGAAGGGCTGCGCGTGGCGCATGGGCCCTGGGCTTCGCTGTTCTATTACGAGCCCGAGCCGAGCCTGGCGAAGCTCAAGGGCTATCAGGCGATCGGCGAGGCCGAGCTGCCGTTGGTGTGGAAGCATCGGTCGGGCCGGAAGTCGCTGATCCTCGGCTGCACCGCGCAGCGGGTGATCGACGTCGACGCGCTGAAGAGCGCCCAGATCCTTGTGGGCCTGCGCGAATGGGCGACCAGCGAGCCGTTCAGCTATAGCCACGAATGGGAAGTCGGCGACCTCGTGATCTGGGACAACACCGGCACGATGCACCGCGCAGAGGCCTATGACCCCACCTGCGGCCGGATGATGCACCGCACCAAGCTGCAGGGCGAGGAATCGTTCGAATAAGCCGGTTGCTTGACCGGAATCACCCCGGTGCTGTACAACTGTTCAGTACGCGGGGCGCAAGGCCCCTATCGGGAGACGTGAGTAATGGCCACTGCAGTTTCGTCGCGCTGGGAAGTCGTGGATATGGCGCCGAAGATCGGCTCTTCCATCCATACCGACAAGGACACGCTGCTGAGCGGCGCGCGTGCCAAGGACATCCGTGAAATCATGGAGCGGCGCGGGGTGATCGTCTTCCCCGAGATCCACCTGACCGACGAAGAGCAGATCGCTTTCACCCACACCCTCGGCACGTTCGCGCACGAGGATGGCGAGGGCGCCAAGGATGGCAAGGACGCCGTCTATCCGATCACGATGGACGAAAGCATCAATCCGATCGCCAACTACCTGAAGGGCGCGTTCTTCTGGCATATCGACGGCACGATGTCGGAAAAGCCGATCCTGGCCTCGATCATGAGCGCCCGCGCGCTTGCGCCCGAAGGCGGCGAGACCGATTTCTGCAACACCTACGCCGCCTGGGACGATCTGTCGGATGCCGAAAAGGCCGAGATCGAGGGGTTGAAAGTGATCCACGCCATGTGGCGCTCGCAGCTCTACTGGCGGCCCGAGCCAAGCCATGCCGAGCTGCAGCAATGGATGGCGCGCGGCACCAATACCCTGCCGCTGGTGTGGAAGCACCACTCGGACCGCAAGTCGCTGGTCCTGGGCGCCACCGCGCTGCAAGTGGAAGGCCTGGGCATCATGGAAAGCGAAGCGCTGCTCGTCCGCCTGCGCGACTGGGCGACGCGGCCCGAGTTCAGCTATCGCCACACCTGGAAGCTGGGCGACATGGTGATCTGGGACAACACCGGCACGATGCACCGTGCGCTTCCCTACGATCACAAGAGCGGCCGCCTGATGCACCGGACCAAGCTGGAAGGCGAGGAAGCCTTCGTCTGAGGGCCGGATAGAACGACCGTGTCCAAATCCTCCCCGTTCCGGGGAGGATTTTCAATCTAGGCGGTGCACAAGTGCGTCGGAGCATCCGCAACTTCACTTGGCGTTCACCTCGCCGATAGCTATAGGCGTCGCCATGGCCAATCGATCCGTGCTGAAGCTCACCGTTTTTGCCGCCGCTACCGGGGCAATGATCCTCACTTCCGGCTGTGCCGGCCGCGGTGGGAAGAACAAGGACACGGCCTACGTCGCCCGTGATGTCAACACGCTCTACAGCGCGGCGAAAGGCCGGCTAGACCGCGGTGACTACAAGCAGGCGGCCGCCCTGTTCGACGAGGTGGAGCGCCAGCATCCTTATTCGCCCTGGGCCCGACGCGCCCAGCTGATGAGCGCTTTCAGCTATTACGTCGCGCGCGACTATACCAAGGCTATCCAGTCGGCGCAGCGCTTCCTGTCGATCCACCCGGGCAACAAGGACGCCGGCTACGCCTATTACCTGATCGCCGTTTCCTATTATGAGCAGATCAGCGACGTCACGCGGGACCAGAAGACGACCGATCAGGCCAGGCAGGCGCTGACCGACGTGGTGCGCCGTTACCCGGACACCCGCTATGCATCCGACGCGCGGCTGAAGCTCGACTTGGTCAACGATCACCTTGCCGGCAAGGAAATGACGATCGGCCGCAGCTATCAGCGCAGCGGCAAATGGCTGGCGGCGACGCTGCGCTTCCGCAACGTCGTCGATGACTACCAGACCACCAGCCATGCGCCCGAGGCGCTGTTCCGCCTGGTCGAAAGCTATCTCTCGCTGGGTATCCCGCAGGAGGCACAGAAAGCCGCTGCCGTGCTGGGCTCCAACTATCCGAACAGCGTGTGGTACGAGAAGGCCTATGGCCTGATGAACCGTTACGCACCGGCCACAGCTGCGAGCTAATCTTCGCCTTTTCTACCTGTCAGGTTGACATTTGATCGCGGGAGGCATTGAATCGCCTCTCAATGCTTTCGCAGAAGACCCGTTACACCATCCGCGCGCTCCAACACCTTTCCGATCACTGGCGGAAGGGACCTGTGCGCCTGGACGCGATCGCCGAAGCTCAGAATATCCCGCGCAAGTTCCTGACCGTGATCCTGTCCGAGATGGTGCGGGAGGGAATCGTCATATCGCATCGCGGCCGGGAAGGGGGCTATGAACTGGCGCTGGCACCGGTCGACGTCCGCTATGGCGATATCATTCGCCTGACGCGCGGCAGCCTGGCGCTGGTGCCCTGCGCCAGCCGCAACGCCCACGAGCATTGCAGCAACTGCCTGCCTGAAGCCGAATGCCGGCTGCGCGGCCTGATGCTGACGCTGCGGGACGAAATGGCGCAGATGCTCGACCGGGTTACGCTGGCCGATCCGATCGATCTCGTGCCGCCATTTATCGACACCGAGGCGGAAACCGAGATCGAAGCCGGGTGACGCGCGGCGGGTGTTGCGTTAGAACGCCCCGCGAACATGCTCAGCCGGCTTTCCATCCGTAACATCGTGCTGATCGAAGCGCTGGACCTTGCCTTCGAGGGCGGGCTTGGCGTGCTGACGGGCGAAACCGGCGCGGGCAAGTCGATCCTGCTGGATGCGCTGGGGCTGGTGCTGGGCAATCGCGCCGACAGCGGGCTTGTCCGCGCGGGCGAGGAAAGGGCCAGCGTTACCGCCAGCTTCGAATTCGCCACGTTGCCCGACGGTATTGCCGTGCTGCTCGAAGATGCCGGTGTCGAGATGGAGCCGGGCGAGCCGCTGATTCTCAAACGCCAGCTCAAGAGTGACGGTGGCAGCAAGGCCTTCGTCAATGATCAGAGCGTCGGCGTTGCCCTGCTGCGCGAACTGAGCGGCTTTTTGGTGGAGCTGCATGGGCAGCATGACGACCGGGGCCTGGTCAATCCGCGCGGCCACCGGGTGCTGCTGGATCGCTATGCGCGGGCCGACGTTGTCGGGGTCGAGGCCGCCTGGCGGACCTGGCGCCTTGCCCAGGAGGAGCTGGAAGGCGCGCGGGCGCGAGTGGCGCAGGCTGCGGCCGACCAGGATTTGCTGCTTGCCCATCTGACCGAACTGAGCGCGCTCGCTCCCGAAACCGGCGAGGAAGAGGAACTGGCCGAAGCGCGCGCGACGATGCAGAAGGGCGAACGTCTGTCCGACGACCTTGCCGAACTGCAGCATTTGTGGGCGGGTTCGGATTCCGCGCTGGCATCGCTGCGGGGCGCGGCGCGCCGGCTGGACCGCATTGCCGGCGAGCATCCCTTGCTGGCCGAAGCGCTTGCGGCGCTCGACCGCGCGGTGATCGAAGCGAGCGAGGCGGAAGACCGTATCGGCCACGCGGTCGAAGCCCTGGCGCATGATCCCCAGGCGCTCGATCGGATCGAGACTCGCCTGTTCGATCTGCGGGGCGCGGCCCGCAAGCATGGCTGCACGGTAGACGAGCTACCCGATCGCATGGTGACAATGCGCGAAGCGCTCGATGCGATCGAAAGCGGCGCGGAGGCGATCGCCGGGTTGGAGAAAGCGGCGGCAGCGGCGGCGGCGGACTATCGAGCGCGGGCCGAAGAACTCCATGCCATGCGCCTTGCGGCCGCGCTGCGGCTCGATGAAGCGGTTGCCGGGGAACTGGCGCCGCTGAAGCTCGACGCGGCGCGCTTCCAGACCGCGGTGACCGAGCTTCCCGAGGAGCGCTGGGGCGCGCACGGCATGGACTCCGTCGAATTCCTGATCAGCACCAATCCGGGCGCTGATTTCGCGCCGCTGGCCAAGATCGCCTCGGGCGGAGAGCTTTCGCGCTTCATCCTCGCGCTGAAAGTGGCGCTGGCGGAGGAAGCCGGCGCGGCGACCGCGATCTTCGATGAGATCGACCGCGGCGTGGGCGGCGCGGTGGCGAGCGCGATCGGCGAAAGGCTGGCGCGGCTGGCGCAGGACGGGCAATTGCTGGCGGTTACGCACTCGCCGCAAGTGGCGGCGAGGGGTGGGCGGCACTACGTCATCGCGAAGTCGAGCGAGGGCACCGTCACGCGGACGTCGGTGACGCTGCTTGACGCGGCGGGCCGTCAGGAGGAAATCGCACGCATGCTATCGGGCGCTGAAATCACGGATGAGGCGCGGGCGCAGGCGGATCGGTTGCTGGAGGGGGTATGACGAGCGAGGCGGACGCCGCCAATGAATTGATGCGGCTTGCCCGGGAGATCGCGCGGCACGACCGGCTCTACCATGCCGAGGATGCGCCAGAGGTCAGCGATGCCGAATACGATGCGCTCGTCCGCCGCAATGCCGAGCTGGAAGCCGCGTTTCCACATCTGATCCGCGCCGACAGCCCAAGCCGCAAGGTGGGGCACGAGATCGCCGCGTCGCCGCTCAGCAAAGTGACGCACGAGGTTCGCATGATGAGCCTCGACAACGCCTTTTCCGATGAGGAAGTAGCGGAATTCGTCGCGCGGGTGCGGCGCTTCCTGAACCTGCCCGAAGATGCCAAAGTTGCCATGACGGCCGAGGACAAGATCGACGGCCTGTCCTGCTCGCTGCGCTATGAAGATGGCCGGCTGGTGCGCGCGGCGACGCGTGGCGATGGGCAGGTGGGGGAACTCGTCACCGCCAATGTCGCGCATATCGCAGACATTCCGCAAATGCTGCGCGGCAAGGCGCCCGCCGTCTTCGAGATTCGCGGCGAAGTCTACATGGAAAAACAGGCATTTGCCGCGCTCAATGCGGCGCAGCAGGAGATCGAGGGGAAGATCTTCGCCAACCCGCGCAATGCCGCGGCCGGCTCGCTGCGGCAAAAGGATGCGAGCATCACCGCCAAGCGGCCGCTGCGTTTCCTGGCGCATGGCTGGGGCGCGGCGAGCGAGGTGCCCAAGGCGACCCAGTTCGAGATGATGAAGCAGATCGAAGCATGGGGCGTGCCGGTCTCGCCGCTGCTCGATCGCTGCATTTCGATCGAGGACATGCTGCAGCATTACCAGAGCATCAGGGAGCGGCGCCCTGACTTGTCCTATGACATCGACGGCGTGGTCTACAAGGTGGACAGGCTCGACTGGCAGCAGCGTCTGGGCTTCGTCGCCAAGGCGCCGCGCTGGGGCCTGGCGCACAAGTTCCCGGCGGAGAAGGCCGAGACCGAGCTGCTGGCCATCGACATCCAGGTCGGCCGCACCGGCAAGCTGACGCCGGTCGGGCGCTTGAAGCCGGTGCTGGTCGGCGGCGTCACCGTCACCAACGTCACGCTGCACAACCGCGACGAGATCGTCCGGCTGGGCCTGCGCGTGGGCGACCGCCTTGTGCTTCAGCGCGCTGGCGACGTCATTCCGCAGGTGGTCGATAACCTCACGCGTGAGGAGCAGCGGACGCCTTACGCTTTTCCCGACCACTGCCCGGAATGCGACAGCGAAGCCGTTGCCGAAGAGGGCGAGGTCGACGTGCGTTGCACGGGCGGTCTTATCTGCCCGGCGCAGCGGACCGAGCGCCTGCGCCACTTCGTCAGCCGCGGCGCGCTCGATATCGAAGGGCTGGGCGAGAAGACGATCGCGGAATTCTTCGCGCTCGGCTGGCTCGAAAGCCCGGCCGACATCTACCGCCTGCGCAAGCGCCGTTCCGACATTGTCGAGCGCGACGGGTGGAAGGACAAGTCTGTGGATAACCTGTTGGCAGCGATCGAGGCGAAGCGTTCGCCCGATGCCGCGCGGTTGCTGTTCGGGCTGGGCATCCGTCATGTCGGCGCAGTGACCGCGCGCGACCTGATGAAGCGCTTCGCCACGTTGCCGGCGCTGCGCGAGGCGGCGGAAAAGGCGCGTGACGGGGACGAGGAGGCGGCGGGCGAACTGACTTCGATCGAAGGTGTCGGCCCGGTCGTGGTCGAGGCGCTGGGCGATTTCTTCCACGAGCCGCACAATATCGAGGTTTGGGGCGACCTGCTGAACGAGGTCTCTCCGCCCGACTATATCGTCGAAACCAAGGCCAGCGCTGTCGGCGGCAAGACCGTCGTCTTCACCGGCAAGCTCGAGACCATGAGCCGCGACGAGGCCAAGGCCCAGGCCGAGGCACTGGGCGCGCGGGCAGCGGGATCGGTCAGCGCCAAGACCGATCTGGTCGTGGCCGGACCGGGAGCGGGATCGAAGCTCAAGCAGGCGGAGAAGTTCGGCATCGAGGTGATCGACGAAGCGGCCTGGGCGGAGATCGTTCGCAACGCTGGCTGAACTGTGGTCGCATTACGGCAGGCGGAGTGCAACTTTTCCGCGCGCTTCTGCATTGAGGAAAGAGAGCGCGAATGAGCGCGCAGCGGGCCGGCGTAGCAGGCCGCGATCCTGTCCCCGGCTCGGCTCAAACCCCAAGCTCGAAGGCTGGAGGCTTCAATGCAGATCAATGAATGCATGACGACGGACGTCCGTATCGTTTCGCCCGACGACACCATCCAATCCGCCGCCCGTATCATGGCCGATATCGACGCGGGCATCCTGCCGGTTGGGGAGGACGATCGGCTAGTCGGCTTCGTCACCGACCGGGACATCGCCATTCGCGGCATCGGCCAGGGCTGCAGCGCGGCAACGCCCGTCTCCGACGTGATGACTTATGAGGTCATGTACTGCTTCGTCGACGAAAAGGTCGACGACGTGCTCGAGAATATGTCCGATCTCCAGATTCGCCGCTTGCCGGTGCTGGACCGCGACAAGCGTCTGGTCGGGATCGTGTCGCTAAGCGACCTGGCCGAGGACGAGACGAGCCACACCGGAAAGGCGCTGCACGAGATCGCCCGGCCGAGCATCCAGCATTCCCAGCATTTGTGAGAATTGGGCCGCCTGACGGCCGGCGTGATCCAGTGGTGCTATGAAGCCTCTCTTCCGGCGAGGGGCCAGGTCATGGTGCGTCTTCGATATCCACCATGATTTCGCCCGAGATGCTTTCGAGCGCGTTGCGGACGTCCTCCAGCGAGGTCCTTTGCGGCACCAGAACACGGGCCTTTGCCCGGAAGAGCGTGCCGCCGAACATTGCGCCTTCCTCGGTGCCAGTTTCGAGATCGTCGATGCTGACGCCGAGGGCGGCGAGCGAGGTAGAAACCTCCCGCACGATGCCGGGCCGGTCCTTGCCCACGAGTTCGAAGCCGAGCGGCTGGCCGGATGGCATCTGCGCCGCCGCCGCCGGCAGCACGCTGACGCGAAAGCCTGACGCATCCATGCGGCCGGCGGCTTCCTCCAGCTCGGAAATCCTGTCCTGGGGCAGCTCCACCAGCACCGAACCGACATACTTGCCGCCGAGCGTAGCGAAGTGGCTTTCCAGCCAATTGCCATCCGCCGCGACGATGGCGTCCGCCAGCGACTGCGTCAGTCCCGGCCGATCATCGCCGATCGCCATCAGGATCACTTCCAAGGTATTCTCCTTCGCCCGTTCGCGGTCATCCGCCTTATGGCCCAACTGACGTAGGGCCGTCGACCTTCGGTACCCATTTCATGACGCTGCCGGCGAACGGCGTCCACCAGCCCGTGCGGATGCCGGCACCGGCGAGCACGTCACCGGTCCACTGGTTGCAGGTGTTGACCGCCGTATAGCGGCCGGGCGCGTCGTAGAAGACGTCGTAGTCGCCGTAGCCGGGATAGCTCTTGCGCCCCGTCCGCGCCGGCATACGGGCCTCGATCTGCCGCACCAGCCGCGCATAGTCGGCCTGGCTGATCCGCAGCGGACGGATCATCTCATCCGGAGCGGGGCGGACATAGTGGGCGACGTGCAGTAGGCCGTCGCCGCTCGCGAAGATGATCCGCAGCACGGTCAGCGGCGAGAGATCCGCCCAGGTTGGCGTGTTGAGATAGACCTCGCGCTCGCCCCAGGAGACGGAGACGTGCGTATAAGGCCGATTGGGAGCGGCGGTATCCTGAACTGGAAAGTCGAGCCGCCAGTCCTTCTGCGGCGTCACCAGCGGCATGACGATCGCGGTATGGACGCCGTTGGTCTCGACCATGATCTCGACGCCCGCCGGCGATTCATGCCAATCGCCGTTGCGGGGGATCGAGGAGCCGATCCAGCCGGCGAGGAAGTAGAGGCCGACGACCAGCGCGAGCCAGCCGAAGACACCCCGCGCGATGGGGCCTATCGTGCGGAGCGACGGCGCAGCCAAAGGATCGACCAGTCCCCGTTCACCAGCCGGGCGGCGAGGCGGAAGCCAGCGCGCAGATAGGCCGCGCGAACGTTCCGTTCCTGCGTTTCCAGAAGTCCGGCGAGCAGCAGGCTGCCACCGGGGATTACCGCGCGCGCGAAGTCGGGCGCCAGCTCGACCAGCGGGCCGGCAAGGATATTGGCGATGAGGAGATCGTATGGCCCGCGCGCCTGGAGCAGCGGATGATGCATACCCTCCGCGACGAGCATCGTCAGCTCGCCCGGATGCGCGCCTATCGTCAGCCCATTGCGCGCAGCATTCTCCTCCACCACGCCGACGCAGACCGGATCGATGTCGCTCGCCGTCGCCAGGGCCCGCGGCCAGAGATCGAGCGCGGCGAAAGCGAGTAGACCGGAACCCGTGCCGACATCGGCAAGATTGCGCACCATGGTGCCCTGCCGCTTGATATGCGTCAGCATCGCCAGGCAGCCGGCGGTGGTCGCGTGCTGGCCGGTGCCGAAGGCCTGGCTTGCGGGAATGACGAAGTCGGTGACGCCAGGCTCGACCGATGCGGTATGATCGGGCGTGCGGACATGGAACCGCCCGGCGCGGATCGGTTCGAGCAGTTGCTGGCTCTGCGTGACCCAGTCCGTATCGGGAAGCGCTTCGATGGTGAAGGGCGGCGCTCCTTCCACGAAGAGCGCTGTTATTGCCGCCCGATCCTCGGCAGTGGGTTCGCGCGATAGCCAGGCTTCGAGCTGCCAGTCGTCCGGCTTATCCTCGGCGATCTCGCTGCCGGCGATGACGATGTCGGCGTCCCAGTCCAAGGCTTCCTCATGCGCGAGCAAAGCCGCTTCGACGATGGCGCGAGGGGCCAGGGCGATGATCTTCCAGCTCATCGCGAGCCCTGCTTCGCCTCGTCGGCGAGCCGTTGGGCAAAGCGCGTTTCGCCGCGCTCGACATAGTGGCGGCAGGCCTGCGAATCGTTGAGCGATTCCTTGCCGACGAGGCGCGGGAAAAGGTCGCTCGCTTCGGGATGCGGCGTGATCAATATGTCGCAGGGCAGCGCTTTCATCCGGGCAAGGCCGCCCTTGGCGGCAGCGACGCGCTCGGGATGGTCGGTATAGCGATAGCCGTCGGCGGAAATGAGCGTTGCGCTGTCGGCATAGGCGATCGTGCGGCAGTCGGAACCGGCGCAGGATTTCCAGGTCCAGCTGGCCGAGCCCGGCGCATGGGACGGGGTTGCGTGGACGGTCAGCCGCAGCGGGCCGACGGTGATCTCGTCCCCGTCGCGCAGGATGCGATCGACTGCGACGGGGGCGAAATCGCTGGCGCTGCCATGCTGAGGATCCTCGTTCGGCACTTTGCCGGTACGCAAGGTAGCGGCGGCCGGGGCGAGGGCGGCTACTTTCGCGCCGGTGACTCGCTTGAGCTCGGCCAGCCCGCCGACGTGGTCGAAATGTTCGTGGCTCGAAACGATCCACCGCACGTCGCTCAGCTTGAAGCCCAGCTTTTCGATATTCGCGGCGATTGGCTTTGCCGCTTCGCCGGGGCCGCCGTCGAGCAGGACATGCCCTTTATCCGAAGTGACGAGCAGCGCAGTGATACCGCACGTGCCGACATAATAGGTTTCGCCATGAATGCGCGCGGGCGGAGCGGGAACAACCCAGCTTTCGCGGCCCTCGCCGGCGTTCGCGCAGCTTTCCACCAGCCGGGCGGCGTCGCCTTCCGGCGCGGCCTCCGCCTGGGTCTCGCCAGCGCTTCCCAGCACCGACAAACCCACGAGAACGGCGCCCGCTGCCACCATCACCAGCCACTTGGCGTGCTTCGATCTTTCCATCATCAGACCGTTCTAAGGTCGGAGCGTCCCATCCGCCAGAGGGCGCAGCAGAACTTGCGCCAAGCTGCGATTTGGCTAAGGGGGGCGCAAGGGCAGTGACGACGGCTGCCGCGCTCAAGAGGGATTCGACCGCATGGCTCAAGCCAGCCCATCCAGGAACCGACCGCTTTCGCCGCATCTCCAGATATGGCGTTGGGGCCCCGGCATGCTTTCATCCATCCTCCATCGCGCGACCGGCATCGGTGCCACGGTCGGCATCGCGGTGCTGCTGTGGTGGATCGGCGCGCTGGTGGCGGGGCCGGAAGCCTATGCAACGTTCGCCGGCCATGCGTCGTCCTGGTATGGGCTTGTCGTGCTCGTTGGCGTGAGCTGGGCGGTCATCGGTCACACTGTCACCGGCATCCGCCACTTCGTTCTCGATATCGGCGCCGGTTACGAGCTTGAGCGGAACAATCTCTGGGCGACGGCCTGCACGGTCCTCGGTTTCGTCCTGACCGCCCTTTTCTGGGCCTTGCTGCTGCTGCGCTGATCGGGGGATACAAGATATGGGCAACGGAACTTCGATCGGACGCGTGCGCGGCCTGGGGGCTGCGCACAGCGGTTCGCACCACTGGCTGATCATTCGCTACACCGCCATCGGCAGCCTGCTGCTGACGGTGTGGTTCGGCGTGTCGCTGCTGCTGCTGCCAAACCTCAGCCATGCCACCGTGCTTGAATGGCTGTCCCGGCCGGTGCCGGCAATCGCCATGGGCCTCTTCATCCTGGTCAACATCTGGCATGCCCGGCTGGGTATCCAGGTCGTCATCGAGGATTACGTGCATGAGCAGGCGAACAAGTTCGCCTGCATCACGGCGCTGAACCTCGCCGCTTTCGCCGGGGCCGCCTTCGGCCTCTTCTGCGTTATCCGTCTCGCGCTGGGAGGCGCCTGAAATGGCCACTGCTGCTAGCACCCAGCCTGCCTACAAGATCATCGATCACACTTACGACACCGTCGTCGTCGGCGCCGGCGGCTCGGGCCTGCGCGCCACCATGGGCAGCGCCGAGGCGGGCCTGAAGACGGCCTGCATCACTAAGGTGTTCCCGACGCGCAGCCACACCGTCGCGGCGCAGGGCGGCATTGCCGCCAGCCTGATGAATAATTCGCCCGATCACTGGACCTGGCATATGTTCGACACCGTCAAGGGGTCGGACTGGCTGGGCGATCAGGACGCGATCGAATACATGGTGCGCGAGGCGCCGCAGGCGGTTTACGAGCTGGAGCACGCCGGCGTGCCGTTCAGCCGCAATCCCGACGGCACGATCTACCAGCGCCCCTTCGGCGGCCACATGCAGAACATGGGCGAAGGCCCGCCAGTGCAGCGCACATGCGCCGCGGCCGACCGTACCGGCCACGCCATGCTGCACGCGCTCTACCAGCAGTCGCTGAAGTACGATGCGGACTTCTTCGTCGAATATTTCGCCATCGACCTCATCATGGAGAACGGCAAGTGCCGCGGCGTGATCGCGCTCTGCCTGGATGACGGGACGATCCACCGCTTCCGCGCCCATGCCGTGGTGCTGGCGACGGGCGGATACGGCCGCTGCTACTTCACGGCGACATCGGCCCATACCTGCACCGGCGACGGCGGCGGCATGGTGCTGCGCGCCGGCCTGCCGCTGCAGGACATGGAATTCGTCCAGTTCCACCCGACCGGTATTTATGGCGCCGGCGTGCTCATCACCGAGGGCGCGCGTGGTGAGGGCGGCTATCTGACGAACTCCGAGGGCGAGCGCTTCATGGAACGCTATGCGCCTTCGGCCAAGGACCTCGCGTCGCGCGACGTCGTCAGCCGTTCGATGGCGATGGAGATCCGCGAAGGACGCGGCGTTGGCCCGAACAAGGACCACATCTTCCTGCACCTCGATCACATCGATCCCAAGGTGCTCGCCGAGCGTCTGCCGGGCATCACCGAAAGCGGCAAGATCTTCGCCGGCGTCGACCTGACGCGTCAGCCGCTG
>Ga0164243_10010287_pt1 | contig 13473 bp, 11 predicted proteins | sample OricompcompostOP_FD_108781 | JGI IMG/M metagenome (GOLD analysis project Ga0164243, IMG submission 108781) | Organic Plus compost microbial communities from Emeryville, California, USA - Original compost - Organic plus compost (OP) | ecosystem: Engineered > Solid waste > Mixed feedstock >... | reverse complement strand
TGCACGACCATGCCGCTCTGGCCCAGGGTGAAGGAGACGAAGACCCCGATGATGTAGAGCTGCACCAGGTGGGTCAGGCTCGCCTGGTAGACGACCAGCAGCAGGATGGCGGCGAGGCCCAGCAGGATCACGCCGTTCGAGTAGACCAGGCGGTCGCCGCGGGTTTGGAGCGACTTGGGCGCGTAGGCGTCCCTGGCCAGCACCGAGCCGAGCAGCGGGAAGCCGTTGAACGCTGTGTTCGCGGCCAGCAGGAGCACGATGGCGGTCGCGGCCTGGATGACGAAGAACGGAATCGAGGAGCCCCCGAAGGTCGCGGCGGCGATCTGGGCGATGACGCTGCGCTGCGGCTCGGTCGCGCATGCCTTCCAGCCGACGAGGTCGCAGGGCGACTCGGCGTAGTGCACCCGGCTGATCAGGGCGACGGCGACGATGCCGACGAAGAGCACGACCGCGATGCCGCCCATGAACACCAGCGTCTTCTGGGCGTTGGCGATCTTCGGGCGACGGAAGGCCTGGACCCCGTTGGCCACGGCCTCGACGCCGGTGAGAGCCGAGCATCCGCTCGCGAAGGCGCGCAGCAGCAGGAGGACGAAGGCGACCTGGGTGAACTGGTCGCTGTGCACGGTGTACTGGGCCGATTCGGCGACCGGGGCGTGCCCCACCAGGGTGCGGACCAGAGCGGTCCCGATCATCACCACGGTGCTGCCGATGAAGATGTAGGTCGGCAGGGCGAAGGCCTTGCTCGACTCGGACACCCCGCGGAGGTTCACCGCGGCGAGCACGATCACGAATCCGACCGCCATCGGGACCCTGAACGCGTGCAGCTGGGGAAAAGCCGAGATGATGTTGTCCACGCCGCTGGCGACCGACACCGCGACGGTGAGGATGTAGTCGACGAGGAGGGCGGAGGCGACGACCAGGCCGGCCTTCTCCCCGAGGTTCTTGTGCGCCACCTCGTAGTCCCCGCCGCCCGAGGGGTACGCCTTGATCAGCTGGCGGTAGGAGGCCACCACCACGACCAGGAGCAGCACGACGGCGCCGGCCACCCACGGCGCGAAGCTGAGAAAGGCCAGTCCGCCGAGGGTGAGGATGAGCAGCAGCTCCTGGGGCGCGTAGGCCACCGAGCTGAGGGCGTCGCTCGCGAAGATGGGGAGAGCGAGATGCTTCGGGAGGAGTTGCCCTTCGAGCTTCTCCGAAGGCAACGGGTCCCCGATCAGCCACCGCTTGGGCGACCGAACTTCGTTAGTCACGAGCGGCCACACTACTCCTGGCGGCCCTAGAATGTCGCCACCGATTTCGAGGAGTCCCGTGCCAGTAGAGCGCCGCCGCAGATGGCGTTGGTGGTACACCGTGATCGTCGCCGTCGTGGTGATCCTCATCCCCGCCGCGATAGTCGCCGCACCCATCCTGTTCCACGGTCCGCAGGGCTCGTCCGGCCAGGGCGAGTCGGTGGAGGAGTGGCCCCTCTCGGTGAGTGCTGACGGCGACGACGGTCGCACCAGGCGGCTCAGCGTGCGCGCGGAGGAGGGCTCGCTCGACACCTCAGCGCTCGAGGTGGGCCGACACATCGTCGTCACCGGCAGCGGCTACGACCCGGGTCGGGGGATCTACGTCGCGATCTGCAGGATTCCGCCGGAGGGTGAGAAGCCCGGCCCGTGCCTGGGCGGCATTCCCGAGGGCGAGCAGAAGGTGGCCGAGGGTTCCGTTCACTACGCCCCTTCCAACTGGATCAACGACGACTGGGCCTGGAAGCTGCTCGGCGCCCGCAGCTACGACGATCACGAGAAGGGGACCTTCACCGCCTACCTGGAGGTGGGCGAGCCGGTGAGCGACACCCTGGACTGCCGCGCCGAAGCCTGTGGTGTCTTCACGCGCAACGACCACACCGCGCTCGCCGACCGGGTGCAGGACCTGTATCTCCCGGTCGCCTTCGCCGGCTGACCCGCTGCCCCTCGGTGCGCCCTGCCGGGTGCCGTCCTCCTCCTCCTCCCTGTCGCGCTCTCGCGGGGTCCTTCCCTCGCCGAGTTGTCGCAGATCGACCTAAAAGCCGGCGGGAAGGTCGATTTGCGACAGATCGAGGAGGATGAGGAACCTCGGCGAGGGGAGGAACCCCGAGGAGGCGGAACCTGCCCGGCGGAGGGGCGCGGACGGAGGGGCGCGGACGGAGGACCGATGCCGCAGGACCGAGGCCGACGGATGCGGGGCGCGCCGATCAGAGCCGGATGTCGGTGCCCAGGCTGGCGATCACCTCGCGGCGCACCGAGTCGAGGCCCTTCACCAGCAGGTCGACCGAGTCCCGGCCGAGCCGGCCCTTGGCGAGCTCGGCGCGCAGCTCCGAGCGCATGTCGGACCTGAACTCGGCGAGCGTGAGCTCGGCGCGCTGCAGCTGCTCGCGCCCCTCGCCGCTTCGGGCATCCGCCCGGGTCTCGCGGCCGGACTGCTTCGCCTCCTCCCGTGCCTCGCGTGCGGCGGCCGCGAGATCGGCGCGGAGGGTCTTCATCGCGTCGCTCACCGAGCTGCGGACCTCGTCGGCCAGGCGGCGCACCGAATCGGTGACCTCGTTCTCGAGGCGTTCCAGGTCGTCGCTTCGGGCATCCACCTCGGCTCGTCCGGCATCGGTGATCGCGTAGACGGTCTTGCGGCCGTCGGCGGTCTTGGTGACCAGGCCTTCCTCTTCCAGCTTCGCGAGCCGGGGGTAGATGGTGCCGGCGCTCGGCTGATAGGTGCCGCCGAAGCGCGACCCGAGCGCCCGGATGAGCTCGTAGCCGTGCATCGGATGCTCGGTGAGGATGCTGAGCAGATAGAGCCGCAGGTCTCCGTGCGCGAAGACCGGGGTCATGCGTCCACCGTGTGCAGCACCGAGACGTCGCCGCTGACGGTGTTCGCCGAGAAGTCGAGCCAGCGCTTGTCGAGCGTGCCGTAGGTCGAGGTGAAGGCGCCGCGCACCCCGCTGAAGCTGGAGTCGTCGAGCTGCAGCTTTCCCCCGACGGTGTGGATGCGGTACTGCACCGGCACCTCGTTCTCGAGCCTGGAGGTCACGGCGCCGGAGACGGTGTTCACCTTCACCTGGTCCGGGATCCCCTTGAGGTCGAGGAAGACGCTGCCCGAGACGCTGTCTACCGCGAGCTTCGTGATCTCCCCGCTCGCCGTGATGTCGCCGCTGACGGTGTTGGCCGCGATCTCGCCGTAGTGGTCGCGCACCGAGATCTCCCCGCTCACGGTGTTGAGCTCGAGGTCGCCGCGCATGCCGTCGATCACCAGGTCCCCGCTCACCGCGCTGATCTTGGCGTCCTCCGTGAGCCCGCTGATGAGCGACGCCGCCGAGACCACACCGAACTTCAGCCTGACCTCGCGCGGGACCAGGATGCTCACGTCGGCGCTGGCGGTGCCGCGGAAGGAGGCGAACACCTCGATGAAGTTGTCCCAGCGCAGCTGCGGGTGGTCGATCTCCAGGGTGTCGCCGTCGATCGAGACCTTCAGCTCCTTGCCCCTGACCGAGTGGACCTCGACGCGGGTGGTCGGCTCGTCGTGGCCGACGATGTTGACCTGTCCGCGGATCGGACCGACCTTGATGGTGCGCACCTGTTCGACATCGATCACCTTCGGAACGTCGACCAGCCATTTCTCCTGGGCCATCTCGGCCTCCTCTCGCGGATGCCGGGCATCCAATTCAAGCTATATCGCGTTTGCGTGGACTCACGATATATCTCGATGGGGGCAGCGTCAAGCGAAGAGAGCACGACCGCATCCTCGACCTCTCGACAGCGGTCACCGGCTCGACCTATTTCCTGCCGTCGAACGACCTGCTCGAGAGCCTCGGCGGCTAGCGTCCCGCACGCGGAGGAGATTTACTCCGAACGGAGTATGGGCAGCTCTCAGTGTGTCCTGAGATACTTTCGGCACGGCCGTAACGTCGCGCGCTGTCGTCCCTTTCCGCCCAGCTCCGAGGAGCAGCCGTGCATTTCCTCTCCGTGTTCAGCCTGCGCAACCGCGCACTGATCGCCCTGGTCACGATCGTGATCGGCATCTTCGGGGGGATCTCGCTCACCTCGCTGAAGCAGGAGCTGATCCCGTCCCTGTCGCTGCCGCAGGTCTTCATCACCACCAGCTACCCCGGCGCGTCGCCCGAGGTCGTGAACCAGGACGTGAGCACGCCCATCGAGACGGCCATCCAGAGCGTCGACGGGCTCGACGGCACCACAGCGACGTCCACCGCCAACTCCTCGGTCATTTCCGCCTCCTTCGTCTACGGCACCAACATCGCGACTGCCGAGCAGAAGGTCCAGTCCGCGATCAACCGTCTCGCCACCCGGCTGCCGAGCGGGGTGACCCCGCAGGTGCTGACCTTCAACTTCACCGACCTCCCGGTGATCCAGGTCGCCGTCACCAGCGACCTCGACCCGCACGAGCTCTCGGCCAAGCTCGAGTCGGTCACCATCCCCGACCTGCGTCAGATCGACGGGGTCAGCGACGTGAGCCTGCTCGGGGCGACCGGGCAGCGGGTCAGCATCCTGCCGGACAGCGCCAAGCTGCTGGCGGCCGGTCTCAGCACGCAGGCCATCCGCGACGCCCTGAACGACAACGGCACCCTGCTGCCGAGCGGATCGATCACCGAGGATGGAACCACCCTCAACGTGCAGTCCGGTGAGAGGATCCTCTCGATCGCCGACATCGCCTCCCTTCCGCTGCTCGGGGGCGCCGCCCCGGTCACCATCGGCGACGTCGCGAGCGTGAAGCTGGTCGACGATCCGGTCACCGGCATCTCCCGGGTGGACGGCAAGCCGTCGGTCACCCTCGCCGTCTCCAAGACCCCGGCCGGCAACGTCGTGTCGGAGTCGAACGAGGTCGTGGATGCCCTTCCCGACCTGGAGAAGGCGGTGGGCGGACACACCACGTTCACAGTCGTGTTCGATCAGGCGCCCTTCGTCACCCAGTCGATCGAGAGCCTCGCCACCGAGGGCCTGCTCGGCCTCGCCTTCGCCGTGATCGTCATCCTGATCTTCCTGCTCTCGATCAGGTCGACGGTGGTGACCGCGATCTCCATCCCGGTGTCGGTGCTGATCACCTTCATCGGCATGCAGGCCTTCGGCTACAGCCTCAACGTGATCACCCTCGGCGCGCTGACCATCGCGATCGGGCGCGTGGTCGACGACTCGATCGTGGTGATCGAGAACATCAAGCGACATCTGAGCCTCGGCCAGGACAAGCTCACCGCGATCAAGGCAGGAGTCCGTGAAGTGGCGGGCGCGGTCACCGCGTCGACGGCGACCACGGTCGCGGTCTTCCTGCCGCTCGCCCTGGTCGGCGACCTCGTCGGGGAGCTGTTCAGGCCCTTCGCCATCACGGTCACCATCGCCCTGGTCGCCTCCCTCCTGGTCTCGCTGACCATCGTCCCCGTGCTCGCCTACTGGTTCCTCGGCAACAAGCAGACCAAGCACAGCGCCGAGGCGATCGCCGAGGTCGAGCACGCCGACGAGCTCGAGACGCCGACCCGCCTGCAGAAGGTCTATCTGCCGATCATCCGCTGGACGATCAAGCGGCCGGTCGCCGTGATCGTGATCGCGGTGCTGCTGCTGGCGGGAACGGCGGCGCTGTTCCCGCTGATGAAGACGAACTTCATCGGCGACAGCGGGCAGAACACCCTCACCGTCAGCCAGACCCTGCCCAAGGGATCGAGCCTCGAGGTGCAGGACGAGGCGGCCAAGAAGGTGGAGAAGGCGCTGCTGGGCATCGACGGCGTCGAGACCGTCCAGCTCTCGCTCGGCGCAGGCGGCGGCTCGCTCGCCGGCGCATTCGGCGGCGGAGGCGGCTCGGCGACCTTCTCGCTGACCACCGATCCGGATGCCGATCAGGAGAAGCTGCAGGCCGAGGTGCGCAAGAAGGTCGCCGCCATCGATGACGCGGGAGAGGTCAGCCTGTCGACGGCGGGCAGCGGGTTCGCCTCGACCAGCATCGACGTCGACATCACCGCCTCCAGCCAGGCCGACCTCCAGAAGGCCTCCGACGCGATCCTGGCCAAGGTCAAGGATCTGGATGTCGTGGCCGAGGCGAGCAGCAACCTCAGCGACGCGCAGCCCTACATCGCGGTCCAGGTCGATCGCGCGAAGGCGGCTGCCGCTGGGCTCAGCGAGATCGCCGTCGGCGGCATCGTCACCCAGGCGATGAACCCGAGCGCGGTGGGCACGGTGGTGATCGACGACAGCACCCTGTCGATCTACATCGAGAACGACTCGGCGCCGACCACCATCGAGCAGCTTCGGGCCTTCACCATCCCGACCAGGACCGGGCTCGTTCCGCTCAGCGACCTGGCGACGGTGGAGAAGGTGAACGGACCGTCGAGCGTCACCACGATCAAGGGGGTGCGCAGCGCCACGGTGTCGGTCACCCCGTAGAGCGACGACGTGGGAACCGCCTCCATCGACGTGCAGGGCGCCGTCGACAAGGCCCACCTGCCGGCCGGCGCATCGGCGACCCTCGGCGGCGTCACCGCCCAGCAGGGCGACGCCTTCAGCCAGCTGGCGATCGCCCTGCTCGCCGCCATCCTCATCGTCTACATCGTGATGGTCGCGACCTTCAAGAGCCTGCGCCAGCCGCTGCTGCTCCTGGTCTCCGTGCCCTTCGCGGCGACCGGCGCCATCGTGCTCCAGGTGGTCTCCGGCGTTCCGCTCGGCGTGCCGTCGCTGATCGGCGTGCTGATGCTCATCGGCATCGTGGTCACCAACGCGATCGTGCTCGTCGACCTGGTCAACAAGTACCGAGCGCGAGGGATGAAGGTGGGCGATGCCGTCATCCACGGCGCCAGCCGACGGCTCCGCCCGATCCTGATGACCGCCCTGGCGACGATCTTCGCGCTGCTGCCGCTCGGCCTCGGCATCACCGGGCATGGCGGCTTCATCTCGCAGCCGCTTGCGATCATCGTGATCGGCGGGCTGGTGTCGTCCACGCTGCTGACCCTGATCGTGCTGCCGGTGCTCTACTACCTGGTCGAGGGGGCCAAGGAGCGCCGCCAGGAGCGCCGAGCGGCCAGGGCCGCCGCCCCGGCGGTCCCGGCGGCCCACTGAGCCCGCTGCGCCGGGTGAGACACCACCCGGCGCAGCGCTCGGCCGGTGTCAGTCGCCGAGGTTCTCGCGGTAGAAGTCGATGATCCGGTCGCGCAGCTCGTCGTTCAGCATCGCTATCGAGTGGGCGGTGCCCTCCGGAGTGACCAGGGTGACCGGGACCCCTCGTGCGCGCAGGACCGAGGCCAGGACTCTGGACTGCTCCAGCGGGATCCGCTCGTCGGTCGAATGACCGATGAAGAACGGCGAGTCGCTCGGGTCGACCTGGTACACCGGCGAGGCCTCCTGGCCCTGCGTGCAGCCCTTCCAGCTCGTGCAGCCGAGGTAGTCGAGCTCCACCCGCTCGAAGGCCGGGCCGAGGCCGTCGCCGAGGTGCGCTCCGTCCCGGGTGAGGTCGCTCGGTCCGCTGAGCTCGGCGACGGCGGCGACGCGGGAGCCGGAGGTCAGCGAACCCTCGCCCTCGGTCCCGAGCATGGCCGCGAGGTTTCCGCCGGCCGAGCCGCCGAAGGCGCCGACCCGCTCCGGATCGAGGCGGTAGCGGTCGACGGTCTTCTCCGAGCGGATCCAGCGCACCGCGGCCCGAAGGTCGTCCAGGCCCGCCGGGAAGGGATGCTGCGGGGCCAGGCGGTAGTCGGCCGAGAATGCGACGTAGCCCTCTGAGGCAAGCCACTGGCACACGCTCAGCCAGTAGACGCTCGACTTGTCGCCGGTGCGCCAGCTCCCGCCGTGGATGGAGAGGATGGATGCGCGCGCCGCCGAGCGGTCGTCGTCGCTGCTGTCGCTGTCGCTGTCGCCGGGGAGGCAGACATCCACCGCGAGGGTGACCCCGTCGACAGTGCGGTAGGCGACGTCGCGGTGGACGGTGACCTCCGGATACTGCGGGAGCTCCGGGTAGGCAGCCTTCGCGGTGGTGGTCGGGGAGGGCGGTGCGGCCGGCTCGGCGGTCGCACAGCCGGCGAGGACGAGCGTCGCCGTGCAGCACAGGAGAGCGAGCGGACGTCGAAGCCGTGGTCTCTGGATGGCGCGCCGCATGATTCTCGCCAATCTAATGCGATTCCCGGCAAAGACGGCTAAAGTCTCCTAGTCGGCTCTAGACATCGCGAGTTCTCGCGAATGGGTTTGTAAGTCTTTCGGGCCGGTTCCCTCATCCCCGCTTCGGGATGCCACGGGAAACAATCACGTATGTGAACGGTCCTGGCCAGAGACTGCCCGGGTTCCAGCAGAAACGCTGCCATCGGCTGCGTCCTGCCATGCAATCGAACACAACCCGGAAAGAACCATGCCCACGAAGAATTTCAGCGCAGGCAAGTCCGCCGCAGGCAAGAAGACGACCTCCCGTTCCGCCGCGCCCAAGCAGGGAAGCCGCAGCCCCAAGCACCGCGGCTATCGCCCCGAGGAGGCTCCGGTCAAGAAGCGCTGGAATGCGGATGACCGCGCGAAGCGCACCGGGGACCGCCAGGTCGAGGGCGACCGCCGCCCCAACTGGGAGCCCGCGCCGGAGCGTCGTGCCGAGCGTCCCTCGTACGGGGATCGCACCCAGCGCACCGGCCGTCAGGGCGCCCGCCCGGCGTACGAGCGCACCGAGCGTCCTTCGTACGGGGATCGAGCGGAGCGGTCGTCGTCAGGCGACCGTCAGTCCCGGCCGGAGCGTCAGCCGTATCGTGCCGAGCACCAGTCGACCGACCGCCGGCCCTCCTACCGCGATGAGCGTCCCGCACGCGACGAGCGTTCCTCGTCCGGCGACCGTCCGGCGCGCGGCTCCTACGGCGACCGCCCGGCCCGCACCGACCGCCAGTCCTACGGCGACCGTCCGGCCCGCACCGACCGGCCCTCGTATGGCGATCGCCCGGCCCGTGCCGGGTACGGCCGGCCGCGTACCGAGCGCCCCTCGTACGGCGACCGTCCGTCCCGTGACGACCGTCCGTCCTACGACGACCGTCCGGCTCGCGGTGCCCGTGACGACCGCCAGTCGTACGAGCGGCCCGCCCGCGGCGAGCGTCCGGCATACGACAGATCGTCCCGCCCCGACCGGGCGGCATACGACCGTCCGGCTCGCGGCGACCGCCAGCCGTACGAGCGGCCCGCCCGCGGCGAGCGTCCCGCATACGATGACCGCCGCTCGACCGAGCGCCCGCAGCGCTCGTACGACGACCGTCCGCAGCGTCGCTCCTCCGACCTCTATCCGTCCCGCGACCGCAAGCCGGACTACAGCCAGGACGACGTCGTGCTGGAGAAGCTCGAGGCGATCACGATCACAGCCTCGGACGCCGAAGGCGTGACCTGGGGCGGCCTCGGCATCGGCGACAACATGACCCGTCAGCTCATCTCGATGGGCGCTGAGGCGCCGTTCCCGATCCAGGCCGCGACCATCCCGGACGTGCTGTCCGGTCGCGACGTCCTCGGCCGCGGCCGCACCGGCTCGGGCAAGACGATCGCCTTCGGCGCGCCGCTGGTCGAGCGCCTGATGGAGAACAACGGGGGCAAGGATCGCAAGCCGGGCCGCAGTCCGCGCGCCCTCATCCTCGCTCCGACCCGCGAGCTCGCGCAGCAGATCGACCGCAACGTGCAGCCGATCGCCCGCAGCGTGGGCCTGTTCACGACGACCATTGTCGGCGGTGTGCCGCAGTACAAGCAGGTCGCCTCGCTCCAACGCGGAGTCGACATCGTCATCGCGACTCCCGGCCGGGTCGAGGACCTGGTCGAGCAGGGCAGGCTCGACCTGAGCAACGTGTTCGTCACCGTCCTCGACGAGGCCGACCACATGTGCGACCTCGGCTTCCTCGAGCCGGTGCAGCGCATCCTCGACGAGACGAAGCCCGGCGGCCAGAAGCTGCTGTTCTCCGCGACCCTCGACAAGGGCGTGGCGATCCTCGTGAACCAGTACCTCAAGGACCCGGCCGTCCACGAGGTGGCCGGAGAGGACCAGGCGTCGTCGACCATCGACCACCGCGTGCTGCTGATCGAGCAGCGGGACAAGGCCGCGATCATCGAGCAGCTCGCCGCCGGCCCGGGCAAGACCCTGGTCTTCGCGCGCACCCGCGCCTTCGCCGAGATGCTCGCCGACCAGCTGGACGACGCCGGCATCCCGGCGACCAGCCTGCACGGCGATCTCAACCAGTCCCGCCGAACGCGCAACCTGCAGCTGCTCACCAGCGGGAGGGTCAACGTGCTCGTGGCCACCGACGTCGCGGCACGCGGCATCCATGTGGATGACATCTCCCTGGTGATCCAGGCCGATGCGCCTGACGAGTACAAGACCTACCTGCACCGCTCCGGGCGCACCGGCCGCGCGGGCAAGGCCGGCACGGTGGTGACGCTCATCTCCCGGGCCCGCCGTCGTCGCATGGAGGAGCTGCTGGGCCGCGCCGAGATCGACGTGAAGTTCGAGCAGGTCGCCCCGGGTGACGTCGTGCTCGAGGAGCTCGCCGCCCTCTAGGTCCGATTCACCCGACGGCGCTCGCCCTCCGGGGTGGGCGCCGTCCGTCGTGCGGCGGCCCATCGACTTGACGCAAATCGACCTTCCCCGCCCCGAGAAGGTCGATTTGCGTCAACTCGATTCGAGGTTCGGCGCGGGCGCACGATGAGAGCGGACGGCTGCGGCGACGAATACCACCGTGGCCGCGGCCCCAGGAAGAAGGACGAGCGCGAAGCTGACGGCCGCGGGGGTCGTCCAGAAGAGGTGCCGTATGAGACGGTCCATCCATATCGCACTGATCTGCGAGCCCGCGCGCATGATCGGCCAGACCACGCCGATCGCGCCGATCGACAGCATCGCCGCGCCCCAGGTGCGGGTCCGTGCGCGCGCGAAGAGCGCGAGGCCGATCGCCGTCATGGCGATCACCCCGACGATCTGGCGGTTGAAGTCGGGGTTGGCGAACGTCCCGACGTTCGTCCACACGCGCACCAGCGCGACGGTCGACCAGGCGAGGAGCAGCACGCCGAGCACCAGCGACAGGGTGACCAGCCGCTCGCCCGGCGACCGCAGCAGCGTTCCCGACCGCCGCGCGGCTCCGCGCTGCCGGGCTCGCCAGCTCAGGTCGCTCGGGATGCCGAGCAGCCAGCGCCCCACGATCGAGAGCGAGGTCATCCGCTGGCCGTCGGCGAGCTGCTCGTGCAGGTCGGAGGCGAGCTCGTCGCGGCGGTCGGCTGCGACCGGGGCGGGAAGGCCCCTCGTGTAGTACTCGGCCCAGCGCAGCACCAGGCGGGATGCCGCGCTCATGCCAGCCCCTGCGCCGGGCGTGCGGCGGGCGAGACCGCCGAGCGGGCAGCGGCATAGGCGCGCTGGCCCTCGCCGGTCACGGTGTACAGCTTGCGGCGAGGTCGGCCCTCGGCCTCCGCCGCAGTCGCGTCCTCCCAGTTCGCCTCGAGCAGCCCGCGCTCCGCCATTCGACCGAGCGCTTTGTAGAGGGTGCCGTGCGCGGTGAGTCCGCCGCCGTTCTCCTCGGCGATGGACTTGGCGAGGGAGTAGCCGTAGAAGGCGTCGTCGCGGCCCTGCAGCTCCAGCCCGTGACCGAGGATGTCGAGCTCCAGGGGGAGCAGTGTTCCGTGCCGTCTGCGTGCCATGGAGCCACTATAGGAAGATATATTCCCATTAATCAACCGTCCGCGCTCGGCTTTGTCATCCGTGCGCCGCCTATAACCGTCGCATGGATGAGAGAACACAGCACGGATGACGAGGAGCAGCGCGGTGACGGGGAGCGCCGCGGATGCGGTGCAGGATGGGTGGATGCTCATCCGTCCCTTCGCCCCGACCGACACCGACGCCGTGGTCGCCCTCTGGACGGCATCCGGGCTGGTCCGCCCGTGGAACGATCCCCGCCGGGACATCGAGCGCAAGTCGACGATCCAGCCCGAGCTGTTCCTGGTGGGAGAGATCGACGGCGCCGTGGTGGCAACCGCCATGGCCGGTTACGACGGGCATCGCGGCTCGGTGTACTACCTGGCCGTGGATCCGGCCCGTCGGCGGCAGGGCCTCGGCCGCGCCATCATGACCGAGGTCGAGCGCGGGCTGGTCGCCATCGGCTGCCCCAAGCTCAACCTCATGGTGCGCTCCGACAACCGCGGCGTGATCGCGTTCTACCGCGGCCTCGGCTACGGCGAGGAGCAGAGCGCGAGCCTGGGCAAGCGGCTGATCCTCGACGAGAGCTGACGAGAGCGACGAGAGCTGACGCGAGCTGACGGGAGCCCAGCCGGGAAGGCCCCAGACGGGGGCCGGAGGTCGGCGCGCCGGGGCGCAAGCGGGCCCGGCTGAGGCAGGGCGTGCGACTCAGGTCAGCGCGAGCAGAGCCGCCGCGCCGATCGCCAGGGCCAGACCCGCATACTGCAGCGGCGCGATCCGCTCTTTGAGCACGATGGCCGCGAGGATGATCGTCCCCGCCGGGTACAGCGCCGTCAGCACCGAGACCACCGAGAGGTCGCCGAGACGCAGTCCGAGCAGCAGACCGGCGTTGGCCGTGGCGTCGAGCAGGCCGCAGCCGACGGCGAACCAGAGGCCGGGCATCCACCCTCTGGCGTCTCGGGCGACGGCGGGGTCGCCGCGGCGGCGGGCGAGCGCGACCAGGGCGAGCACCCCGGCCGCGCCGAGCATGACGACGGTGCTCACCGAGCGGTTCATGATCAGCGGAACCAGCCCTGAGTCGTCGGGGGTGAGGTCGATGAGCACCAGGAACAGGCCGATCGCGGCACCGGAGCCGATCGCCATCAGGAGCCCGGCGAGGCTCGGCCGCACCGCTCCCTTCTCCGGCACGAAGCCGACCAGCACCACGGCGACCAGCGCGAGTCCCAGCGCGAGGTAGCCGAGGGCCCCGAAGCGCTCGCCGCGGAGCAGGCCGACCGTCATCGGCACGATCGCCGACACCACGGCCGTCAGCGGGGAGAGGATGCTCATCGGCCCGATCGCGAGGCAGGCGTAGAGGAGCGCGAGGGCGACGGCCCCGCAGCTCCCGCTCAGCAGCCCGAAGACGACGGCGGAGCCCGACCATGCACCGCCGATCAGCGGGTAGAGCAGGAGCAGCAGAACCAGCCCGGAGCCCGAGGCGATGGCGGTGGCCCGCACGACGGCGATGCGCTTCGAGGCGAGTCCGCCGAGGAAGTCGGCCGAGCCGTAGACGACGGCGCTGGCGACCCCGATGATGACCGTGAGCATTGTCCCCACGGTAGCGGGCTCCCGGGCCGGATGACGGGGCCGCCGGTTAGACTCCGGGCGTGAGCTGGCAGAACGACGACATCCCGTGGGATCTCACCCCACCGGACGACTACGACGCTCCACCGCCCCCGCCGGATCGCGCGGTGATCGTCGACACGCCCGTCGCGCCTGCCCCCTCCCGCTACGCCGATCCGGCCGACGCGCTGCACACGGTCTTCGGCTATGTCTCTTTCCGCGGCGACCAGGCCGAGATCATCCGTCACGTCGTCT
>Ga0164243_10010286_pt1 | contig 13473 bp, 7 predicted proteins | sample OricompcompostOP_FD_108781 | JGI IMG/M metagenome (GOLD analysis project Ga0164243, IMG submission 108781) | Organic Plus compost microbial communities from Emeryville, California, USA - Original compost - Organic plus compost (OP) | ecosystem: Engineered > Solid waste > Mixed feedstock >... | reverse complement strand
GCGCCATGGCTACATCTCGCCTGCCCAGCGACGGCGGGAGCACTACGCGGCCACTGAGCAACGCGCAGCCTGAGAAGGACGATTTACTGCACCGAGTGTCCAGTAGGGCCTTGACCGCTACAGTGTTCGTCTCGTTCTTCCTTTGCATGGGACGCCCTTTCGGCCAGCAATCTGGCCCAAATGCGTGTCCAGCAAAACCCTATACCGGGGGACTGGAAACTTCAGGACGACGAAAACCAAGTGACGGAGATTCTGTTATCGATCGTCGTCAATTCCAGGCCCGCTTGTGCAGAGACGATTGATGCCCACAAATTCATCCTCTATCTTCGCTCCGCTAAGGACCGCAAGTCTTGCAGCTGTAGCGCTTGTCTGCGCCGCGCTCGATTGCGGAGCAAACCCGCCGTCTCAAGGATTGAGCATGCGTGATCCATTTGAGTGGTTGAACCACACCGGCAAGGACGGCGCCAAGGCAATGGCATGGGCTCGAGAGCAGACCGATCGGTCAATCTCGAGACTCAGCCGCAGCGGCAGGTTTGCCGATTACCAAGCAACGGCGAAATCTTTGTCCCAGAGCATCGGCGCCGACGTGCCGGGTCCCACGGAACTGCTGTACCACGGCGGCTGGGTCTACAGAGTCGTTCAAGATGCGGACCACCCGCGCGGCATATGGCGCCGCTCAAGGCTGGGCGCGTACCTGCGAGGCGAACCGTCTTGGGAAGTCCTCTTTGACGTCGATGCTCTCGCAGCAGCAGACAACAGACCGTGGAGGTTCTATACCGCCACGTTTCTTGATGATCGCTGCATGGTATATCTGATCGAGAACAACTCACCAACGCGCGCCGTGATCCGGGAGTTCGATCTGGAGAGTCGGACGTTTGTGGACAACGGGTTCGCTCTCACCGATTTCACACTAGGTGAGAACGTTGAGTGGAAAGATCGGAACACGATGGTCGTGGCGACGGACTTCGGTCCTGGATCTCTTTCCGAGTTTGGTGCGCCGATTCAGGTCAAGGCGTGGGAGCGCGGTCGGCCGCTCTCAGAAGCGAAAGAACTGTTCCGCGGCAACGCGAACACCGCCGTGGTGTACCTCAGGTCTGTAAGGACCGACACCGGGCGGCGCGAAATCCTTATGCGAGAGAGCATGAAGGCGCACAAATACGGCGCCACATGGCGGCTTAATGTCGAACGCGACCGATTTGAAAGAATGCCGCTTCCGCCGAAAAGCGAGCCCGTGGGCATCCTGCGAAATCGGTGGATCATAAGGTTTTCCGCTGATCAGGAATGGCAAGGGCGCGTGTGGAAGAGCGGGACGTTGGCTTCCATACACGAAGCGGACGTGATGCGACCGAACGCGCCGATGCGCGTCGTGGCTGAGCCTGAGGCGGGTGAGCAAGTCCTTCTGCTCGGAGTTACAAAAAGCGGCATTCTCGTTTCATCCATGGTGGATGTGCAGGGGAAAATCGCTCGCATCGTTCCGCGTGGTGACGATTGGGTGCGAGTGTCCGTGCCTGTCCCAATGGGCGCAACGGCTTACGTCGGGTTGACCGATCCGACGCTGAACGAGGGCCTCATAACTTACGAGACCTTTGTGGAGCCCAGAAGTCTCGTCTCAGTTAATGTCGAATCCGGGAAGACGACCATGGTGGCGCGAGATCCCCAAGCTTTCGACGGATCCCAGTACATCATTGAGCGCCTGAAGGCGACGTCGCGTGATGGTACCGAGGTGCCCTATTTCTTGGTTCGAAGCAAGTCCTTGAAGTTCGATGGACGCGCGCCGACGCTCGTCTACGGTTACGGCGCATCCGGAGCCATCAAGTACCCGACCTATGATCCCTTTCTTGGGAAGATGTGGCTCGATCGGGGTGGCGTCTATGCCCTCGCGAACATTAGAGGTGGCGGTGAGTTTGGCGAGCGCTGGCACGTCAGGAAGACCGAGCGTCGACATACCTATGAGGACTTCATATCTGTAGCGGAGCATTTGATCGATCGAAACGTCACCTCTTCACGCCATCTCGGCATCCGGGGCCATTCGCATGGGGGTCTGCTGATGGGGGTAGTTTTGAATCAAAGGCCGGATCTCTTTAATGCTGTCGTGATGGAGAATCCCGTGCTGGACCTGCTCGCTCCTTCCCGTCCGGGCGACGATCGCCCTTGGGTCGGAAAGGTCGCTGCGCAGAAGGAGCATGGGTCATTGGACGTGCCGGAAGAAAGAGCCTTCATACTAGGTACGTCGCCCTACCAGAACCTTGCGAGACCGAAGAAATATCCACCACCGTTTATCGTCACATCCGCAAGTGATGTCGACGTTCCTGCCGGTATGGCCAGAAGATATGCGGCCAAACTAGGCTCGCTCGGCTCGGATTTCTATTACTACGAGACGGAAGACACCGGGCATTCAAGTTGGGTGACCCCAGAGCAGCACGCCCTCTACGAGACTCTGTTGTACACATACCTGGCGGAAAGGTTGATGTAGTAGGCATGCGGTAGCGCAATCCGCCCTTACGAGGATTGCCTCCCTGTGAAGTCGGACGCCGTGACGGAGCCCATCCGTCACGCGTTCCAGGAGCGTAACCACGCCTCCGTTGTCACCCAACGAAGTACTGTCCGACTCCGTCTATGGGGATTGTCATGGGCTATATATCGTGCGAGTGCCGTCTGAGATGTCAGTCCCGTTCTTACAAGCACGCCATCGAGAAGTAGGTCTCGAATAAAGCCCATATTTCGGTCTAGGATCTCCTTGACCTGAGGGTCCGTTACACCTTTTCCTCGCCGCAGCAAGATCTCTTGCGGTAGTTCATCTGCAAAGGCGCGTCTCAATGGAGAGCGATCCCAGCCTCCATTCAGAAACGAATATGTCGGAGTTCGGAGACATAGCTCCATAAGCAACTGCGAGTTGAATGGCATTATCCATTCTGGGTCGTCTCTCTCTCCAAGCGCCCCAAAATAGGCCTGCGAACTTAGCATACCTGCTATGTGCAGGAGTTTTCCTAAAGGTAGCTCGTCAACTGATGTGAGCCAATCTTCGTGAAGCCACCGGTGGCGTCCGCGCAATCCGTCTGGCCGTAGCAGTCCTGCGCTCGTGGTATTTCTCCCGATAAGACGCTTCACGTACTTCCTCAATCTGGAACGCCCAAGAAACCCGAGCAGGATGCCGGTAAGCAGGACGGACCAAAATGTCGCGTCACGAGAAGATGCTATGTCCAATGCGATTCGTGCATAGGAATCCAGAAGGCCGTGCTCCAATACGTAATCCCCCGCGGGGTGCAATCGCGAGCGATGATCAAACAATTGATCGCCCATTTGCCCAACGAAGATTGCGGTGGCGTCCTGCGTCTGTGCCCAGCGACTGACCGGCTGCCGAAAGAGCAGGTGATCAGCACTATAACTTGACGGCCTTGCCGTTCTCGGGAAGTGAAGCAAATCCTCCAGGTTAACGTCGCGTGCTCTTTCGAGTTCGACGAGTGAGCATTCAAATTGCCGGGCGACGGCACGCGCATACACGCGCTCGTCGCCGTCAAGCCCTGGGCTGTACAAATGCAAACACGCTACCCGGCTGTTTGGTCTCGCCCGCCGAATGCAGTTGAGCAAGACCGAAGAGTCGAGGCCACCGGACAGCAGAAGAGCGACGCGAGCGTTGCAGCTACTCCAGCTCGCAACGGTCATGCTCACCAATCGACGAACGTTGGAAACCAATGAAGTCGAATTCTCTAGCGGTTGACTTGCGATAGCCACGGGATCCCAAATCAGTCTCCTGTTGAGTCGTGACGAACCGGCCAACAGCTCGACGCTCTCGCCGGAGAAAACGGAAGACACCTCGCGAAGAGCTGTTCTGCGCCAGCTCATGAGCGCATTGGACGTGAGTTCCGCAATCACGTATTCCCAGTCAATGGAGAACGAAATGCCTGCACAGTCTCTTATGTCAGAAAAGAACAGCCAAACTCCGTGAACACAAGTTGTAAAGCAACGTATCGAGCCCGAAGGATCACGCAACAACCAGGCCCGTGGCGTGACGTTGTCGAGTACAACGCATACGTAGCCTCCCCAATACTTTCCAATCAAGGATGCGCCTCTCGTGGCAACAATATTCTCAGAATCGACCAGCGGCTGGCACGTCCGCACTTGATTGCCAGAAGCCGTAAACAGCCGTCCGAGGACCAGTCCCCTGTCGTTATCGAGAACGTAGCAGCCATACGAGCCGCGCGCGCCTACCGAGTAGATGCGCGCGGTGTCTGTGCTGAGTTGCAGATCCCATTGCTCGGGCGTGGACCGGAACGGCATGCTCAAGTGGCGCGCGGTTTCGGATTGCGCGGACGACGCGGGATCCCAGAGTAGCCCGAAGAAGCGAAACATCGTGGAGCTCCATGCCCAATACTTGAGTCTTGACAGCCGATTCGATATCCGATGCTCAGATGTTGGCTGCGTAGCCCTCGAGCTTCGCGCCCGGGTCACACGTTGGAATCAGCCCCGGGAAGCGGCTTGTCGGTCTGCACGTTCCAGATGTGGAACTTCCGCATCGCTAATCGATGCGCTCAGCCATACTTCGGCTGCAAACAGAGTGCAGATCTCATTCGCATGTCCTCTCTTCATGAGCTTTCCGGTGAGCGCGCGCTCGAGGTTCGCCCTGTTCAGCAGGTTCCTTCGCGCTAAGGTGCCATCAAACAACCTCTCGCGAATGAGACCGGAGTTCGCCTGCACGATGTGTGCAAGGTACTCGTCGACGACAGCCTTCGTGCGCCGTCGAAGAATTCTCAGTGGAACGCATTCGGAGAATGCCAATCGAGCAATCGCCCGGTCACGCCCACCCACGGAAAGCGTAGTCGTCGGAATGCGCAAGCAGAGCTCGATCAGAGGCTGCGAGAAGAGTGGGTTCAAGTCATCAGGACCCTCACGGCGATCGAAGAATCCCATTGATACGTTCGGATAGGAAATTGCCCAGATCTGCCACACTTTACCTGGCGATATCCTCATGTCTCTGCGAATCCAGGCAGGCACGAAGAGACCCTCCTTCAGCGCCGACAGTTGAGCGTCCGCATCGATGAACTCAGACAGTGCGCCATCAAATAGTGTGGAAGTGAAGGCGTGACCGGGGTCTGACAGGAGCGCCTTTCCCGCCTGGAGCAGCACTTGCCATAGGGAATTGCGCTCCATGAGCGCCTCGCGCATCGCAATTAGGATCAGTCCGCGGTTGAATCCATGAGTCCAGACATGATCCCGACATGCGTATCGAGGCGCGGACTCAAAGAAGACCTCGTCGCCACCCTCACCAGACAACAACGCCTGGACGCCCCGATCACGAGCGATTGTCCGCATCCCACGATCACCGGCGAGAATCGGAAGAAACGATATCGGGCTCGGGCCTCGAGGAATTTGCTCCAATTCACTCCGGTGAACCCTCGTATCAAGCTCGTACTCAAGCAGCGGTACACCTGCGGCTGCTGCTGCCAATCTGGCGTACTCGCGTTCATCGCTGTTCGAGCCACGACTGTAGTAGCTGTGGACACAGGTGATGCGGCCGTGGAAGGTTGCGTCTCGTAGACATCCGAGCACAATTGAGGAGTCCAGCCCCCCGGAAAGTCGCACGATGATGTTTTGGTGCAGCGAGGCCCAGGATCTAACGCACGCACGCGTAACCGTCCTGGTCAAGTCGATAGATTCTTCAACGTTGCTTATCGCTCCGGACCGAATGATGTCCATTGGATCCCAAAGCGTCTCGCTTTCGACGCGAGCGAGCCGGATCGTTGCGCGCTCTCCGCGAAGCAGGCGCGTGATGCCCTTGAAGCCGGTACGGCGGACTTCCGGCGTTAGGCGGATAAGGCTTGAGACCACGAATTCCCAATCTATATCACGTGGGGAACTACAGAGTTCCAGATAGTCTTCTGCCGCAGAAAAGAACAGAACGACACGGCCGACAGTTGCGGTCAGACACTCAAGCCCGCCGGCCGGATCTCTGATCACTAGCTTTTCTTGTCCGCCGCATTGAGTCAGGACGGCGACGTACCGGCCCCAGAATGATTCGATCAGGTATCGTCCTTTCGTCATGAGAATCCGCCGACTCTCAGCTGCGTCGAAGCGTGTCAATCGGGAGCACGGCCCGTCGGCGACGATGGTGCGGAATACGGTGCCAAGTACGACACCGGAGCCGTCGCTCAGCGCGCAGACGCTGATCGCGTGATCCCGGGGGGATGCCCAAACCTCGATGCCGTTGTTCCAGAACACTCGATCCCAGTCGGGCCGCACGGCGCCGAGGCGCGCTGCAAGCGAACGGCTCGAACCAGTAGCCTCGGGATCGCTCGAATTCCAGATGAGTGCTAGAAATCTAAGCACGTGCCAACCATCCTGGGCTACGCAACCAGAATCGCGGCGTAACCTCGGGTGATCGCCGGATTATCATTGAAGATGAAACCATCGCTTTCGACCCAGCAGTGCGCCTTAAAGGGATTGGTTCGCACGCCGAGCACGAGATTTGGATACAAACCGTAATAGGAGAGAAACTCGACAAGCACGAGCGAGTCGAAGAGACATCGGCCGCGTGCTGCATAGAATAGGGGGCGAAGGAGCAGAAAGTGTCCAACGTGCACACAGGCGCTCGTTAGATCAATCACGCCGGTGGCGCCGTACTTCTTCTTTCTCCTTTGTATGCGAGTTACGGCACGCCTCAAAGAGCCGAATCGAAAAATGAATACGGTGGCAGCGATCGCCCGGAAAAGTCGCCATATGTGCTTTGGGTCGATCCGTAAGAGAGCGCGAAGCTCTATATCGGCGTCGAGATCCAACAGCGGGCCCCGGCAAGAGGGCGGAGTCGCGGGAACGAAGTGTCGACCAACAGCGTGATCTTCGGCCAGTAGCCCGTGGGCTGCGAGCACGCGAGTGAGTTGAGACATGGCGTTTGGCGAGATTTCACGGTTATGCGAAACGGTTCTGACTAGCTCTGCTTCATGTCCGCCAATCCCGATATAGGCGTCTCGCGCGAGATCGAGGAATACTGCTGCAGTATCGGTCATGCAGAAGTGCACGTACTGCCCGAGCCGAATGGAGTTGCGTTCGGGTGGGGCAGTATGAGAGCTCAGGAATCTCGGGATCGGCATTTGACCGTGAGTCATCGTTTGTTGCATAGGAATTCTCGATTTAGCTCAACATTCAGTTCGCCGATCGGACTAAGTGGAGAGTCAGCCGGCGCCAGAGGGGTCTGTGGAACAAACAATCTCGCGTGGATGTGTGGGGTGCAGGGCCGGCGACGGACCGTGCGGCTATTGCCGCACGGTCCGTACGAACACTTCTGAGTCGCTACTCAGTCACGTTCGTTTAGCCAAAGTCCTGCTCTTCATCGATCTCGACTGCGTAACGGAATGGAGCCTTGACGCTGTCGAGCTGACACAGCTGTGTGGACACGCCCTTTGTCTCTTTCGACGCGGAGCCGAGGTAAACGAGTTCCATGTTTCTCTCTCCTTGAAAGAAGGTTGATACAGCTTTTGCCCCGATCGGTGGCGCGTCCGGTTTACGTCGAGCGGAACGGTCAAGCAATCGAGGTTAGCGGAGCGCGGGCAGACATTGCTGAGAATTGGCGCCTTCGCCTCAGGTGCAGGAGCTGTTGCCAGCCGTGCTCGATCTCACAAAAAGCCGAGTACGTTCAAGGTGCTGCAGCTCGAATGATGGTCCACCTCAGGTCAAGGGAATGAGCGCGCGCATGCGTTTCCTAAGTGCCCGATCGCCTTGGCTGCTCGGAGTTGTATTGCATGGATATTCAGAGTTCCCTGCAGAGGTACTCGTGGACCTCCCGAGAATGTGCAGCGCCCGCCACAGTTGCCGGTGATTCAGAGAGCGGTCTCTGCGCCACTCCCGTGACGCTTCGAATCGGGGAGCTGCGATGAACCACGCGCGAATCGCTTCATGGGTGGCGAACGGCGTAACGGAACAGATTCATCGGCCCGTCTATTCCTTCAGGTCATCAGCGTTCTCCGGGACCCATAATCGTATGAAGAAGAAAGCAAAGTCCGGAAAAGATTGGAACGTGCAGCTTGGCTGCAGCCTCGTGTTGGCATGCACTCTCCTGGGTTCCCGAACGGTTGCGGGCGCGGAGAAGGTGCACTTCGATATCGCCGAAGGGCATGCGGAAGACAGCATTCTGCTCTTCGTCCGCCAAGCGGGCCTACAGGTCGTGTTCCCTGCGGATGTGGTGGCGGGCGCGATCACTGGACCTGTGCGTGGTGAGTTCACGCCCGGAGCGGCGCTCGGGGAGATGTTGAAGAAGACAGATCTCAGCTTTTCCTTTGTGAATGACCGCACTGTCGCCATAGCACGCAGTTCCAGCCAACATGCACAGATCCGGCTCACCAGCGATTCCGCCGTAAGCGAGCCGGACTCAGATTCGTCGCATGCGTCGGATAGTTCGGTCGCAGATACTAGAGGTGGGGGTTCCGGTCTTGAATCGCAGTCGGGTTACCAAGATCGCGCAAATCGAATACTTGAAGAAATAGTGGTAACTGGGACCCACTTGCGCGGCGTTGAGCCCAGCTCTTCGCCTCTCACAATCTACGATAGAACATTCATTGAGCGATCTGGCGCATCGAGCGTCGGAGAGTTGATGCGAAAGATCCCACAGAACCTCGCATCGCTTGACGGCGGCGTTGCCAACAGCGGGCCGGCCAGCACCGGGAGTATCAGTCAAAATGGTGGTAACGCATTTATGGGGACGGGCGTCAACCTTCGCGGACTCGGCCCAAACTCGACTCTCGTTCTGCTGAACGGTCAGCGGCTCACGTCTGCAGGGACGGTAGGTGGGTTCACGGACATTGCTGGAATCCCACTCAGCGCGATCGAACGCATCGAAGTTATATCGGACGGAGCGTCTGCCATCTACGGATCGGATGCGGTCGCGGGCGTGGTGAATATCATCCTCCGCAAAGAATTCACTGGCGCCGAAACGGCACTGCTCTATAGCGACACCACCGACAATGGAGCGAGGAAACTTCACGGCTCCCAGTTGTTCGGGAGGTCATGGGGCAGCGGAAACGTAATGCTGAATTACGAGCATCAGAACGCGGATGCCCTCATGAGCACGCAGCGGTCATTCGTTCCGCCGGTTCCGCTGCCGAAGACGCTGTACCCGAGCCAAACAAGTGACAGTCTTCTGATGGCCGGAGAGCAGCAGGTCTCAGAAAGCGCCAAAGTGGCACTCCAGGCCTCATATTCAGACCGAGAATATGAGCGTGATCAGGTTGCAGCGCTCGCACTTTCTCCGACCACTGCACACGAAGCTGGCGAAGCACAACAGAAGAGTGCATCCGCCACCTTCAGTCGGCGCTTTCTCGGCACGTGGCGAGCGGACGTCTCCGCGAACTACTCCAGCATCGATCAGCGCTCAGAGACCCGGGTAGGCAACGGCACACCGACTTCGCTCGCGATTAGGACTAGATTGTCTGGTGTTGACGCACGCGTAGATGGCGATCTCTTCTCGGTGCGAGGTAATCCCATAAAGGTGGCGGGTGGCATCGGCGTTCGAAGAGAGGAGCTCTGGTCGAGTACATTGCCGGGATTCGACAAGCTTCAGCGCTACGTACGTACGGCATACGTGGAAGCGTTGCTGCCGCTGATTGGTGAAAGCGATCGCATTGCCTGGGTACGAAAACTGGATCTTTCGCTGGCGGGAAGGTACGAGCGGTATGACGATGCCGGATCTTCTACTGATCCGAGAATCGGCTTTGTGTGGACGCCGATTGAGGGGTTCCGCATCCGCGCAAGCCGGTCCTCATCCTTTAAGGCCCCACCGCTCAGTCAAACATTGTTCCAACCCGCATACGCGGTATTCGCGTATCCGGATGCAAGCGCGCCTGATAAGGTCACCACTACGCTGGTGAATCTGTCGAGCGGGAACCCAAGTCTTCGCCCTGAAGACGCGGAGTCCACGAGTATTGGATTCGACATCACGCCGCCGCAGGTTCCCGGACTCAGGGTTCAGGCCACCTACTTTCAGACGGATTATCGCGAGCGGATAGCTCAGCCACCGCTAGTCGGAGCGCTGGCTTTGATGTGGTCTCAAACAGAGACGCTGGCGCCATTCATCAATCGATCTCCAAGCCCCGCAGAAGTGCAAGAGATATTCAGATCAGGCGCCATAGTCTTCAATCAACCTGGAGCGACCCCGGAGCAAATCGAGGCAATGTTCGACAACCGGCGCCAGAATATTGCCTCAACCGAGCAGTCGGGGATTGAGGTGTCGCTTACGGGCCGTATCTCAACACGCCATGGCGATGTCGATCTTTCACTCGATGGGACTTACCTACTCAATATGGACTTCCAAGCCGCGAGCACGACGCCGCGGGTGAATGTCCTGGACACGCTCGGTCAACCCGTCGACACAAGGTTGCGTGGTGGTGTGAGCTGGCAGGGTAGTCGGCTTAGTAGTTCAGTGATCGCGAACTACTGGGGAAAGTACGAGAACAGTCTCTTCACGCCTAGAACTGAGATCAGTTCATGGACGACATTGGACTTTCAGCTTGGGTACCGAAGCGGTTCAGACTCTCGCTCGGCGTTGCTACGCAACTGGACGGTGCTATTGGACGTTCAGAATCTGGCTAATCGACGCCCACCCGCAGTTAGCATCCCTGCCTCGTTACAAACCTTTCTCAATTTGGGGCCCGGATACGATTACGCAAACGCAGACCCGCTTGGCAGGACCATTTCGCTTCAAGTTAGGCGTACGTGGTAGTCATAAATCGCGAGGGTGCCAAACGCGCCGTCGAGCGAGGACGTAATCGTGTAATGCCATGACGTCGCGCAATGACGACGTGCAACTGAGTGCCCCGAAGGGAGTCGCGAGGCTCGGGCGGTGAAAAGCAATATGCAAATGGCGAGAGGGACTTTTCGTCGAAAAGCAGTGTTCCTGTTTCTCCTGTTGGCGGTGTGTCTTAGTTCGTCGGCCAAGTCCGCCTCACCGCAAGCGGTGCAGTCACGGTTTGACGTGCGGCGCAGTATTGAGACGACGCGCCTCATTCCATTGAGACACGGTGCGGAGTCGAGCGGTTCTCACTCATCCGCAGTGCTCTTTTCACCCGACCGGCGCTTTTTTCTTGCGCAAACGCGGCGCGGTGATCTTCGTTTGGATGCAAACGTGGAGCAGCTCCTATTGTGGAATACGGATGCCGTGTTGCGCGCATTGCGAACGCGCTCGAAAGCGGCGAGCATCGAGCCCATTGTCCTGTTCGAGAACGTTGCGCCTTCGGACGAGCATGCGCTCTCAAATGTTCGATGGATCAGCGATGTCGAGGTCGCATTCACGGGTCGCGGCGATAACGGGCACCAGCAGGTGTTCTCCATCGACATAACGAAAAGACGGCCAATCCAGCTCACTCGGTCCGAGAACGACGTAGTCTCGTTTGCGACCGCAGCCTCACGCCTTGTCTACTTCGCCCGCGTGAGTCCAAAGCCGAGAACTGTGGAAATTGTTGGTGAACGCAGCTGGAGCGAGATGCTTGCGCCAACGGACGCGTTCAACGCGCCGATCGAACTATTTCACACATATCGAGGCGGGTCTCCCATGCGGGTCGATGCGCCGGCGATGGTGCCCTACGAAACCGATATTTGGTTGTCGCCAACGGGTGATTACGCGATAACACTCGCTCCTGTCACGAAAGTGCCAGAGGAGTGGTCCCGCTACAGAGTGTTTGATAGCAAAACAGAGAATTGGAGCAAACAGACAGAGATTCGCGACCCAACATCTACCCGGCTTTTTGGTCGCACGTACTATCAGCTGGTGAATCTCAGAACTAACCAGGTGCGCCATTTGATTGAAGCACCGGACGGAACACTGAGTAGGGTACGCACTCCACGGGGTGTGTTTTGGGCGAACGAAGGTCGGCGGGCGATAGTCTCACACACCTACTTGCCCTTGGGTGAAGCGGAACCGTCGAGCTACGGCGACGAAGATCGTCAGCGGAACGTGTTCGTTGCCGAGGTGGACGTTACAACTCTGCATGCGAGACCAATTTTGTCGCTGCCGTTTCTGACGCTGGAAGAATACAGGCTTGGTAAGCAGTTGGAGCCTGTAATTCAGCTGGAATGGCGCGCAGGGGATGAGGAACTCGTGGCCGTGCGGCGCCGAATGGATGGCGTAAAGGTCCGAGAGGGTTACCGGGAGGTTGACGGCGTTTGGCGCCATGTGCCTATTGAAGACGTTACCGTTGCGGCAGCGCTGTCGGTGGAAATTAGGGAAAGTAATACGGAGCGGCCCAAACTGTATGCGGTTGGAAGGGACTGCCAGTGCTCCATGGAACTACTCGACCCCGCGCCGGAACTCAAGGACGTTAGGTTCGGTCGCTCGGACGTGCTGCATTGGGTGGACGATGGAGGTCGTGGCTGGAGCGCGGGCCTGATATATCCAGTCGGTTATGTACCAGGTCGGAAGTATCCGCTGGTTGTTCAGACGCATGGATTTCGGCGCAAGGAGTTTCTTATCGACGGTCCTGATGCAGTTACGACGGCATTTGCGGCGCAGCCTCTGGCGAATGCGGGATTTGTTGTGTTGCAGATGAATGAAGGCCCAGCCGTAACAATGGGACCTGATGAGGCCAGAAGTGTTTCGGCCGCGTGGAAGTCGGCCATCCTCAAGCTTGTGCAGATGGGGATAGTGGACCAGACGAGAGTCGGGCTGATTGCTTGGAGTCGAACCGGGCTTCACGCGCTCGATCTTCTCGCGCGCGACCCAGACCTACTTGGCGCGGTTGTCATCTCAGACTCCGTTCAGCACGGCTATCTCCAATATGCGCTGCGACAGCGCGATCCGGACTATTTGCGAGACTTGGTGCAGGCGACTGGTGGTACACCAGAGGCGGTTGGGTATGACAAATGGTTTCGAACGAACCCCCTTTACAACCTTGGCGAGGGAAGGACGGCAATCCGACTAGAGGGCATCTCAGTCGACGGACTCCTCGCGATGTGGGAAACGTACGCAAACTTGGCAGAACAGGGGAGAGCTGTTGAATTCGTGTTTTATCCGCAGGGCTCCCACATTTTGACTAAACCATCGGAGCGGCTCGCTTCACAGGGGGGAAGCGTGGATTGGTTCCTCTTCTGGCTCAGTGGATATCGAGATGCGGATCCTTCGAAATCCGCACAGTATGCTCGATGGGTTCGCCTTCGGGACAGAGCTTCGCACCAACCATCCGGTTCGGCCGGGCCAAACTAGATTAGGCGTCGGACTCCGTGCGGCTACGATTTGCCCAGTTGCTGCATAGCTATGAAGATCGCGTCAACAGCCTGTACACATGCGCGCCGTGCTTACGTCAGAGACGCCTCGTGGATTTTCTACGCGCGTTTGCAACGGAGTCTTACAATCTCTGAGTTACGGAATTGCGCGCGCCATACGTCCGTGAGGAATAGTCGCACCTGATTTGCCGCCTGAATGCATAGCATCTTCAGATCCGGCAAAACGGTTCGACCCTTATGCCAAGGGGGGCTAAATGACATCAGCCAGGTCGG
>Ga0164243_10010284_pt1 | contig 13474 bp, 12 predicted proteins | sample OricompcompostOP_FD_108781 | JGI IMG/M metagenome (GOLD analysis project Ga0164243, IMG submission 108781) | Organic Plus compost microbial communities from Emeryville, California, USA - Original compost - Organic plus compost (OP) | ecosystem: Engineered > Solid waste > Mixed feedstock >... | reverse complement strand
CCACCCCGTCAGCCACCCCGTCAGCCACCCCGTCGGCCACCCTGTCGGCAGCATCGACCACGCCGACGCGCAGCGCCTCGAGCGGATCCGGCTGGCACAGCGAGGTGGTGTGCACGCCGTCGAGGGAGGGGTCCTCCGGCAACGGGCGGGCCACCGTCCCGTCCGCGGTCACCACCACGGCGTCCCCGTCACCGATCTGGACGAAGACGAGCACGTCGCCGGCAGCGGCGGCCGCGACGATCGTCGAGCCGTACGCGCGGCGGGGACTGTCCGCGGCCCCCAGCTCGCGCTCCGCAGGGGTGTAGGGGTGGGTCGCCAGGTGCTGCTCGACCCGCTCGGCCCATGTGGCGACGATCGCGGCGCCCGCGCGCCGGGCGATCTCCCGAGCGGCGTCGTCGGCGGCGGCGAGCTCGGGCAGGACGCGGCGCAGCTCCTCCACGGCGCAGCCCACGGCCAGCGCGGCGCCGGTGTCGCTGCGGAAGTGCAGCCGGTGGCCGTGACCGTCCGCGACCGCCACCACCGCCCGGCCCCGCGCCGGGTCGCTCCAGGTGAGCACGGCGTCCTGCAGGGGAGCCCCCGATCGCACGTGCACCGAGCCGATCGCCGTACCGGACAGGGTGGCCCACACCGGCTCGGGCCGGTCGGTCATCCCTGGGTGCTCCAGATCGGGTCGCCGACCGGACCCGGCGGCACGGCCGTCAGCCCCGGCGCCGGGCCGACCACGGGCCGCGAGGCGACCTTGCTGGCCGCCGTGGCCGCCCAGACGACGTACTCGACGAGCTGCTCGGGGTTGTCGGCCCGCAGCAGGGGCACGTCCTCGTCGCCGATGAACCGCCGCAGCGTCGGCATGTCGGCGTCCCGGCCGACGCCGAGGGCGAGCCGCACGGCCGTGGCCCCCCACCGGTTGTCGAGCAGCGCCTGCAGTCCGTCCGCGAAGCTCACGCCGCTGCTCTGCGTCGGGCGGCCGTCGGAGACCAGGACGATCGCCGGCGGGTAGGCGCCGGAGCGCTCGTCGAGACCGTCGAGCGCTCCGGCCAGGGTCTGCAGCGCGCTGCCGAGCTCGGTGAACCCGCGCGGCACCGCCTCCAGCCGGGTCCAGCGGACGTGGTCGACAGGGGTCGGCGTCTCGATGACCCAGCGCGGCTCGTTCGCGAACGCGAGGACGCGGACCAGGAGCTCGGCGTGCGGGTTGGCGCGCGCCTCGTCGCGCAGCTGCGGCAGCACCTCGCTCATGGCGTTGTTGAGCGCCTGGATCCGTCCGCCCCGCAGCATCGAGCCCGACACGTCGAGCACGAACACGAAGTGCAGCGGCTTGCGCGCCAGGGCACCACCCAGCCGGTCGCTCATCGGGACTCCTTCCACCGGGACAGCCGGTGCGGGTTCGTCCGGTCCGGGTTTCAACCGGGCCGGATCTGCCGAGGCTATAGCCTGTCACGGGCCGGTCACGGGCCTGTCCTGCAGGTTCGAAGTCGCGATGATGGAGGTCACGCACGCTCATGGTGCTGGCAGAGGGCGTCGAGGTCGACCTCGGACCGCTGGGGCGCGCCCGGGTGACCTCCCTGCTCGGCCAGGGCGGCCAGGGCTACGTGTTCGAGGTGCGCCGCGAGTCCGGCGAGCCCCTCGCGCTGAAGTGGTACAAGCCCCAGAGCGCGACCGCCGAGCAGTACGACGAGGTGCAGCAGCTGGTCGAGCTCGGCTCGCCCCACCAGCGCTTCCTGTGGCCGCTCGGCATGGCCCGCGTCGGGACCGAGCCGAGCTTCGGCTACGTCATGGCGCTGCGCGAGCCGCGCTTCCTCGAGCTCAGCCATCTCCTGCTCAACGCCGACCGCGAGGGCCGCCCGCTCGACGTCTCCTTCGCCTCCGTCATCGAGCTGTGCCGGCAGCTGAGCTACAGCTTCCTCCGGCTCCACGCGCGCGGACTGTGCTACCGCGACATCTCCTTCGGCAACGTCTTCTTCGACCCGGCCAACGGCGACGTGCTGGTCTGCGACACCGACAACGTCGGCATCGACAACGGCAGGGCCCGGGTGCTCGGCACGCCGTACTTCATGGCGCCGGAGGTGGTGCGTGACACCACCTGCCGCACGCTGCCCACGACCGACACCGACCGCCACTCCCTGGCCGTGCTGCTGTTCTACGCCCTCTTCCTCGGTCATCCGCTCGAGGGGAGGCGCACCGAGACCGGCCTGCGCGACGCGCCGTGGCTGATGCAGCACTTCGGCACCGACCCGCTGTTCTGCATGCACCCGACCCACGACCACAACCGCCCGGCCCCGATCGTCGAGCAGTACTGGCGGATCTATCCCGCCTTCCTGCGCGAGCTCTTCGTGCAGGCGTTCGTCGACGGTCTGCACGACCCGGGCGCCCGGGTGACCGAGGGCCAGTGGATCAAGGCCTTCGACCGCCTGCGCGACGGCATGCTCAGCTGCCCGGCCTGCGGTACGACGAACTTCTGGAGCGCCGACGACGACACCGTGGTCTGCTGGCACGACGGCACACGGTTCGCACCGCCGTACCTGATGCGGGTGGGGCGGCGCACCGTCGCCGTCGGGCCGCGCACGACGCTGCGCTCGGACCACCTCGCGTCCGGCGTCGACCAGCCGACGGTGCTCGGCCAGGTGCGGCGGCACCCCGCGGCCGACGACCGGTGGGGGCTGCACAACGCGTCGGACGTCGGATGGACCGTGACGTACGCCGGAGGCCAGCGGCTCCCCGTCGCGCCGGGACGCACCATCGAGCTGGTCGACGGTGCCGAGATCCGGCTGCCGGACGCGACGGTGCAGGTCCACCGTCCGGCCGCCGGCGGAGGGCGGTGAGGATGTCCGCGCTGGTGGTGGAGGTCGAGGGCCGGGTGCTGCGCCTCGAGGGCGGCCCGGTCTACCGGATCGGCCGCGCGATCGAGGCCGACATCGTCTTGACGGCCGGCTCGGTGTCGCGTCAGCACGCCGAGCTCCGGTCGACCCCGCAGGGCTGGGTGCTCGTCGACAGCGGCAGCCAGTTCGGCACCTTCGTCGACGACGTCGCCGTCACCGAGCGGCCGATCACCGAGCGCACGACGGTCCGGTGCGGACCGCCCACCTCCGGCGCCACGCTGACGATCACCCCGGTCGCCGCGGGCGACGGCCGGCCCCGGCCGCCCGCACCGGCTGCCGGGCCGGCGCCCGTGCCGGCTCCCGGGCCGCCGACGGGAGCGCGGCCTCCGGCCCCGCCGCCGCTCGCGCCGGTGATCCCCGGCAACGAGGCGACCCAGGTGCTCGCCATGCCCCGCGCGCACCACGGCGTGCCCGGAGGCGGACCGGCGATCCGGAGCGGACCCGACCTGCTGCTCGTGGCGGAGGGCCGCGAGCACCGCTTCCGGCACCCGGCGCAGCTCACCGTGGGCCGCCGCGCCGACTGCACCGTGGTGATCGGCGACCCGGCGTGCTCGCGGCTGCACGGGCGCGTCGACGCCGTCCCCGGCGGCTGGACCTACACGAACCTGTCGAACGAGGGCACCTTCCTCGACGGGCGACGGGTCGGCACGCGGCGCTTCGACGAGCGCGTCGCGCTGCGGCTGGGCCACCCGGTCGCCGGTCCCGAGCTCGTCCTCGTGCCGATCCTCTCCGCCGTCGAGGAGGAGCGCCGCATCGCCCGCGGCCGACTGCGCCGGCGACTGGTCGTGGCCGGCGCCGCCGCGACCGTCCTCGCGCTGCTGGCCGGCGCGGTCGGGCTGGCCTTCCTCCTCGGCCGCGACGCACCCGCCGGCACCGCCGGCAAGGCGCCCGACGTGCTCGAGGCGGCCAAGGCGGCCACCGTCAAGATCACCGCCGACAGCCACCTCGTCGACGACCCGTCGAAGACCGGCACCTACCACGGATCCGGATCGATCATCCGCTCCGACGGCCTGATCCTCACCAACGCGCACGTGGCCGCCCCGGAGTCGCCCGGCCTCGAGGAGGAGTACGCCGGGGGCCCGCGGATCGCGAACCCCGATCACCTCCTGGTCTCCCTCACCGACGGCCGCACCGACACCAACGCGCCCGCGGCGTACCGCGCTCGCGTCGTCGTGGCCGACGGCGAGCTCGACGTCGCGGTGATCCAGATCTACGCCGACGAGGACGGCGACCCGCTCGAGGAGGACCTCGACCTGCCGACGGTGCCGATCGGCAGCTCCGCCGACCTGCGTGCCGGCGACAGCGTCACCGTTCTCGGGTTCCCGGCCGTCGCCGGTGACGGTGAGTCGATCACCGTCACCACGGGCGTGATCTCCACGGTCCTCAACGATCCCGACCTCGGCCCTCGCTCCGAGCTCGACACCGACGCCCGGATCGCGCCCGGCAACTCCGGTGGCATGGCGATCGACGACGACGGCGAGCTGATCGGCATCCCCACCTCGCTGTTCGCCGCCGAGGGCAGCACCGTCACCAGCGGCCGGATCCGGTCGATCGACGTCGTGAAGGACCTGATCGAGAAGGCCGAGGACCAGGCCGACTGACTCGACACCCCAGGAGCCGGACGCCGGCCCGGCCGGTCCGAGCTCAGCTCGCCTTCTTGGCGGTCTTCTTCGCGGCCGACTTCTTGGCGGCCGTCTTCTTCGCGGCCTTCTTGGCCGTCTTCGGGGCGGTCTTCTGGGCGGACTTCTTGGCCGCGGACTTCTTCGCCGGAGCCTTCTTCGCCGTCTTCTCGGCCGGCTCGTCGTCGGTCTCGCCGCGCGAGGACTTCGCGGCCTCCACCGAGCGCTGCAGCGCCGCGAGGAGGTCGACGACCTCGCCGCCGGTCTTGGCCGAGGTCTCCGTGCGCTGGACCTCGCCACCCTCGATCTTCGCCTTCACCACCGCCTGGACGGCCTCGGCGTAGTCGTCCTCGAACTCCGAGGGGTCGAAGTCGCCCGAGAGCGTCTCGACGAGCATGTGGGCCATCTTCACCTCGGCGTCCTTGACCTCGCCGGTCTCGACGCTGAAGTCGGGCTTGCGGATCTCGTCGGGCCACATCATCGTCTGCAGCACGATGACGTCGTCGCGCACGCGCAGCACCGCCGTCGTGACCCGCTGACGCAGGGCCACGGTCACCACGGCCATCCGGTCGGCGTCGAGGAGCGCCTGACGCAGCAGGGCGTACGGCTTGGCGCCGGTGCCCTCGGGCTCGAGGTAGTAGGACTTCTCGAAGAGCATCGGGTCGATCTGGTCGCTCGGCACGAACTTCTCGACCGAGATCTCCCGCGACGAGGTGGTCGGCAGGTTGGCCAGGTCGTCCTCGGTGAGGATGACCATCTCGCCGTCCTCGGTCTCGTAGCCCTTGGCGATGTCGGAGTAGGGCACCTCCTCGCCGTCGATCGAGCAGATCCGCTGGTACTTGATCCGGCCGCCGTCCTTGGCGTGCACCTGGCGGAACGACACGTCGTGGCTCTCGGTCGCGCTGTAGAGCTTGACCGGCACGCTGACGAGGCCGAAGGACACGGCACCCTTCCAGATCGCTCGCATGGCACGAGCCTACGCGCTCGATGACAGGATGGGCGCGTGCTCGACTCCCGACCGCTGAGCCCGATGCTCGCCACCGTGGGCACGCACGTGCCGCGCGGGAAGGAGTGGTGCCACGAGGTGAAGTGGGACGGCGTGCGCGCCCTCGCCGCGGTCGACGCGGGCGCGGTCACCCTGACCAGCCGCAACGGCAACCGGATCACGCCGGCCTGGCCGGAGCTGGTCACCCCTCCGGCCGGGGTGCGCGACGCGGTGCTCGACGGCGAGATCATCGCGCTCAACGAGCGCGGGGTCCCCGACTTCCGCGTGCTGGCCGAGCGGATGCACGTCCGCAACCCCACGACCGTCGCCCGGCTGGCCGCGCGGATCCCGGTCACCTACATGGTCTTCGACCTGCTGCGCCTCGACGGCGAGGACCTGTGCCGCCTGCCGTTGGACGAGCGCCGCCGCCGGCTCGCCGCCCTCGACCTCGGCCGCGCCGGCTGGCAGGTCCCCGCGGAGTACGACGACGGCGCGATGCTCTTCGAGGCCACCCGCGCACAGGGGCTGGAGGGCATCGTCAGCAAGCGACGCGACTCGACGTACCGCCCGGGGGAGCGCACCCACCACTGGCTGAAGTTCGCGCACCGGCACCGCGGCTCCTATGTCGTCGGGGGCTGGCGCCCGCAGGTCGGCACCCGCGACCGGCTCGGGGCGCTCCTCGTCGGCGAGCCGACGTCGCGCGGCCTGGCCTTCCGCGGCCGGGTCGGCAGCGGCATCGGCCCCAAGCAGGCCCGGCTGCTCGGTGACCTGCTCGCGCCGCTGGTCCGCGCCGACAGCCCGTTCGCCGACGAGGTCCCGCGGGTCGACGCCGTGGGCACGGTGTGGGTCGAGCCGGTGGTCGTCGTCGACGTCGACACCCACGGCGCCGGGTACGAGCGGCTCCGCCAGCCGTCGTACCAGGGCGTGCGCGGCGACCTGTCCGTCGACGACCTCGGAGGGCGCTGATGGCGCCGCGCGCGGAGCATCCGCAGACCGAGGTGCACGTCGACGTCGAGGGCCGCACGATGCGGTTGACCAACCTCGAGAAGGTGCTCTACCCCAGCACCGGCACCACCAAGGGGGAGGTGCTCGACTACTACGTCCGCGTCGCGCCGGTCCTGCTGCCGCATCTCGCCGGGCGACCGGTCACCCGGATCCGCTGGCCGCACGGGGTCGGCGACATGAGCTTCTTCGAGAAGAACGCGCCGCGGGGCACGCCGAGCTGGGTGCGCACCGCGGAGGTGCCCACCACGGGCAGCCGCGGTCCGAGCCGGCACGGGGACACCCTGGTCTTCCCGATCATCGAGGACCTGCCCACACTGGTGTGGGCGGTCAACCTCGCCGCGCTGGAGCTGCACGTGCACCAGTGGACCGTGGACGCCGACGACGAGCCCGTCGGGGCCGACCGGATCGTGATCGACCTCGACCCCGGCGAGCCGGCGGGCCTGCACGAGTGCTGCCAGGTGGCCCTGCACGTGCGCGAGGCGCTCGTCGAGCACGACCTCGACGCGCTCGCCGTGACCAGCGGGAGCAAGGGCCTGCACCTCTACGCGCCGTTGGCCGAGCCGCTGCCTTCCGCCGAGACCAGCGAGCTGGCCAAGCAGATCGCCGAGGAGCTCCAGGCCGCGCATCCCCAGCTGGTCACGGCGACGATGACCAAGTCCCGCCGCCGCGGCAAGGTCTTCCTCGACTGGTCGCAGAACGCCGGCTCCAAGACCACGGTCGCGCCGTACTCGCTGCGCGGCACCCCGCGTCCGCAGGTCGCCACCCCGGTCGGCTGGGACGAGGTCGCCGAGGGCGCGCAGGACCCGCTGGGCCTCGACCAGTTCACGCCGGCCCAGGTCCTCGAGCGCGTCGAGGAGTACGGCGACCTGTTCGGCTGACCGGCGGGTGCCGGCGCTCGGCGGCCGGGTCGCGCGCTGCGCTCGTTCGCGGCTGCTCAGGCGCGCCGGCGCATGGTGTAGACGTCGAACTCGGTGACGGCGCCGGCCGGGTCACCGCCCGAGCCGACCGCGTGCGCCACCTCGTCGGGGGAGACGGCGTGATCGGCCTCGTCGAGGGTGGCGTCGATGAGCATCTGCAGCTCCGGCGACGGGTGGCTGACCCGCTGGCCCGCCATGTCGATGCGCCAGCCCTGCCGCCCGAGCTCGTCGAAGAGGCCCATCAGGGTGGTGTTCTTCTCCGCGGCGATGCCCTCGAACCCGTCCGCCGCCTCGATCAGGTAGACCGGCCGGGTCACGCTCAGCGCGGCAGCGTCGTACAACGGCACCCACAGGCGCGCGTACTCGTAGGACCGCTTCGCGCTCACACCTCAAGTGTAGGGGTCAGGCCGACCTCCGGGGACGGACCGCGGACGGGTCGACGAGCCGGTCGGCCTCGACCGCCTGCAGCACCACGTTGCGTGCAGGTTCCGAGACTCGGTGCGTCCGAGCCCAGCTGGAGGGTCAGCTGCGGAAGCCGACCTGCCCGGTGGTGCTGCGGCCGATCTCGACGTAGGCGAGCTTGGCGGTCGGGACGACGGTGACCTTGCCCTTGGTGTCGGTCAGGGTGAGGACCCCGTCGGCGGCCGCGATCGCGTCCTGGACGAGCTTGGCGACGGTCTCGTTGGACTCATCGGTCTCGATGACCAGTTCGCGGGCGGCGTTCTGGACGCCGATCTTGACCTCGACGGTCATGTCACTCTCCTCGGTCGTGGGGGATCACAGCGTAGTCGGCCGCCCCGCGGCACGACGTGGCGGACCGGGCGGTCAGTGATCCTCGGTCTTGGGGTAGCCGCGGATGCCGCGCCACGCCAGGCCGGCGACGAGCGCGGTCGCCTCGTCACGGCTCAGGCCCGCCATGGCCCCGTCGGTCTCGGTGAGCCAGAACCGCGCGCTGACCTGCGCCATTCCCACCAGCGACACGGCGAGGAGCTGGGAGGCCGCCGAGGGCAGCCCGGTGTCGTCCTCGATGACGGCGGCGATCATGGCGGCGCACTCGGTGGTGACCCGGTCGACGTGGCCCCGCACGGCGGGCTCGTTGGTGAGGTCGGACTCGAAGACCAACCGGAAGGCGCCGGTGTCGTGGCCGACGTAGGCGTAGAACGCGTCGATCGCCGCGGCGACCCGCTGCTTGTTGTCCTGGGTGGACTCCAGGGCTCGGCGGCAGTTGGCGATGATCGCGTCGCACGCGCTGTCGAGGATGGCGAGGTAGAGCTCGAGCTTGCCCGGGAAGTGCTGGTAGAGCACGGGCTTGGAGACGCCCGCGCGCTCGGCGATGTCGTCCATCGCCGCGGCGTGGTAGCCCTGCGCCACGAAGACCTCGAGCGCGGCGGCCAGCAGCTGCGCCCGTCGCTCGCGGCGGGGCAGTCGTACGCCGCGCGGCCGGGTCTCGTCGAGGTCGAACTGCTCGGTCACCACGGACCCGAGCCTACTCGCAGGTAGCCGGGGTCCGGATGGCGGGACGTGGCGTCCGGGGCTGGGACGCGGCAGGGACCATGGAGGTGTCGAGGGAACAGCCGGGGTCGCCGCTGCGTTGGGCCCTGGACCACCATCCACCTGCTGTACCCGAGGAGTACGCCGTGAGCTTTCCCGCGCTGGTCGAGCCGGCCGCCGAGCTGACCATCGACGAGGTGCGCCGCTACAGCCGCCACCTGATCATCCCCGACGTGGCGATGGACGGTCAGAAGCGCCTGAAGAACGCCAAGGTGCTCGTGATCGGCGCGGGCGGCCTGGGCAGTCCGGCGCTGCTCTACCTCGCGGCCGCCGGCGTCGGCACCCTCGGCATCGCCGAGTTCGACGAGGTCGACGAGTCCAACCTGCAGCGGCAGGTCATCCACGGCATGTCCGACCTCGGCAAGCCCAAGGGACTCTCGGCCAAGGAGTCGATCCTCGAGATCAACCCGCTTGTCAACGTGGTCCTCCACGAGGAGCGCCTCGACAACGACAACGTCATGGACGTCTTCCGGGGCTACGACCTGATCGTCGACGGCACCGACAACTTCGCCACGCGCTACATGGTCAACGACGCGGCGTACTTCCTGGGGATCCCGTACGTCTGGGGCTCGATCTACCGCTTCGACGGCCAGGCCTCGGTCTTCGCGCCGACCATGGCCGACGACGCGCCGTGCTACCGCTGCCTCTACCCCGAGCCGCCCCCGCCGGGCATGGTCCCCTCCTGCGCCGAGGGCGGTGTGCTGGGCGTGCTGTGCGCGTCCATCGGCTCGATCCAGGTCAACGAGGCCATCAAGCTGCTCATCGGCGCGGGGGAGCCTGCGATCGGCAAGCTCGTCATCTACGACGCCCTCGAGCTGGAGTGGCGCAAGCTGAAGGTCCGCAAGGACCCCAACTGCGCGCTGTGCGGGGAGAACCCCACCGTCACCGGGCTCATCGACTACGAGACCTTCTGCGGCGCGATCTCGGAGGAGGCGGCCGACGCCGCGTCCGACGCGACGATCTCGGTCACCCAGCTCGCCTCCATGATCAAGGAGAAGGAGGAGGGCAGCCGCGACTTCGTCCTGGTCGACGTCCGCGAGCCCGCCGAGGCCGAGATCAACCACATCCCCGGCGCGGTCCTCATCCCGAAGGGCGAGTTCCTCAACGGCAACGCCCTGTCCCAGCTGCCGCCCATCGACTCCGGCACCCAGGTCGTGCTGCACTGCAAGAGCGGCGTCCGCTCGGCGGAGTGCCTGGCGATCGTCAAGGGCGCGGGGTACGACGACGCGGTCCACGTGGGCGGCGGCGTCGTGGCGTGGGTCAACCAGATCGACCCCAGCCAGCCGAGCTACTGAGACGACGCGCCCCGCGCGCATTCGTCGGCCCGTAACCGCGACGCGCTGTCGTCGTTGGTCAGAGCAACGTGGCTTCGGCCGCGTCGCACCAATCGGAGATGCGTTTCATCGCACCGAGGGAGCACCTGGGAGCCTCGTCCGCACGGACGGGGCTCCCGGTCCGTCTCCGCCGCCTTCCGGCATGATCGTGCCGTGGACGAGGGCTACGTCGAGCGGGTGCTCGAGCTGGTCGAGCAGGTCCCGCCCGGCCGGGTGACGACGTACGGCGCGGTCGCGGCGGTCGCGGGCGGCGGGCCGCGTCAGGTCGGTGCGGTGATGGCGCGCTACGGCGCGCCGGTGCCGTGGTGGCGGGTGGTGCGTGCCGACGGCACGCTGCCCGCGAGCCACGGCGACCGGGCACGCGCGGAGTATCTCGCCGAGGGCACGCCGCTGCGGGGCAGCGGCGGCCTCGACATGGTGCGGGCCTTCTGGGATCCCGCGACCGGTGACTAGGACGTGCTCGGTCCGCCGCCAGGGCGGCTGACCGGTGGGTGGGAGATCAGCGGATCAGCCGAGTGCCGCGATGGCGGCGTCGTAGTCGGGCTCGGTGGCGATCTCGGGGACGAGCTGGGTGTAGAGGACCTTGCCGTCGGCGTCGAGGACGACGATCGAGCGGGCGAAGAGGCCCTCGAGCTTGCCGTCGGTCATCCGCACGCCGTAGTCGTCGCCGAAGGAGGAGCGGAAGGCGGAGCCGACCTGGACGTTCTCGATCCCCTCCGCGCCGCAGAACCGGCCCAGCGCGGGCGGCAGGTCCTGCGAGACGCACAGGACGGCCGTGTCGCCGAGGCCGGTGGCGAGCTCGTTGAACTTGCGCACGCTCGCCGCGCACACGCCGGTGTCGATGCTCGGGAAGATGTTGAGGACGGTCCGCTTGCCCTCCGGCAGGGTCACGGTGCCGAAGTCGGCGCCGACCAGCTCGACGGCCGGGGCCTGCGCGCCGACGGCCGGGAGCTCGCCGACGGTGTGGACGGGGTTGCCTCCGAGTGCAGTGGTAGCCATGGCACCCTGTCTAGCAGGTCGTCGCGGCCGGTCGTTCACCGGAGCCGACCGAGCAGGTCGGCCGCCCGGCGCACGTCGCGCAGCCGACGCTCCCAGGTGATGCCGACGATCGTCAGCAGCGCCCCGGCCAGCCCGATCCACACCCACTGCGGGACCACGCCGGCGTAGGGACCCAGCTCCCGCACCACGACCACGGCACCGACCCCGGCGCCCACGACCAGCGGGGCGCTCCACCGGGCGAGCGCCCCGGCGAGGGTCAGGCCCAGGCAGGCGCCGCCGAGGAGCAGCGCACGCGGGGACACCGGCTCGCCGAGCACCCACAGCAGCGACGGGACCGTGGCCAGCAGCAGGCCCGGAAGCAGCGCCTCGGTCGTCCCGGCCGAGGGCGAGCGCCGCAGCCGCCACAGCCCGACGGCGAGCAGAGCGGCGGCCAGGGGAAGGGTGTAGGGCTCGGGCTCGGTGACGCCGAGATCGCCGAGTCGGACCCAGCTCGCGAGCAGCAGCAGCGCTGCGCCGGCGAACGCCGCCGGGCGACGCGACGGGTGCAGCAGCGCGGTCGCCGACAGCACGAACCCGGCCACCGCCAGCCACAGGGCCAGGAACCCGGCGAGGTCGTCCGTGGTCACCGCCGAGACCGGCAGCGCGACGAGCGCGACCCCGGCGGCCGGGATCTCGACCTCCAGCCGCGGGAGCGCCGCGGCGAGCACGCCGACGACCAGCAGCACCGGGATCGACACCCAAGCCGCGTCGCCGCCGGCCACCATCACCGCCGCCGCGGTGACCAGCCCCAGCGCGGCAGGGACACAACCACCCGCGACGACCCGGCAGGCCGGGGCGCCGACCACCGTGAGGCCGCCGAGGACGACCGCCAACGGGGTCAGGGTGGCCAGGGTCGCCCCGGCGCTCGGCAGCGCCGCCAGGGCCACGGTGCCCGTGGCCGTCACGCAGATCACCGCCCACGAGGCCCCCTCGGCGCCGGTCAGGACGAGCGCCGGGGCCGCCGCGGCACCCGCCACGACGGCGAGCATCCCGAGCGGCACGAGCAGCGGCACGTCGTACGACGCGACGGTGACCGTCGCTGCGATGCCGGCGACCAGCGCGGCAGCGCGCCACCAGCGTGCCGAGGTGCGGCGGGTCCGCGCGGGGGCGACCAGTGCCGCGCACCCGAGCACGACGAGCAGCGACGGCACGACCAGCAGTGGCTCGGTCACCGGAGCCGGAGCCGCCAGCGCGGTGTCCCACGGGTGGTCGAACACGCCGCTCACCCGCTCCCAGCGGTCGAGCACGTCCGCGACCGCCCGCAGCACGAGGGCCGACAGCACCAGACAACCGGTCGCAGCCGGAGCCGCCGCCACGATCCGCGCGCGGCGCGCCAGGACACCGGCCACCAGCGTCCAAGCGGTGGTGGCGCCGAGGGCGACCACGCCGATCGTCCGCAGGCCCGCGTCGACGCACGGGACGGTGAGAGCAACGGTCGCCAGCAGTCCGGCGCCGCTCAGGCCGCCGAGCAGCAGCCCCCGGTGCCGGGCCAGGAGCCCCGGCGCGAGCAGGGCCGCCGCGCTCGTCAGCATCGACCACCCGGTGCCCTGCACCCACAGCCGGTGCAGGTCGGGACCCATCGCCGTCGCGACCAGCGCGCCCACCGTGGTGCCCAGCCAGATCAGAGCCGCTGCCGCGGCGGCGCTCCAGAGCAGCGCAGGCCGTCCCCGGCGGGCCCCGAGCGTCGCCGCGCCGATCGCGAGGGCGGTGACCACGTGACCTGCCACGAGCCGGTGGTCGGTGGCCGTCACCGCGCCGAGGTGCCCGATCAGCAGGCCCACGCCGACGGCCACCTGGGGTGCGACGAGTCGGGGCCGCCCGACGAGCCGCACCGAGCCGAGCGCGACGCCGGCGACGGCTACGACCGCACCGGCCGCGCTCACCGCGACACCCCGGGATGCGTCACCGAGCCAGCCGGCGGCGTCGGCCCCCAGCACGTCGAGCGCCAGCAGGCCGAGCGTCACCACGCTCAGCGCCTCACCGGCGATCCGCAGCCCGAAGCGGTGGAGCAGCAGGGCCGCCGTACCCGCGGCGAGCGTGAGGCCGACCAGGACCGCCGTACGCCCGCCGACGCCCAGCGCGGCCCAGGACACGGCCAAGAAGACGACGGCCGCGACGAGCAGGCACAGCGCCCCGAGTCCGAGCAGGATCT
>Ga0164243_10010283_pt1 | contig 13475 bp, 14 predicted proteins | sample OricompcompostOP_FD_108781 | JGI IMG/M metagenome (GOLD analysis project Ga0164243, IMG submission 108781) | Organic Plus compost microbial communities from Emeryville, California, USA - Original compost - Organic plus compost (OP) | ecosystem: Engineered > Solid waste > Mixed feedstock >... | reverse complement strand
AGGAAGACGGCGATGGGCGTGACGACGCCGTGAAAGCCGCCCCAGGAGGTACGAAAGTCGAGCTTGTCTACGAAGGTACGAGTGGAGTGTTCTGTACGCCATGTGCAGGCGCGTTTGGCGGTGGGCAGCATGACTGCGCCGCCGCCACCGCCAGGCAGGCGCACTTTGGGCGAGTGCCAGTCGCCAATACATGAATTGTTGGCGTTGCCTTCACCGTCAATCTGTGCGGCGCCCAGGAACGTCAGGTCCATTTTGCCGCGCGTACAGAGATCATAGAAGTCTTCGTTGGCAAAGATGGAAGCCGATTGCTGGGCCAGCACCGGGTCCGAGCTTGACAGCGGAATGCTGGTCGGGTGCGGGTCAACGCCACCGGCCACATTGATATAAATGAAATCCCATTCGTAGGCTTTTTTGGCCATCAGGCAGGCCAGCATGGGCATGGTGGAATTGACGCCGCTGAACGTGATCTCATTGGGCCGGATGAAGCGGGCAAGATTGGTGACGATGTACGAGAAGGGTGACCAGTTGTTTTCCATTATGCGTTTTCCTGTAATTCGGGGGCGGCGTTCATATGTGCCTGGAAGCGCGCTTCATCCGGATCCCGGTAGGCTTCGACAGCAGGATAATCAATTTCGTAATCAGGCCAGCAAGAGCCCGGCCAGGCGCCGTTTTTCACAATGGAGAAGGCTTCTACCATGAAGTAGGGAATGAGCGTGGTTTCCGGACTGTCGGTGAAAACGGTATCGTCGACCAGGTTTTCTGCCACGACCAGCACGCTTTTGGCGGAGCGCGACATGATCCGGTCCCAATGATAGGTACCCAGCACGCGAACATTGCCTTTGCGATCGACTTCGTTGGCGTGAATCACGGCATAGTCGGGGGTGATGGCGGGAATGACCCAGACCTCTTTTCCTGATCCATACGGGTCGGCAATCTTGACCCAGTTGTTCAGTTGCGCCAGGTCGCTGCCTTCGATGCCGCCGCAGGGCTGAAAAGGGATGCCAAAAGCGGCGGCGCGCAGACCTGCGGTCAGGGTGGCGCAGGCATGTTCTTCCAGTGACAGGCGGTTTTGCTCCACCGCCTTGCGATAGTATTGGGCCAGACCAAAATTGCCTTCCATTGCGACAATGCCGGCGCGTGCTTTGGAGGCCGCACCCGCGCGGCACAGGATGTCAATGTCGTAGCCCGGCGACTGCTTGATGATTTCAAGGTCGCGCTTGTTCTGGCGGATCAGTTCGCGGACAAAGGCAAACGGTCCGCGATGCAGAAAGCTGCCGCCCAGCGCCACAGAAGCGCCATTGGGAATGCGGCTGGCCAGTTCCTGCAGCGATACGCATTTATCGGCCTGGTTGAATCCTGATGTCATGGGGTGTCTCCAGAAAATTAATTGGGTTTCAGATAGGCCCGGATCCGGTCCTTGAGGCCGGGCGCGGCGGCAGAGCGAACCAGCGCGGCCAGGTTCTGGTCTGATTCAGCATTTGAATACAGTATCTTGTACAGATTCTGACGCGTGACATCAGTCAAAACGGCATTGTTTTTGCGGACTGCGTCGATGACGGTCGGCCACTGTTCCTGCGCCTGCAGTTCTTGCATGAAGCCGATGTTCAATGCTTCATTGGCGTCAAAGGTTCGGGTGCTGGACAGAATGTCCAGTGCATTCTGAGTGCCGACGAGATTCTGAAAGCGCCGCGTGCCCAGAATCAATCCAAACTTGATACCCGGAAAACGGAATGTCGTGCCTGGCGCGGCAACGCGACGCTTGCAGCAGGCAATGATATCGGCGCCCGCACCGAAATTTCTGCCGTGGCACAGTGCGACGGTCATGGCCGGCGAGGTCGCCAGCAGGTCCAGCATTAATTCAATTTGCACCACCCGTTGCAGCAGATCGCCCTCGCTGGCGGCGTCCAAATCGGAGAAATCGAAACCGGCGCAGAAGTTTTTACCATTTCCCTTGAAGATCAAAAGCGGAATCGCTTGCGCATGCGCGTTCTGTATGCCGGCGGTTAACGCCTGCACCAGCGCCGGCGACAGGGCATTCATCTTCTCTGGGCGGTTCAGTATGAAAACCCAGGCGTCATCGCTGCGTTCAATGATCAGGGGATCACTCATGCGTCTTCTCCCCTTAATGCAAATGTGTTAAGAATATCGTTATGTTCGCCCAGTGCCGGCGGGCCAACAGTGATCTGGCTCGTATGTCCGTCAAAGCGGATGGGTGAGGCAAAGGTTCTGGCCGTGAGCCCATTGGGCAAGGGAATGTTCTGGACCCAGTTCATATGTTTGACCTGTTCATCCGCGAGAATGTCGGAGTATGGATTGATGGGTGCGCAGGGCACACCGGCAGCCCGAAATCGCTCAAGCCAGAAGTGTGCATCTGCGTCGGCAAAAATCGACTCCATGATTTCCAATAATGCGTATTGGTGCTGGGCGCGCAGCGAGGTGGTCGCGAAACGTTCATCGTCGAACAGTTCAGGGCGCTGAACGACTTCGCACACAGATTTCCAAAGCGAATTGTTACCTGCAGCCATGCCGAAATACCCATCTTTGCATCGGAATACCTGATAGGGGGCGTTGCGCGGATGAGCCGAGCCCATTTTGCGGGGGTTGTTGCCGCTGCCAAAATATTCCGATGTCTGCAGGGCCGCAATACCCAGAGTGGCACCCAGCATGGAGATATCGATATGCGTGCCTTCGCCGGTTTTTTCCGCGACCCTGAGCGCGGACACAATGGAAAAGGCCGCATACAGGCCGGCCGAGAAATCGCATACAGGCACACCGCATTTGACGGGTGCACCGTCGGCTTCTCCCGTGACACTCATCAGGCCGCTCATGGCCTGTACGGTCAGATCGAAGCCGCCTTCCTGGCTTCGCGGCCCGCTCTGGCCATAGGCGGAGATGGAGCAGTAGACGATTTGTGGGTTAAGCGTCTTGATATCTGCGTAACCCAGGCCAAGCCTGTCCATGACGCCGGGACGATTGTTTTCCAGAACAATATCGGCGCCGCGCAGAAGCGCCTGGGCGGCTTGAAGATCAGTTGGATTTTTAAGGTCCAGTGTGACCGATTTTTTGTTCCGGTTCAACGATGCAAAATTTTCGCTGTAGCCTTCGCTGATGGGTGGCCAGCTTCTGAGCGTATCGCCGCCGTTGGGGTTTTCAATCTTGATGACATCCGCGCCCATATCCGCCAGCAGCATGCTGCAGAACGGGCCCGCTGCGACGTTACATATTTCAATGACTTTGACGCCTTGCAGCGTTGATTCTTGCTTCATATTGATGTGCTCACAGAGTGGTTCGTATTAGTTTGATTCACCAAAATAGCCGCGGCGATAGCCTGATTCGCGGGATATTTCGCTTGCGGCTTCCAGGACCACGGAAGACCAGCGTTTCATATTGTCCATGGTCAGTCGTTCCAGCGGGCCCGAAATGCCCAGGGCGGCAACGGCCTTATTGTGTCCGTCGAAGACGGGCGCGGCGATACCCCCCACGTTGTTGCGCCATTCGCCCCGGTTGATGGCGTAGCCGACACGGGCAATGGTCGCCAGTTCCTCCTTCAGGCTGGACAGGGTTGTGATGGTATTTTCGGTATGACGGATCAGGTCTGCGGGTTGATGGTCCAGATAGTCGCTGTTCTGGAAAGCAAGCAGGGCCTTGCCTGTGGCGACCGCGTAGGCAGGCGCGCGTCCGCCGATAATGGAATAGGCTCTGACCGGGTTGGGGCTGTCGATTTTATCGATGTAAATGACATCCAGCCGGTCAAGCACCGAAAGATGGACTGTCTCTTGTGTTTCAAGCGCGACGCGACGCATGAGTGGCGCGGCGATTTTACGTACATCCAGGCGCGCCAGGCGCTGGGCGGCCAGTTCGAACACTTTCAGCGTTGGCTTGTAGCCACCGGTGTGGCTGCTCTTTTCGACGTAACCGGCCTGGATAAGCGTTTGCAGTGTTCGGTGCGTATTGCTTTTTGTCAGGCCGGCCGCGACTGCCAGGCAGTCTATCGTGTTGGGCTGATCTTCCTGGGCGCAGATGATCTCAAACAGCCGCAAGCCTTTCAACAAAGTTTTATCCATATAAATCTCAAATAATGATACTAAAAGTCCTATATTTTAAGATAGTTAATATAGAACCAATAATTCGTTGACCTGATATTTATTATATGCGATTCTGTTTTTTATTCAATAAATAGAATATATATTCTATATGTTAGGACTAATAAAAAGGAGTGAGACAATGAATTTATGTGTTCGTGTGGCGCTGGCGTTCTGTCTGGCGCTGTCGTCTACAGTCGTTGCCGCTGCAGACTGGCCATCCAAGCCCATCACAATGGTCGTACCCTACCCACCGGGCGGCGCGACGGATTTTTCAGCGCGGGTGTATGCCCAATACCTGCCCGATCTCATCGGCGCGACAGTGGTGGTCGAAAATCGGGCAGGGGCGGGGGGCGAGATTGGTGCAGAGGCGGTGTCGCGTGCCGCGCCTGATGGCTACACCATGCTTTTTGGCGCTATGGGCAGTCATGCCATTAACTCGGTGCTGCCTTCCAAACCCAAAACGTACAAATTTCCGGATGCATTTGAAGGCGTCTCTTTTGGCACAGCAGTGCCATTGGTTCTGGCGGTGCGCAGCGGCCTGGGCGTCAATACCCTGGATGAACTCGTGCACAAGGCGCAGGAAAACCCGGGCAAAATGTCTTATGGGTCAGCAGGGGTCGGTTCTTCACAGCATATGGCCGTTGAAAAATTCCAGCTGGCAACCAATACCAGATTATTGCATGTGCCATATAAGGGCAGTGGCCCGGCAGTGACCGATTTGTTGGGCGGCCAGATCGACATGGTGATTGATACGCTGACAACGCTACTGCCTCAGGCCGACAGCGGCAAAATCAAGTTTATCGCTGTCAGCACGGCTGATCGGGTCAAGACCATTCCGGATGTACCCACGCTGAAGGAACTGAATGTGAAGGATTATGTGCTGACGACCAACTATGGGTTGCTGGCGCCGGCGGGAACACCTAAAGACATTGTCCGGAAGATGTCAAAGGCCATGCAGGAAATAGCTGCGAGACCGGATGTACAGAAAAAACTGGTCGACTCCGGCGCTCAGGCGTATGCAACAACGCCCGAAGAAACGGATCAGTTGTTGCTGGATGAAGTGAAAAAGTGGTCCGATGTCGCTACGCGCGCCAAGGTTGAATGAGTGGAGCAAGCATGCCATGAATCACATTTGCCATGAAGCGTTGTGAGCAATAAGAATAGTACGAAAAGCTATTTTGTTAACTTGCTGTTTTTCTGTATAACCATAATTCCCAAGTAGAGAGACTGTCATGCTTTTAAATATAAAATTTACCGCCAAATGGTTGCGTATCATGTCCGTGTTGGCCGGCTCTGCGTTTGCGGGCACAGCAATCTGCGCAACGTCTGCGGACACCTATCCCGATAAGCCAATAAAATTGATTGTGTCTTATCCGGCTGGCGGAAGCGTCGATGTTGCCGCCCGCATTCTTCAGGAACCCTTGAGCAAAGGTCTGAAGCAAAGCGTGGTGATCGAGAATAAGGGCGGCGCAGGTGGCACTATCGGAACCGCGCAGGTAGTAAATGCCGCGCCCGACGGATATACGCTATTGCTGACGCTATCGTCGCACACGATCAACCCCGCCATTTATGCGGCGTTGCCGTTTGATACGGAAAAAGATCTGGCGCCTGTATCCATGGTCGCTTCGGCGCCGCAAGTGCTGGTGGCGAACCCGGCATTCAAGCCTTCGACCGTTCCGGAGTTGATTGAATTTGCGAAGGCGGCCGATAAACCGGTCATCTACGGCTCGGCTGGGGTGGGTTCGCCCAGCCATATTGCAGGTGAATTGTTCAAAAAACTGGCAAATGTCAAGCTGACCCATGTGCCTTATCGGGGTGGTGGCCCGGCCACCGTGGACGTCCTGGGCGGACAGATTCCGTTGCTATGGGTGTCGCTGCCTTCGGTCACGCAATACATTCGCAATGGCAAGCTTAAAGCGCTTGCCGTATCCACAAAGGGTCGAACACCAGTCCTGCCGGATGTACCGTCTATTGCCGAAACGGTGTCGGGCTTTAACGTCGATTCATGGTACGCCATGTTTGCGCCTGCGGGCACGCCCCGGCCCATCATAGACAAAATCCAGAAAATACTGGCGGCCAGCGCCGCTGATAAAAAGGTACAGGATGCGTTTCTCGCACAGGGTGCCGTTGTGGTCGGCGGCACGCCCGAAGAACTGGATGCCGTGGTGAAAAAAGAAATTCCTGCCTGGAAGGCGCTGGCCAAAGACGCCAACATACGGGTCGACTAAGCCAGGCCAGGGCGCCCGGCATAAGGGACGAGCGCACCATGCACGCCGCACACGGGCCCGCTTGTGCCGGGCCCGTGTGCGGTTCTAATCGAGTTTGATATTGTTCTTTTTGGCGACATCGCCCCAGCGTGTCAGTTCATTTGAAATAAATGTCCGGAACGCCTCGGGCGAGGTGCCTTCCACCTGCATGCCCAGGTTATTCAATTGCTTGATGGTTTGTGGGTCTTTCAGCGCGGTGGCGATGGCTTCGGACAGTTTTTTGATGACCGGTTCAGGTGTACCCGCTGGCGCGAAAATACCGTTCCATTCGCTGACATCCATTTTCACACCCTGTTCGGCCATGGTCGGCACGTCCGGCAGATCGTTGCCGCGTTTGGCGGCCGTGGTGGCCAGCGCTTTCAGTTTTTTGCCACGAATGTACGACATGGCTGATGCGGCGTTGGCAAAGTAAGTATCAACAACACCGCTCATCACGTCTACCAGGGCAGGCGCGCCCCCCTTGTAAGGGACATGCACAATGTTGATGCCGGTTTCCTGTTTGAGCAGTTCCCCCACGATATGAACCGGGCTGCCGATGCCGTAAGAGGCGAAAGTCAATTTGCCGGGGGCGGCCTTGGCGGCATCCACATAAGACTGGACGCTGTTGTAGGGAGAATTCTGGGGCACGACCATCAGATAGGGCGAACTGACGACTTTGGACACCGGTACGAAGTCTTTCAGCGGCTCGTAGGGCAGTTTGCGCAGAACAGGATTAATGGAAAAGGAGGAGGCATCATACAGCAGCGTATAACCGTCGGCAGCGGCGCGTGCCACCTGTGTGGCGCCAATGGAGCCGCTGGCACCGGCCTTGTTTTCGATGACGATCGGTTGTTTGAGTGTGTCGCCCAGTGATTTGGCAATAATGCGCGCTGCATTGTCGGCGCCGCCGCCGGCCGAGTAGGGAACGATCATGCGAATGGCTTTGGCAGGGTAGTCGGCAGCCAGGGCTGTGCCGCTGGCGAGCAGGCTGCCGGCCAGGGCTAGAGAAAGTAAGGGTTGATTCAGTGACATGACAGGCGTGTCTCCGTAATAATGTATGAGTGAAATAGGGGTGGTTCTGTGCTGTTCGGTTCTGTTCTGCTCGATGCGATTTGTGGCGCCGGGTTTGTACTATACGGTCGCGACCGGATTGACGGGTGCGCCGACCATCCCTGGAAGATAGATTGGCGGGGCGGTCAGGAAAAAAGCATGACGCTTGTGATCGCGCAACCATTGCGCCAGCACTGACAAATGCCATAGCTCACCTAGCGGAATACCCAGTTTGACCAGACAGTGTTCGTGTAGCGGCAGCAGCGGCCCTTGTTTTGCGCTGAGTGTGTAATTGCGTTTTTCCACCGCATGGTTGTCTGCAGCCAGGGCTGATACCTTTGATTGCGTGATCCAGTCGCGCAACGCCGGGTCGTTGCCATCCAGCGCGCAGCAGGCGGTTTTCAATATCTCGTGATCGTCGTCTCCCTTCAGATTCAGGGCAATATCGGCCAGTCCTGTATGGAAACAAACGATGTCACCCTTGCGTACATCGATGTTGTCCGCTTTGATCACGTATTCAATATCGGCAAAGCTCACCAGTCTGGTCTCGTCACCAAAATGATGGCGCAAATCAATCAGCACGCCGCGTCCCTGAATACCATGGCGGGCCATGGGATCGATGGACAGGGCGGCCGCGCCTGTAAACGGGCCGTCGGCCGCCTGAGCGTGTGGGACCACGCGAAAGCCGTTGTAGCCAACCGGCGCTGCCGTTCCGCTCCCATCGGCATCAAAGCAACTGCACACATGTCCGAATGCATCCCATTGAGTGGAGTACTGCGGTGACAGGGTGACGACATCGTCGCTGACCACATCGGTTGCGCCGGGCGTATCACCACCCAGCGGGAAATTGAAGATTGGTACGCCATTCTTTCTGGATGCCTGTATGACAGGGCCGGCGCGACGCGGGTTAAGTACAGGCTGTCTGGGGACATCCAGGGGCAGGCTCAGAGAGAAGCTCTGGCCGGTTACGATTTCGCGGGCTGCCTGTACGCGTGCGTTAGCGTCAATCCAGTTCAGGCGCCCCAGTTGGTCCTCTGCCCCGAAGTCGCCCCAGTTTGCCCCGTCGGGGCGTTGTTTCCATGGTGTTGTCATAATTAGGTGTCCTGATCAGCGCACAATACCGCGTTGCCTGAGATCATCGATATCGCTTTGGGCATAACCATATTCGGCAAGCAGTTCGCTGGTGTGTTCGCCAAAGTCCGGTGCAGGCAGATCGGTCGCGCACGCGGTCTGATTCATTTTGATCAGGCCGGTGATGCTTTTATATTTGCCAATCTTGCGATGCGAGAATTCCCGAATCATGCCTTCTGCCTGTACCTGCGGATGCTCGAACATATCATCGACAGGCCGAACCATAGAGCAGGGAACCTGCGTGCCAAACTGCGCTTCCCAGTCGGCTGCGCTGCGTTGTTGCAGGGCCTGGCGGATGATGGGCACAATCACGCTGGCCTGTTCTGCGCGCTTGCGTACAGTGTCATAGCGTTCGTCTGCTGCCAGCGATGCGAGGCCTGTCAGTTTGCATAGCGCTTCCCAGAAATGCGGGGTGTTGGCGGACAGGTAGATGAATCCTTCTTTTGTCGGGTGAATTCCGGTGATGCCACCCGAGCGCATGTCGCGCTCGATCCGTTTGGGCTCGCCTTCAGCCCACACCAGGCGAGTGGACTGCATGGTCAGGGCACTGGCCAGCAGCGAGACCTCCACATATGAGCCCTTGCCTGTGCGTTCACGCTTGAACAGCGCGGCATTCACGCTGTTGGCAATCATGGCGCTCGCGTAAAAGTCCACCACAGATCCATAGACAATCTCCGGCTCGGCCTTGCCCATTCCCTGTGAATCGCAAATCCCCGACATGGCTTGCAGTACCTGGTCATAACCCGCATTGTCGGCCATGGGACCGGTTGAGCCATAGCCGGTCATGGCGCAGTACACCAGTGTCGGATTCACTTGTGATAATGTCGGATAATCGATTTTCAGGCGGGCGGGCACTTTGGGTCGAAAGTTGTGGACCACGACATCAGCCTGCTGCACCAGTTTCAGAAAAATGGCATACCCCTCGGCGGTTTTAAGATCAATACTGATACCGCGTTTGCCCCGGTTAACGCCGATAAACGCCCGGCTTTCATCGGCCAGGGTAGAGGGGTATTTGCGCAGATTGTCGCCTTCGGGCGGTTCGATCTTGATTACTTCAGCGCCCAGGTCGGACAGCAGAGTGCAGCCGTAAGGCCCGGCAATATAGGCGCTCAGATCCAGCACGCGAATACCGGACAGGGGTAAGTCATTGTTTTCTGAAAAGGATGATGTCATAAAGCTGATCCATGTTTATTTCTGTACGTGAATATCGCTGTCTTTGGCGACCCGCTTCCACAGCGCGATGTTGTCGCTGATTTCCTTATCGAAGTCGTCGGCCGTCATATAGGCCGCCTCGGCGCCTTCTTTCAGAAAGAATTTTTTCAGTTCCTCCTCGGCGGTGACCTGCTTGAGGGCGTCATTCAGTTTATTGACGATAGCGTCGGGTGTTCCCCTGGGCGCAAGAATGCCCCACCAGATCTTGAAGTTATAACCGGGTACATCGGCAGCAATTGTCGGCAGATCAGGCGCGACCTGGCTTTTCTCGCTGCTGGTCACACCCAGCGCTGTGGCTTTGCCTGTCCCGACCGCGGGCAGCAGGGACGGACCACTGGCAATCAACACATCCACCTGATCGCCGATCAGCGCATTGGTGGCCGGGCCCATTCCCTTGAAGGGCACATGAGTCATCTTGATTTTCGCCAGCGAGTTCATCATTTCAGTTGCAAACTGATTACTGCTGCCGGGTCCGGAAGAGGAGTAATTCAACTGGCCGGGATGCGCCTTGGCGTGCTTGATCAGGTCGGCGACGGTGGTCATGCCCAGTGATTTGCGTACTGCCAGAATAAAAGGACCTTCGGCCATCAGGCCGACTCCGCGCAGGTCCTTGATGGGATCAAAGGGCAGTGTCGGCTGGATGGCTGCGTTGGTGGTAAAGCTGGATGAGACCGCCGCCAGGGTGTAGCCATCAGGTTTGGCGCGCGCCACTTGCATGGTGCCGATTGAGCCGCCGGCGCCACCCTTGTTTTCAATGACAACGGTGGTTTTAAGCAGTGTGCCCAGTTTCATGCCGACGGCGCGGGCAAACGTATCATTGGAGCCGCCCGGCGGATAAGGCACGACCAGGGTAATGGGTCGATCTCCTGGGAAATCTGCGGCATCTGCCGCTACAGCGATCATGGGCTGTGCCAGCACTGTCAAAAGCAATGCAGCTGCGGCGGTGTGTGTAAAGGGCTTGTTGTGTGTCTGTTTTCTATTCAACGTTGTCTCCTGGATGGGTGGAAGTCTTGGCCGTCTGGCGAAGAATCATTTTTGCTTTATTGATAAAAGGAACATCAATCATCTGGCCGTCCAGTACATAGGCGCCATGCGCGGTGTTGCCAGCCGATTCAACGATTTTTTGTGCCCACTCGATTTCTTCCTGGCTGGGCGTAAATACTTCATTTGCAATCGCCACCTGTGAAGGATGAATACATGTTTTACCCAGGAAGCCCAGTGACCGGGCCAGTTGCGCTTCCTGCCTGTACCCATCCATATTGCGAATATCGGCATAGGCGGTGTCATAGGCATACACGCCGGCACTACCCGCCGCCAGACGCAATTGCATCATCACATGGTGCACATTGGCCGGTTCATAACGATGAATACCCTGTGGCTCAAACAGATCACCCAGTCCCAGTTGCAGGCCTGCGATTCGTCTGTCGGCGGCAGCAATGCTTGCGGCATTGACCAGCGCCAGCGGCGTTTCGATATTGACCAGGACGGCGGGCGGTTTGTCGATTGCGCTTGCCGCCTTGTCGAACGCCACGAAGAAATCCTGCATTTGTTCGGCGGACTCGATCTTGGGGATATTGATCAGGTCGACCGTCTCAAGCATGCACGCTTGCAGGTCCTCGCTGAACCAGGACGTGCTCATGTCGTTGATACGCACAATAATGGTCTTGGGCTGCGTGCCGCGCTCCAGCGTTTGCAGGAAATCGGCCAGTTGCCGGCGCGCCTGTTCTTTATGCTGCTCCAGTACGGCGTCTTCCAGATCAAAAGAAAGTGCGTCTGCCGGGCTGTTGAGTGCTTTTTCGAATAATTCAGGTCGCGATGCCGGCACGAATAGTTTGCTTTTCATTTTTTCCTCCTTTTACAACGACGGATCATAAGGCATAAAAGATAGAAAAAGTGTGGGTATTTTTATCTTAAAACGATAGTAAATATGTCTTATCGGGCGGCCTGAATAGCTGGTTTGCTTCGCTGTTCCGGTCGCGAAGGCCGAACGCATGCGGCTCAGGCGTTGCCATGAGAGGAATGGCATTCGTATTGAAAAATAATTCTTGACCTTCCCACTGTTGTAACCTTTATTCTGCAATCTGTAATGAACAGATGAGGTGATGATATGCAATTTCGAATAGAAGATATGACTTGTGGTGGTTGCGTGCGTCGGGTTACCAAAGCTGTACAGTCCGTGGATCCTGATGCGGTGGTAGATGCAGATGTGGCGGGGCGCCAGGTGCGAGTCAGTTCGACCGCGCCAGAGGCGCAGATCGTGGCGGCCCTGGAAGGGGCAGGCTATCCTCCCAGCCAGCAGGGACGATGATTTGAACTTCAATCAGTCAAGCGGCGACAGCTGTGGCTGGTGTTGCAACGGGGTGGGAATTTTTTATTTCAAAGGAAATATTATGTCTGAATATACACAACCTGGTTTTGCCGGCAGCGCAGCTCGCCGTGGTCTGTCTATCGCCGTACTGGCGTTAAGCGGCTTTGCGATGGCAATGCCTGCCATGGCCCAGACGACGGATCACGCCGCCGGGCATACGGCAACGACGACGAACGCACCGATGGATATGCACGGATCAATGACCGGCATGCAGCATGATATGGCGGCGGTCAAGGCCTCTGGCGATACTGACTACGACTTTGCCGTCATGATGAGAATCCATCATCAGGGGGCGGTCGATATGGCGCAGATGGAGTTGGACAAGGGGAAAGACCCAAAATTGCAGGCCATGGCAAAAGAGATCATTGAAGCCCAGAAAAAGGAAATCACCCAGTTTGACGAATGGATTGCCGATTACGAAAAGCGCAAGAAATAGGGCAATTACGTTCATAATAGCGGCTTGAGGACAACAATCAGCGGCCGTGCTCGTATTATGAACACCCATTTCATTCGCACTTTTCTACTGGTCCACCAACTGGGCTCCATGGCGCAGGCCGCCAGAAAACTGAATGTGACCCACGGCACCGTGGCCCAGCAGATCGCAGCCCTGGAAAAAGAGATTGGGGTCACGCTGGTGGCTCGCGCCGGTAAAACGGTGCATGTGACCGAGGCGGGGTTGCGCCTGCTGGACCGCTTCATGCTGATCGTCAATGAAGTGGATGCGCTGCCCGCGCTGGCCAATTCAAATGAAATTCGCGGCGAGCTGCGGATCGGCGCCGGCAACAGTGCACTTAACAGCGTGCTGCCCGATATTCTTAGCCTGCTGGTCCGTCGCTATCCTGATGTACATGTCGTTGTGCAGCCAGGCGTGTCACCGGATTTCTACCGTGATATCGAAAGCGGAGATCTGGATGCGGCCATTGCCATAGAACCGCCCTACGCTTTGCCCAAAACCCAAGAGTGGGTGCTGCTTCGCGAAGAACCGTTTGTGCTGCTGGCCTCGGAAATGCATCGCGGCAGGCCGCCAGACCAGCTGTTGCGCACCGAACCCTTCATCCGGTATGACCACAACAGCTGGAGCGGCAAGCTGATCGAGCAGTATTTGCGGGCGGTGGCCATCACGCCCATTGAGCGTTTTGAACTGAATGCGATCGAATCCATTGCGCTGATGGTCAATCAGAATCTGGGGGTTGCGATCATTCCCGACTCGGCCAATTTGTACAAGCGTGATCTGAAGATCATCAAAATTCCCCTGCCGGGAGTGAGTGCGCCGCGCCGCTTCGGCCTGGTCTGGTCACGCAAATCGGCGCGCATCCGACTGGTGCGTGCGTTTTGTGAGGCAGCGGTCGCGGCGTACAGGTCGCTGAATCGGTAAATGGCGCT
>Ga0164243_10010280_pt1 | contig 13477 bp, 12 predicted proteins | sample OricompcompostOP_FD_108781 | JGI IMG/M metagenome (GOLD analysis project Ga0164243, IMG submission 108781) | Organic Plus compost microbial communities from Emeryville, California, USA - Original compost - Organic plus compost (OP) | ecosystem: Engineered > Solid waste > Mixed feedstock >... | reverse complement strand
GCCTCGCGGCGCAGGAAGTCGGCGTCCTCGGTGGTGTAGATGTCGTTGGTCACCACGGCCAGCTCGAACTCGTCGCGCAGCGCCCGGCACAGCGCGGCGGTCAGCGCCGTCTTGCCGCTGCCGACCGGACCGCCGATGCCCAGCCGCAGCGCGCGGCCCCGCGCGGGCGCCTCCCGGTGCGGGTCGTGGTGATGGTGTGCCCCCATGGTGAACCTCCGTCAGGACTCGAACAGGCGCAGGTCGGCGCCCAGGTGCAGTTCGGCGTACCGGTCGAGGGCGGGCGCGGAGAGCGCCGGCAGCCCCGCCCAGTCATCGGGCCGCCGCGACGCCCGGCCCGCCACGGCGTCGATGGACGGGGCGAGGTCGGCCAGGACCCCGTGGACGGCCAGCGGGTCGAGGCCCAGCAGCCGCACGCCCGCCGAGGCCGCGCCGGTGACCGCCCCGTACGCGCTGATGGCGGCGGCCTGCGCCGGCGTGCCGCCCGCCGCCGCGGTCGCCGCGCCCTGGACGAGGGGCTGGTGCGGTGGCTCACGGCACGCGTCGGCGAGGGCGTCCAAGGCCGGATGTGGCCAGGTGCGCCGTGCCACGCGCAGAAGCGATCTGCCTTGCGCGCGGGACGCCTTGCGCTGGGCGGGCGAGGGGGTGCGTGCGTCCGCTTCCGCGTCCAGCCGTTCCCACGCCCAGCCAGAGGCGCGGGCGTGGGCGCAGGCGGCGGCGGCCAGGGCGGCCGACACCAGGCCCGCCGTCGCCAGACGTCCCCGGAGGAAGTCGGCCAGCCCCGCGACGTCCCTCACCTCGCCCGCCGTCACGGCCGGTTCCAGCCCGCCCGAGTGCGCGTGCCCGCCCGCCGGAAGCCGCGAGTCGGCGAGCAGCAGCAGCCGGGCGGGCAACTCCATGTCAGAAGAGGAAATAGCGCTGGGCCATGGGCAGCTCACCGGCCGGCGCGGGCTCGATCTCCTCGCCGTCGACCATGACGGTGAACGTGTCGGGATCCACCTCGATCCTCGGCAGCGCGTCGTTCAGCGGCATCGCGTCCTTCCCGAGCCCCCGGGTGTCCTTGACCGGCACCAGCGCCCGCCGCACCGCCAGCCTCCCGGCCAGCCCGTCCTCGATCGCGGCCTGCGACACGAAGTGCAGCGACGTCCCGGCGGCGACCGGCGGGGCGGCGCCGAACATCGGGCGCGGGAGCACCGGCTGCGGCGTCGGGATCGACGCGTTCGCGTCCCCCATCGCCGCCCACGCGATCATCCCGCCCTTCACCACCACGTGCGGCCGGACCCCGAAGAACGCCGGATCCCACAGCACCAGGTCGGCCAGCTTGCCCGGCTCCACCGAGCCGACCTCGCCGTCGAGACCGTGCGCGATCGCCGGGTTGATCGTGTACTTGGCGACGTACCGGCGGGCGCGCAGGTTGTCGGCCGGTCCCTCCAGGTCGCCCCGGCGCCGCTTCATCGCGTGCGCGGTCTGCCAGGTGCGGATCACCGTCTCGCCGATCCGCCCCATCGCCTGCGAGTCCGACCCGATCATCGAGATCGCGCCCAGATCGTGCAGCACGTCCTCCGCCGCCATCGTGGTCGGCCTGATCCGGGACTCGGCGAACGCCAGATCCTCGGGCACCGACGGGTTGAGGTGATGGCACACCATCAGCATGTCGAGGTGCTCGTCGAGCGTATTCACCGTGTGCGGCCTCGTCGGGTTGGTGGACGACGGCAGCACGTTCGGATGCGAGGCCACCGTGATGATGTCCGGCGCGTGCCCGCCCCCGGCGCCCTCGGTGTGGTACGCGTGGATCGACCGGCCGCCGATGGCCTCCAGCGTCGACTCCACGTACCCGGCCTCGTTCAGGGTGTCGCTGTGCAGCGCCACCTGCACGCCCGACGCGTCCGCCACGCGCAGGCACGCGTCGATCGCGGCGGGCGTGGACCCCCAGTCCTCGTGCAGCTTGAACCCCGACGCCCCCGCGCGCAGCTGCTCCCAGAGGGCGTCCTCCGACACGGTGTTGCCCTTGCCGAGCAGCGCCACGTTCACCGGGTGGCCGTCCATCGCCTCCAGCATGCGCTGCAAGTACCAGGTGCCCGCGACGGTGGTCGCCTTCGTCCCCTCCGCCGGGCCCGTGCCGCCGCCGATCAGCGTGGTCACCCCCGCGCCGAGCGCCGTGTCCACCAGCTGCGGGCAGATGAAGTGGACGTGCGAGTCCACCGCGCCCGCCGTCAGGATCCTGCCGTTGCCCGCCAGCACCTCGGTGGACGGCCCGATCACCAGGTCCGGATGGACACCGTCCATCGTGTCCGGATTACCCGCCTTGCCGAGCGCGACGATCCGCCCGTCCCTGACACCGACGTCGGCCTTGACGATCCCCCAGTGATCCAGCACCACCGCACCGGTGATGACGAGATCGAGCGCCCCCTCGGCACGCGTCGCACGCGCCTGGCCCATCGACTCCCGGATCACCTTGCCGCCCCCGAACACCGCCTCGTCCCCGGCACCCGCCGGCCCGCGACTGCGATCCTCGGTGACCTCGATGAACAGATCCGTGTCGGCCAGCCGCACACGATCCCCCACAGTGGGCCCGTACAACGCGGCATACCGCTCCCGCGAGAGCTGAGTCGCCCGCTCAGTGTTCATGGCCTCGCCTCCGCTCGGCGCTTCGCGGGCGCTTTGGGCGGTGTCTTCCCTCGTCGCTCCAGTCGCTCGTTCCTCGCTCCCTGCGCTCCTCAGTCCAGACACCGCCCGCCCGCTCAGTGCTCATTGCCTTGGGCTCCTTCCAGGCGGAGGCCGGGGACGACCCGGGCTCCGGCCAGCGGGACGAGGTCGACGTCGCGGGTGATGCCGGGCTCGAACCGCACGGCCGTACCGGCGGGGATGTCGAGGCGGTGGCCGCGCGCCGCGTCCCGGTCGAAGTCCAGCGCGGGATTGGCCACGGCGAAGTGGTAGTGCGAGCCGACCTGAACCGGCCGGTCACCGGTGTTCACGACCGTGACCGTGACCCGGGGACGTCCCGGGTTCAGCTCGACCGGCTCGGCACCGACGACGATCTCCCCCGGGATCATGGGATCGGCCTGTGGACGGTGACGAGCTTGGTGCCGTCGGGGAACGTCGCCTCGATCTGCACCGAGTCCAGGAGTTCCGGGACGCCCTCCATGACGTCGTCACGGGTGAGGACGGTGCGGCCGGACTCCATCAGCTCGGCCACGGTGCGCCCGTCGCGGGCGCCCTCCAGGATGTGCACCGCGATGATCGCGGTGGCCTCGGGATGGTTGAGGCGCAGCCCGCGGGCCCGCCGATCGCGGGCCACGCCGGCGGCCACATGGATCAGCAGGCGTTCCTGCTCGTGTGGAGTGATCAGCACAGTTCACGACGCTATCCCCATGCTGACCTGCGGCGGAACGGGCACGTTGCGCATTTAACGCCGTTTTCACACGGCGGGGGTGGCCTTAACGCGCCGTCGGCGCGTCCAAGGCGGCCGACCGGTTCCCGGCCGTGGCCGGCGGCGGGGCGCGTACGGGAGGCGAGCATCCTATCGAGATCGGGCGTTCCGGACCTTCGTTGTGAGGAGGTTGAAACCAGCATCTAACGCCACGTTCTGCTGTGAAACACAACCCTTACCCGGCGATCCCGTGTCCGAAATGCAGTGATCTCAGACTCCCGGTCGTCAAGATCAATGGAGGTGTTCCTTGGCGATCGGACATGCATCGGACGAGCCCGGGTTCAGCCGGCGGAGCTTCCTCGCGCGGGTCGGCGCCACCGGCGGCGCAGGCGCGATGTTCGCCACCATGGGCGCGCTCGGCCTGGCGCCCAGCGCCGAGGCGGCGACCAAGACGCCCTTCCAGCCTCCGCGTCCGTCGGACTTCTCGCTGCGCGGCCGGGGAGCGGCGAAGGTCGTCGTGCTGGGCGCGGGCATCGCGGGACTGACCGCCGCCTACGAGCTCGGCAAGGCCGGGTACGACGTGACGATCCTGGAGGCGCAGGACCGGGTCGGCGGGCGCAACCGGACCCTGCGCGGTGGCGACAAGCTGACCGAGATCGGCGGCGCCACCCAGCACATCGGGTTCTCCAAGGGCCAGTACATGAACGCCGGGCCCGCGCGCATCGCGCAGTGGATGACCACCATGGACTACTGCCGCGAGCTCGGCGTGCCCCTGGAGGTGTTCACCAACTCCAACGCCGACGCCTACATCTACAACGAGTCGGCCGGCATGACCGCCCCGGTGCGCTGGCGCACCGCGAAGGCCGACGTGTACGGCTACATCTCCGAACTGCTGGCCAAGGCGACCGACCAGGGCGCGCTGGACCAGCGGCTCACCGCGACCGACAAGGAACGGCTGATCTCGTTCCTGACCTCGTTCGGGGCGATCAAGGGACGGGCCGGCGGGTTCGCCTACGAGGGCACCGACGGGCGCCGCGGCTACTCGGTGAACCCCGGCGCCGGGCACACGTCCGGAACGGTCCTCGGCCCGGTGCCGTCGCTGTCGGAGGTCCTGGCCAGCGGTGTCGGGCTGCGCTTCTCCTTCGAGTTCGGCTACAGCCAGGCCATGCTGATGTTCCAGCCGGTCGGCGGCATGGACCAGATCCCGCGCGCGCTGGCCCAGGCCATCGGGCACGGGAAGATCCGCACCGGCAGCAAGGTCACCAAGATCACCAATCTGGCGCGCGGCGTCCGGGTCGAGTACCAGAAGAACGGCCGGACCAGCGTCCTGGAGGCGGACTACTGCATCGCCACCCTGCCGCCGCACATCCTCGCCAAGATCCCGCACAACCTGGGCGCGAACGTGCAGGCGGCGCTGGCCACCCCCGTCCCGGAGTCCACCGGCAAGATCGGCCTGGAGTACCGCAGGCGCTGGTGGGAGGAGGACGAGGGCATCTACGGCGGCATCACCAACACCGACCTGGACCTGTCCACCATCTGGTACCCGTCGTCCGGCTACGGCAGCGGGGGACGCGGTGTGGTCATCGGCTACTACAACTTCGGGGGCAACGCCGACCGGTACGCCGCGATGACGCACGCCGACCGGCTGCGGCGCGCGCTCGACCAGGGCGCGAAGATCCACGGTGCGAAGTACCGGCAGGGCGTGGCCTCCTCCGCGTCCATCGCCTGGATCCGGCAGCCGCACATCGAGGGCGGCTGGATCGGGTGGCCGTCGAGGGGCGCCGAGTACGCCCTGCTCAACGAGCCGCAGGGCAACGTCTACTTCTCCGGGGACTGGCTCAGCTACGAGATCGCCTGGCAGCACGGCGCGTTCGAGTCCGCCCGGAAGGTCGTCACCGAGCTCCACCAGCGCGTACTGAAGGGCTGACCCATGGCACGCACTTCGCCGCTCGCGCGCAGGCTCGTCCTGGCCGGGGCCGCGGCCGTCGTCCTCGTCGGCGGGGGAGGCGTGGCCTCCGCCGCGCCGCACAAGGCGCCGCGCCCGCCCAAGCCCACCGAGGTCCGCCCCGCGTTGCCGGCGGGCCAGAGCAACCCGTCCATCGCCGAAGGCGTCGCGGTCGGCTCGGCGGTCGCCACCTACACCGCCAGCGGGATCGGGCCGACGGCCGCCAACCCGTCCGCCCCCGCCGGCGCCCCCGAGCGTTACGTCGACTTCCCCGGCGGGACGCTGCCGCCCGGCGTGACGCTGACCGAGGCGCAGGCCATCAACGCGCTGAAGGCCATCGGCGAGAACCTGAAGGCCCAGGGGCTCACGCACCGGGACGTCATCTCGATGCGCGCCTACCTCTCCAACCCGCCCGGTGCCGACGTGGCGGACTTCGCCGGGTGGAACCGCGCCTACCGGCAGTTCTACGCCAACACCGACCTGGTCACCGGGAAGGTGGTGGACGTCCCGCTGGGAAGCGCGCCGCCCGCGAAGCCGATGCTGGTCAACCCCGCCCGCCCGGCCCGGGTCACCATCGAGATCGAGAACCTGCCGGTCAACGGCTGGCTGGTCGAGGTCGAGGTGGTGGCGGCCTTCCGCCGCCACTGAGCGACCGGGACCGAGCGGTCAGGACGGAGCGGACTCCGGCACCACCCTCAGTCCGATGACGGGTGGTCCGGCACCAGCCCGTCCCGGAACACGATGTCCTCGGCGCATCCCGGGGAGGCGAAGCGGATCACCGTCACCTCGCCCTCCCGGCGGACGACTCGGTACGTCTGCCGGGAGGGCGAGATCGCCAGGTCCGGCACCCACACCCACGCCGGCCGGCGCCGCCACGGCGAGCAGCCGGGACGTCACGCCGTCGTCGGCGGTGGTCGGCCACACGATCGGTGTCGTCACATGCTCCTGCATATCAGTGAGGTGTGACGGGCTTTGGGGTCTCGGGGGATGGATGTCCCTTGGCAGGAATAGACTCGCCGCCGTGGCAGGCCGGATTCGTAACGAGGACATCGCGCTGGTTCGCGAGCGGTCGCCGATCGAGGCGGTGATCGGTGAGTATCTCCAGCTCCGCAACGCGGGCGGCGGCAACCTCAAGGGTCTGTGCCCCTTCCACGACGAGAAGTCGCCGTCGTTCAACGTCACCCCGGCCCGCGGCCTGTGGTACTGCTTCGGCTGCGCGGCGGGCGGCGATGTGATCAAGTTCGTGCAGGAGATCGACCACCTGTCGTTCGGCGAGGCGGTGGAGCGGCTGGCGGCCAAGGCCGGCGTCCAGCTCCGGTACGAGGAGGGCACGGGCGGCTACACCCCCCGGCAGGACTCGGGGCAGCGCGCGCGCCTGCTGGAGGCGCACCGGGCCGCCGCCGAGTTCTACGCCGAGCGGTTGCAGAGCCCCGAGGGCGGCCTGGGCCGCAAGTTCCTGTCCGAGCGGGGGTTCGAGCTCGCCGACGCCGCGGCGTTCGGAGTCGGGTTCGCGCCGCGCGAGTGGGAGGGGCTGGTCCGGCACCTGCGCGGGCGCGGCTTCGCCGACCGCGACCTGATCATGGGCGGGCTGGCCAAGGAGGGGCGCCGCGGCCCCATGGACCGGTTCCGCGGCCGGCTGATGTGGCCGATCCGGGACCTGAGCGGGGACGTGATCGGGTTCGGCGCCCGCAAGCTCTACGACGAGGACGACGGCCCCAAGTACCTCAACACCCCCGAGTCGCCGCTGTTCCACAAGGGCTCGGTGCTGTACGGGGCGGATCTGGCGAAGAAGGAGATCGCGCGGCGCCGGCAGGCCGTGGTGGTCGAGGGCTACACCGACGTGATGGCCTGCCACCTGTCCGGGGTGCCGACGGCCGTCGCCACCTGCGGCACCTCGTTCGGCGACGACCACATCAAGATCCTGCGCCGGCTACTGATGGACCAGGACGAGTTCCGCGGCGAGGTGATCTTCACCTTCGACGGCGACTCCGCCGGGCAGCGGGCGGCGCTGCGGGCGTTCGCCGACGAGCAGAAGTTCGTCACGCAGACCTTCGTGGCGGTGCAGCCCGACGGCCTGGACCCGTGCGACCTGCGCGTCCGGCAGGGCGACGCGGCGGTGCGCGACCTGGTGGCCTCCCGGGTGCCCCTGTTCGAGTTCGCCATCCGCAGCGCGATCCAGCAGCACGACCTCGACACCGCCGAGGGACGGCTGGCCGCGCTCGACGCGGCGGCGCCGGTGGTCGCCTCCATCAAGGACCGCGCGCTGCGCCAGATGTACGCGGTCAGCCTGGACCGCTGGCTCGGCATCATGGACGAGCAGTTCGTGCTGGGCCGGGTGCGGGAGCTGTCCGCGCGGCGCGGCGGGGCGGGCGCCCCCGCGAACGGCCGGGGCCGGACACCGAACGGCCGCCGGGGCGCCCCCGGGACGCCGGCCGGCGACGAGCGTCCCGCGTTCGATCCGGCCGATCCCGAGGTGCGGCGCGAACGGGAGCTGCTGAAGCTGGCGGTGCAGTGGCCGGCGCTGCTGGGACCGGAGTTCGACCAGGTCCCGGCGGACGCGTTCATCGCGCCGCCGCACGCCGCGGTACGCCAGGTCATCGCCTCGGCCGGGGGCGTCACGGCGGCCGGGGGCAGCGCCGAGTGGGTGGCGCGGCTGCTGGAGCGGGCCCCGAACGACCAGGTCAGGGCGCTGGTGACGCAGCTCGGAGTGGAGCCGGTACACGCCGCACAGGAATCGGACGACCGCTATGCCGCCGAACTGCTCGCCCGAATCCAGGAACGCCAGCTCACGCGCTTGATCACGGAGCTGAAATCTAAACTCCAGCGGCTGAATCCGGCCGAACAGGCCGAGGAGTACAACCGGGTCTTCGGCGATCTTGTGGCGTATGAGCAGCAGAGACGGGTGTTGCGGGAGCGTGGTCTCGGGTCGCAGTGATCCGGCCAATCTCGAAATGGGTCCTGTGATCTTGGGCCCGATTGACGCAGACTGTCACCGTGGGCCCTTCGGTGCTGCCTAGCGAGGCGCCATCGGTTGACCAGGTGGCGGACCTTGTCGCGCGCGGCAGAGAACGCGGCGGTGTGACCGTCGATGACGTAGCCGCTGCACTCGATCGCTCCGACTTGCCGGACGACTCTCTCGAGCGGGTCGTCCGGATGCTCGCAGAGCAGGGGGTAGAGGTCCTCGAGTCCCAGCAGGAGACCGAGGACGTCACGCGAGCGGACGAGGGAGACCTCGGCAAGCGGGCGCCGACGAGCGATCTGGTCCGGATCTACCTCCGGGAAATCGGTCGCGTACCGCTGCTCACGGCAGAAGATGAAGTCGAACTCGCGAAATCGATCGAGGCGGGACTGTTCGCCGAGGAGAAGATGGCGCACACCGCCATCCTGTCCCGGTCCGAGCGGCTCGACCTCGAACTGCTCGCCCGCGAGGGAGTGCGGGCGAAGCAACGCCTGATCGAGGCCAACCTGCGCCTGGTGGTGTCGATCGCCAAACGCTATGTGGGCCGGGGGATGCTGTTCCTCGACCTGATCCAGGAGGGAAATCTCGGACTCATCCGTGCGGTCGAGAAATTCGACTACACCAAGGGATTCAAGTTCTCGACCTACGCCACCTGGTGGATCAGGCAGGCGATCACCAGGGCGATCGCCGACCAGGCCCGGACCATCCGGATCCCCGTCCACATGGTGGAGACCATCAACAAGCTGGTCCGGGTGCAACGGCAGATGCACCAGGACCTCGGCCGTGAACCCACCCCCGAGGAGATCGGCCTGGAGATGGGGCTGAGCCCCGCCCGGGTCGTGGAGATCCAGCGGATCGCCCAGGAGCCGGTCTCGTTGCAGTCGCCGATCGGTGAGGAGGATTCCGACCTCGGCGACTTCATCGAGGACGCCGACGCGGTCGTGCCCATGGAGGCGGCGGCGTTCATCCTGCTGCAGGACCAGCTCGAGGACATCCTGGGCACGCTGTCGGACCGCGAGCAGCGCATCATCCAGCTGCGCTTCGGGCTGACCGACGGCCATCCGCGGACGCTGGAGGAGGTCGGCCGGGAGTTCGGGGTCACGCGGGAGCGGATCCGCCAGATCGAGTCCAAGACTCTGGCGAAGCTGCGCCACCCCTCGCGCGCCCAGATGCTCCGGGAGTACCTCGACTGATCGCGGACCGATCGCGGCGCCGCCCGCCGCTGCCCCGCCCCCTACGGGCGCCGGGGCCGCGGCGGGCGCGTCGAATCGGGCGGAGCAGCACATTTCCCCGTCCGCGTGGATTACGGTTGGGGCATGCTGATCGTGACGACTGATGGCCTCCCGGGGTACGAGATCCGCAGCGTGCTCGGTGAGGCGCTGGGGGTGGCGGTCCAGACCGATCAGGGCCGTGCCGGGACGGGGGGCACTTCCAGCAGCACGTTCCGGGTGACCGGCGAGCAGCCGGTCAACGGGCTGGCCGCCGCGCGCCGCCAGGCCGTGGAGCGGCTCGGTGAGGAGGCGCGCCGCAAGGGCGCGAACGCCGTGGTGGGGATGTGCTTCGACACCGCCGCGCTCGCCGGGGGCGGCCACGAGGTCTGCGCGTACGGCACCGCGGTGTGGGCGGAGGCCGCGCCCGCGCAAAGCGCGCAGCCGGCGCAGCCCGGTCACTCGGCGGCGATCCCCAAGCAGCAGCCGCAGGGGCAGCAGGTGCCGCCGTACGGCGAGCACCAGCCGAGCGGCCCCCCGATGGCGGCGCGCAACCTCACCATCGGTTTGAGCGACCGCCCCAGGTGATCCGGCGCGCTAGGTCGGGGCGGCGCGTTCGGCGCGGATCCTGGCGACCACGTCGCCGGCCGCCGTCTTGATCGACTCCAGCTCCTGGAGGTACGACCAGTAGTCCGGGTGCGGGCCGATCAGCCTGCGCGGGGCCCGGTCCAGCCGTTCCACCAGCTCGTCCAGGGCCCGCGCGTGGTGCGGGGCGGCGCCGCCCGGCTGGGCCATGGCGAGCTTCTGCGCGTCCCGGACGGCGAACCGGGCGGCCTCGGCGGGCTTGCCGGGGTCGGCCGCGGCCGCGTCCAGGTCGGCCACCCGGCCGGTGACCTGGTGCGCCCTGCGCTCGGCGGCGTTCAGCTCGGTACGGGCGGCCGTCAGGGCACGCTGGGCCTGCTTCCACTCGTTGCGCGCGACGTGCCCGGACGCCTCGCCCAGCCGCTCCCGGGCACGCTCCACGCCGTCCTCCACGGCCTCGGGCGCGCCCTTGAGGTCCTGCCAGCAGGCCAGCGAGTAATTGCGCAGCAGCAGCTTCATCGCCTGCCTGACGGATTCGACCCGTCCCGCGACCATCTCCGAGCGGGTGCGGACGGAGGCCAGCGAGTTGCGCACCTTCTCACCCAGCCGGGGCAGCTCCTCGGCCGCCTCGCGGGCGCTCTCGGCGGCGCGGCGCACCTCGTCGGCCTTGTCCATCGCCCCGGCGAGCCCGAGCCCGCCCAGCCCCTGGGAGCCGAGCTGGGAGAGCGCCTCCTTGGCCCGTGCCAGCTCGGCCTCCGGGTCGGAGGCGTCCATGCCGGCCGCGCGGGCGGCGGCGATCGCGGCGTCGGCGGCGGCGACGGCGTCCCTGGCGGCGGTGAGCCGGGGCGGCAGCTGGTCGAGGGCCGCCTCCAGCCGGCTCATCTGCGGGGCCAGCCGCTCGGCGAACCGGTTCAGATCCGTGGTGATCTTCTTCAGCCGGTCGGTGACGGCGAGGAAGGCCCGCCGGGCGGAGTCGTACTCGGCCGGGCCACGCTCGCGGTCGTCGTCGAGGTCGTTGGCGTCCAGGACGGAGATATAGGCCATGGCCGCGGCGTCGGCGCTGTCGCTGAGCGCGGTGAACTCGTGACGCACGGGCGCCGCCGCGCGGGCGTCCAGATCGGCGAACACCGTGACCCGGCCCTGGAGGTACTTCTGGGCCTGGTCCATGTCGTAGAAGGCGGTGGCCGCGTCCTCGCGGGCCTGCACCGCCGCGGCGGCGGCCTGGTCCCCCCGGCCCCGGCGCCGCTGGTCGCCCCGTCCTGGTCGCAACGTGCCTCCCTTCCCTTCGCCTCCAGTCTCCCGCAGGACGCCCGAAGTCTTCACCTACCGGGCGAGATCGGTCCACCCGGGACCGCTCCGAACGGGCCGGTCCCGGGCGCGTCGGCCCGGCGGAAACGTCCCCGCCGCCCGCCCGCGTTCCGCCGACAGGATGGCGCCGGGCTCCGCCGAGCGCGGAATTCGGGCCTCCGCCCGGGCGGCAGGGAACGGATAGCATCGCTCCTACGTCGGGTATAGCGGGGCCGCGAAGGCGTCATCACACCTTGTATCGATCTTGGAGGCACAGTGGGTGTCAGTCTCAGCAAGGGCGGCAACGTCTCGCTCACCAAGCAAGCTCCCGGCCTGACCGCCGTGACCGTCGGGCTCGGCTGGGACCTGCGCACCACCACCGGTGCCGACTTCGACCTGGACGCCTCCGCGCTGGTGCTGGACGGCTCCGGGAAGATCGTGTCCGACCAGCACTTCGTGTTCTTCAACAACCTGCGCACTCCCGACGGCGGCGTCGAGCACACCGGCGACAACACCACCGGCGCGGGCGAGGGCGACGACGAGCAGATCAAGGTCGACTTCGCCGCCCTGCCCGACGCCGCCCAGCGGGTGGCCTTCGCGGTGTCGATCTACGAGGCCGATTCGCGCGGGCAGAACTTCGGCCAGGTCCGCAACGCCTTCATCCGCGTGGTCAACCAGGCGGACAACACCGAGATGGCCCGTTACGACCTGACCGAGGACGCCTCGACCGAGACCGCGATGGTGTTCGGCGAGCTGTACCGCAACGGCGCGGAGTGGAAGTTCCGCGCGGTCGGCCAGGGCTACGCCTCCGGCCTGGCCGGCATCGCCACCGACTTCGGCGTCAACATCTGACGGTTCCCCCCGGCCTCGCGGCCCCTCCCCGGTTTCCGCGCAGGCCACCCCGTAGCGACAGGGAGATTCCGATCATGGGAGTATCGCTCGCCAAAGGCGGCAACGTCTCGCTCACCAAGGCCGTCCCCGACCTCACCGCCGTCTCCGTCGGCCTGGGCTGGGACGTGCGGGCCACCACGGGTGCCGACTTCGACCTGGACGCCTCGGCCCTGCTGCTGGGCGGCGACGGCAAGGTACTCTCGGATCAGCACTTCGTCTTCTTCAACAACCTCAAGAGCCCGGACGGGTCGGTCGAGCACACCGGCGACAACCTGACCGGCGAGGGCGAGGGCGACGACGAGTCGATCAACGTGGATCTGCGGGCCGTCCCGGCCGAGTGCGAGCGGATCGTCTTCCCCGTGTCGATCTACGACGCCGACGCGCGCGGGCAGAGCTTCGGCCAGGTCCGCAACGCCTTCATCCGCATCGTCAACAGGACCGACGGCACCGAGCTGGCCAGGTTCGACCTCACCGAGGACGCCTCCACCGAGACCGCCATGGTGTTCGGCGAACTGTACCGGCGCGGTGGCGAGTGGAAGTTCCGCGCGGTCGGCCAGGGCTACGCCTCCGGCCTGGCCGGCATCGCCACCGACTTCGGCGTCAACGTCGCCTGATCCCGCATTTTTCCTTCCTCACAGAGACGTACGCATGATTCTTCGCACCTTCGGCTGGTCCTTCGGGGTCACCGCACTCGGCCTGCTGGCCGCGCTGTTCTACGGCGGGCCCGCGGGCCTGCTGCTGGTGGCGGTGCTGGCCATCCTCGAGATCTCGCTCTCCTTCGACAACGCCGTGGTCAACGCCAAGGTGCTGGATCGGATGAGCGCGTTCTGGCAGCGGATCTTCCTGACCGTCGGCATCGCCATCGCGGTGTTCGGGATGCGGCTGGTCTTCCCGCTGCTGATCGTGGTCATCACCGCGGGGCTCGGCCCGATCGAGGCCTTCGACCTCGCGCTGAACGATCCCGACCGATACCACCACGCGATGGAGACGGCGTACCCGACCATCGCCGCGTTCGGCGGGATGTTCCTGATGATGCTGTTCCTGAACTTCGTGTTCGACGACCACGAGCACAAGTGGCTGGCCTGGCTGGAGCGTCCCCTGGCTCGCATCGGCAAGCTGGACCAGCTTCCGGTGGTCGTGGCGGGCGGCACGCTGGCGCTGATCGCCGGGGTGTGGGCGGACGACCCGGGCGAGGTGATGATCGCCGGCGTGCTCGGCATGGTCACCTACATCCTGGT
>Ga0164243_10010279_pt1 | contig 13477 bp, 10 predicted proteins | sample OricompcompostOP_FD_108781 | JGI IMG/M metagenome (GOLD analysis project Ga0164243, IMG submission 108781) | Organic Plus compost microbial communities from Emeryville, California, USA - Original compost - Organic plus compost (OP) | ecosystem: Engineered > Solid waste > Mixed feedstock >... | reverse complement strand
GGAGATCGGCTGATGCCGCAGGTGATCGGGCGCCGCGCCCTGCTCGCCGGGATGGCTACAGGAGGAGCCTTCGCCATGCTTCAGGCGCCGAGCGCCGCAGCCGCGCGCAAGTCGTTCTTCGAGCGGGCAGGCCTGCCCGTTGGCCTGCAGACCTACACCCTCGGCGACGAGCCGAGCCGCGATCTCGACGCGACCTTCGCGCGGATCGCCCAGATCGGCTATCGCGAGCTCGAGCTTCCGAACCTCTACGGCCGCAAGCCGGCCGAGGTGCGCCAGGCGGCGGATCGTGCGGGACTGAAGGTCAGCAGCCTGCATCTGCCAGCGATGAGCGGCCCCGGCGCCGCGGGCCTGATGCTGACCAGCGCGCCGTCGGAGATCGCCGACGCCCTCGGCGCCCTGGGCGCGACCCGGGCGGTGATGCCGATCTTCATGTTCCCCGCCGACTTCCGGCCGCGGACGGGCGAGACCTTCCAGGTGGCGATCGGCCGTTCCGTCGCGGCCGGCGGCCCGGACCTGTGGAAGCGCACTGCGGCGTTGCTGAACGAGAAGGGGGCGGCGCTGAGGCCGCTCGGGATCAACGTCGGCTACCACAACCACAACGTCGAATTCGCGCCGATCGGCGCGACCAACGGCTGGGAGATCCTGGTCAAGGAGACTGATCCGGCCTTGGTCCACTTCGAGGTCGACGTCGGCTGGATCGCCACCGCCGGCCACGACCCGGCGGTCTTCCTGAAGCAGCACAAGGGGCGCGTCGCCCAGTTGCACGTGAAGGATGTGGCGAAGGACAACGCCGTCAACTACGCCCTGTCAATGAAGCCGGCCGAGGTCGGCGCCGGGGTGCTGGACTGGGCGCGCATCCTACCGGCGGCGTACCAGGCGGGCGTGCGCCACTTCTACGTCGAGCAGGAGCCGCCGTTCGCGCTTCCGCGGATGGAGGCGATCACCCGCTCGTACGGCTATCTCGCCCAGCTCAAGGCGTAAGGCTTCTCTCCCGAGGGGGGAGCACCTTCCGCTGCACCCCCTAAGCCGCCTCCCAGCATTCGCGGATGTACCGCAACCCTTCGACGTAGACCTCCTCGGGACTGACGAAGAAGTCGCGCCAGACGCGGGTGGCGGCGGCCAGTTCGGGGACGCCCCGGCCGAAGGCCTCGATCGTCAGCCAGCCGTCGTAGCCGAGCCCTTTCAGCGCCCCGATCGTCTCGCGGATCTTGGCGTGGCCGCGGCCCGGCGTGCCGCGGTCGTTCTCCGAAATGTGCACGTGGGTGAGCGCGCCCGAGGCGTGCAGCACGTGCAGCGCCGCGATCGGGTCCTTCTCTTCGATATGCGCGTGGAAGGTGTCGTAGAGAACGCCGAAGCCCGGCTCGTCCACCCGCGCTGCATAGGCGATCGCCTGCTCGCAGGTGTTCAGCAGGTGCGCCTCGAAGCGGTTCAGCGGCTCCAGCGCGCCGACCAGCCCCGCCTGACGCACGAGCGGCGCGACCGTCCGATGGACTTGCGCGCAGCGTTCCAGTTCGGCCTCGCTCGGCTTCTCGCCGGTGAAGACGCCGAGGGGCTGGAACCAGGGACCGGCCAGCACCGTCCCGCCGAGCGCGGCGGAGCAGTCGACGACGCGCCGCAGATGGTCGAGAGCGGCCTGCCGGTGCGCGGCGTCCGGGGAGATCGGGCTGTGCGCCGCGTCCGGGATAATGGCGACGACCGTGCGCTGCAGGCCGATGTCGTCCAGCACCCCGCCCAGCCAGCGGTAGTGCGCCGCGTCCGAGACGTCGAACACCGGGACCTCGACGCCGTCGTAGCCCGCTGTCTTCAGCGCCTCGAGGACCGGCAGGTGCGCCTCCGTCACGTGACCAGTCCACAGGAGCATGTTGATTCCGACCTTCATCGGTCAGCCCTTCCGCCGCCGCTCGGCGAGCCAGACGGCGCCGAAGATGAAGAACAGCGCCGCCGGGACCAGGGCGATCACCTGGAACGACTGCTCGGCGGCGTAGGCCAGCACCGCCTGCAGCTCCGGTCCCGGCTGCAGCGCCGCGTAGGCGGCCTCGCCCCCGGCCTTCTCGAGCTTCGCCGTGTCGTAGATCCTGCCGATCTGCGGCAGCACGAAATAGATCGCCATCGCTCCAGCGAAGCCGACCACGCCGATGCTCCAGGGACCGCCGCGCGGATAGCGCCGGGCGACGGCGGCCAGCATCGTCGGCCACATGAAGCAGACGCCGAAGGCCCACAGCGTCGCAGCGGCGAGCGCCGTCACCGGCGAGGCGGCGAAGCTCAGGAGATAAAGGCCGATCGCCGCGGGAACGGTGCACAGGCACAGCAACCCCATGTCGGAGAAGCGACGCTCGAGCGCCCCGGCGAAGTGGCGCATGACGAACATGATCGCCGAGACGTAGATCAAGACGACGACGCCCGGCATGCCGACGGTCTGCGTCAGCGCCACGTCAACCCAGGAGCCGGGGGCCAGCTCGGCCGAGGCGGTCAGGAACATGATCGCGGGGAAGATCCAGAAGCTCGGCCGCTTGAACGGCTCGGCGATCATGTCCTTGAACGGCACGCCGAGGGTGGTGCTCTCCGTCTTCGGAAAGCGCTGCGACAGCGCCCACAGCCCGAAGAGGGCGCCCGGGATCGGGATGAGCGCGATCAGCGCCTGCCATCCGAGATGGAGCTGCTTGAAGACCAGCAGGCTGGCGAGGCCGCCTAGCACGATCCCCGCCGGCCACCAGGCGTGCAGAATGTTCAGCTCCTTGGTCTTCTCGTCCGGATAGAGCGCCGTGGTGATCGGGTTGATCGAGGCCTCCGTCGCCCCCCAGCCGAAGCCGGAGATCACCATTCCGACCGTCAGCAGGCCGTAGACCGCGTCGACGTCGCCCATCTTTGGCGACAGGAGGATCAGGACGGGACCTATGACGTAGCAGGTCGAGGCGAACAGGATCACGCGCTTGGCGCCGAAGACGTCGAGCAGCGGCGAGATCACCAGGAGGCTGACCGCAAAGCCCAGGAACGAATTGCCCAGGGCCGCGGCGATCATCTCGCCGGAATGCTGCGGGACCGTGGGATCGAGCAAGGCCGCCTTCATCGCGCCGGAAGCGCCCGTGCGGATCGAGAACGATAGCGCCGCGGTGAACAGCGCCAGCACGCAGATCCAAAAAAGCGCCCGATGGTTATAATGTTCTTTCTTCATCTTCCCCCCGAGGCCTGACGCCGTTCAGGCTTTGTCCAAGCCCAGCACCTCGGCGATCAGGCCCTTGTCGGCGCCCGTTCCCGCGAAATCGTCGAAGGCGCGCTCGGCCCTGCGGATCATGTGGCGGGCGATGAACGGCGCGCCTTCCGCGGCCCCCTGTTCAGGGTGCTTGAGGCAGCACTCCCACTCCAGCACGGCCCAGCCGTCGTACCCGTATTGGGTCAGCTTGGAGAAGATCGCGCCGAAATCGATCTGACCGTCGCCGAGCGAGCGGAAGCGGCCCGGCCGGTCGACCCAGTTGGAATAGGAGCCGTAGACCCCCGCCCGGCCGTTCGGGCGAAACTCGGCGTCCTTCACGTGGAACGCCTTGATGCGCTCGTGGTAGATGTCGATGAAGGCCAGATAGTCGAGCTGCTGCAGCACGAAGTGCGACGGATCGTAGAGGATGTTGGCCCGCCGGTGGCCGCCGACCGCCTCCAGGAAGCGCTCGAAAGTCACCCCGTCGTGCAAATCCTCGCCCGGATGCAGCTCGTAACAGGCGTCGACGCCGTTCTCCTCGAAGACGTCGAGGATCGGCTTCCAGCGGCGGCCCAGCTCGGCGAACCCGTCTTCGACGAGGCCCGCCGGGCGCTGCGGCCAGGGATAGACCATGTGCCACATCAGGGCGCCGGAGAAGGTCGCGTGGCTGGTCACGCCGAACCGTCGGCTGGCCCGCGCGGCGAGCTTCAGCTGCTCGACCGCCCACTGCCGCCGCGCCGCCGGATTCCCGTGCACCTGCGCCGGGGCGAAGCCGTCGAACAGCCGGTCGTAGGCCGGATGTGAGGCGACGAGCTGGCCCTGCAGGTGGGTGGACAGCTCCGTCACCTCGACGCCGTTGGCGGCGCAGACGCCCTTGATCTCGTCGACGTATTCCTGGCTCTCGGCCGCCTTGGCGAGGTCGATCAGCCGGGCGTCCCAGGTCGGGATCTGCACGCCCTTGTACCCGAGCCCGGCGGCCCATTTGGTGATCGCGTCCAGGGAGTTGAACGGCGCCTCGTCGCCGGCGAACTGGGCGAGGAAGATGGCGGGACCCTTCATGGCGGTGCTCCCTTGGGGCGTTGCGGTCAGGCGATGGCGGAAAGGTCGATCCAGGTCGCGCCCTGACGGCTGGACTCGACGCAGGCGCGGATGAACCTCATGCCGGACAGCGCATCGTCCATCGTCGCGAAGCCGGGCTCGTCGCCGGCCGGAGCGACGCCCCGGATGGCGCGGCCGAAGGCGGCGTAGATGTTGGCGAAGGCTTCCAGATAGCCCTCCGGATGACCGCCCGGCGTGCGCTGCGTGGCCAGAATGTCGCCGGCGAGATAGGCGCGGTTCGCCCCAGCGCCCCACACCTCCGCCGGCCGGTCACGCCGCCCGACCACGAGGGTGTTCGGCTCCTCCTGCCGCCAGTGCAGTCCGGCTTCGTCGCAATAGACCGAGATCGCAAGGTCGTTGGCGTCGCCGGCGCAGACCTGGCTGGCGGTCAGGGTGCCGCGACCGCCGCCCGCGAGCCGGAAAAGCGCAGCGCCGTCGTCGTCGAGCCGACGCCCAGGCAGCGCCGTCAGATCGGCGCAGATCGCGGCGATGCGCCGCCCGGTGACGAACTCGACGAGGTTCGCCGCATGGGTGCCGATGTCGCCGAAGGCGCCAGCCTCCCCCGAGCGGGCCGGATCGACACGCCATTCGGCCTGTTTGTTGCCCGCGACGTCGGAACTTCGGGACAGCCAGTCCTGGGTGTACTTGACGATCACGCGGCGAACCTCGCCGAACTCGCCGCCGGCGACCATCCGCCGGGCCTGTTTGACCAGCGGATAGCCCGTGTAGGTGTGGGTGACGGCGATGCGCCGGCCGGTGCGCGCGGCTGCCTCCGCGATCGCCTTGGCGTTCGGGAGGGAGTCCGCCAGCGGCTTGTCGACGATCACGTCGAAGCCCGCCTCCAGCGCCGTGATCGCCGGCACGGCGTGCGCATGGTTGGGCGTGACGATCGAGACCGCCTCGATCCGCTGGTCGGCCGGCAGCGCGCGCTCCCGCTCGAGCATCTCCCGCCAGGAGCCGTAGGCGCGGTCAGCCGGCAGGCCGAGGGCCGCCGCGGAAGCCCTGGCCTTCTCAGGGGTGGACGAAAGCGCGCCGGCGACCAGGCGCCAATTGCCGGCGATCGCCGCAGCGGTGCGGTGGACGCCGCCGATGAAGGCCCCCTCCCCGCCGCCGATCATCCCGTAACGGATCGGAATCATGCTGCTGTCCTTCCGTGGCGCGCGAGGCCGCCGACGTCACCGAACCCTGGCGAGATAGTCGATAAGGGCGGCGCGCTGCGCCGGGTCGGGAAGCGAGACGACCATGCGCGTTCCGGGGACCATCCGCATCGGCCCGGAGAGGAACTTGTCGAGGTTCGCCTTCGACCACGTCAGGCCCGACGCCCGCAACGCCTCCGAATACCTGAAATCCGCGCTGGCGGCCTTGCGGCCGACGACGCCGGCCAGGCTGGGCCCCAAGGCGGTGGGACGGGCGGCTCCGACCACATGGCACGACTGGCAGCGTTGCCGGAAGATGGTCGCCCCCTCGGACGCGGTCTGTGCGGCCGAGCTGTTCAGGCCGACGACGGACAGGCCCAGGCCGATGGTCGCGGCAAGCCGCATCCGAGCCGACTTCATACTGCGCTCCTCACCCCGAGCCCCTCAGCGCGCTCGCTTCTGGACGGCGCGCATTAATCGCACGATAGAGTCTAATTGCGCGCTGTTCCAGCTAAAAGTATGAGTTATAGGCGCAGTCCGCCGGCCCGGCGGCAGGGTGGAGACACGACCTCATGCCCAAGCCCTGGCTCATCGGCGGAGAGGCCGCGGTCGAACTTAAGGCGCAGGACCCGCCGCCGGGAGCCCCCTGCTTTGCGAGCGCCACGATCCTGCCCGGTCGCGGCTTCATGCTGCTGAACGCCCAATTGCGGCTGCCGTCCGGCGACACGGTGGCGGGCGTCGCCGGGCCGGACGTCGCGAGCGCGGCGCGCTTCTTCAACGGCGGGCCGGACGACTTCGCCGGCAACAGGTCCTTCGCCGTCGGCGGCGCGATCTTGGCGCCCTACGCCAACCGGATCCGCGGACAGGCGATCGCCGGCAGCCGTGAGATCGAGACCACGGTCGACGGCCGGATCGTGCGCCTTCCGCGCAATTGGGGCGGGCGGGCGCCAGGCGCTGCGCAGTACGCGATGCACGGGCTGATCCTCGACGCCCCGGTCTCGTGGACGCAGGCTTCGTCCGACCGGGTGAGCGGACGTCTCGACGCCGGCGACTTCGGCGGCCGCTGGGTCTCGGCGGCTGAAATGCTGTTCGAATGGCGGCTGAGGGACGGGGCCTTGGCTCTCAGCGTGGAAGTGCGCAACGTCGGCGATGCGCCCATGCCCTTCGGCCTCGGCTGGCATCCGTATTTCTCGATTCCCAGCGGCCAACGCCGACAGGCTCGCCTGCGCCTCCCGGCCGCTCACCGCGTGGAAGTCGGAGATTACGACCAGGTCCTGCCCACCGGCCGGCTCCTGCCGACCGCCGGATCGGCCTATGACTTCAACGCCGCCGACGGCCGCCCTCTCGGCGAACTCTATCTCGACGACTGCTTCACAGACCTGACACGGGAGGGCGGATCGGCGGTCGCCGAATTGCGAGATCCGGCTGCAGGGCTGGGCCTGAGAATCGCGTCGCCGACGCGGCAAGTGAAGGCCATTCAGGTCTATGCGCCGCCCGCTGAGGCCTTCGTCGCCGTGGAGCCGCAGTTCAACCTGGCCGATCCTTTCGGAGAAGCGTGGCCGAAGGGCGCCGACACCGGCATGGCTCGGCTTGCGCCCGGCGCCCGCGTCGTCCTCGAGATCAGCGTCGAGCCCTTCGCGCTCGGGTGATGTCGCACAGAGGTCCTTCAGGGACCGAAAACTCCGCCTGATCGGCGCGCCGTCTGGGGTTACGCTCATCGATCCCGACCATCATGTCGAGCAGCCGGGTGACGAGGGAATGCCGCGAGACGAGAGGCGGTCGGGGCGATGGACGGCGCCGAAGCGCCGCGGCTCACTTCTTGGCGGGCACCTTGGCGAGGTCGGCGTCGATCTTGGCGAGCGTCTCGTCCGTGAACTGATCGGGAGCGTAGGCCTGCACCTGACGCAGGGTCATAGCCTTGGCCATGTCGAACTGTTCGTTGCTGGAGACGCCGGGCAGATACTTGTCGAAGATCGCCTTGGTCTCAGGGTTGTCGATCAGCTCGCCGATGGTCGATTCGGCGGTCGAGTAGGCCGGCTTGGCCGCGGCCGCGCCGTCGGCGGCGAGCGCTGGACCGGCGCTGAAGACGAACGCCATGGCGAAGGCCGCAGCCTTGAGCGATGAGCGCATGCGAAGTGTCCTTTCGACCCGAAGGTGTTGAGAGCTGCGGCCGTGCTTCTCGAAGCGCCGCCGCGGGCTGCCGCCCACGCTCGATAGTTCGGAAGCTGAACGAACGCTAGACCGGTGTCTAGCGGTTTTTTCGCGCCTGCGGCGTCGCGCTCCGGCGCTGGGCGGCGCGCCGCGTCATTTCGACTTTCGAACAGTCTTGCTCTAAGCACGGACTCCGCGCTAACCACGGCTGCTGGTCATATGTCTAGCGTCATTCTGCGCATCGTCGGGCGAGGTCTATGAAAACGGCGGTATTGATGGCGGGGGCCGCTGTGGCGGCGATGCTGGTCGCCGGCGGGGCCTCCGCCGCGGACCTTCCGAAGCTGCGCCAGAACGGCGAGGCCATCCAGCTGATGGTCGACGGCGCGCCGTACCTCGCGCTCGGCGGCGAGGTGCACAACTCCAGTCCCTCGAGCCCGGCCTACATGGCGCCGATCTGGGACAAGCTCGCCCGTAACAACGTGCGCACGGTGATCGGCGCGGCCAGCTGGGAGCTCGTCGAGCCGCAGGAGGGCCGCTACGACTTCACCGCCGTCGACGACCAGATCGAACAGGCGCGCAAGCGCGGCATCCGCCTGGTGATGATCTGGTTCGGCGCCTACAAGAACGCCGAGTCGACCTACGCGCCGTCCTGGGTGCGCCGCGACGAGCAGCGCTTCCCGCGCGCGACGCGCGATCCGGCCAAGACCCTGGTCGGCCGCTTCCCGCTGAACGGCCCGATCCTCAGCGTCTTCAACGACCGCCTCGCCGAGGCCGACGGCCGCGCCTTCGCGGCGCTGATGCGGCACATCCGACAAGTCGACAAGGCCGGCACGGTGATCATGGTGCAGGTCGAGAACGAGACCGGCCTGCTCGGCGACAGCCGCGACCGCTCCCCGCTTGCGAACGCCGCCTGGGCCCAGCCGGTCCCGCGCGAGCTGATCGCCTATCTGCGCGAGCACCGCGACAGCCTGAACCCGTGGCTGCTGGAGCTCTGGAAGCGGCAGGGCTTCCGCGACCAAGGCACGTGGTCCGAGGTCTTCGGCGAGGACCGCGCGGCCGAAGAGGTCTTCATGGCCTGGGCGTTCGGACGCTATGTCGAGCGGGTGGCGAAGGCCGGCGCGGCTGAACACGCCCTGCCCGCCTACGCCAACGCCTGGCTGGGCCCGAAGCCCGGCGCCGAGCAGCCGGGCCAGTATCCCAGCGGCGGTCCGGTGGCGCGCATGATGGACGTCTGGAAGGCCGCCGCGCCCTCGCTCGCCCTGCTCGCGCCCGACATCTACATCGACGACTTCGCCGGCGTGCTGGCGGACTACAAGCGCCCGAACAATCCGATCTTCGTTCCCGAGGCGAAGATCGACGCTGGCAACCTGTTCGTCGCGCTCGGCCAGTTCGGCGCCATCGGCTTCAGCCCCTTCGGCGTGGAGGACGCCGCCGACGGGCACGACCTGTTCAAGGCCTACGCCGTGCTGAACGAGATGACCGGGCTGATCGCCAGCGCCCAGGCCAGGGGCGGCGTCCGCGGCTTCAAGATCGGCGCCCGCGAGGTCAGGCGCGAGACGCTCGGCGGATACGCCGTCGCGATCTCCGGTCCGATCGACACGCGGGGTTTCTTCGGCGCCGGCACCGGCTCTGCCGCGCCGCCCCCGGAGGCGGGCTACGGCCTGATCATCCACAGCGGTCCGGACGAATTCATCGTCGTCGGACGCGGCGTCACGCTCAACTTCCGGGCGCCGGACGCCGTGGTGGAGACCGACGCTGTGCAGGAGGGCGTCTTCAAGAACGGCCAGTGGATCGCCGGCCGCACGCTGAACGGCGACGAACGCCATTTCCTCTTCCCCAACGACAGCCTGCGGACCGTCAAGATCCGCCTGCTGCGCCGCCCCGGAGCCTAAGAGTGCGACCCAATCGCCAGTTTCGCGCGCTCGCGGCCGCGTCGGCCCTCTACCTCGCCGCCTCCCAGGCCCTCGCGGCCTCGCCGGACGCGCTCGCGACCGGCTTCCAGGATCCGCCGAACGCGGCCCGGCCGCGGGTCTGGTGGCACTGGATGAATGGCAACATCAGCCGCGACGGGGTCGAGAAAGACCTCGCCTGGATGAAGCGGATCGGCCTTGGCGGGGCGCAGGCCTTCGATGCGGACCGCCAGACGCCGCAGATCGTCGACAAGCGCCTGGTCTACATGTCGCCGGAGTGGAAGGAGGTCTTCCGCGCCGCCGCTCAGCAGGCGGATACGCTCGGACTGGAGCTGGCCATCGCCTCCTCACCGGGCTGGAGCGAGACCGGCGCACCCTGGGTCAAGCCTGAGCAGGCGATGAAGAAGCTGGTGTGGAGCGAGCTTGAGCTTCCCGGCGGCAAGCGCTTCCGCGGCCCTCTCCCGGCGCTGCCGGCGGTGACCGGGCCTTATCAGCAGCTTCCCGCCCACGGCGAGGGCTACAAGAGCGTGGAGCCCTTCGCCCGCGACGCGCTGGTCATCGCCTTTCCCTCGGTCGCGCAGGAGCCGCCGCGCCCGAGCGCGGCCGCCGCGAACGGCGCGACGGTGGACCTCGCGCCGCTGATCGACGACAGCTTCGAGACCGGCGTGAAGGTCCCTTCGGCGGGAGCGGACGGCCCGGGCGTCATCGAGATCAGCTATACGAGTCCGCAAACCATCCGCTCGACGCAAGTCTTCGTCGCCCACCTGCCCAGCGCGGTGATGAGCGGGCCGCTGCGCCCGCGGCTCGAAGCGAGCGACGACGGCAAGACCTGGCGCAAGGTTGCGGAGATTTCGCTGTCGCCGACGCCCTCCACCGCCAGTTTCGCGCCGGTCACCGCCAGCCGCTTCCGCCTCGTGTTCGCCCGCGGCAAAGGGCCGGACCGTTCGTCCTTCGCGCCCGCGCCGGGCGTCGACCTCACCGCCGCCATGGGGATGGGCGGCGTTCGGCCCCAGCCGCCGGAACTTGTGGAGTTTCGCCTCCTGCCGGACGCGCGGGTGAACGCCTTCGAGCAGAAGGCGGGGTTCTCCCTAGCCGACGACTACTACGCGCTCGACGGGACCGCCGGCCCCGACCTGAAGGGGATCGATCCGCGTAAGGTCGTGGACCTGACCAGCCGGGTCGGGCCCGACGGCCAGCTCGACTGGACGCCGCCGGCGGGCCGCTGGACGGTGCTGCGCCTCGGCTATTCGCTGACCGGCAAGACCAACGCGCCGGCCTCCGCCGAGGCGACCGGCCTGGAGGTCGACAAGTACGACGCGGCCGCGGTCCGCGACTATCTGGAGACCTATCTGGGCGGCTATCGCGACGCGACCGGCGAGGCGCTGTTCGGCAAGCACGGGCTCACCGCCTTGCTGACCGACAGCATCGAGGTCGGTCCGTCGAACTGGACCCCGCGGATGCTGGAGCAGTTCCAGAGGCTGCGCGGCTATGACCCGCGGCCTTGGCTGCCGGCGCTCACCGGAACCATCGTCGGCTCGCGCGCTGAGAGCGACGCCTTCCTCTACGACTTCCGCCGGACCCTCGCTGAGCTGATCGCCACCGAGCACTACGGAACCGTCGCAAAGGTCGCCCACGACAACGGGCTGATCGTCTACGGCGAGTCCCTGGAAGGCGGCCGCGCGCCGGTCGCCACCCTCGGCGACGACCTGGAGATGCGCCGCTTCGCCGACGTGCCGATGGGCGCCATGTGGGCCTATGGCGCCAAGGGTCCCGCCCCGGCCTACATCGCCGACATGCGGGGCGCGGCCTCGACCGCCCACATCTACGGCCGCAGCTACGTCGCGGCGGAATCCCTGACCTCGATCCTGACCCCCTGGGCCTACGCGCCTGCCGACCTGCAGCCGATGATCGACGCCGAGTTCCTGAGCGGCGTGAACCGGCCGGTGATCCATACCGCCGTGCACCAGCCGCGCGACGATCGCCAGCCGGGCCTGAGCCTCGGCGTCTTCGGCCAGCAGTTCGGCCGGCACGAGACCTGGGCGGAGATGGCCGGCGGCTGGATCGGCTACATCGCCCGCACCAGCTATCTGCTGCAGCAGGGCCGCAACGTCGCCGACGTAGGCTACTTCTACGGTGAAGAGGCGCCGATCGGCGTCATCGGCCGCGACGCCTATCCGAAGGATGTTCCCAGGCGCTACGCCTACGACTTCGTGCCGCCGGATGCGGTGCTGCACGAGCTGTCGGTAGACGGCGCGGACATCGTCTCGAAGGGCGGCGCGCGCTACCGGGTGCTCTATCTCGGCGGAACCAGCGCACGGATGACCCTGCCGGTGCTGCGCAAGCTCGCCGCCTTCGTGGAAGCAGGCGGGACGATCGTCGGCGAGGCGCCGCAATCCACGCCCAGCCTGAAGGACGACCCCGCCGAGTTCGCCGCCCTGGTGCGCCGGCTGTGGGCCGGCGGGCCGGCGACCACCGTCGGCAAGGGCAAGGTCATCGCCGGCAAGGACGTCGAGGCCGCGCTTGCGACCGTCGGCGCCGCGCCGGACTTCACTTACGCCGCAGCGCCCGACGCCGACGTACAGTTCGTGCACCGCGCGCTGGCCGACGGCGACCTCTACTTCGTCAGCAACCGCAAGGCCCGGCCCGAGGTCGTCGAGGCGCGCTTCCGCGTCGCCGGCAAGGCGCCGCAGCTCTGGCGGGCCGACACCGGCGCCACGGAGATCATCTCCTACCGCATCGAGGGCGGCGAGACGCTCGTGCCGCTGCAGATGCTGGCGAACGAGTCCGTCTTCGTCGTCTTTCGCGAGCCGGCGCCGGCGCCCTCGCGGATGGTCAAGAAGGCCATCCCGACGGCCCTCGCCGAGGTGACCGGTCCCTGGAAAGTCGCCTTCCAGCCGGGCCGCGGCGCGCCGGAGACGATCGAACTGGCCAAGCTCGGCTCGCTCTCGGCGCAGGCCGACCCCGGCGTGAAGTACTTCTCGGGCGTGGCGACCTACACCACCAGCTTCACCCTGCCTGACGGGGTGCGGCCCGGCGCGCCCTTGTGGCTCGATCTCGGCAACGTCGGCGACGTCGCCGAGTTGCGGGTGAACGGCGAGCCGGCCGGCAACCTCTGGAAGGCGCCCTATCGCGCCGACATCGGCGGCCTGGTCCGCCCCGGCCGCAACCAGCTGGAAGTGAAGGTGGCGAACCTCTGGGTCAACCGGCTGATCGGCGATCAGCAGCCGGGGGCGGCGAAGATCGCCTTCACCTCCGACAAGACCTACACCGCCAAGGCTCCCCTGCGGCCCTCGGGCCTGATCGGCCCGGTGCAGCTGATGGGGCTGGGGGCGCCGGGCGCGGCGCAGTAGCCTGGGCCCGGCCCTGGGCCGGCCGTGATCTTGGTCCGAATGCGCTCTTCCCGCGAACGCCGGGACTGCCGCTACCGCGCCGACACCCTCAGCGGCTCGCCCTTGGCCAGCCGCTGCTCCTGCGTCTGCGGAATGAACGCCGGCACGCCCTCCATCTCGTAGGCCGCGGAGATCCCGGTGAACTCGCCGGTAAGCGGGTCCTGCAGGCCGTCGGCCGCGCGGCGGACGGCGGCGTACATGCCCGGCGCCTGGAAGCCGATGGTGTTCTCGTAGTCCGACGAGCGGAAGAAGGCCGCGGCGAGATAGGTGCGCCAGTCGCGATAGCCGCCGAGCATCGCGCTGACCCCGCCGTCGGGCAGGAATTTCAACTGCATGCGGGCATTCGCCAGCGACCAGGAGATGCCCGCCGGGCCCTCGTGCAGATGGACCATCTTCAAGGGCTCGGTGGTGAGCACGCCGTTCACGATCTTGCCGCGGAAGCGGGCGAAGTCCTGCGAATAGGCCGGATCGTCGGACACTCGGAAGGTGTAGTCGGCCAGGATGATCTTCGAGGTCCCGTCCCGCTTCATCGGGTCGGTGCTGTACATCAGGGTGACGGCGACATCGTCGTCGTTGAGTTCGTCGTCGATCCCGCTGACCTCG
>Ga0164243_10010278_pt1 | contig 13477 bp, 14 predicted proteins | sample OricompcompostOP_FD_108781 | JGI IMG/M metagenome (GOLD analysis project Ga0164243, IMG submission 108781) | Organic Plus compost microbial communities from Emeryville, California, USA - Original compost - Organic plus compost (OP) | ecosystem: Engineered > Solid waste > Mixed feedstock >... | reverse complement strand
GGAGAAATGCGGCTTCCAGTTTCGCGGCGGCGGCATGGTCCGCTCCACCGCGCTCGGCGGCGCCGTTCCGGTGGAGCGCTTCGCCCTCGAACGCCGCAACTGGGAGGCGCTCCGCTCCTGGGGACGGGAGAAAGGCGGGGACCGTGAAATCCGCAACGATGCCGCCTGACATACGGATCGCGACCGCCCGGCTCCTCCTCCGCTCGCCCACAGAGGAGGATGTCGAGGCGATCGCCTGTGAGATCAACGAGATGGCGGTCGTCCGCATGCTGGCGCGCGTGCCCTTCCCCTATTCGCGTGCCGACGCGATGGACTTCCTGGCGTCGAGCCGGGCGTCGGCCGCACGCGGCAAGGACATCAATCTCGTCATCACAAGGGACGGAGCGGCGATCGGCTGTATCGGGCTCGCCGACCATCCGGCGGTGAACGAGCTCGGCTACTGGCTCGGCCGCGCCCATTGGGGCCAAGGGCTGGCGACCGAAGCCGCCACGGCCTTTGTCGACTGGTGCTTCGCCAATCTCCGCATCGACACGATCCGGGCCGGCGTCTTCATCGACAACCCCGCTTCGCTGCGCGTGCAGGAGAAGATGGGCTTCGTCGCCACCGGGACCAGCCTCCGGCCAAGCCTTGCGCGGGGCGAGGCCGTCCCCCATACCGATACGCTACTGACCCGCGACCGCTTTAACGGACCAGCACGATGAAATTCCTCGATCAGGCCAAGGTCTATATCCGCTCCGGCGATGGCGGGAACGGCGCGGTCTCCTTCCGCCGGGAAAAGTATATCGAGTTCGGCGGCCCGGATGGCGGCGACGGCGGGCGCGGCGGCAATGTCTATGCCGAATGCGTCGACGGGCTCAACACGCTGATCGACTATCGCTACCAGCAGCACTTCAAGGCGACCAAGGGCGGTAACGGCATGGGCCGCGAGCGCGCCGGCGGCAAGGGCGCCGACATCACGCTCAAGGTGCCGGTCGGCACGCAGATCCTCGAGGAGGACAACGAGACGCTGATCGCCGACCTGACCGAGATCGGCCAGCGCGTTCTGCTCGCCGAAGGCGGCAATGGCGGGTTCGGCAATGCCCATTTCAAATCCTCGACCAATCGCGCGCCGCGCCGTGCCAATCCCGGCCTCGAAGGAATCGAGCGGTGGCTCTGGCTGCGGCTGAAGCTGATCGCCGATGCTGGGCTGGTCGGCCTGCCCAATGCCGGCAAGTCGACTTTCCTCGCCGCCGTCTCCGCCGCCAAGCCGAAGATCGCCGATTATCCCTTCACCACGCTCCACCCCAATCTCGGCGTGGTCGAGAGCGACGGGACGGGCTTCGTCCTCGCCGACATTCCCGGCCTGATCGAAGGCGCGCATGAAGGCGCCGGGCTCGGCGACCGTTTCCTCGGCCATGTCGAGCGCTGCCGTATCCTTCTCCATCTGGTCGATGCGACGAGCGACGATCCGGTGGAAGCCTATGAGACGGTCCGCAGCGAGCTCGCCGCCTATGGCAACGGACTCGACGAAAAGCCGGAGATCGTCGCCCTTTCCAAGATCGATGCCCTGCCTCCTGCCGAGGTCACGAAGCGCCGCAGGAAGCTCGCCAGGGCTGCCGGCCAGACGCCGCTTCTCCTCTCCGCGGTCAGCGGCGAAGGCGTGCGCGACGCGCTCCGCCTGCTGGCGCGCGAGATCGCCGCGCATCGGAGCCCGGACCCGAACGAACTGCCCGCCGCCGAGCCGGAAGCCTGGCGACCGTGACGGCCGGCGGCGCTTGCAAAGCGCCGGAACCCGCGCTTCTACTCCCGGCAATCCATCCCGAAAGACTGCTTCCGTGACCAAACGCTCGCCCGAATCCTTCCGCCGGATCGTCGTCAAGATCGGCTCCGCCCTTCTTGTCGACCGGCCTTCGGGACGCCTCAAATCCGACTGGCTGCAGGCGCTTTGCGCCGACCTCGCCACGCTCGCCGAAGGCAAGCGCGAAGTCCTCGTCGTCTCCTCCGGAGCGATCGCGCTCGGCCGGCGCATGCTCAACCTCTCCTCCCGCACATTGAAGCTGGAGGAGAGCCAGGCCGCCGCCGCCATCGGCCAGATCGAGCTCGCCCGCGCCTGGGCGGAAGCCTTCGACCGGCACGGGCTGACCACGGGCCAGATTCTCGTGACGCTCGGCGATACCGAGGAGCGGCGGCGCTATCTCAATGCCCGCTCGACCATCGGCACGCTCCTCAAGCTCGGCGCGATCCCCGTCATCAACGAGAACGACACCGTCGCCACCAACGAAATCCGCTATGGCGACAATGACCGGCTCGCCGCCCGCGTCGCCACCATGATGGGCGCCGATCTCCTCATCCTCCTGTCGGACATTGACGGCCTCTACGACGCCCCGCCCGCCGCCAATCCGGACGCAAAGCTCCTTCCCGTGGTCGGGCGCATCACGGCGGAGATCGAGGCGATGGCAGGCGCCGCGGGCTCGGAATTCTCCAAGGGCGGCATGACCACCAAGATCGAGGCGGCGAAGATCGCCACCGCCGCCGGCACCACCATGCTGATCGCCAGCGGCAAGCCGCTTCATCCGCTCCGCCGTATCAGCGAGGGCGCGTCCTGCACCTGGTTCCTGCCCGAGATCAACCCCGTCACGGCGCGGAAGAAATGGATTTACGGCCGGCTGCAGACGCGGGGAATCCTCACCATCGACGAGGGCGCGGTGAAGGCGCTCCGCGGCGGCAAGAGCCTGCTGCCCGCCGGGGTGCGCGGCGTCGAGGGGCGGTTCCAGCGCGGCGACTCCGTCTCGATCCGCGGGCCGGACGGGGAAGAGATCGGTCGCGGCCTCATCGCCTACGACCTTGCCGATGCCGAGCGGATCGTCGGCCGGAACAGCCGGGAAATCACGGCGATCCTCGGCTATGCCGGCCGGGCCGAGATGGTCCATCGCGATGACATGGCGCTTCGCGGGGAATAGGCTGATGGCCCTTTCCTTGCGCCCGCCACGGGCCTATGCCAATAAACGCCGCGCTTCAGCGCAGATCGGATGAACGCCATGAGCCTCGCCGAAAGCTCCGTCCGGACCACCAGCGACGTCGCCGCCGAAATGGCCGCGATCGGCCATGCGGCGCGCGAGGCCGCGCGCAAGCTCGCGACCGCGCCGACCGAGGAGAAGAACAGGGCGCTTCTCGCCATGGCTTCCGCCATCCGCCGCGACGAGGCCGCCATCCTTGCCGCCAATGCCCGCGACCTCGCCGCCATGAAGCGGACGCCGGGCACCAATGAGGCCTTCATCAACCGCCTCACTCTGACGTCGGCCCGCGTCGAGGCCATGGCGAAGGGCATTGAGGAGATCGCCGACCTACCCGATCCTGTCGGCGCGGTGATCGCGGCATGGGACCGGCCGAACGGCCTCCATATCGAGCGCATCCGCACGCCGCTCGGTGTCATCGGCATCATCTATGAGAGCCGGCCCAATGTGACCGCCGACGCCGGGGCGCTCTGCCTCAAGGCAGGCAATGCCGCGATCCTGCGTGGCGGCTCCGACTCCTTCAATTCGACCGAGGCCATCCATCGCTGCATGGTCGAGGGCCTTGCCGCCGCCGGCCTGCCCGAGGCCTCGATCCAGATCGTGCCGACCCGCGACCGGAGCGCCGTCGGCATGATGCTGTCTGGCCTCGACGGGTCGATCGACGTCATCGTGCCGCGCGGCGGAAGGAGCCTTGTCGAGCGCGTGCAGAGCGAGGCGCGCGTGCCGGTCTTCGCCCATCTCGAAGGCGTCTGCCATGTCTATATCGACAAGGCCGCCAATCTCGAAATGGCCAAGTCCATCGTCGTCAACGCCAAGATGCGCCGGGTCGAGGTCTGTGGCTCGGCGGAAACGCTTCTCGTCGACCGCGCCATCGCCGCCGCCTATCTGCCTCCGCTCGTCGAGGCGCTGCGGGCCGCCGGCTGCGCCATTCGCGGCGACGAGGCGACGCGCGCCATCCTTGCCGACGTCACCCCGGCAACCGAAACGGACTGGTACACCGAATATCTCGACGCCATCATCGCCGTAAAGGTCGTGGACGGGGTCGATGCCGCCATCGACCATATCGAGCATTACGGTTCCCACCATACCGACGCCATCGTCACCGATGACCAGGCGGCGGCGGACCGTTTCCTCTCCGGCGTCGACAGCGCCATCGTTCTCCATAACGCCTCCACCCAGTTCGCCGATGGCGGCGAGTTCGGCATGGGGGCGGAGATCGGCATCGCCACGGGCAAGATGCATGCGCGCGGGCCTGTCGGGGTCGAGCAGCTCACGAGCTTCAAATATCGCGTCCGCGGCAGCGGCCAGACCCGGCCCTGAGGCCCCGCGCGCTTGATGGCCGACGCCTCCCTGCCCATCGCCGTCACGCGCCTGCCGTCCTTCGTGCCCGGCATGCGGATCGGGCTTTTCGGCGGCTCCTTCGACCCGCCCCATGCCGGCCATCTCATGGTCAGCCTCGTCGCCCGGCGGGCGCTCCGGCTCGATCAGGTCTGGTGGCTGGTTTCGCCGCAAAATCCGCTGAAGAAGAACGCGCCCTCGGAGGACCTCGTGCGGCGGGTCGAGGCAGCCCGCGCCTTCATCACCTGCCCTTTCGTCAAGGTGACCGGAATCGAGGCGGCTCTCGGCACGACCTATACGGCCGACACGCTCTCCCGCCTCCTCCCCATGCTCACCGGAATCCGGCCGGTCTGGATGATGGGCGCGGACAGCCTGGCGAGCTTTCACCGCTGGGGGCACTGGGAATCGATCGCCGCCACGCTGCCGATCGCCGTCTTCAACCGGCCGGGAGCCACCCTCGCGGCCCTTGCCAGCCCCGCCGCCCGGGCGCTCTCCGCCTTCCGAATCCCCGAATGGCAGGCCCCCTCCCTTCCCGCTCTCGACGCCCCGGCCTGGGTTTTCCTGTCGAAGCCCCATATTCCGCTTTCCTCGACGGCGCTCCGGGGCCTGCGCGCAAAAAGCCCGAAACCGTCTTGAAAGCTTTAACGAGCCACGCATATCTTGGGTGTGCCGGCATATGAGCCGGTGCTTCGGGTCCGGCTGCAGGATCTAATCGGTTGGCCGGACCAACCAGAAGGGATCTGACACTGACCACGGCACTTCGTAGCGGGAAATCGCCCAAGCGCGTTTCCACGGTTCCTGCGACCGCAACCCCCTCCTTCGGCTCTGCGGAAGCCCTGAAGACAGCCCTCAAAAGCCTGGACGAATCGAAAGCCGAGGACATCGTGACGATCGACCTCGCGGGCAAGTCGAGCCTTGGCGACTATATGCTGGTCGCCTCGGGCCGCTCGCCGCGCCATGTCGGGGCCATCGCCGATCGGCTGCTCGAGGACCTCAAGGCCGCCGGGGGCCATGATTTCCGGGTCGAAGGGATGCCCCATTGCGACTGGGTGCTCATCGATGCGGGCGACGTGATCGCGCATATCTTCCATCCGGAAGTCCGCAGCTTCTACAATATCGAGAAGATGTGGCTTGCCGACCAGCCGGGCGGTCCCGTCGCCGTCTGATTCGGACGGCGGACTGCCCGATCCGGCGGTGACATGAGAATCACGATCGCTGCTGTCGGGCGGATGAAGGCCGGCCCCGAAAGGGAGATTGCCGAGCGTCTCATGGCGCGCGCCACGGCCATCGGCCGCGCCAATGGCGTTACCTTTGCGTCCCGCGAATTTTCCGAAAGCCGGGCAAGCTCCGCCGAATCGCGCAAGAGCCAGGAGGCGGCGGCCCTCCTCGGCGCCCTACCCGACCGCGCGATCCTCATCGCCCTCGACGAGAACGGCCGTTCCATGGACAGCCGCGCCTTCGCTGAACGGATCGGGAGATGGCGGGACGACGGCGCCGCCGATCTCGTCTTTGCCCTTGGGGGACCCGACGGCCACGGGCAGGCGCTTCTCGATCGGGCCGATCTCCGCCTCGCCTTCGGGAGCATGACCTGGCCGCACCAGATCGCCCGGCTTCTTCTGGCGGAGCAGCTTTATCGTGCCCTGACCATCCTCACCGGCCACCCCTATCATCGCGACTGAGGGGCGCCGGGTCGCGCTTCTGCCTCATTCCGCCGCCATTCTCAGTTGACAAGCGGCCGGTCAGGGCGAAGCTGAGTGGGGTCAGCCGTTTGTTCCGATTCACGCCGAGGTTCCGGATTTGGCGCAGGTTCCTGCCCGCGGAATATTGATCTTTGCTCTGGCGGCTTTTGCCGCCGGGCCGGCGCCCGCACAGACGGAACCCGGCCCGTCCGAGACGCTCGACGCCCGCCAGGCGGAACTCGACGCCGTCACGCGCGACATGGCGCTCACCGAGGAACGCCAGGAAGAACTCCGCCGCGAAATCGAGAGCCTCGAACATGATGACGCCACGCTCAACGAAACGCTGATCGGCGTCGGCAAGCGCGTTCATGGTCTCGAAACCCAGATCAGCGATTCTGAGGAAAGGATGCGTGCCCTTTCCAACAATGAAGCGGCGATCCGGGCCTCTCTCGCCGATCGCCGCGATGTCCTTGCCGAAGTCCTTGCCGCCCTCCAGCGCATGGGACACCGGCCACCGCCGGCGATTCTCGTCCGCCCCGAAGACGCGCTCGATTCGGTGCGGAGCGCCATTCTTCTTGGCGCGGTCGTCCCCGACCTTCGCGGCGCCGCCGACAAGCTGACCGCCGACCTCCATGCGCTCATCGCGCTGCGCGCCGAAATCGCCCGCGAGCAGGACCGGATGCGTGGGGATGCGACCGCTCTCGCAGAGGATCGCAAGCGCATCGAACTGCTTCTCGACCAGAAGCGCCAGCAGCGCGAGGAATCGGTGGCGGCGCTTGCGGAGGAGGAAAAACGCTCGGCAGACCTTGCCGAGCAGGCAACCGGCCTCCGCGACCTCATCTCGACCATCGAGAAGCAGGTCGCCGCCGCGGCCCGCGCCTCGGAGGAGGCCGAACGGGCCGCCGCCGCCAATCAGCGGCCCGCCGGAAGCGCCGCTCCCACCTCTCTCGGAGAAAACAGCCGCCTCGCGCCGGCCGTCGCCTTCGCCGACGCCAAGGGCCTGCTGCCGCTGCCGGTTTCAGGCCGCCGGTCGGTCGGATTCGGCGAAAAGGACCGGCTCGGCGCCACCTCGCAGGGCGTTTCGATCGCCACGCGGCCCGGCGCCCAGGTCAACTCGCCCACGGATGGCTGGGTCGTCTATGCCGGCCCCTTCCGCAGCTATGGCCAGCTCCTGATCCTCAATGCCGGCGGCGGCTATCATGTGCTTCTTGCCGGCATGGAGCGGATCGACGTCCAGCTCGGCCAGTTCGTCCTCGCGGGCGAGCCGGTCGCAGCCATGACGACCCCTCGCCTCGCAAGCGCTGGAACGGTGGACGTAGCCGCCGCCCAGCCCTTGCTCTATATTGAGTTCAGAAAAGACGGCTCCCCCATCGATCCCAGCCCCTGGTGGGTAGCCTCCAGCGATCAAAAGGTTGGCGGATGATACGCAAGGCATCGCTTCTCCTGACTGGCGTCGCAATCGGCGCGATTGCCGCCGTCTCGGTGACACAGTCCCAGAACCTCCTCAGCGGCGCGGCAGTCGCCGCCGCGGCGGATACATACCGACAGCTCAATCTCTTCGGGGATGTCTTCGAGCGGGTCCGGGCCGATTATGTCGAGGCTCCGGACGACACCGCGCTCGTCGAATCGGCGATCAACGGCATGTTGACCTCGCTCGATCCCCATTCGAGCTATCTCACCGCCAAAGACTTCAAGGACATGCAGGTCCAGACGAGCGGCAAGTTCGGCGGGCTCGGCATCGAGGTCACGATGGAGGAAGGGATCATCAAGGTGGTCTCTCCCATCGACGACACCCCGGCCGCCAAGGCCGGCGTCCTCGCCAACGACCTCATCGTCGCGCTCGACGGCGAAAGCGTTCAGGGACTGACGCTCAACCAAGCGGTCGAGAAGATGCGCGGCGACATCAACACGCCGATCACGCTGACGCTCAGCCGCGAGGGCGTCGAGAAGCCCTTCGACGTGCGGCTCGTCCGCGACGTCATCACCATCCATTCGGTCCGCTCCCGCGAGGAAGGCGATATCGGCTATGTCCGCATCACGACCTTCAACGAGCAGACCTTCGACGGCCTCCGCGACGCCCTCGACGAGATCAACCGCAAGATCGGGCGCGACAAGGTCAAGGGCTACGTCATCGACCTCCGCAACAATCCCGGCGGCCTCCTCGACCAGGCGATCTCGGTTTCCGACGCCTTCCTGGAGCGCGGCGAGATCGTCTCCACCCGCGGCCGGCGCGCCGAGGAGACGCAGCGGCGGAACGCCAATCCGGGCGATCTTGCCAATGGCAAGCCGGTGATCGTGCTCGTCAATGGCGGCTCGGCCTCGGCCTCGGAGATCGTCGCCGGCGCGCTGCAGGATCACGGACGCGCCACGATCCTCGGCACCCGGTCCTTCGGCAAGGGCTCGGTGCAGACCATCATCCCGCTCGGCTCGAACGGAGCGCTGCGCCTGACGACGGCCCGCTACTACACGCCGTCCGGCCACTCCATCCAGGCCAAGGGCATCGAGCCCGACATCGAGGTGATCCAAGAGCTTCCGCCGGAACTCGCCGCCCAGCAGACCGTCGAGCCGCGCGGCGAATCGAGCCTTCGCGGCCACCTTTCCGGCGAAAGCGGCGAGGAGGGCTCCGGCTCGCTCGCCTATGTTCCGCCGGACCCCAAGGACGACAAGCAACTCAACTATGCGCTTGACCTTCTCCGGGGTATCCAAGTGAACAGCGCCTTCCCGCCGGACCCCGAGCGCGGCATCCCGAACTAGGCCCGTGACCGGCCGGATGACGTGAAACGCCATCCGGCCTTTCTCTCTTGATGCAGCAATGGCTGACGACCTGACCAAACCTCTCGGGCTCGACAAGCCGAAGGCTGCCCATGCCGGCCGGCGATTCGCCGGAATGGCCGCCGCAGGCGCCGCCGTACTTGTCGCAACGATCGGCGTATCGACATTCCTGATCGAGGACCCCGGAAGCTGGCGGGGGCAGCCCGCCGCGACGGCCGCGCTCGATCGGAGCGGCCTTTCCGGCAATGATGCCGCCGCCACGACCGCCTCCATCCGCAAGCCCGCCACAGACGCCGACACAGGCGAGGCCACGCTGACGGACCTGATTCCCGACGGCTCGATCGCCGAGGTCGGGGCCGCGCCGGCGGATGCCGACCGCTTCGACCCCATGCCGATGCGCCTTGCCAGCGCCCCGATTGACGGGCTGACGGAAGCCGGCGCCTACGGCCTCCTGCCGAAGGTCGGGCCGGACGGCGCAAGGCCGCTCGACCGCTACGCCCGCCCGATGACCCAGGCGGCCGCCGGAAGGCCGCGCCTCGCCATCATCGTCACCGGCATCGGCGATGCGGAGAGCGCGAGCGACATGGCGCTGCGGCGCCTGCCCGGCGCGGTCACGCTCGCCTTCGCCCCGCATGGCGGGGATTTGCCGATGCTGCTCAACCGCGCCCGCGAAACCGGGCACGAGGTCCTGCTGCAGATTCCGCTCGAGCCCTATGGCTATCCGGGCAACGATCCCGGCCCGCACACGCTGACGGTCGATGCCGGGGCGGATGTGAACAGGGACAATCTCCACTGGCTGATGAGCCGCATCACCAATTATGTCGGCGCAATCAACCAGCTCGGGGCGCGCTTCAGCGGCGAGTCCGACGCCATGGAGCCGGTGCTGGCCGAGATCGGTGCGCGCGGCCTCCTCTATGTCGACGACGGCACCGTTCGCGGCAGCAAGGCGGCCGCGCTTGCCCCCGGCCGCGTGCCTTTTGCCAGCGCCGATGTCGTGCTCGACGCCGTGACCGAGGCGCCGGCGATCGACGAGCGGCTCGCCTACGCCGCCGATCTCGCGGCGAAGCAAGGGCAGGCCATCGCCATCGCTACCGCCTTCCCGATCTCCATCGAACGCATCGTGGAGTTCGCGCGATCGTCAGAAGCGCGCGGTATAGAGATCGTCCCCATCACGGCAATCGCAGGCTCGAAGCGCATATGAAGACGAAGAAGATCGACGACCTTCCCTACCGGCCCTGCGTCGGCATCGCGCTCTTCAACCGTGAGGGGCTGGTGTGGACGGGCTGCCGCTCCGACAAGGATGCCGAGGGCGAAGGCGAAGGCCATTGGTGGCAGATGCCGCAAGGCGGGCTCGACGATGGCGAGGACCCCTATGAGGCGGCGCTCCGCGAACTTTACGAGGAAACCTCGATCAAGCACGCCAGCCTGATCCGCGAGGCATCGGATTGGCTCACCTATGATCTGCCGCCGGAACTGGTCGGCAAGTCATGGGGCGGGCGCTATCGCGGCCAGAAGCAGAAATGGTTCGCGCTGCGTTTCGAAGGCAAGGAATCGGAGATCGACGTGCTCCATCCCGGCGGCGGCAAGCACAAGCCGGAATTCAGCCGCTGGCGCTGGGAGAAGCTCGAGCGGATGCCCGAGCTGATCGTGCCCTTCAAGCAGAAGGTTTATCGCGAGGTCGCCGAGGCCTTCCGTGACATCGCCGGAAAGGCTGCCTGACGGCGGTCAGTGGCCGCTGCCGGCCGGGACGAGCGCCGTCTGGACTTCACGAAGCTGGTTGAGCTTCAGTTCCGCCGCATCGCGGGCGGGGCCATCCTTGGCATCGGCGAGGTCCTCGGACGCATTCTTGATTTCCTGCGCCAGCACGGCCGCATCCACTTCCTCGACCGGGATCGCCTGCTCCGCGAGGATGGTGAGGCCGTTGAGGCCGATCTCGGCGAAACCGCCACGGACGAAGAGCCGCTGTATCGCGCCGCCGCCAGCCGGCGTGACGTCGATGACGCCCGGCTTCATGGTCGACATGAAAGGCGCATGGCCCTTCAGCACGGCGAAATAGCCCTCAGAGCCCGGCACGACCACCTGATCGACCGGCTCGGAAATCAGCAGGCGCTCGGGCGCGACCAACTCGAAATGAAACGGTTCGGCCATGACAACTCCTCAGATCAGGCCCGGCGGCCCGTCACAAATCCCGCGGCAAGCCCGATAAGCCCGCCGACCACCGTGAAGATGGCGATATGCTGCCACTGGGCGCTGGTGATCGGTCCGCCACCCTCGGCGCGGCGATCACTCTGGACCTCGATATTCAGCGGCCCGATCGAAATCTCCGCCGTTTCCGGCCGGGTGACGTAACCGACAGCGGCACCGACGAGGAGACCGGCAATCAGAAGAACAGCCTTTGTGTTCATGCCCTGTCGGTCTCCCGAAGGAAGCGGCCTCAGGCCGCTTCGGCTGCGAGCTTCTTGGCCTTCTCGACCGCCGCCTCGATGGTGCCGACCATATAGAAGGCCGGCTCGGGCAGATGATCGTACTCGCCGGCGACGAGGCCCTTGAAGCCCTTGATCGTGTCCGCGAGTTCCACGAACACGCCCGGCGTGCCGGTGAAGACCTCGGCGACGTGGAAGGGCTGCGACAGGAAGCGCTCGACCTTGCGGGCGCGCGACACGATCAGCCGGTCCTCTTCCGAAAGCTCGTCCATGCCGAGAATGGCGATGATGTCCTGAAGCTGCTTGTAGCGCTGGAGGATCGCCTGCACCTGGCGGGCGACGGTGTAGTGCTCCTCGCCGACGATCGCCGCAGACAGCATGCGCGAGGTCGAGTCGAGCGGGTCGACCGCCGGATAGATGCCCTTTTCCGCGATCGAGCGGGACAGCGTGGTCGTCGCGTCAAGGTGGGCGAAGGACGTCGCCGGCGCCGGATCGGTCAGATCGTCCGCCGGAACGTAAATGGCCTGGATCGAGGTGATCGACCCCTTGGTGGTGGTGGTGATGCGCTCCTGCAGCGCGCCCATGTCGGTGGCGAGCGTCGGCTGGTAGCCCACCGCCGAGGGAATGCGGCCGAGAAGCGCCGACACTTCCGAACCCGCCTGGGTGAAGCGGAAGATGTTGTCGACGAAGAAGAGCACGTCCTGGCCCTGATCGCGGAAATATTCGGCGAGCGTCAGGCCGGTCAGCGCGACGCGGGCTCGGGCGCCCGGCGGCTCGTTCATCTGGCCGAAGACGAGGGCGCATTTGGAGCCTTCGCCGCCGCCCTTCTTGTTCACGCCGGATTCGATGAACTCGTGATAGAGGTCGTTGCCCTCGCGGGTCCGCTCACCGACGCCGGCGAAGACCGAATAGCCGCCATGCGCCTTCGCGATGTTGTTGATGAGTTCCTGAATGATGACCGTCTTGCCGACACCGGCGCCGCCGAAGAGGCCGACCTTGCCGCCGCGGGCGTAGGGAGCGAGAAGATCGACCACCTTGATGCCGGTGACGAGGATCTGCGCCTCGGTCGACTGGTCGATATAGGCCGGGGCCGGCTGGTGGATGGCGCGGCGCTGCTGGGTCGGAACCGGGCCGGCTTCGTCCACCGGCTCGCCGATGACGTTGAGGATGCGGCCGAGCGTCTCCTCGCCGACCGGAACCGCGATCGGCTCCCCCGTGTCGGTGACTTCCTGGCCGCGGACCAGGCCGTCGGTCGTGTCCATGGCGATGGTGCGGACGGTGTTCTCGCCGAGATGCTGGGCGACTTCCAGAACCAGCCGGGTGTCGTTGTTCTTCGTCTCGAGCGCGTTCAGGATCGCCGGCAGATGGCCGTCGAACTGCACGTCGACGACGGCGCCGGTCACCTGGGTGATGCGCCCGACGACGCCCGCAACATTGGCCGTGCTATTCGCCATGTTCCTAACCTTTCGACTTTCTCGGTCAGAGCGCCTCGGCGCCCGAAATGATTTCGATCAGTTCCTTGGTGATCTGCGCCTGACGCGACCGGTTGTAGAGCAGCGTGTAGCGGTCGATCATCTCGCCGGCATTGCGGGTCGCATTGTCCATGGCGCTCATCTTGGCGCCCTGCTCCGAGGCGACATTCTCAAGGAGCGCGCGGAAGACCTGCACCGACAGATTGCGCGGCAGAAGGTCGGCGAGGATCGTCTCCTCGTCCGGCTCATACTCATAGCCGACGCTGGCCGAGGCCGGCGCCGCATCGGCCGCGCTGCCGATCTCGGCCGGAATCAGCCGGCGCGCGGTCGGGACCTGCGAGATGACCGACTTGAACTCGCCGAAGAACAGCGTGCAGACATCGATCTCGCCCTCGTCGAAAAGCGAGAGGACCCGCTTTCCGATCGCGTCGGCATCGGCAAAGGTGATCTCCTTGCGACCGCGCAGCTCGATCACGTCGATGATGCGGCCGGGGAAGAGGCGGCGCAGATTGTCATAGCCCTTCTTGCCGACGCAGAGGATCTTCACATCCTTGCCGCCGGCAATGAGCCGGTTGGCATGATCGCGGGCAAGGCGCGCGATCGAGGAGTTGAAGGCGCCGCAAAGGCCGCGATCGGCCGTGCAGACGAGAAGGAGGTGACGCTTGTCGTCGCCGGTACCGACGAGAAGGCGCGGCGCGCCGTCGCTGCCCTGAAGCGGGCCCGCGAGGTTGCCGAGCACGACATTCATGCGCTCCGCATAGGGCCGCGCCGCTTCCACCGCCGCCTGGGCGCGGCGCAGC
>Ga0164243_10010277_pt1 | contig 13477 bp, 13 predicted proteins | sample OricompcompostOP_FD_108781 | JGI IMG/M metagenome (GOLD analysis project Ga0164243, IMG submission 108781) | Organic Plus compost microbial communities from Emeryville, California, USA - Original compost - Organic plus compost (OP) | ecosystem: Engineered > Solid waste > Mixed feedstock >... | reverse complement strand
TCGACGAGCTCGGGGTCGGCCCCGCCCCAGGCGTCGTTGAGCAGGTCGGCGCCCGCGCGGCAGACGGCGTCGCCCACCTCCGCGCGCCAGGTGTCGACCGAGATCACCAGGCCGGGGTGCTCCTCGCGTACGCGCGCGACGAAGTCGACCACGCGGGCCTTCTCCTCGGCCGCACTGATCTCCACCCCCGGCGCCGCCTTGATCCCGCCGATGTCGACGATCTCGGCGCCCTGGGCCACGACCTCGCGCACCCGCTCGTGCGCGGCCTCCTCGGCCCAGGTCGCGCCCTTGTCGAAGAACGAGTCGGGGGTGCGGTTGACGATCGCCATCATCAGCGGCTGATCGTCGGCGAACCGCTGCCTGCCCAGCCTCAGCACGCCGCCGCCTCCCGCACGCTCGCCACGGGCGGGCGCTCGGCCACGTGCACGGCCCGGGTGCGCCGGGTGATCTCCTCGCCCGGCACGAACTGCTCCACGACCACCTCGTCAGCCACCACCGCCGACCGCGTACGCCGGGCCATGGCGGCCGTCAGCTGGGTCGCCATCAGGCCCAGGTCGAGCAGGTCCTGCTGCCGGTGGGCGCGCCGGCCGAGGTCGACCTGGGCGATCGCGTCGAGGCCGTCGCGGCGCACCGTGTCGACCAGGGCGGCCAGCTCGACGGCGTACCCGGTCGGCATCGGGAGGGTCTCGAGGTGGCGGCGGCGCACCGCCCACTCCCCCGCGAGCGGCTGCACCACCTCGGCCAGCTCGGGGCAGTGCAGGGCGATCTGGGGACGCGCCACCAGCTCGGTGACCCGGCCGCCGTCGAGGCCATGCTGGCCCGGCCGCCGGTAGAAGCCCTTGACGAGCGCGACCTCCGGCCGGGTCAGCAGCGGGCCGAGCAGGCCGGGCACGAAGTGGGTGTCCCACTCGGTGAGGTCGGCGTCCATGAAGACGACCAGCTCGCCGGTGGTCACGAAGAGCGACTTCCACATCGCCTCGCCCTTGCCGGGGTGCGAGCCGAGGTCGGGCCGGATGCCGGCCGAGGTGTGCACCCGGGCGCCGGCCTCCGCGGCCACCTCCCCGGTGGCGTCGCTGGAGTCGGAGTCGATGACGACGATCTCGTCGACCAGCGCAGCGCTGGCCTCGCCCGCGCGCACGCGGCGTACGACGTCGCCGACGGTCGCGGCCTCGTCCTTGGCCGGCACCACCAGGCTGACCCGCTGCTCGCCCTTGGCGGACAGCAGCTCGGCCAGCGACCAGTCGTCCCAGTGATGGGTGCTGCGCTCGAACCACCCCGGCATGCTGGCGACCCTATCGGCACCGCCCAGCGCCCGGTCGGCCGCGCCCGGCGGGGCCGCTCAGCCCTCGCCCAGGTGGCGGCCGCCGTCGACGATGAGGTTCTGCCCGGTGACGTGCCGGGCGCGGTCGCCGAGGAGGAACAGCGCCGGCTCCACCACGTCGTCGAGGTCGGCGAGGCGGCCCAGCGGGGTCTCCCCGAGCCGCGCGGCCTTGGCCTCCGGAGCGCCGTTGAGGATCTCGGTGCCGGGGGTGTCGAGGACGAGGCCGGGGGTGAGCACGTTGAGCCGGATCCCGTGCGGCCCCCACGCGCGCGCCAGCGACTTCGTCATCGCCACCACCCCGGCCTTCGCGCTCGCCGAGTGCACCGTGTGCGGGCCGCCGACGACCGCGCCGACGGTGCCGATGTTGAGCACACTGACCGGCCGGCCGGCCGCGATCGCCGGTCGGCACACCGCCTGGGTGAGGTTCCAGGTGCCGTCGAGCACGATCCTGACCACCGCGTCCCAGGCCCGGGGCGACATCTCCTCCGGCCGCACCCGGAAGTTGCCCGCCGCTGCGTTGACGAGCAGGTCGACGTGGCCGAGCTGCTCGTGCGTACGCTCCACGGCGGCGTCGACGGCCTCCCGGTCACGCACGTCGCACGGCAGGCCGAGCGCGCGCACGCCGGCCCGGCCGAGCTCCTCGGCCGCCTGCTGGACGACCTGCTCACGCCGCCCCAGCACCGCCACCGCGGCGCCCCGGCCGGCCAGCCCGCGCGCGATCCCCAGGCCGATGCCGGAGCCGCCGCCCGTCACCAGGGCGACGCGGCCGGCCAGATCGTGCTCAGGCATCGGGGGCCGCCACGGCGAAGCGGTCGTCGGTCTCGTACGGGAAGCCGACCAGGCCTCCACCGGGGTGGTCGGGGTCGAAGCGCCAGTACTGCCGGATCTCGGCGATCGCCCCGCCGGCGAACCGGTAGTGCTCCGAGCCGCGGACGACGAACGGCCCCTCGGGGCCGGTGCCGCTCATCGCCCACTCGATCGCGGCGTGGTCGCCCTGCTGGACGTACGTGTCGACCCACCAGGCGGCGCCCGCCCACCGGTCGCGCACCTTCTCGTAGAAGCTGCCGATCCGGTCGGCTCCGACCACCGGCCGGTGGTTGAGGTCGTAGACGACGGCGTCGTCGGTGAAGCAGGCGGTCACCGCCGCGACGTCACCGGCGGTGCACGCCGCGAAGTAGCGGAGGACGAGGTCGTGGCTCATGCGGGCTCCTCTCAGCGGGCCTGCCAGCGCGGTGGCCGCTTCTCGACGAACGCGGCGACGCCCTCGAGCCGGTCCTCGCTGGTGTACGGGTTGGGGCCGGTGTGCAGCCGCAGCGCCGCCGCGACCGGGAGGTCGACGCCGCGGCCCACCATCGCCTTGTACCGCTGCACCGTCAGGGGTGCGTTGCCGGCGACCTTCCGGGCGAGCGCGTCGGCCTCCTCGGCCAGCCGGTCGGCCGGGTGGACCCGGGAGACCAGCCCGACCCGGTGCGCCTCGGCGGCGTCGATGAGGTCGCCGGTGTAGAGCAGGTCGTACGCCACGGCGCGCGGCACCACCCGGGCGAGCAGCTGGGCACCGAAGTTGGCACCCATGCCGCGCCTGGCCTCGGGCAGACCGATCCGGGCGGTGTCGGCGGCGATGCGCATGTCGCACGCCAGGGCGATCTCGCACCCGCCACCCACCGCGACGCCGTTGAGCACCGCGATGGTCGGCTTCGGGCACTCCAGGATGACCTCGAAGGTGTTGCGGTACAACCCACCCATCGGCATCGCCGCCATCCGGTCGGCGCTGTCGCCCTCGTGGTCCTCCTTGAGGTCGACCCCCGCGCTGAACGCCCGGTCGCCCGCCCCGGTGATGGTGATCACCCAGACGTCGTCGTCGCGCCCCAGCCGGTCGAAGGTCTCCGCGAGCTCGCGCATCAGCGCGGTGCTGATCGCGTTGAGCCGCTCCGGGCGCTCGATCCGCAGCCGTGCGACCTTGTCGACGACCTCGACGCTGAGCCCGTGGGTGTGGTGCCCGTCGGCGCCGGTCATCGGGCCGCTCCCGCCACCGCCGGGCTGCAGCCGAGGCTGATCCTCGGGTAGAGAGCGTCGGCGCCCGCCGCCACCACCCGACGGCCGAGCTGCCGGCTCCACCAGGTCTCGTTGCCGAACTCGTCGCGCCACGACCAGATCCGCGGGGTGAAGTGCCCCAGGGCATACTCCTTGGTCATCCCGATCGCGCCGTGGGCCTGGTGGGCGGCCTGCGCGGCCACGGTGGCCGACTCGCTCGCGACCGTCTTGGCGGCGGCGACGTCGAACCAGTCCGGGTCGGGCCGGGCGTTCACCGCGGCGCACTCGGCGGCGATCCCCACCGCGCTGGCCCGCTCGGCGACCCGGACGACGTGCCGCTGCACGGCCTGGAACCGGCCGATCGGCCGGCCGAACTGGTGCCGCTCGGAGGTGTACCGCGCGGTGAGCTCCGAGATCCGCCGCAGCGCGCCCGCGGTGCTCGCCGTACGCGCCAACGCCCCCCGCACCCGCAGCCCCTCGGGCGTCACCCCGCCCGGCGCCTCGGCCACCACCTCGACGGCGACCCCGTCGGCCGTGACCAGGTCGCGCCCCTCGCGGGCCAGGTTGCTGCCCGGCTCGAGGTGCAGCGACGCCGTGGGCACCAGGGCGACGGCGTACCCGCCCTCGTGCGCGGCGACCACGACGACGTGCTCGGCCTGTCGGGCCCACGGCACCCGGTGCCACCGGCCGGACAGCTGCCAGTGGTCGCCCTGCCGGGTCAGCGAGCCGGTGTCGGCCGGGTGCCCGGTGACGGCGGTCAGCGGCGTCGCGGGTACGTCGAGCCCGGCCCGCGCCAGCGCCCACCCGCCCAGCAGGGCGCTCTCGGCCACCGGCACCGCCGCGGCGAAGCGGCCGATGCCCTCGAGCACGGCACAGGCGTCGGCCACGTCACCCCCGGAGCCGCCGCGCTCCTCCGGCACGGAGACCAGGGTGAAGCCCGACTCGCTCAGGGCCGACCAGGCGGCGGCGTTCCAGCCCTCGGCCTCGGCCCGGTGGACGTCCTCGGTGGAGCAGTGGTCGTCGAGGATCTCGGCGACCGCCTCGGCGACCGCCTCGCGGTGCTCGCTCATCAGCGGATTCCTTTCGCGGCGATGGAGCGGAGCACCTCGGTGGTGCCTCCGCGCAGGGTGAAGGTGGGGCTGGTCAGCACCGCCTCGGCGAGCAGCTGCTCGAAGACGGTGCCCTGGTCGGGCGTCACCTCGGCGTCGACGACCTTGCGGACGAGCTCGACCGCCTTCTGCTCGAAGCGGGTGCCGATGTCCTTGACCAGCGCGGCCTCGACCGCCGGCGCGCCACCGTCGTCGATGGTGCGGGCGACGTGCAGCGAGAGCTGCCGGATCGACCAGAACTCCGCGACCAGGGTGCCGACCGCGCCGGCCACGTCGTCGGAGAGGTGCCCGGCCTCCTGCTCGGCGACCAGCGCCCGCAGCAGCGTGAACGGGGAGAGGAACCGGTCGGGCCCGGACCGCTCGTACGCCAGCTCGGAGGTGACCTGGTGCCACCCGGACCCGACCTCGCCCAGCACGCGCTCGTCGGGCACGAAGACCTGGTCGAGGACGACCTGGTTGAAGTGGTGCTTGCCGTTGAGGAACGGGATCGGGCTGATCGTCACCCCGGGTGCGTGCAGGTCGACGATGAGCTGGCTCAGCCCCTCGTGCCGGTCCTCGGCCGGCGAGGTGCGGCACAGCACGACGAAGTAGTCGCACAGGTGTGCCCCACTGGTCCACACCTTGGTGCCGTTGAGCACCCAGCCGTCGCCGTCCCGCGTGGCCGTCGTACGCACCGAGGCGAGGTCGGAGCCGGCGTCGGGCTCCGACATGCCGAGCGCGAACGCCAGCTCACCCGCCGCGATCCGGGGCAGGAACCACCGGCGCTGCTCCTCGGTGCCGAACCGGAGCAGCGTCGGCGCCGTCTGCCGGTCGGCGACGAAGTGGGCGCTGATCGGCGCGCCCGCCGAGAGCAGCTCCTCGGTCACGATGAAGCGGTCGACGGCCGTGCGGCTGTGCCCGCCGTACTCCTCGGGGATGGCCATCCCGATCCACCCGCGGGCCGCGAGCTTCTTGGAGAAGTCGCGGTTGTGGCTGTTGGCCATGCCGAGCCCCGGGAGGCCCTCGGGGAGCTCGGTGGCGAGGAAGTCGCGCAGCTCCTCGCGCAGCGCGAGCTCGTCGGGTGAGAGGACGGTGGTGCTGAAGTGCATCAGTTGCTCCTTCGTGCGGGCGCGGCGACCCGCACCGCTCGTTGCTCGGCCAGGGCGGAGATCTCCGCGGCGGTGTAGCCGAGCTCGGTCAGGACACTCGCGGTGTGGCCGGCCAGCTCCGGCGCCGGCGGCGCACCGCCCCACGGCGTGCCACCCATCCGGACCGGCACGCCGAGCGCCCGGTAGCTCCCGACGCTCGGGTGGTCGTAGTCGACCAGCAGGCCCTCGGCGAGCACGTGCTCGTCGAAGAAGAGCTCGTCGACGTGTCGCACCGGCGCGACCGGCACCTGCGCCTCGCGCAGCGCCGTCACCCAGTCGTCGGTCGTACGCTGCCGCAGCGCGGTCGCGAGCAGCTCCCCGAACGCCGCCGGGTCGGCCGTCGGCAGCTCCTCGGGGAGGTCGACGAGCTCGCACAGCCGGCGCCGGGCGGCCGGGCTGCCGGCGCCCACCGCGACGTACCCGTCGGAGGTGGCGAAGACCCGGTAGTGGGCGGTGTGCTGGGGCGCGTCGGGGCGCTGGGCGCGGCGCGTTGCCTCGACCCGGGCGTGGTCGGCCCCCTCGGCGCGGAAGGCCGGCAGCTGCTCGCCGACGAACCGCTGCCGCCAGCCGTCGTGCTCGTGCACGTGGCCGAGGGAGTTGTTCTGCACCGCCAGGGCGCCCGCGAGCAGCGAGACGGTGACCTCCTGCCCCTCGCCGGTGCGCTCCCGGGCGTAGAGCGCGGCGCCGATGCCCCCGAAGAGCAGCAGCGAGGAGGCGTAGTCGGCCACCTGCACCTCGCTGTGGTGCGGCACGCCGTCGCGCTCGGCACCCAGCGAGGTGAGCAGCCCCGACCGGGCCTGGACGACCACGTCCATCCCGGGCAGCGGCGCCTCGGGCCCGACGTGGCCGTACGCCGAGACCGCGCCGTACACGATGCGCGGGTTGACCTCGCGCACGGACTCGTAGTCGAGCCCGCGGCGGCGTACGGCGGCGGGGCTGAGGTTGACCAGCACCACGTCGGCGACCTCGAGCAGCCGCCGGACCACCTGGGCGCCGTCGGGGTGGCCGAGGTCGACAGCGACGCTCTCCTTGCCGCGGTTCTTGATCAGGAACTGCCGGCTCTGGGTCTCGCCGAGGCCGTCCTCCCACGACCGGTAGGAGTCACCGGTGAGCGGCTCGACCTTGATGACGCGGGCGCCGGCGTCGGCCAGCAGCTGGGCGCAGAACGGCACGACCACGAACTGGCCCAGCTCGACCACGGTGAGCCCGGCGTACGGCCCGCTCACCGGGCGCCCTGCTCGGTCGTGGGGGCATCGGCCGACGTCACGATCGACAGCGGCGCGGGCGCACCCGGCTGGTAGAGGTGGCAGGCCACCTGGCCGCCGGTGGTCACCGGCCGCATCGCCGGCATCTCGGTGCGGCAGATGTCCATCACCTCCGGGCAACGGGTCTGGAACGGGCACCCCGTCGGCGGGTCGGCCGGGTCGGGCAGGTCTCCCCGGAGCACGATCCGGTCGCGGCGGTCCCGGTCGGGGTCCGGCTCAGGGATCGCCGAGAGCAGCGCCCGGGTGTAGGGGTGCTCGGGGTGCTCGTAGAGGCGCTCGACGGGGCCGGTCTCGACCACGTGGCCGAGGTACATCACCGCCACGTCGTGCGCGATGTGGCGCACCACCGCGAGGTCGTGCGCGATGAACAGGTACGACAGCCCGCGCTCCTCGCGGAGGTCCTCGAGCAGGTTGATGACCTGGTTCTGGGTCGAGACGTCGAGAGCGGAGACGGCCTCGTCACAGACGATGAGGTCGGGGTTGAGCGTCAGCGCCCGCGCGATGGCGATCCGCTGGCGCTGCCCGCCCGAGAACTCGTACGGGTAGCGGGTGGCGTGGCTGGCCTGCAGCCCGACCACCTCGAGCAGCTCGAGCACCCGGCTCCACGCCCGCTTCTCGGAGAGGCCCTCGTGCACCCGCAGCGGCTCGGCGATGCTGGCCGCCACCGTCGCCGACGGGTCGAGGGAGGAGTACGGGTCCTGGAAGATCATCTGCATCCGCCGGCGGAAGGACCGCAGCCGGCGGCCCCTCATCGCGGCCATGTCCTCGCCGTCGACGACGACCCGGCCGGACTCGATCGGCACCAAGTTGAGCAGCGCCCGACCCGCCGTCGACTTGCCCGAGCCGGACTCGCCCACCAGGCCGAGTGTCCGGCCCCGACCGATGGTGAGGCTCACCCCGTCGACCGCCCGCACCCGGCGCGGGGGCCGGAAGGCCTGCCGTCGGGTGAAGGTGACGTGGAGATCCTCGATCTCGACCAGGGGCGGCGGCTCCTGGCCCGCCCGGGCCTCGGGCACGGTCAGCTGCTCGGTCATCGGTCTCCTCCCAGCTCCAGCTCGTCGGTACGCCGGCACCGGCTCGACCGGCCGTCCCCGACCGGCACCAGCGGCAGCCCGACCTCGTCGCACGCGTCCTGGTGGAAACGGCAGCGTGGACCGAACCGGCAGCCCTCCGGCATCGCCCAGGGCTCGGGCGTACGCCCCGGGATGGTGGCCAGCCGGCCCTCGCGGGAGCCCAGCTGCGGCATCGCGGACATCAGCCCGGCGGTGTACGGGTGGCGCGGGTCGCGGAAGAGGGGGCTGACCGGCGCCGACTCGACCACCTCGCCGGCGTACATGACCACGACGCGGTCGCAGACCTCCGCGACCACGCCGAGGTCGTGGGTGACGAAGATGATCGACATCCCCAGCTCGGCCTTCATCGACAGCAGCAGCTCGAGGATCTGCGCCTGGACCGTGACGTCGAGGGCGGTGGTCGGCTCGTCGGCGATGAGCAGCCGGGGCTCGCAGCACAGCGCCATCGCGATCATGGCGCGCTGCCGCATGCCGCCGGAGAACTCGTGCGGGTACTCCCGCACCCGCGCCTGCGCCCGCGGGATCCCGACCAGGTCGAGCATCTCCACGGCCCGCCGCATCCCCTCGCGACGGCTCACGCCCCGGTGCAGCCGGTAGGCCTCGCTGATCTGGTCGCCCACGGTGAACGCCGGGTTGAGGCTGGTCATCGGCTCCTGGAAGACCATCGAGATCTCGTTGCCGCGCACCGTGCGCATCCGGGACTCGTCGGCCGCGACGAGGTCCTCGCCGTCGAACCAGATGTGCCCCCCGCTGGTACGCCCCGGCGGCTGCGGCACCAGCCGCAGCACCGACAGGCCGGTGACGGTCTTGCCGGAGCCGGACTCCCCGACCAGGCCGAGCACCTCGTGCTCGCCGACGTCGAAGGAGACGCCGTTGACGACGTTGGCCCAGCCGTGGTCGGTGGCGAAGTCGACCCGGAGGTCCTCCACGCTCAGCAGCGCCCGCTCTGCCGCGGCCGTGCCGGTGGTCGTGCTGGCCGGGCCGGCGACGGCGTCGCCCGGGTGACGGGTCTCGGCAGGCATGTCAGTCCCCCTTCCTGACCTCGCGACCGAGCGCGTCGCGCAGCCCGTCGCCGATCAGGTTGAACGAGATGGTGGCCAGGGCGATCGCGATGCCGGGGAACCACACCAGCAGCGGCGTGGACCGGATCTCGGTGAAGCCGCGGCCGAGCAGGTTGCCCCAGCTCGGCGTCGGCGGCACCACCCCGAGGCCCAGCAGGCTCAGCGCCGCCTCCGCCAGGAGGGCGGCGGCGAGGGTGAGCGAGATCTGCACCAGCAGCGGCGAGAGCGCGTTGGGCAGGATGTGGCGCGCCATGATGCTGCGGGCCGGGGTGCCGATGCTGATCGAGGCCTCGACGTACGTCTCCTGGCGGATGGCCAAGGTCGAGCCGCGCACCACCCGGAAGAGCCGCGGGGCGTACACGATGCCCAGGGCGATCATGGCGTTGGTGAGGCCGGGGCCGGTGGCCGCGATCAGCGCGATCGCGAGCACGATGGCCGGGAAGGTCATCAGCACGTCGGCCACCCGGCCGAGGAGCCAGTCGACCCACCCGCCGGCGTACCCCGCCACCAGGCCGAGCGGCACCCCGATCACAGTGGCCACGACCACGGCGAGCGCGGCGGCGGCGAGCGAGACGCGACCGGCGTACAGCAGGCGGCTGAGGGTGTCGCGGCCGAGGGAGTCGGTGCCGAGCAGGTGCTCCGGCGAGGGGCCGGCGAGCCGGTTGAGCACGTCGATCTGCTCCGGCTCGTACGGCGCCAGCACCGGCGCGAGCACGGAGGCGAGCACGATCAGGCCGAGCACCACGGTCGCGCCGAGGGCGAGCCGGTTGGCGGCGTACCGCCGGGCGAAGCGGCGCAGGCCGGGGAGCGTGGGGCGGGCCACCGTGGTGGTCGCGGGATTCATCGTGGTCATCTCAGGCCTGCCGGATCCGGGGGTTGAAGTAGCCGTAGGAGACGTCGACCAGCAGGTTGATCAGCAGGATCATGGTGGCCGTCGCCAGGAGCACGCCCTGCACGAGCGGGAAGTCGCGGGCGAAGACCGACTGGTACGCCAGCTGCCCGACCCCCGGCAGGGCGAAGAGCTGCTCGATCACGACCGTGCCGCCGATCAGCCGGTTGGCCTCGATGCCGAAGACGGTCACGACCGGCACCGAGGAGTTCTTCAGCGCGTGCTTGGCGACCACCCGGAAGCGGGGCAGCCCCTTGGCGTTGGCGGTGCGGATGTAGTCCTGGCTCATCACCTCCACCAGCGCCGCGCGGGTCTGGCGGGCGATGACGGCAGCGGGCGCGATGGCGAGCGCCGACGCGGGGATGAGCAGGTGGCTCAGCCACCCCCACAACCCGTTGCCGAGTGGCTCGTAGCCGACGGCCGGGAGGATCGGCACGTTGATGGCCAGCAGCAGCACCAGGATCATCCCGACCCAGAAGTACGGCATCGCGACGCCGAAGCTGGCGCTCACCGTCGCCACCCGGTCGATCCAGGTGCCGGGCTTGAGGCCGGCCAGGGTGCCGACGGCGATGCCCAGCACGGCCGCCATGGTCAGCGACACGAACGCCAGGCTCAGGGTGGTGGGGAGCCGGGCCAGGATCGCCGACGTCACCGACTCCGAGCTGAAGAGGGAGACCCCGAGGTCACCCTGCAGCGCCGAGGAGAGCCAGTGCCAGTACTGGACGAGGAACGGGTCGTCGAGGCCGAGCTCGGCGCGGACGGCGGCGATCTGCGCGGGCGAGGGGTTCTGCCCGGCCAGGGCGACCGCCGGGTCGCCGGGCACCAGCACGATCAGTGCGTAGATCAGGAAGCTGACGACCAGCAGCAGCGGGATCGTGAACGCCAGCCTCCGCAGGAGAAGAGCTAACACGGTGACACCTCTCGGTCGGACCAGTCGGTGAGGCGGTCAGTCGGCGGTCTTGCCGACGCCGCGCAGGCTGCGGGTGCCGTCGGCGTAGATCTCCACGCCACGGGCCTGCTTGTTCATCACGAACGGCGTGGTGAGGTGGCCGAGCACGACGTTGAACGGCACCTCCTCCATCACGGCGTCGAAGAGGTCGGCGTACAGCGGGGCCCGCTCCTCGGGGCTGGCGCCCTTGCGGGCGGCGACGTCGAGCCGCTCGATCTCCGGGGTGCCCCAGCCGCCGGGGTTGTTGAACGAGTTCCGGTGGTAGTACGACGCGGTGAGGATGCTCGGGTCGGCCTCGGCCTTCTGCTCGGAGAGCTGCGCGTCGACGTTCTTGCTGACCGAGAAGTTCTCCGCCAGCGCGTCGATCTCGACCGGCCGGATGGAGACGTCGATGCCGACGTCGGCCAGGTTGGCCTGGATCACCTCGGCGATCTGCTGGTAGAGGTCGAGGTTGATGACCTCCATCTCGAAGGAGAAGCCGTCCTCGAGGCCCGCCTGCTCGAGCAGCTGGCGCGCCTTCTCCGGGTCGTACTGGTAGGTGTTCTCCGCGGTGATGTCCTTGTTCGCCGCCCAGAACCAGTCGGGGAACATCTGCACCCCCGGCTCGAGGAAGCCGTCGGTCACCGCCGAGACGGCGTTGCGGTCGATCGCGTAGTTGAGCGCCTCGCGGACCTCCTTCTTGCCGAACTCGGAGCGCTTGGTGTTGAGCGTGATCTGGTACGACGAGAGGCTCGGCGCCTCGCAGACGACGTTGTCGGACTGCTTCGCGGTGTCGTACATGCTCGCCCGGAGGAAGGTCGCGTCGGCGGCCCCGGTGAGCACCGCGTTGAGCCGGGCGTTGTCGTCGCCGGAGACGAGGTACGTCATCCCGGAGACGTTCAGCGCGTCGGGGTCCCAGTAGTTCTTGACCGCCTTGTACTCCACGCGGCTGCCGGAGACGTACCGCTCCATCGTGAACGCCCCGGAGCCGCCGGTCGGCTTGACGTCCTGGCTGGGGTCGTCGAAGACCTTCGGGCTCATCATCATGCCGGCCGCGCCGCCGAGGATGCCGACGAGCGCACCGGCGCTGCCGTCGTCGACGGTGAACTCGACGGTGTGCTCGTCGAGCGCCCTGACGTCCTTGACCGACGACAGCGCGTTGACGTTGAACCCACCGGGCTCCTGGGAGCGCTTGATGTTCGCGACGACCGACGCCGCGTCGAACGGCGTGCCGTCGTGGTACTTCCACCCGTCGATCAGCGTCATCGTCAAGGTGTTGCCGTCCTTGCTGACCTTCCACGTCTTCGCGAGCATCGGCTCGGGCTCGCCCTTCTCGTTGACGTGCACGAGCGAGTCGTAGATCGGCAGCAGGTACATCAGGCTGTTGTTGGTGGTGATGTGGTCGGGGTCGAAGCTGGAGTTGTCGACGCTGTAGATCCAGGTGAAGTGCTGCGACTCGTCCACCGAGTCGTCGAGCGGCGGGCAGGCCGAGGTCTGGGCGGCCCGGTCGACCTGCTCCGTGCTCCCGCCGGAGCCTCCCGAGCAGGCGGCGAGACTCACGGTCAGGGCGATGCTGGCCACGCCGGCCAGGGCGGTGCGCAGACTGACGCGAGGGGCGAGTCGAGTGGTCATGGCTGTCTCCTGTGGGTGGAGGGTGCTGCTGGGAGGGGGTGGGGTGGTGGTTGAGCTCGGGGCCGGCGTACGTCGGCTCAGGGGGCGCTGCGGCGGCGCTGCGACCACATCTGGGTGGCTCGCTCGAAGTGGAGGGCGGCCTCCCAGCCGATGCCGGGAGGGCCGACCTCGGTGCGCATCGAGCGCACCGCCTCACGGGAGAGCTCGGGGTCGGCCGAGGCCCGCTCGGCCAGCTCGCGGGCCCGGGCCTCGACCTGGTCGTCGGGCAGCGACTCCCACGCCATCCCGATCTCGACGGCCCGCTTGCCGTCGATCTGCTCGCCGAACATGCCCATCGCGGCGGTGGCCTCGCGGCCGGCTGCCCGGTGGGCGATGGTGAAGAAGCCGCCGCCCGGGTGCAGCCCGATGCGCAGGAAGCCCGCGAGGAGGCGTACGTCGTCGGCCACGACCCGCAGGTCGGTGGCCAGCGCCAGGTTGAGCCCGGCGCCGACGGCGGCGCCGCGCACGGCCGCGACGGTCGGCACCTGCAGGTGCCCCACCCGGAAGAACGCCTGGTAGACCTTGCCGGCCTCCTTGTAGCGGCGGTCGTCGGTCTGGTCGGCCGTGGGGTCCCACCGACGCCGGTCGGCACCGGAGCAGAACGTGCCACCCGCGCCCGTCACGACCGCCGCGCCGATGGCCGGGTCGGCGTCGATGTCGTCGCACGCTGCGACCAGCTCCTCACCCATCTCGGGGGTCAGGGCGTTCTTGACCTCGGGCGAGTCGACGGTCAGGACGGCGACGCCGCCCGACTTCTCGAGGTGGATCGATCCCATCGGGTCACTTCTCCTTCGTTGCGGTGGCACTCGCGGAGCCGCGAGCGAGCAGGTCGACGGCGTGGACGCCGTGGGGGCTGACGATCAGCGGGTTGACCTCGAGCTCGAAGGTCGGCTGGGTGACGCTCGCGGCCGCCCGGCTGATCGACGCGACGGCCGCCGCGGCCGCCTCGACGTCGACGTGCTCGGCGCCGCGGTAGCCGTCGAGCAGCGGCCAGGCCCGCAG
>Ga0164243_10010276_pt1 | contig 13478 bp, 10 predicted proteins | sample OricompcompostOP_FD_108781 | JGI IMG/M metagenome (GOLD analysis project Ga0164243, IMG submission 108781) | Organic Plus compost microbial communities from Emeryville, California, USA - Original compost - Organic plus compost (OP) | ecosystem: Engineered > Solid waste > Mixed feedstock >... | reverse complement strand
GTTCTCGATCGAGCAGATGATGATGCAGTTGTCCTTCTTGTCGCGGACAACCTCCATCTCGAACTCTTTCCAGCCGAGCACCGATTCTTCGATCAGCACCTCGTTGGTCGGCGAAGCGTCGAGGCCGCGCTCCACGATCTCCAGAAATTCCGGCTTGGTATAGGCGATGCCGCCGCCGGTGCCGCCGAGCGTGAACGAGGGGCGGATGATCGCCGGCAGGCCGACATACTCGAGCGCCTGCAACGCTTCGATCAGGGCCTGGTCCTGATAACGCTCGCGCCGCGCCGGCTCGCCTTTCATCCATTCGCGGTCGAAATCGGCCAGCGCCTGTTTCTTCTCGGCCTCGCCGCTGATGCCGGCGAGCGCGGTTTCCTGTTCGTGGCGATACTTTTCGCGGTCCTGTTTTTTCAGTTCCGAGGCGTTGGCGAGTTTCGAGCGCGGCGTCTCCAGCCCGATCCTGGTCATCGCCTCGCGAAACAGCGCGCGGTCTTCGGCCTTGTCGATCGCTTCCGCGGTGGCGCCGATCATCGTGACATTGAACTTGTCGAGCACGCCCATCCGCTTGAGCGACAGCGCGCAATTGAGCGCGGTCTGGCCGCCCATGGTCGGCAGCAGTGCGTCCGGCCGTTCCGCCTCGATGATCTTTGCGACGAGCTCCGGGGTAATCGGCTCGACATAGGTGGCGTCGGCCAGATCCGGGTCCGTCATGATGGTCGCCGGATTGGAGTTCACCAGGATGACCCGGTAGCCTTCTTCCTTGAGCGCCTTGCAGGCCTGGGTGCCGGAATAATCGAATTCGCAGGCCTGACCGATGACGATTGGTCCGGCGCCGATGATGAGGATGGACGAAATATCGGTTCGTTTCGGCATCAAAACCCGTTTCGAAGACAACCGGGCACAAAAAAAGGGCGCGCCTGCGCGCGTCCTTGGGCCCAATACGGAACGGACTCAGCGAGATCGCGTGCCCGTCGCGGCGCCGGAGGCTTAGCCCATTCTGGCGGGCGAGGGAAGGGTTGGGGATAAATAGGAAGGGACCGGCGCTTGCGCACCGGTCCCTGAAAACTGGAGGCCCGGCTTGGATTTGAACCAAGCTATGAGACCATGCACGGTCCCCGCGTCTCCGCTCCGCCACCGGGCCACCTGCTTATCTAGCAGATCGCTTGCCCAAAAACTTGTCGAATGGCTCATAACCGCGAATGCAGTTAACGCGCGGTACTGGAACCCGAGAAACCTAGCTGGGACGCGCCAAAAAGCTCATCCTGGCCTGGTTGTGGCCGATATTGCGGGGTTGCCGGGTGGCGCTGAACCCGTTGGCGGCAAGCCTGGCGACGATTGCTGTCTCATCATACCGCGTCAGCCCGATCCTGGCGCGCAGCGTCCGGTAATTCGAAAATACCGTGCGCACGAGGCTCGCGCAGGCCGCGATAAAGAAACCGTCCCGCAGGCCGAACCGCAGCAGCGCGAGCGCGTCGGTGAACGCTGACGTCTGCGGGGCGATGATGTCGCCCAGCAGCAGTACGCCGCTCGGCTTGACCAGCCGGCGCAGCCGGGCCAGGGCCGTGTCCATTTCTTCGGGCGGAAGATATTGCGCCACCGAATGCATCACCGCGAGGTCGACGGAATTCTGCGGCAGGTTCACGACGTCGTCGGTCGAACAGACCATGATCTTCCGGTTGCCGGCGTAGCGCGCCGCGAGCCGTGCCCGCACGCCCGGTGCAGGCTCCGCAAGGATCAGCTTGCCGGCGCGGGCAGCGATGGTCTCGGCATGGAGCGCTTCGCCGCAGCCATAGTCCAGGACGGCGGAGATCGGCGAGGGAACGTATTGCGCGATATCCTCGGCGATGCGGCGGAAGTGAACGTCCTTGTGGCGGGCATTTGCATAAATCGTATGGTTTGAATCATACCATTCGATCCACTCGCGCATGACGTACCTGCTTCCACGAACGGCCCCAGCCATGGCGCCTGTCGCGCTATAGCGCGATGCGCGCTTCGATGCACAACCTTTGTCAAAAAATTTTGCAAAGAGGCGGTATCACGGCTTCACCGGCAGGTCGAACACAAGACACGTTGTCGTGCCGTGCGCCAGCAGGCGGCCGTTGCCGTCCGTCAGCCGGCCTTCCGAGGTGGCGACGCGACGGCCGCTGGTGACAAGCTTGCCTTCCGCGCGCACCGGACCGGTTTCCGCCGTGATGGCACGCGCCAGGTGCACCTTGAATTCGAGCGTCGTGTAGCTCACGCCTTTCGGCAGCGTCGAATGCACGGCACAGCCCATGCAGGAATCGAGCAGTGTCGCCGCGTAGCCGCCGTGCACGACGCCAAGCGGATTGTAATGCATCAGCCGCGGCGTGCCTTCGAATACGGCGCGGCCGGGCTCGATCTCGACAAGCGTGAAATCGAGCGTCTGCATCATCGGCGGCCCGGGAAGCCGCCCGGCCATCATTTCCTGCAGCAGTTCGAGGCCGCTCAATGCGGCGGCGGTTTCGATCGGCACCAGTCCGAAATTCGTGGAAGTCATGCAGGCGTCTCGCTGTTGCTGTCGATGAACAGGCCGGTGAAGTCAGCCGGTCTGTTATGGTTTATTTTTCCTTTGGTTGCGCCATTTTGTTCTCATTACTCTCATAACCACAATGTCGTTTTAAGGGAGTGTGGAGGAATTGATGGTTCGCTTCGCGTGGAAATGGCGAACCCGCCGCATACACGCTGTCGACCAGGACGTCATCATCATGTCGCGCTCCCAGGCCTTGAAGGAAGAGATAAAGTCGTCGTTGGGATCCGGTCCGCATCCGCGCGGCAGAACGATCCTGCGCAGTGTCACGGATCTCTTCGTCAACCGCGCCAGCGATTATTCTGACGAACAGGTCGACGTGTTCGATGACGTCATGCAATGCCTGCTCGACTACACCGAGCATGATGCACGTATCGAACTCAGCGGGCGTCTTGCCGCGGTGCCGCGCACGCCGTCCAAGGTGGTGCGGACGCTTCTGAACGACCGGGATCCCGCCGTGTCGGCGCCGATGGTTTCGAAGTTGCAAGGCGTTCCGGAGGAGGACCTTGCAGATTTCGTCAAGCATACGAGCGAAGAAAAGGCGCTGATCATCGCCAGGCTTCCGTTTGTTGGAAAAGCCGTGACCGACGCCCTGATCACCCGCAAAAGCACGGCCATCACCTACGCCATGCTCGCCAACGAAGGTGCGGAGCTATCGGAAATGGGCTTCGTGACGCTGATCGGCGAGAGCACCGGCGATCCGCGGATCGGCAATCTTCTGGCCGCGCATAAAAACCTGCCGCCCGAACTCAAGCCTTTCCTCGAGGCTTACAAGCCGGAACCGAAGCAGGCCGAAGCTCGGAAGAAGCCACGGCGCTGATCCCGCCACACAACGAACGGCGCATGTATCACGGTTTTGCGTGCGGCAGATCGTCTTTCGCCTGCGGAGCGATCCACGTCCGCGCGATATTCAGCAAGTACGCGAGCATTGCCAGTCCGGGATTGTAGAAACTGACGACGATGGAAAGCAGCGCGCTGGCGATCAACAGCCAAAGCGTTGCAACGCCATCCCCCGGTTCGACCTTGCGGCCGCTGTCCTGCGCGGCAATTGCGATCAATTGCATCGCAACCAGTGCGCCGAGGATCATGTTCGCGGCATAGATCCACACCGCCGGCGGAAACGCGTCGTAGCGGCCCACCATCATGGTGGAGAACGGCATGCATGTGATCAGAAAGAGATGCAGCAGCGTCCATAGCGCGAACTGGCCCGACACCGTCTCGCGGCCGGCGCCGAGCCGGGTGGTGCCGAGCCAGCGCAGGCCGACGACGAAAAACGTGATCACATAGACCAGGAATTTCGATTTCAGGTCGAGTATGGCCTCGAGTAACGCTGCGGCGCTCGACGGTTTGAAGTCTTCCGGCAAGCGAATGTCAATGACGAGCAGCGTCATCGCGACGCCGAACATGGCATCGACCAGCGCATCGAGCCGGGCTTTGGAAACGGACCCTGCTTGATGAGGCAACGTCCGTTCTCCGTCCACGGCTTACTTCGGCCGCTGGGTCTTGCCGCCCGCGTTCATCAGATCGACGAAGCGCTGAAACAGGTAATGGCTGTCGCGCGGACCGGGCGAAGCTTCCGGGTGATACTGCACCGAGAACACCGGCTTGTCGGTCAGCGCGATGCCGCAGTTCGAACCGTCGAACAGCGAGACATGCGTTTGCTGCACGTTCTTCGGCAATGTGTCCTTGTCGATGGCGAAACCGTGGTTCATCGACGTGATCTCGACCTTGCCGGTGGTGAGATCCTTCACCGGATGGTTGGCGCCGTGATGTCCCTGGTGCATCTTCATCGTCTTGCCGCCGAGCGCGATGCCGAGCATCTGGTGGCCAAGGCAAATGCCGAATGTCGGCGTGCCGCTGTCGATCACCTTCTTGATCACCGGCACAGCGTATTCACCCGTCGCAGCCGGATCGCCCGGTCCGTTGGACAGAAACACGCCATCCGGCTTCATCGCCAGAATGTCTTCGGCGGATGTCTTCGCCGGCACGACGGTGACCTTCATGCCCGCGCCCGCCATCAGCCGCAGGATGTTGCGCTTGATGCCGTAGTCGACGGCGACGACATTGAATTGCGGCTTGTCCTGCCGGCCGTAGCCCTTGTCCCACTCCCACGGCGTCTCGTCCCAGGTGAAGCGCTGTCCGCTCGTCACCATCGGCACGAGATCCATGCCGACAAGGCCCGGCCACTCGCGCGCTTCCTTCTTCAGCGCCTCGATGTCGAACTTGCCATCCGGCGCATGCGCGATCACCGCGTTCGGCATGCCCTTGGTGCGGATCAGGGCCGTGAGCGCACGGGTGTCGATGCCGGTGAGGCCGATCACGCCGCGGCGCTTGAGCCATTCGTCGAGGTTGCGCATGGCGCGGTAGTTCGACGGCGCGGTGATCGATCCTTGCAGGATCACGCCGCGCGCGCCCGGCGTCGCCGCCATGTTCACCGTTTCGATATCGTCGTCGTTGGTGCCGACGTTGCCGATATGCGGGAAGGTGAAGGTGATGAGCTGGCCGGCGTAGGAGGGATCGGTCAGGATTTCCTGGTAGCCGGTCATCGCGGTGTTGAAGCACACTTCGCCGACCGCGTGGCCGGTGGCCCCGCAGCCGTGACCTTCGAGGACCGTGCCGTCGGCGAGCACGAGGAGGGCGGTCGGGACGGGTTCCGACCAGCCGGAATTGTCTTGTTTGCTGTCCATGAGCGGCCTACATACCGGCGCGTGGGCGTTGCGTCAAAGCGTTCCGCGGCGGCAGTGGATAGTGCCGCAGTTTCCGGCATTTGGACGGCAGCCTGAAGAGGACGACATGCTTCGCGACGACATCAATAATGCCCTCAAGGAGGCCATGAAGGCGAAGGATGAGCGCAAGGTGTCGACCCTGCGCATGATCAATTCCTCGCTGAAGAACGCGGATATCGAGGCGCGGGGCACCGGCAAGCCGCCGCTCGGCGACGCGGAGACGCTGGCGCTGCTGCAGAAGATGATCAAGCAGCGCCAGGAATCGGTGGAGCTTTACCGGAAGGGCGGACGTGACGATCTCGTGAAACAGGAAGAGGAAGAGATCGCGGTGATTTCGGCCTATCTGCCGGCGCAGATGTCCGAGGACGAGGTCAAGGCCGCGATCGATGCCGCGATCGCGGAAACAGGCGCGGCCGGCATCAAGGACATGGGCAAGGTGATCGGCGTGCTGCGCGGCCAGTATGCCGGGCGGATGGACTTCGGCAAGGCGAGCGCGCTGGTGAAGGGCGCGCTGGCCGGCTGACTTGCGCCGCGGCCTGCGCTCTTCGTATCTCGAAGGCAGCCGCAGATACCCACGCCGGTCAAGCGGCGCGCGTGCGGATGCAACAAGGAACGGGGGGACGTGCGATGCCGATCGAACTTTATCTCGCCTATGTTCTGGCCTGCGTCGTCATCGTCATCGTTCCGGGCCCCATCGTCACGCTGGTCGTCGCCAACAGCGTCGCGCATGGATCGCGGGCCGGCCTGATCAACATCGCGGGCGCGCAACTCGGCCTTGCGACCATGATCGGCATCGTGCTGGTCGGATTGGCGTCGCTGATCGCCACCATGGGCGTTTGGTTCGACTACGTGCGTCTTGCCGGCGCGGCCTATCTCGTTTGGCTCGGCATTAAATTTTTCCGCTCGCCCGGCACGCTGGGCGGCGCCGCGAAGGTCACTCCGCCGCGCGTCGGGTTTTTCTGGCAGGGGTTTCTCGTCCTGATGGCTAACCCGAAGGCGCTGCTGCTGTTCGGCGCGTTCATTCCGCAATTCGTCGACCCGGAAGGCGACTACGTTGCGCAGGTTATTCTGCTCGGCGTCACTGCCATGGCCATCGCCGGATTTTTCGATTCGATGTATGCGCTGCTCGCCGGACGCGCGCGCACATGGTTGTCGCCACCGCGCATAAAGATGGTGTCACGACTATCGGGTTTGTTTTTGATGGGCGGTGGCGTCTGGCTGGCGCTGGCCCGAGGAAGATGAAAGCATCCGGGAGAATATTCCGCAGGCCGCGCATGTTCCGGCCATGTTCCGAACTTCAATGCGCTGGACGGGTTTGCCGCATTCCTGATGCGCAATTGGATTTTTGCGGGGTGGAATATAAAAGACCCCCAAATGCTGAACCGCAGGAGCGGTGCAACGTCGACGCGGGCGTGCCCGTCATCGCAATGGTAAAACCACCACACACCCGACAACATCATCAAAAAAAGGGCGGCCGCCTCGCATGATCAAGCCATGGATATTCGAATTTTTTCCGGAACTGAACGATGCTTCAGGCAAGCCGGATCCCAAGGCCGTCTCGAAATATTTTCAGACCTACCTCGACATCTGGACGCGGGCCGAGGCGCTTGGCTACGAGGGCATCTTCTTCAGCGAGCATCACTTCGGCAATGCGTATAGTCCGTCGCCCAATCTGCTGATCGCCGCGATGGCGGGGCGCACGAAGACGTTGCGGCTCGGCGTCATGGGCGTCGTGGTGCCGTACTACACGCCGTGGCGCATCTACGAGGAGATTGCCATGCTCGACCATCTCACCGATGGCCGGCTCGAGATCGGCACCGCGGTCGGCATTCCGTCGGAACTGTCTTATGTCGGCATGACGATGGCGGAGGCGCGCGAGCGCAACGACGAGGCGATGGAAATCCTCGACGCGCTGCTCGCCAGCGAGGTGGTGTCGTTCAAGGGCAAGTACACGACCTTCGAAAACCTCCGCCCGCTGCCGCGGCTGCGCCAGCAGCCCTCGCCGCCGAAATGGACGACGGTGGTGAGCAACGATTCCGCCCGCAAGGCCGCGCGCCGCGGCTCGGGCATCACCAGCGCGTTCAATCCGACCGACCGTATCAAGGAAATTTTCGACGAATACCGCGACGAGGCGGACAAGGTCGGCTTCAAGGCCACGCCGGATCATCTCGGGTTGCGCCGGCGGCTTGCGATTGCGCCCAGCGAAAGCGAGGCCAAGGAGTATATGGACGCGATGGAAAAGCGTCTGCTGACGATGCTGGCGAAAGATCCGCGTGCGGCGCTCAAGCACGTGCCGGATGCGCCGGACTGGGAGAAGGTCAACAAGAGCCGCAGCTTCACGGTTTCCGACGAGGAATTTCTGCATGGCACGCCGAAGCAGGTCGCGGACGTGATCATCGATCAGTGCCGCCGCACGGGAGCAGGGCACTTCCTCGCCATCCTGCACTGGGGTGCGCCGGTCGACGAGGTGGCGCGCGGCCACGATCTGTTCGGCCGCGAGGTGATCCCGATCCTGCGGAAGGCGAATGTGGTGTGAGGAACGTTGTTAGTTTAATTGCTGGTTCGAACGACGAATGGTGCAGCGGTCTTCCAAGAAATTCAAATTTAATTGCGTCACGAGTGGTTGACGACTTCGTATTTCTTTTTTGGCGTTTCTTGTTTTGGCTTGAGTTTGATTGTCGTTCCAAGCTTTGGATTAAAGATATCGGGCATTTTGTAAAGCAGAGTTGATGCTTGTTCGGCGTCTTGCTGTGCTCGCTGCCCCATCTGCGTTATTAGCATATTTAATTCAACACCTTTCGCGTCGAGGCGGCATTTTGCGTTGTAGTCCAACGTGATTTGGCCCACGTTGCCTTGCATGATGGGCGAAAATGAATCCGTGAGTTCCATTCTTAGCGAATTATACGCAGCGAAGAGCCCAATGGTGCTTGTGTGAATTTCGTCTATGGGAACTAGGTCATTGAAAAATGCGTTATCGATTGACAATACCAAAGACATTTCCTCTGCAGTAAATTTTACAGGCGCTGGGAGATTGGCTAAAGGGAGTACGCGTTGCCAAGGCTCGCCATCCATCTTTTGATCAAGCATCGCATCTAAATTTTTTCTCAACACCGCGAAGTCCGATGTGATGCGGATCATCTTGTACAAAATGGAATAGGCGACCGCCCGCCGAGTTTCATCGCGATCGTCCCTTTTTGTTGCCACGTCTGAGGCTTGATTTGACCTCTGAAGGAGGAAGGAGATTAGGCCCCCCACGCCACTTCCTACGAGTGCGCCCACGATTGCCGCGATAAACTCTTTGGACGACCAGATGCTTTCCATTTTCTCACCGGAACGGCTGAAATAAAAATAATAGTCAGAATGTCTACGCTGGTCGTGGGTTGGTGGATTTCCAGCCCTGTGGATAACGGCGACAACCCGCCCGGAGGAGCCGCCTTACATTGCCCGCATATCGTGGCTAGGGTCTGAGTAGCCATGCGCTATCCCCCAAGCTTCATCGAAGAGCTGAAGGCCCGGCTTCCGGTCTCGGAAGTCGTGGGCCAGCGGGTGTCGCTCAAGCGGGCTGGGCGGGAGTGGAAGGGGCTCTCCCCTTTCAACAAGGAGAAAACCGCCTCTTTTTTCGTCAATGACCAGAAACAGGCGTGGTTCGATTTCTCTTCCGGCAAGAACGGCAGCATTTTTGACTTCCTGATGCTCACCGAAGGCCTCTCGTTTCCGGAGGCGGTTGAACGTCTCGCGGCGCAGGCCGGCATGCCGCTGCCCAAAATCACCCGCGAGGCGGAGGAGCAGGAGACCCGCCGCAAGTCGCTGCACGATGTCTGCGAACTGGCGGCGAAATTTTTCGAGGCGACGCTCGCCGCGCGCGCCGGCGCCAAGGCGCGGGGCTATCTCGCCGATCGCGGTCTCGAGCCCTCGGCACAGCTGCAGTTCCGCATCGGCTATGCGCCGCCGGAACGCTATGCGCTCAAGGAGTATCTCGGCAGCCAGGGCATTCCGGTCGAGATGATGAACGAGGTTGGGCTGCTCGTGCATGGTGACGACATCCCGGTGCCCTACGACCGGTTCCGCGACCGGGTGATGTTTCCGATCACCGATCTGCGGGGGCGGGTCGTGGCGTTCGGGGGGCGCGCGCTCGAAAAGGACATGCCGGCGAAATACCTCAACTCGCCGGAGACGCCGCTCTTCCACAAGGGTTCGCTCTTGTATAACGGCGCCAACGCACGCAAGGCGGTGCATGACGGCGCGCAGCTCGTCGTCGTTGAAGGCTATGTCGACGTCATCGCGATGGTCACGGCGGGATTTCCCGGCGCCGTCGCGCCGCTTGGTACGGCGCTGACGGAGGATCAACTCGGCATCCTCTGGAAAATGTCCGACGAGCCGCTGTTGTGTTTCGATGGCGATAATGCCGGCCGCCGTGCCGCCTATCGCGCCGTCGACATGGCGCTGCCCCGGCTCGCGCCGGGCAAGAGTCTGCTGTTCGCGTCATTGCCGGAAGGGCAGGATCCGGATGACCTGGTGCGCTCCGGCGGACGCAGTGCCGTGGCGGAAGTTTTGGCAGGCGCCCGTCCGCTCGCCGAGATGCTGTGGATGCGTGAAACGGAAGCCGCGCCGGTCGATACGCCGGAGCGCCGCGCCGGGCTTGAGGCGCGGCTCAATCGGGTCACGGCGGGGATTGCGAGCGAATCCGTCCGCAAATATTACCGTCAGGATCTGGAGCAGCGTCTTGCGCAGCTGTTCCAGCCGCAACGCGACGCCGGCGAGTTTGGCGGGCGCGGCCAGCGCCCGTTCCAAAATCGCGGCCCACATAGGGATTCCAAATTCGCGGGGCGCGGCAAGTTTCAGCGCCAGCCGGCGCGTGACGCTCTCGGGCCGGTAAGCCAGCGGTTGAGCGCGTCCTCCATCGTGCGGGGCGGCCGCAGTTCGCTCCCGCCCCGCGAGGCGTTGATCCTGTTCGCGCTGATCAACCATCCCTGGCTTCTGGAAAACCACGCCGAGGAACTGGCGGAGCTTGAGTTCCATCACCCCGATGCGGACCGGCTGCGCCGTGCCATTCTCGACGCAGCCGCGGACCACGAGGCGGTCGACACCCATGCGCTGCGTGCGGCGATCGAGAAGCGCAACCTGGGTACGCTGCTGGTGCGGCTCGAGACACCATTGAGCCACGGCGCCGACTGGCCGGCCCGGCCTGAGGCGGCGCCGGAAGACGTCAGGCCGTGGTGGACGCACGTCGTGACCTTGCACCGCAAATCCCGATCTCTAAATAAGGAATTGCGCGATGCCGAGCGGGCCTTGGCCGAGGACGCCAGCGACGCCAGCCTCAACTGGTTACGGGATGTGCAGAGCAGGCTCCAAGCCCTTGAGGGAACCGAAGCCACGATTGAGGGTTTTGGCGCGCTTTCCGGCCGAAAGGTGCGCGGTTTATAGGGATTTTGGGTCAGGCGACGGCGCTCGCGGCTCGGGATTGCTAAAAATCACAGGCCGGCTTGTCCGGTATGCGGGGCCGCTGCCTGAGGGCCCCCGATTTTGCTTGCGCGGGCGGATTTTGCTGGACTCAAGCGCCTTTGAGTCGCATCAAATTTCCCCCGGGATGACGGCTCGCCGGAAGGTCCGTCCAGGCCTGCGGGCACCAAGCCTGCCTGCAAGGCTGCCTGATAGAGTTAAACGGGGCTTAATCCGCCCCCGGGAGAATGAGTGAAGATTAAGTGCCGAATCGGTCTGATTCGGTCTAATGAGGGCGGCACCTTTGCCGCCCTTTTTGACCGTTCGAGGCCGGCGCGCGTCGGCGTAAGCCTGAGCGTTAAGGAGATGTCATGGTGACCAAGGCAAAGACGAAAACGGCTTCCAAGGCTTCCGGCAAGGGCGCTGCGAAACCCGCGGCGAAAGCTGCTGCCGCCAGGCCTGCAACGAAGACCTCGTCGCCGAAAGTCGCCCCCAAGGCTGCCGCAAAGCCTGCCGCCAAAGCAGCCGCGAAGGCGGTTGCGTCGTCCAAAACCACATCATCGGCCCCATCATCAAAGGCCGCGAAGCCCGCCGCCAAGCCGGTGCCGGCTGCTGCCGCGGCCGTGTCGACTTCCGCCAAGAACGTGAAGACTGCACCTGCCACCAAGCCGGCGGCGGCGAAGCCTGCTGTTGCCGAAGCGCCAAAGCCGACCGCGGCGGCAATGGCAAAGACTGCCGCAAAGGACAAGACAAAGGACGTGAAAGTGGAGACTGCCGACAAGGACGCCCCGGAGGCCACGCCGGACGCCCCTCTGCCGTTGCTCGACCTGACCGATGCTGACGTCAAGAAGATGATCAAGCTCGCGAAGAAGCGCGGCTATGTCACCCATGAGGAAATCAATGCGGTAATGCCGTCGGAGGAAGTCACCTCCGACCAGATCGAAGACGTGTTCGCGATGCTCAACGAGATGGGCATCAACGTCGTGGAGAACGACGAGCAGGACGCCGACGAGGACGAGACCGACGAAACCGATGACGACGAGACGGACGGCGAACTCGTCGAGGCGAAGCCGAAGGCGCTCGCCAAGGCGGAGAAGTCCGAGCCCGGCGAGCGCACCGACGATCCCGTGCGCATGTATCTGCGCGAAATGGGCTCGGTCGAGCTGCTGTCGCGCGAAGGCGAAATCGCCATCGCCAAGCGCATCGAGGCCGGCCGCGAGGCGATGATCGCGGGTCTCTGCGAAAGCCCGCTGACGTTCCAGGCCATCATCATCTGGCGCGATGAGTTGAACGAGGGAAAAGTTTTCCTGCGCGACATCATCGATCTGGAAGCGACCTATGCCGGCCCGGAAGGCAAGGCCATGATCCCGTCCGGTCCGCCTGCCATGGGCCCCGACGGCCAGCCTATCCCGCCCGCCGCGCCGCCGCAGATGGCTGCGCCCGCGACGGCCCCGCAGCAGGCGACGCCGTTCCGGCCGAAGCCCGCGGCCGACGACGATGGCGAGAGCGACGGTGGCGCGGAAGCCGCCGCCGCCGAGGCCGACATGGACGAGGACGACATGGAGAATTCCATGTCGCTCGCCGCGATCGAAGCCGAGCTCAAGCCGAAAGTGATGGAGAGCTTCGACAACGTCGCCAACACCTACAAGCGGCTGCGCCGCCTGCAGGATCAGGACATCCAGAAGCAGCTCCAGAACGACGGCTCGCTGTCACCGTCCCAGGAGCGCAAGTACAAGAAGTTCGAGGAAGAGCTGATTGGCGAAGTGAAGTCGCTGCGCCTCAACCAGGCGCGCATCGACGCGCTGGTCGAGCAGCTCTACGACATCAACAAGAAGCTCGTCGGCCATGAAGGCCGGCTGATGCGCCTTGCCGAAAGCCACGGCGTGGTGCGCGAGGATTTTCTGCGGAACTACCAGGGTTCCGAACTCAATCCGCAGTGGCTCAACCGGGTTTCGAAGCTCGCGTCGAAGGGCTGGAAGAACTTCGTCGCCCGGGAAAAGGACCGCATCAAGGACATCCGCACCGAGATCCAGACGCTCGCGGGCGAAACCGGCCTCGAGATCGGTGAGTTCCGCAAGATCGTCCACATGGTGCAGAAGGGCGAGCGCGAAGCCCGTCAGGCCAAGAAGGAAATGGTCGAGGCGAACCTCCGTCTCGTCATCTCGATCGCCAAGAAGTACACCAACCGCGGCCTGCAGTTCCTCGATCTCATTCAGGAAGGCAACATCGGCCTGATGAAGGCGGTCGACAAGTTCGAGTATCGCCGCGGCTACAAGTTCTCGACCTACGCCACGTGGTGGATCCGGCAGGCGATCACCCGCAGTATTGCGGATCAAGCAAGAACCATCCGCATCCCGGTGCACATGATCGAGACGATCAACAAGATCGTGCGCACCTCGCGTCAGATGCTGCACGAGATCGGCCGCGAGCCGACGCCGGAAGAGCTTGCCGAAAAGCTCGGCATGCCGCTCGAGAAGGTGCGCAAGGTGCTCAAGATCGCCAAGGAGCCGATCTCGCTCGAAACGCCGATCGGCGACGAGGAGGATTCACATCTCGGCGATTTCATCGAGGACAAGAACGCGGTGCTTCCGATCGACGCCGCGATCCAGTCCAACCTGCGCGAAACCACGACCCGCGTGCTCGCCTCGCTGACGCCGCGCGAGGAGCGCGTGCTGCGCATGCGCTTCGGCATCGGCATGAACACCGACCACACGCTGGAAGAAGTCGGCCAGCAGTTCTCGGTGACGCGCGAACGCATCCGCCAGATC
>Ga0164243_10010275_pt1 | contig 13478 bp, 15 predicted proteins | sample OricompcompostOP_FD_108781 | JGI IMG/M metagenome (GOLD analysis project Ga0164243, IMG submission 108781) | Organic Plus compost microbial communities from Emeryville, California, USA - Original compost - Organic plus compost (OP) | ecosystem: Engineered > Solid waste > Mixed feedstock >... | reverse complement strand
GAAATCGCAGCGCCGCTGCACGAGTAGGAGCAGTCCAGCATGCCCGCAACGAAGTCCCAGGACCGCCGCAAGGTCCGCCTGTCCCGCGCCCTCGGCGTCGCCCTCACCCCGAAGGCGGCGCGGATCATGGAGCAGCGTCCCTACGCGCCCGGCCAGCACGGTCGCACGCGCCGCCGGACCGAGTCCGACTACGCCGTCCGGCTGCGCGAGAAGCAGCGTCTCCGCGAGCAGTACGGCATCCGCGAGAAGCAGCTGCGCATCCAGTACGAGGAGGCGAAGCGCACGCAGGGCCAGACCGGCGACAACATGGTCGAGCAGCTCGAGATGCGGCTCGACGCGCTCGTGCTCCGCGCCGGCTTCGCCCGCACGACCGCGCAGGCCCGCCAGCTCGTCGTGCACCGCCACATCCTCGTCGACGGCAAGCTCGTCGACCGGCCCTCGTTCCGCGTGAAGCCGGGCCAGCTCATCCACGTCAAGCCGCGATCCGAGGCGCTCGAGCCGTTCCAGGTCGCCGCGGCCGGCGGCCACGCGGACGTCCTCCCGCCCGTCCCGGGCTACCTCGAGGTCGAGCTCGACAAGCTCCAGGCGCGGCTCGTCCGGCGCCCGAAGCGCGCCGAGGTCCCGGTCGTCTGCGACGTCCAGCTCGTCGTCGAGTACTACGCCGCCCGGTAGTCTCCCGGCAAGGCATACGAGACCCCTCCGGCGGCGACTACGCTGGAGGGGTCCTCGCATTCGAGAAAGGCATGACGATGGGCTTTTTCAAGGCACTCGGCTGGCTCGCCCTCGGCACCGCGGTCGGCTTCGTCGTGGCGCACCAGGTCTCGCGCACCGAGCAGGGCCAGCGCTTCTTCGCGGAGGTCGACAAGAAGGCGAAGGACTTCGGCAGCGCCGTCATCGAGGGCTACAAGGCCCGCGAGGCGGAGCTGCGCGCTGCGGTCGCGGAGGCCGAGGAGGTCATCGCGGACCTCGCGAAGCGCTCCAAGAAGGCCTGAGCCGGTTTCGACAGGCTCAACCGACATTGCGCACCGCTGACATCCGCGATCGCTGGCTGACCTTCTTCGGCGAGCGCGGCCATGCCGTCGTGCCCTCGGCCTCGCTCGTCAGCGACGACCCGACGGTCATGTTCACCATCGCGGGCATGGTCCCGTTCATCCCGTATCTCACCGGCGTCGTCCCCGCGCCGTTCCCGCGCGCGACGAGCGTGCAGAAGTGCATCAGGACGAACGACATCGAGGAGGTCGGCAAGACCGCCCGGCACGGCACGTTCTTCCAGATGAACGGCAACTTCTCCTTCGGCGACTACTTCAAGGAGGGGGCGATCGAGTACGCCTGGGAGCTGCTCACGACGCCGGAGGGCGCGGGCGGCCTCGGCTTCGCCGAGCGCGACCTCTGGGTGACCGTCTACGAGGACGACGACGAGGCCATCGCCCTGTGGAAGCGGATCGCCGGCCTCCCCGACGCGCGCATCCAGCGCATGGGCAGGGCGGACAACTACTGGTCGACGGGCCAGCCGGGCCCGGCCGGGCCCTGCTCGGAGATCTACTTCGACCGCGGTCCCGCCTACGGGCAGGAGGGCGGCCCCGCCGTCGACGACACGCGCTACACCGAGATCTGGAACCTCGTCTTCATGCAGTACCAGGTCGACAACGTCCGCTCGAAGACCGACTTCGACATCGTCGGCGAGCTGCCGCGGAAGAACATCGACACCGGCATGGGCCTCGAGCGGGTCGCGTTCATCAAGCAGGGCGTCGAGAACATGTACGAGATCGACCAGGTCCGCCCGGTCCTCGACCGCGCCGCCGAGCTCTCCGGCCGCCGCTACGGCGCCGACCACGAGGACGACGTCCGGTTCCGGGTCATCGCCGACCACATCCGCTCGGGCCTCATGCTCATGTCCGACGGCGTCGTCCCGGGGAACGAGGGCGGCGGCTACATCCTCCGCAGGCTGCTGCGCCGCTCGATCCGCTCGATGCGGCTCCTCGGCGTCGAGGAGCCGTCGTTCGCCGAGCTGTTCGCCGCATCGCGCGACGCGATGAAGGCGGCATATCCGGAGGTCGAGACGAACTACCCGCGGATCGAGCGGCTCGCCCTCGCCGAGGAGGAGACGTTCCTGCGCACGCTCAGCGCGGGCACGGCGATCCTCGACGTCGCGATCGCCCGGACGAAGTCGGCCGGCGCCGCGCAGCTGCCGAGCGACACCGCGTTCCAGCTCCACGACACGTACGGCTTCCCGATCGACCTCACCCTCGAGATCGCCGAGGAGCAGGGGCTCACGATCGACCGAGCCGGCTTCGACGCGCTCATGGCGCAGCAGCGCCAGCGCGCGAAGGCCGACGCGAAGGCGAAGAAGCGCCGCCTCGCCGACGTCTCCGTGTACGCGGATCTCCGCGCGCTCGGCGAGACCGTGTTCACCGGCTACGAGACGCTCACGACGGAGTCCCGCGTCCTCGGCATCCTCGTCGACGGCGCGCCGGCCCGCTCGGCGACCGCGGGACAGACCGCCGAGATCGTGCTCGCCGAGACCTCGCTCTACGCCGAATCCGGGGGACAGGACGCCGACGCCGGCGTCATCGTCGGACCCGGCTACGAGCTCGACGTCGTCGACGTGCAGCGGCCGGTCCCAGGGCTCGTCGCGCACACCGTCACGGTGCGCAGCGGCGAGGTCGGCGTCGGCGACCCCGCGACGACGATCGTCGACGAGACGTACCGCCGCGGCGCGAACCGCGCGCACTCGGCGACGCACCTCGTCCACGCGGCGCTGCGCCAGATCCTCGGCCACGAGGCGCACCAGGCCGGCTCGTACAACAAGGCGGGCTACCTCCGCCTCGACTTCAGCTGGTCGCAGGCGCTCTCCCCGGAGACCCGAAGCGAGATCGAGGACGTCGCGAACCGCGCGATCCACGACGACCTCGAGGTGACGACGCGGATCATGCCGCTCGCGGAGGCCCGCTCGCTCGGCGCGATGGCCCTGTTCGGCGAGAAGTACGGCGACACCGTCCGCGTGGTGCGGATCGGTGACACCGACTGGTCGCTCGAGCTGTGCGCCGGCACCCACGTCGCCCGCTCGAGCGACGTCGGGCTCATCGATCTCGTCGCCGAGTCGTCGGTCGGCTCGACCGCGCGGCGCATCGAGGCGCTCGTCGGCGGCGCCGCATTCGACGAGCTCCGCACCGAGCGGGCGATCGTCTCCCGGCTCACGAGCGAGCTCAAGACGCCGCGGGAGCTGCTGCCCGAGCGGATCGCCCAGCTCGTCGCCGACCTCAAGGCGGCCGAACGGCGCATCGCGCAGTACGAGGCGGCGGCGCTCCTCGAGCGCGTGCCGTCCCTCGCGGAGCGGGCGCGGCCCGTCGGCGCGGTCTCGCTCGTCGCCGAGCAGGTCGGCCAGGTCGGCTCGGCCGACGACCTCCGGACCCTCGCGACGGGCGTCCGGGACCGCCTCGCCCGGCGCAGCGCGGTCGTCGCGCTCGCCGGGACGGCGGACGGCAAGCCCGCCGTCATCGTCGCGACGACTCCGGCGGCGCGCGAGGCCGGGATGCGGGCCGGCGTGCTCGCGAAGGCCGCCGCGGCCGCGCTCGGCGGCGGCGGCGGGGGCCGGGACGACCTCGCGCAGGGCGGCGGCGCCGATCCCGCGGCGATCCCGGCGGCGCTCGACGCGATCGCGGCGGCGCTCAGGAGCGCATGAGGCCCGGCGTGCGGCTCGCGGTCGACGTCGGCACCGTGCGGATCGGCGTCGCGCGCAGCGACGCGCTCGGCATGCTCGCGAGCCCGCTCGAGACGGTCCCGCGCGGCGACGGCGACCTCGACCGGATCGTCGCGCTCGCCGACGAGCACGCCGCGATCGAGGTCTACGTCGGCCGTCCGAGCGCGCTCTCCGGCCGGGTGACCGCCTCGACGCAGGACGCGCTCGGCTTCGCCGCCGCCCTCGCCGAGCGCCTCCCCGGCCGCGTCCGGCTCGTCGACGAGCGGCTCACGACCGTCTCGGCGCAGGGCGCGCTCAGGGCGAGCGGGAGGGACTCGCGCGCCGGCCGCGCCGTGATCGACCAGGTGGCCGCCGCTATCATGCTGGAACACGCGCTCGACTCCGAGCGTCAGAGTGGGAATCGACCGGGCGCCGAGGTGCCCGCACCGGGCGGCGATCGCGGCTGAGCGGCGCATCGGAGACGTAAGGAACGCATGGAGAACGACGGCGGGCTCGACGAGCTGTTCGGCGCCCTCGGCGAGGACGACGCGAAGCAGCCCGAGCCCCCCGAGCAGCCCGGCGATGGGCCGGCGCGACCCGGTCCCGCGCGCTCGGCCGACGCCGCCGCGCTCAACGCCGCGTTCATCGAGGCCGCCACCGCGCCGCAGGAGCCGATCCCGGCCCCCGCCGTCCCGCCGGCGCCCCCGGCCCCCGCCCACGCGGCCTCGCCCGGCCCCGACCCCCTCCCGGACGCCCCGGCGCCACCGCTCACCCGGCGTGAGCTCCGCGAGCGGCTCCGCGCCCAGGGCGAGGCCGCGACGGGCGCCGTCGAGACGCAGGCCGCGCAGGATTCCGGGCCCGCGGCGGAGTCGTTCCCGGCGTTCCGCGCGCCTGAGCCGGTCTCAGCGCCGCAGCCGGTCGTCCCGCCCGATGCCTCCGCGCCCCAGGAGCCGGCCCCGGCCGATCCCGCGGTGGCCGACGCGGCCCTCGCCGCCCTCGCGGCCGCGGCGCCACCCCAGGCCGAGGCCCCGCCCGCGCAGCCCGCGGCCCAGGCGTCCGCCCCGCGGGCTAGCACGATCCGGCAGCGCCCGGACGGCGGCTTCCCGATCGCGCTCGACCCGCGCGACGACGGCGGAAGGGGCCGCCGCCGCAGCGGCCTGCGCTGGCTCGCGTGGTTCCTCCCGCTCGTCATCGTGCTCGGCGGCCTCGGGGCCGGCGCCTGGTGGGCGTGGAGCAACTATGAGCCGCAGATCCGCCAGGTCCTCGGCATCCCGATCCAGAACGACTACGAGGGCACCGGCAACGGCGAGGAGGTCATCGTGACGATCCTCCCCGAGTACATCGGCGAGGACGTCGCCCGCGTCCTCCACGACGACGGCGTGACGATGACGTGGGACGCGTTCTACGACCTGCTCATCGATCTGACGAACCAGGGGCGGGCGCCGACGTTCCAGCCGGGCAACTACCGGCTGCAGAAGCAGATGAGCGCCCAGGCCGCGCTCGACGCGCTCATGGACCCGGCGAACCGGATCACCTCGCAGGTCGTCATCCCCGAGGGCTCCGACCTCCCCGATACGCTGCAGATCCTCGCGGCGACGACCGGCCTGCCGCTCGCGGACTTCGAGGCCCTCGCCGCCCAGCCCGACGCGTTCGGCGTGCCGAACCCGGCGAACACGCTCGAGGGCTGGCTCTACCCGGCGACGTACGACCTCGACGGCACCGAGACGGCGCAGTCGCTGCTCCAGCGCCTCGTCGACACGATGATCGACCACCTCGACGCGCTCGGCATCCCCGCGGATCAGCGCTACTCGTTCCTCACGCTCGCCTCGATCGTGCAGAAGGAGAGCGGCCCGATGCCGGGCGACATGGCGAAGGTCGCCCGCGTCTTCGACAACCGGATCGAGCAGGGCATGAAGCTCGAGTCGGACGCGACGGTCACCTACGGCACCTGCGTCTGGGGACCGGCGAACGGCCGCACCCCGCCGGACACGTGCGGCTCGGTCTGGCTCAACCAGGCGGACATCGACGACGCATCGAACCCGTACAACACCCGCGCGAACGAGGGGCTCCCGCTCGGCCCGATCTCGATGCCGGGCGAGGGGGCGCTCGAGGCGGTCGCGAACCCGGCGGAGGGTGACTGGCTGTTCTTCGTCGCGGTCGACCTCAAGACGGGCGAGACGGTGTTCTCGAACACCATCGAGGAGCACGACGCGGCGATCGAGCAGCTCAACGAGTGGTGCGAGGCGAGCGCCGAGAACGCCTCGTACTGCGCCTGATGCTGCCGCCGGAGATCCTCGACCCCGGGCGCACCCGGCTCGCCGTGCTCGGCAGCCCGATCGCCCACTCCCGCTCGCCGCGGCTCCACGCCGCCGCCTACCGCGCGCTCGGCCTCGACTGGAGCTACGAGCGCTTCGAGGTCGCCGAGGGCGGGCTCGCAGCCTTCCTCGGCGGGCTCGACGGCGCGTGGCGGGGGCTCTCGCTCACGATGCCGCTCAAGCGCGAGGCGCTCGGCCTCGCCGCCGCGGTCTCGCCGGTCGCCCGGCTCACGAACGCGGTCAACACGCTCTCGTTCATCGGCGGCGCCGTGCGCGGCTGGAACACCGACGTCCGCGGCATCGTCGCGGCGCTGCGCACGAACGGCGTGACCGGGCCGCGGGCGCCCTGGATCCTCGGCGCGGGGGCGACGGCGACCTCGGTCGTCGCCGCGCTCGGCAGGATGGGCGCGACGCGCGCCTTCATCGCCGCTCGGCGTCCCGTGCAGGCGGAGGGTCTCGCAGGTCTCGCGGGGCGGCTCGGGGTCGACGTGACGGTGATCCCGTGGGACCGCGCGACGCGGGTCGAGGGCGCCGACCTCGTCGTCAACACCGTCCCCGGCTGGTCGCCGGAGGCCGGCCTCGCCTTCGCCGAGCCGGTGCGCGCCGGCGTGCCGCTCCTCGAGGTCGTCTACGACCCGTGGCCGAGCCCGCTCGCGGCCGGCTGGCTCGACGCCGACGGGCACGTCGTCTCCGGCCTCGACATGCTGCTCCACCAGGCGGTCGCGCAGGTGCGGATCTTCGTGCTCGGCGACGAGGACGCGCCGCTGCCGGCCGAGCCGCGCGTCGTCGAGGCGATGCGCGCCGCGCTGGGGTGAAAGAATCGTCGTCGTGTTGCGCTGGTTGACCGCGGGGGAGTCGCACGGCCCCGAGCTCGTCGCCGTGCTCGAGGGCATGCCGGCGGGCGTCCCGGTCCTCCCCGAAGACATCCAGGCGGACCTCCGGCGCCGCAGGCTCGGCTACGGTCGCGGGGCGCGGCAGGCCTTCGAGGAGGACGAGCTGACGATCAGCGGCGGCATCCGCTTCGGCCGGACGATGGGCTCGCCGATCGCGGTGCGCATCGGAAACACCGAGTGGCCGCGCTGGGTCGACGTCATGAGCCCCACACCGGTCGACCCCGAGACGCTTCCGAAGGGGCGCGGGGCGCCGCTCACCCGGCCCCGGCCGGGTCACGCCGACCTCGTCGGCATGCAGAAGTACGACTTCCCGGAGGCGCGGAACGTCCTGGAGCGGGCGAGCGCGAGGGAGACCGCGGCCCGCGTCGCCCTCGGCGCGGTCGCCAGGGCCTTCCTCGCCGAGCTCGGCATCCGACTCGTGAGCCACACGCTCGCGATCGAGACGGTCCGCGTCCCCGACGACTACGCATATCCGGTCCCCGAGGATGCGGCGCGGCTCGACGCCGACCCGCTGCGCTGCACCGACCCCGAGACCTCCGCCGCGATGGTCGCGCGGATCGATCGCGCGCACGAGGAGGGCGACACCCTCGGCGGCGTCGTCGAGGTGCTCGCCTACGGCCTCCCGCCGGGCCTCGGCTCCTACGCCCAGTGGGACCGGAAGATCGACGCCCAGCTCGCCGCGGCGCTCATGAGCATCCAGGCGATCAAGGGCGTCGAGATCGGCGACGGCTTCGAGACCTCGCGACGCCCCGGCTCGGCCGCCCACGACGAGATGGTGCGGACCGCGAACGGCATCGAGCGCCTCAGCGATCGCGCCGGCGGCACCGAGGGCGGCATGACGACCGGCACGGTGCTCCGCGTCCGCGCCGCGATGAAGCCGATCTCGACCGTCCCGCGCGCGCTGCGCACCGTCGACGTGGCGACCGGGGAGGCCGCCCAGGCCCACCACCAGCGCTCCGACGTCTGCGCGGTCCCCGCCGCTGGCGTCGTCGCCGAGGCGATGGTCGCGCTCGTGCTCGCGAACGCGGTGCTCGAGAAGTTCGGCGGCGACTCCGTCGGCGAGACGCGGCGCAACCTCCGGGCCTACCTCGCCGCGATCCCGGAGGCGCTGCGGAGCGCCGGCGCCGGCGTCTCCGCTGGCGCGGACGCCTGATGGCGGCACGGGTCGTGCTCATCGGCGCGCCTGGAGCGGGGAAGACCCGCACCGGCAAGCGCGTCGCCCGCGCGCTCGGCGTCCAGCACCTCGACACCGACAAGCTCTTCGTCGCCGAGCACGGACCGATCGCCGACTTCTTCGCGGAACGCGGCGAGGCGGAGTTCCGGCGCATCGAGCGCGCGCTCGTCGCCGCGGCGCTCGCGCAGGACGCCGTCGTCTCGCTCGGCGGCGGCGCGGTCATGGACCCGGCGACGCAGGACCTCCTCGCGGGCCTGCCCGTCGTCCAGCTCACGAGCACGCCGGAGGCGATCCGGGAGCGGATCGACGCCGAGCCCCGCGAGGCCGCGAAACGACCCCTCCTCGCGAACGGCGGCGTCGAGGCCTGGGAGCGGCTCGTCGAGGCGCGCCGCCCGGTCTACGACCGGCTCGCCGACGTCTCGATCGACACCTCGCACCGCACGATGGAGTCGGTCGCCGAGGAGGTGGTCGCATGGCTGAGGAGCCGATGAGCCCGACCGTCATCCGGGTGTCCGGCGCTCCCGGCTACGACGTCGTCGTCGGCCGCGACCTGCTCGGACGCGTCCCCGAGGCGCTCGGCGAGCGGGTCCGCAAGGTCCTCGTCGTCCACGCCCCGACGCTCGCCGCGCGCGCCGAGGCGCTCCGCGAGTCGCTCGCCGCCGCGGACCTCGAGGCGCTGACCCTCGAGGTCCCGGACGCGGAGAGCGCGAAGCGCGTCGAGGTCGCCGCGTTCTGCTGGGAGATCCTCGGCAAGTCGGACTTCACCCGCTCCGATGCGATCGTCGGCCTCGGCGGCGGCGCCGTCACCGACCTCGCCGGCTTCGTCGCGGCGACCTGGCTGCGCGGGGTCGCCGTCGTCCAGCTCCCGACGACGGTGCTCGGCATGGTCGACGCCGCGGTCGGCGGGAAGACCGGGATCAACACGGCCGAGGGGAAGAACCTCGTCGGCGCGTTCTGGGCGCCGCGCGCCGTGCTCTGCGACCTCGACCTCCTCGACACCCTCCCGCGCAACGAGCTGCTCGCCGGCTTCGCCGAGGTCGTCAAGACGGGCTTCATCCAGGACCCCCGGATCCTCGACCTCGTCGAGGCCGACGTCGCGCGCGCGACCGATCCGTCGACCGAGGAGTTCCGCGAGTGCGTCGAGCGCGCGATCGCGGTCAAGGCCCGGGTCGTCGGCGAGGACTTCCGCGAGCAGGGGCTGCGCGAGATCCTCAACTACGGGCACACGCTCGGCCACGCGATCGAGCACGCCGAGCGGTATCGCTGGCGGCACGGCGCGGCGATCTCGATCGGCATGGTGTTCGCCGCGGAGCTTTCGCGCCTCACCCGCGGGCTCTCCGAGGGGGAGGTCGAGCGGCATCGCCGGGTCCTCCGCTCGCTCACGCTCCCGACGACGTATCCGGGGGAGCGCTGGGGCCACCTCCTCGCGACGATGCAGCGCGACAAGAAGGCTCGCGGCGGCATGCTCCGCTTCATCTGCCTCGACGCGATCGGGCGCCCCGTCGTCGTCGAGGGGCCGGACGAGTCCCTGCTCTTCGCGGCGTACCAGGAGCTCGCGGAGTAGTCCAGCCTTCGCCGCGCCGGCGCGGGCCCGTCCTATCATCGGGCGCATGGACGCCTCCACGCCGTCGTGGCTCGTCGGGCAGGGCTGGGTGCAACTCGGCGAGCTCGGCCTCGCGTTCGTGCTCTCCTCGCTCATCGGCCTCGAGCGGGAGCTGCGCGGCAAGCACGCCGGGCTGCGCACGCAGTCGCTCGTCGGGACGGCGTCGGCGCTCATGATGCTCGTCTCGAAGTACGCGTTCTTCGACGTGCTCTCCGATCAGGTCAACCTCGACCCCTCGCGCGTCGCCGCGGGGATCATGGCCGGCATCGGCTTCATCGGCGGCGGCCTCATCCTCGCCCGCAACGGCGTCGTCCACGGCCTGACGACCGCGGCCGCGGTGTGGATGACCGCGGCCGTCGGCCTCGCCGCGGGGGGCGGCCTCTGGCTCGTCGCGACCGCCGCGACGCTCCTCTACTTCGTCGCCGTCGTCGGCTACACGCAGATCGTCAAGCGCCTCCCGCAGCACCACGCCGACCGCGCGGGGACCGCCCACAAGGAGGAGCTGCCGCTCCTCCACGATGACGACGACTGAGCGCGGGCGCGGCGCGCCGGCTCGCTAGGCTCGTCGCGTGCCCAGAATCCTCGTCCTCAACGGCCCGAACCTCGGCCGCCTCGGCAGTCGCGAGCCCGAGGTGTACGGGAGCCAGGACCTCGCAGCGCTCGAGGCGCTGCTGAACGACCTCGCGGGTGACCGCGCCGAGATCGACCTGCGGCAGACCGACGACGAGGCCGAGCTCATCGGCTGGCTCCACGAGGCGGTCGACACCGGCGCGCCGGTCATCCTCAACCCGGCCGCGTTCACCCACTACAGCTACGCGCTGCGCGACGCGGCGGCGATGGTCACCGGCGCGGGCCTCCCGCTCGTCGAGGTGCACATCTCGAATCCGCACCGCCGCGAGCGGTTCCGCCACGAGTCGGTCATCTCGGGTGTCGCGACCGGCGTCATCGCCGGCTTCGGCTTCGGCTCCTACGGCCTCGCGGTCGAGGCGGTGCTCGCGAGCCGGTAGACTCGTGCGGGTTTTCTCACGGGAGCGATGCGCATGGCCACGACGAACGACATCAAGAAGGGCTCGGTCCTCGACCTGGAGGGCCAGCTCTGGAACGTCACCGATTTCCAGCACGTCAAGCCCGGCAAGGGCGGCGCGTTCGTGCGCACCACGCTGAAGAACGTCGTGAGCGGCAAGGTCGTCGACCGGACGTTCAACGCGGGCACGAAGATCGACTTCGCCACGGTCGACCGGCGGGACTTCCAGTACCTCTACCAGGACGGCGACGGCTTCGTGTTCATGGACCTCGGCGACTACGACCAGATCACCGTGCCCGCCTCGGTCGTCGGCGACGCCGCGAACTTCCTGCTCGAGAACCAGACGGTCATGATCGCGATGAACGAGGGGAACCCGCTCTACGTCGAGCTCCCCGCCTCCGTCGTGCTCACCGTGACGCACACCGACCCGGGCCTCCAGGGCGACCGCTCGAGCGCCGGCACGAAGCCGGCGACGCTCGAGACCGGCTACGAGATCCAGGTGCCGCTCTACCTCGAGTCGAACACGAAGGTGAAGGTCGACACCCGCACCGGCGAGTTCCTCGGCCGCGTCAACGACTGACGAGGCGGCGATGGGCGCCAGGACGAAGGCGCGGAAGCGGGCGCTCGACGTGCTCTACGCCGCGGACATCCGCGGAAAGGACCTCGCGGAGGCGCTCCGCGAGGAACAGGCCCGCGTCGCCGGGGAGTCCGGCCGCGCGGCCTCGTGGGGCTACGCGAGCGAGATCGTCCAGGGCCTCATCGACCGCGGTTCCGAGATCGACGAGCTGCTCACGACGTACGCCAGGGACTGGCCGCTGCACCGGATGCCGGCGGTCGACCGCGCGCTCCTGCGCATCGGCGCCTGGGAGATCGCCTGCAACCCGGCCGTGCCGAACGCGGTCGCGATCAGCGAGGCGGTCGAGGCGGCCGCGGAGCTCTCGACCGAGGACTCCGCGCGGTTCGTCAACGGCGTCCTCGCCCGCATCGCCGACGCGCTCGGCTGAGCGGTCCGGCCGGCATCACTCCCCGAGCGCGGGCCCCTCGACCTCGAAGGCGACCGACGTCGCCGGGAACCGCGTCGTGACGTACTGGATCGGCGTCCCGTCGGGCGTCGCGTCGAGGCCGACGGTGACGAGCACGACGCCCCCCGGGGCGAGCCCGAGATCGGCCGCCTCCGCCGACGTCGCGAGCCGCGCGCTCACCGTCGTCGAGGCGCGGAGGTAGTCGGCGACGCCTGCCTCCGCCAGCGCCGCGGTCACCGAGCCGGTCCGCGCGATCCCCGCGGCGATGTCGGGGAAGCGCGTCGCGTCGAACCAGTGCGTGCCGCGCCCGATCGGCTGCCCATCGCGGACCCGGAGCAGCTCGAGCCGCACCGCGCGCCCGCGCTCGGGCAGACGCAGCGCCTCCCCGACCGCGTCCGGCGGGTCGGCGATGGCCGAGCCGAGGACGCGGGCCCCGCCCGGGGCGAGCGACCTCGTCCGCGCGCCGATCCGGTGGCGGTGCACTGGCACCTCGCGGACGTACGTCCCGCTCCCGCGCACCGGCTCGAGCACGCCATCGGCGACGAGCGCGCCGACCGCCTGGCGGATCGTGTTCCGGTGCACGCCGAAGCGCTCGGCGAGCTCGTGCTCGCCCGGGATCCGGCTCCCGGCGGGGAGCAGATCGGCGGCGATGTCGGCGCGGAGCTCCTCGGCGATGAGCCGCCATGAGGCGAATCCGGAGGCGCTGCGCGCCGTCGTCTCGGTCAGGATCGTTCCATTCACCAGGTGTTCATCCGATCGTCGGCGCCGCTTCGCGTCCGCCTCCGGACGCCGGGCGGCGCTTCGGCTATGCTATCGTCTGTCCAGATCATTAGACAACTAGTCATCAGACAACTAGGCGCGGCAGAGGGCGGCATGGAGCAGGCGGGGAACGGCGCGGAGCAGCGCCGGCGCGCCGCGCGCGTCCTCGCCGGTGCCGCGACCGCCGAGCTCGACGCGTGCTGGGCCGCATGGCCGGAGCCTCCCGCCGTCGACTGGCTGCGCTCGCCGGAGCCGGGACTCGTCATGGTCCAGGGCCGGATCGGAGGGACGGGCGACCGCTTCAACCTCGGTGAGGCGACGGTGACCCGCGCCACGGCCCGTCTCGAGGGGGGCGGGCTCGCGGCCCCCGCCGTCGGCACCGCCTACGTCCTCGGCAGCGACACCGAGCACGCTGGCCTCGCCGCGATCTTCACCGCGCTCCTCGCCGACCAGGCGACCCGCGAGGCGGTGCTCGCCCGCGTCATCGCCCCGCTCGAGGCGGCGCAGCTCGAGCGGGACCGCGCGGCGCGCGACGAGGCGCGGAGCACCGTCGTCGACTTCCTCACCGTCGCGCGGGAGAACGCGGGCGCGGCGGCAGCCGAGGCGGGGGATGGCGAATGATCCCCGGATTCGCCGACCCCGTCGCCGACTCGCAGCGGACGTTCCGCCGCGTCCTCGACGCGCTCGCCCGGCCGACACTGCCGGTCGCGCTCGCGCCCCTCCCGCCCGCGCCCGGCGCGCTCCCGCCCGTCGCCGCCGCGATCGCGCTCACGCTCTGCGACGACTCGACACCGGTCTGGCTCGACGCGACGCTCGCCGACGACGACGAGGTGCTCGAGTGGTTCGCGTTCCGCACCGCCGCGCCGATCGCCGCCGAGCCGGCGGTCGCGGCGCTCGCCTTCGCGACGGCCCCCGCCGCGCTCCCGGCCCTTGAGGACTTCGCGCTCGGCACCGACGAGGCGCCGCACACCTCGACGACCGTCGTCCTCGGGGTCGCCGACGGGCCGGG
>Ga0164243_10010274_pt1 | contig 13478 bp, 15 predicted proteins | sample OricompcompostOP_FD_108781 | JGI IMG/M metagenome (GOLD analysis project Ga0164243, IMG submission 108781) | Organic Plus compost microbial communities from Emeryville, California, USA - Original compost - Organic plus compost (OP) | ecosystem: Engineered > Solid waste > Mixed feedstock >... | reverse complement strand
TGCCGCCATATACAGGCTAACCAGTGCAACCATCGCAATGACGGGGTCAATACCATACGTAAACGGCACGAGCAAAGCGACCCCCAGGCTGGGACCCAGCCCTGGCATGGCGCCAATCAGATAGCCGATGAGCGTCCCGCCCATAAGGGCAAGAAGAACGTACGGATGCAATACAAGTCCGAATCCGTTGATCAGGTCTGAAATCATGTTATTGCTCCTAGGGGAACTGCACGCCGAGCAATTGCTCGAAGCACAGATAAATAAACAGCACAAACCCCGCGGAGCACAAGATCAGACGCTGCCAACGCCGTTCACCTCCCACCACCATAAGGAGCGGGACAGCAAAAACGGAAGCCAGATAAAAACCGGCAAAAGGAATAAGCAAAACGTAGGCTGTCATTACCAGCACACCGGCCCCCACCGCTGCAGGACGATGCAACTGAATGTCCGAATCCATCCGCCGGGCCTCTGCAAACAACACGATGCTGCAGATCATGCCCAGGCATGAAGCAAACACCGGCACCTTGCCTGGACCAACATCGACCGGATTGAGCGGCGGCGGAAAACTCAGGCTCAACCAGGCGGTATAGCCAAAAGCCAACAGGCATAAAACGGCAATAACCCGGGTGACGGTCTTTTCGCAAATTCGGGAACAGCGATCGACAACGACCGTCTCCGCGTGGACATGACTATTCATTTGGCAAGTCCCAATTTCTTGAGCCAGTCGCTTCCGATGCCATCCATTTTTTCAACGAACGCCGGATATTCTGTCGGTCCCTGGGTTCCGGCGATCTGGGCTGTTTCTTTCATGTACTTCTGAAAGGCAGGTGTCTGCATGGCTTTGAAAAAGCCATCCGCCAGCTTTTTCTGAATCTCTGCCGGGATCTGTTTGGGACCGAAAATACCTCGTATCTGCTTCCACGATGAATCGACCGGGTAACCTGCTTCCGCATAAGTCGGCACCTGCGGCAGAGAGTCCGCACGTTTGTCATCCAGGATACCAAGAATACGCACACGACCTGCTTCGGCAAACTGCAACGCCGGCCCCGGATTGGTATTGACAACGTCAATATGTTTTCCCAGCAGCGCAGTCATCGCCTGCGGCCCCCCCGTGTAGCTAACCCAGGTAAAAGGCATCTGTGCCTTGTCTGCAAGCAAGTTGAAAGCGATATTGTGTGCCGCTCCGACAGTACCAAAACCTCCGACTTTCAGATTGACTCCTTCTTTTTTTCCAGCCTCTACCAAATCTTTCATGGTCTTGTATGGGCTATCCGCCGCCACAACCGTTATATATGGATCCAGCTGGTTCAGCGTGATCCAGGAAAAGTCCTGCCACTTGTAAACACCTTTCAGATTGGTTTGCATCGCAGTCAAATGCGAAGCCGTATTTACGCCAACGGTATATCCGTCCGGCGCGGCAGATTTGATGAATGCCATTTGGGTCGCCCCGCTGCCGCCGGGCCGGTTAACCACAACTACCGGCTTACCGAATACCTTGCCGGCGCCTTGCGCCAGCTCTCTGGCAAAAATATCAGTCGACGATCCCGCTCCGGTATGGACGACGATTGTGATCGGTTTGTTCGGAAATGCGTCCTCGGCCGCGAATGCATTCTGGACATCAAGCCCGCTAAATATGACGACTGACAGAGCAAAAGCCCGGCCCGCACACCATTTGATGCGTAAATCCATCTCATCCTCCTGTTTCATTATTTGGAACACTGTTCTTATTTTAAGAATAAATAAGAACACGACTCGTAGAAGAAGTCAACTAATTATCATTAGGGGTTACCCGCTAGACGGTTCAGTCAGGCAAAAGTGAGCACCAGGAACTGCAGTTCCATTGTTGAAGAGAAATTCCAATACATCGATCCAGCCAACAGATGAGTATAATATTGTTGTTCCAATATTTGATATACTATTACACTATATAAAAATTACTGAGCTTCATTGGCCCACATATTGGTAAAGGTATGGATAAAACATTTCTGAAAGGGCTTGTCCTTCTGGAAACGCTGGCGCGCAGTGAACAGGCCTGCGGTGTAACGGAGCTGGCAAGCGAACTGCAGTTGACCAAAAGCAATGTTCATCGATTGCTGCAAGGCCTTGTTCACCAGGGCTTTGCCCGGAATGTCGCGGATACCGGACGCTACGAACTCACGATGAAGTTATGGGAACTGGGGTCTCACGTTTTTGGCCGGCTTGACGTGCGGCACGTTGCCGACCCGTTTATGAAAACACTCGCTGCAGAAACATCAGAGACGGTGCACCTTTCCACCCTGGACGGAATAGAGGTGCTGTATCTGGCAAAAATTGACAGTCCCCAGCCGGTTCGCGCATACACCACCGTCGGCGGGCGGGCGCCAGCCCAATGTGTTGCAACAGGAAAGGCACAGTTGGCCTGGTCCGACGCCGCTACATTGGAATCCGTAAAAATCGCGCTTTCCGCCTACACCTCCAAAAGCATGACACGCCCCCAGCAACTCGATAGCGAACTCGAACGCGTGCGTCTTCAGGGTTTTGCAGTCAATATCGGAGAATGGCGCGAACAAGTATGTGGCGTTGCCGCCCCCATACGGGACGGGTCGGGCAGAGTGATTGCAGCGCTTGGCGTATCGGGGCCCGCGGACAGGCTGAAACCCCGCATCATGCACAATCTAGCGCCCACCATTATCACTGCAGCTGAAAAAATTTCGTCATTGCTTGGCTATCGCTCACGCAACTGATGTCGCGCGGGCATCTGCACACGGCGCATGCATACCTGTACAACTAACGCTCCAAATCCGAATGATCAGAATCATTCAGGCGGGAATTCAGATAATCGCGCAGCACGTTCGCATGATTGTGAGACTCATCCTTCGTCGCGTACAGCAAAGTAACGGATCCGTGGCGGGCGTTGTCCAGCAACAGGTCTACGGCGTCGGGTTCTTTGTCTAACTCCGCGCAATAACGTCTCGTAAACTCGGCCCATCGCGTCTTGTCCTCATGGATCCATTTGCGCAACGAGCTGCTTGGCGTGATGTCCTTGAGCCAAAGATCATATTTCAAGTCCGTTTTCTTCACCCCCCGCGGCCACAGGCGGTCCACCAGCACGCGATAGCCATCGCTTGCGGCAGGTTCATCGTATACACGTTTGGTTTGAACAGGATTTTTCTTCATCGCCGCCTCCTTGTGCATTCGGCGCGCCCCGCAAGGCAGGCCTATCGTCATCTTACCGCGAATGGCGAATGAATACCCGGCAGTGATACTGCAGCCCATGCAAGAGGACTTCGGATGCAACCCGAAGGCATCGATCCACAGCAGACAAAATCACGATTGTGCTTTCAATTGTGCTTGTGCAGCATCACGAATTTGCGTGTAAAGATTATTGCCATGCGCATCGATTCCTACCGTGACCGGCCCCAGCCCCTTGACGCGCAGTCTGACCACACGATAATGCGTCAGCATATCGCGCCAGCCCACTTCCAGCACTTCTTCGATCGCTTCGCTCAGTAGCGTGCAGCCCCCTCCAAGAAAAGACAAATACACACAACCGGCTTCCTGCATGGCTTTCGCACTGGCCTCGTCCAATCCTCCCTTGCCGCCTGTCGCATGCAGCTTCAGCTCCCGGATCAACCGCGGCATATGAGGGTTGAAGCGCGTGCTCGTCGTCGGATTGATATACAGGATTTCAAACTGCCCGTCGGTCTCCCGGCTATAGCTGCCCAGATGAAACAACGACGCGCCATGCAAATCCATCGGAAACGGCTCCTTGTCATCCAGGCAGTCCAGAAACCGCGCGTGGGTCGGCAGCCCCGCGGTAATAATAATCTCGCCGTCAATAATGACCTGATCGCCGGCTCGCAACGTACGCGCATCTTCAGCCGTCAGGGGGAATGTCATACGATGGGTGGTGATGCTCATATCCGTTCACTCCATTATTTCGACACGACCATCGTTATAGCACCGCGCCCGGGTACGACGGTTGATCCAGCAGTTGAAACACACCGCCACCGGCGTGAACCCATGTCCTGCTGAATAATTGACATGCACGGCCATAGAGGTGCTGTCTCCTCCGGTGCCCATCGGTCCAAAACCGGTTTTATTGATCCGCTGCAGCAGGCGCGCTTCCATCTCGACCAGGATCGGCTCTCTGTTGACAGTACCGATCTTTCGCAGCGTCGCTTCTTTGGCCATCTTCGCTGCATAATCAAACGAGCCGCCAATGCCCACACCAATTACGACAGGAGGACAGGGCTGGGATCCGGCCTTGAGCACCGTTTCCATGACGAAGTTTTCTATTGTCGGCAAATCGGGAAAACTGAATATCTCCAGCGCGGCCCAGCGCCCTGAGCCCAATGCTTTGGGCGAACAGGTGATATCGATATAATCAGCCCCATCCACCAGATCGAACGTGGTGATCGGCATCCCCTTGCCCTGGTAGCCGCGCTCCAGCGTCAGGGGGTTGGTCACGTGCGGCAGCAGCGGTGGATCGATTGTCGCGACCAGTTCAGCAAAGCCATCTTCAATGGCCTGTTTTACATTGCCTTCAAACCGCGCCTGTGTGCCGATCTGCATGAAATAGACTGGCACGCCCGAGTCGGAACAGACCAGCGATTGCTTGCGGCGCGCGGCATCGGCGCTCTCAACCATTATCTGCAATGTTCTGCGACCGGTTTCATTGGTCTCGCGCGCCCCCGCGCCCACCAGAGCCTGACGCGTATCATCTGGAATTTGCTTGAGCGAGCGTTCGTAAAGCTGCGCGGTGACCTGTTTGATCAATTCATATGTGATAGCCATGTGTAGGGGTGTCTCTCTTATTGTTTAAGTAGCCCGAATGTCCGGGCGCGCATGCGGGCCAATGCGTAAATTGTCGATGCTATCGGTGTCTCGATATTCAGCGAACGAGCCACCTCCACAAAAGCGCCCACAATGGCCTGCACCTCGACCGGTCTTGAGGCTTCCGCATCCTGCAACATCGATGTCTTGACCCTGCCAAGCTTGCGGGTGACGGCAAGCCGCTGCGATGGTGCCACGCTAATGTCCAGGCCCAGAGCAGCGCCCACGGCAGTGACTTCGTTCATCAACGCAACAAACATTTCATAAACACGGGGATCATCGATCAGGAGGTCGGTGGATGAGCCGGTAAGCAGGCTGACAGGATTGAAACAGACATTGCCCAACAGTTTTTCCCAGACTGCGCGTCGAATAGCATCTGTCTGCTCTGCGGCGAGACCGGCGGCATTGAAAAGCGCAACGACGCGCGCAAGCCGTTCGCTGCTGCCTCCACCAGTTGCAGGCGATGCGATTTCGCCCAACACCAGCCTGGTGCCCGAACTGTGATGAGATATGCCGGGTTCGGGACTGTAGCAGGAGGGATAAACGACACTGCCGATCACGCGGTGGCTATCAATCGCCTTATCAATGACGCCCTTGGGGTCGACAGAATCGAGCCGCGCCGGCACGCCAAAGCGCGCCATCCCATGGCTGAACCACCACGGAATGCCATTGATGGCGGGGACCACCACGGTTTCTTCGTGACAGAGCGACGACACCATAGGTGCAATATCCGCCAGCGCATGTGCCTTGACAGCAATAATCACCACATCCTGCATGCCCAGCGACTGCGGATCAGACGCCGCCTTTACTTTGGCCACCAGACGCTTGTCTCCTTCTTCAAGAATCCAGCCACGTGTCTGGATGGCCTGCAGCGTGCTGCCTCGCGCCAGCACACTGACCTGCGCGCCGCTCTCGGCCAGTGTTACGCCCAGATAGCCGCCAATGGCACCAGCACCGATCACACATACTTTCGTTTCGCTTTGTCTGCTCATTTTTCCCTTCCGATATCACACCCGCATGACAAGCGTCATGATCGAAATATGCCGGGCGTGTTCAGCAAATCATACTAAAATATTCGCCGATTAATGTCAATAGATCATATTATTGACCTTTTAACCAAAACTGCAATCCACCCCTTTATTTGACCACGATTTTATTCTCGTCAATAATGCGTTTCCACTTTGCCCGCTCCGTATCCATCATGGTTTTATACGCTTCCGCGGATGAAGTCTGGGCCATCTGCCCCTGCCTGGCAAAAAAATCGGCAACTGTCTTGTCTTTCAATGCCTCGGACAGGGCATGACGGAATTGATCGATAATCGCAACAGGCGTGGCTTTGGGAGTAATGATCCCGTAAATGGAACTGGCCGTCACTTCAGGATAACCCAGTTCTGTTGTGGTTGGCACGTCTGGCAGAACCGGCGATCGTTTGTCGCCCATGACAGCGACAATTTTCAAGCTATCCTTGAGTGCCAATACGGCGGATATTTCAGATGCCGTCATCTGGATCTCGTTCGAGGCAAGCGCATTCAGCACATTATTGCCGCCCTTATAGGGAATATGCGTCAGGTTGATCCCCGCAGCTTTATTCAATAGCAACCCGTCCAGGTGCGTACTCGAACCAGTGCCGGGAGAACCGAAATTCATGGCATTCGGGTGTTTTTTTGCGTTCTCGATCAGCTCTTTCAACGAATGATTTCCTGCTGCCGGATTCACCGCAAAAACGTGCGGGCTGATCGAAAGCAAAGAGACATACCCGATCTCATCCAGGCCGAATGGCAGTTTGTTCAGGTGCGGCGCGATCGCAAAGATACCAAGCACGCCAAATCCAAATGTGTAGCCATCGGGCTTGGCCTTGAGCGTGGAATTGATGCCGATCAGTCCTGACGCACCGGGCTTGTTTTCCACAACAACCGTTTGTCCCAATTGCTTCTCCAGCGCAGGAGACAGGACGCGCGCAATTGTATCGACCGGTCCGCCAGCTGTATACGGCACAATTAGTGTAATTGGATGACGCGGCCATTCTTGTGCCGCATACCCCGGTGTCGTCCCGACCACGACAGTACAACACGTCGCGACTGCGGATAAAAACAGATTACGGATGCTTGAACTCATGATGTCTCCTTTTTGTTTTATTGCTTCTTAATAATAATAGTGATCAGGCTGCTGCACGACAGGCATCCAGCGAGCCTGCCCTCAATAACGTGCTGGGCAGCGAATGGCCAACGATCTGTTCCGCGAGGCGTCCGGCTTCGATCAGGGCCTCCAGGTCAATACCCGTTTCGATGCCCATTTCCGAACAAAGCAGAACCAGCTCTTCACTGGCAATATTTCCGGTGGCGCCGGGTCTGCCGGCAAACGGACACCCGCCAAGGCCTGCAACCGTGCTGTCAAAATGCGTAACGCCCATTTTGAGTGCGGCATGAGCGCTTGCCACGCCCATGCCGCGTGTGTCATGCAGATGCAAAATCAGTGTCGTCTCGGGCCAGGCATTGCGAAACGCCCCAACCAGTTTTTCGGTACGTGCCGGTGTCGTCCACCCCATGCTGTCGGCAAGCGTTATTTCGTGAATGCAATGCCCTGCCTCTGCTGCAATCGCAACACCGTCCCTGGCTGCCGCCAGGGCCTGTTCAACAGCCACATCGCCCGAGTAATTGCAACCGAAGGCAGCCATCACACCCACCCGGGTGATTGGCACGTCATGCAGGTTCAAAGAAACCGTCTGCTGGCGCAGGACCGCCAGATGCTCCTCGTAACTTCGATTCAGATTTTTTCTTGAAAACACATCGGAGGCACAGAGTATGAGCGAACCACTGACCTGCAGTTTGTCCCGATAGGCAAGCGCTCTTTGCAGCCCCCTGTCGTTGAACCACAAGGCCGTATAGTCCACCCCGGGCGCCGCTTTCATTCCTGCAATAACAGCTTCGGCATCATGCCAGCCTGGTACGGCCCTGGGATTGACCAACGAAGCCACCTGGATGTGTTTGACCCCGGTCGCAGACAGTGCGTCGACCAGCCGGATTTTATCTTCCGTACTGATGGGACCCGGTTCTATCTGAAAGCCCTCGCGTGGACCTTCTTCACGAATATGCACAAAACCCGGTATGTCGCTCATATTGTCTCCTCTGTCTGCTGAATAAATTGGTTCTGCGCCATGGCATCTATCTGTTTGGCGCTGTATCCCAGTTGAGCCAGAAAGGCCCGTGTCTGCCGTCCTGCGGCCTGGGGCTGCATTGTCACCTGAAAATCATGTTCGCTCATGCGAAAGGGCAGTGCCGGAATTTGGACATCCCGCCCATCCGGCAGTTGTGTGTTCAGCAATTGATTACTTTGAACCAAATGTTCATCTTCTTTCAACTGATCAGGCCTGTTGATCTTTGCCACCGGCAATGTTGCCCGTGCACATCTGCGTACCACCTCATCACTTCCCATGGTGCGCAGGACTGCTGCAATCGCGGCAATCAGATTGGTCCGATCCTTCAGGCGCTCGGCCTGGGTCGCGTAATCCGGCCTGGCGTAAAGATGTGGTAACGCAAATTCTGCGCAGAATCGCTGCCATTGCTGCTCACTGGTGACGGCAACAAAAACCTGACTATCTTTCGTATCGAACAGATCATAGACGGTAAAAACATGATCCCGTTCGGGCATTGGCTTGGGTATTTCACCTGACATGGCTGAATACGCCATATGCTGCCCTGTATAAAATGCAGCAGTTTCAAAAAGCGCGCTTTGTATCAGTTGCCCCCTGCCCGTCTGTTCCCGCTGACGCAATGCCGCGAGAATACCGATGGCGCCGAACATGCCGCCTGTGATATCCACGATGGAACCGCCGGCACGCATTGGCTTCCCGGCAGGACCGGTCATATAGGCCATGCCACCCATCATCTGCGCGACTTCATCCAGAGCCAGACGATTTTCATAGGGGCCAGGCAGGAAACCCTTGAGCGAGCAATAAATCAGCCGTGGATTGATCTGGCGGGCGGCAGCATAATCCATACCCAGCTTTTTCATCACACCGGGGGCGAAGTTTTCGATGACGACATCAGCCCAGCGCAACGCTCTGGGAATCAAGTCCTGAGCCTGCTCGCTCTGTTTGAGATCGAACTGCGCGCTGGCTTTATTCCGATTAAAGCAAGTGAAAAACCCCAACCCGAAACCCTTAAGTTTGCGGGTCGGGTCTCCGCCTGGCGGTTCGATCCGGATGACCTGGGCGCCAAGATCTGCCAGTACAAGTCCGCAGGACGGTCCCATAACCATATGGCCGAAGTCCAGTACCTTGACGCCCTCCAGGGGCCCGCTTGTGTGTTTAGTCGAATCCTGCGTCATGCGTTTTCCTGTCCATTACGTATCGGGTTGCACCGAGTCGGGCTGCCCTTTTTGTTTCTATACAATTGTTATGTTCTGTAGAATAATCTTATCTTTGATACGCAAGCGCTGGCGCGGTATTTGACGAACCCTGGTTTCGCCAATGGCGATGGCTGAGCCATTTTCTGGAGATTGAGTCATGCCAAACTGGCGTCCGGACTTTCTGACACTAAAACTGTTTGTCGCGGTATGTGAAGAAAACAGCATTTCACACGCGGCAGAGCGTGAAGCCATCGCCTCGTCGGCCGTCAGCAAAAGACTGGCGGAGCTGGAAGACAGCCTCGGCATTTCATTATTGATACGCGGCAACCGGGGTGTAACGCCCACGTCTGCGGGCCTGTCGTTTCTGAATCACGCAAGACAGATCCTGCTGCATGCCGAACGGATGCAAAATGAAATGGATGATTACAGCAAGGGAGAAAAAGGACAAGTCCAGCTATACGCCAATGCGTCGTCAATCATTCAGTTCCTGTCCCGGGATATTGCCAGCTTTCTGAAGCTGCATCCGCTTATTAACATTGATCTTCAGGAGCGCACCAGCAGCGAGGTCGCGCAGGCGGTGCTTGAAGGGAAAGTAGACGTAGGAATTTGTCTCGGCAATATTGACGCAGAAGGCCTGCAATTGCGGCATTACTCTACCGACAGTCTGGTCGCGATTATGCATCACTCGCACCCGCTCGCCGCCATGCGGGAAGTCGGCTTCGCCGACCTGCTCGATTGCGACTTCATCAGCCTGCAAGCTCAATCTCGTACCACATCATTCCTGAAGAGCCGCGCTGCCGAATCCGGCAAAACGCTGCATTTCCGCGCACATGTGGATTCCCTGGATGTCGTTTTATATCTGGTGACACAAAACCTGGGCATCGCTATTATGGCAAACGGAATTATTCAATCTGCCAAAACCCAACAGGAAGTCACAACGATTCCATTGACCGACGACTGGTCACAGCGTGAATTAAAAATATATATGCGCAGCTACGCGGCGTTGCCACGGCCATCCAGACTCTTTGTCGACCATCTTGTACGATAGTTGATTCTGTCTCTGAAGCGATCAAACCTCTATCTGCAGCGGGTGACCGCACCCATCTCAGCATGACGGCCAACCCGCAGGACGCATCTAGCGTATCGGCTCGTACCCTTCCTGATCTTCCGGCCACGGTGTCAACACCTCGAAACCATCGGCCGTGACCACCACCATATGCTCCCATTGAGCCGACAGCGAATGATCCTTGGTAACCACGGTCCATCCATCTGCCAGTTGCCGTGAATGGCGTTTGCCCGCGTTGATCATGGGCTCGATGGTAAACATCATGCCTTCCTGCAGCCTGAGTCCTTCACCCGGCCGGCCATAGTGCAGCACCTGGGGATCATCATGATAGATTTGCCCGATACCATGACCGCAGTACTCGCGTACGATACTGAATCCTTCGCGGTGCGCCACGTTCTGTATGGCGTAACCCACGTCGCCCAATGTCGCGCCCGGGCGCACCTGGCGGATGCCGGCCAGCGTGGCTTCATAGGTGGTATGGACCAGACGTCTGGCCAGCGGTCCGGGTTCGCCCACGAAATACATCCGGCTGGTGTCGCCATACCAGCCGTCTTTGATGACGGCCACATCGATATTGATGATGTCGCCGTTGCGCAGTACTTTATCCGACGGAATACCATGACAAATGACATGATTGACAGAGGTACAGACCGTTTTGGGAAAGCCGTGATAGCCAATGTTGGCTGGAATGGCGTTTTGCACATTCACAATATGTTCGTAACACAGCCGGTCCAGCTCGTCTGTGGTCACACCCGGTTTCACATGGGGCGCAATGATATGCAGCACTTCGGCCGCCAGCCTGCCCGCAATCCGGGCTTTGGCAATGTCTTCTGCTGATTTGATCGACACGCGGTTGCTCATTGACGGGCTCCTGTTGTATTGCCTGCGCGTGCCGGCGCAGAGCCCAGGGTGGAGATCGTACCCAGATCCAGCGAGCCGCTTTGCCCTGCCTGCACCAGCATACGGCAAAGGTCGCTGTGATCAAGATCGGGGTACATTTCGGCCAGCATGCCGATTCGCATCCAGTGTTCGGCCTGCGCGTTGATGGAGCGGCTCAATGCCGTGCTTGCCAGACGCAGGTTCTCGTGCATCTGATCGGAAATTTTTACAATACCCATAATCTGTCCGGATGTGGTCTTAAAACAAAACGGCGCAACCTTATGGTTACGCCGCCATACGACCCGCTACTGCAACAGCAGGCGGATTATATGAAACATATACGTTTAGTATACCACACTGATGATATTGAAAACCCTCATCGCCTGGCGCGTCCCTTCGTCACCGCAGAACACAGGACGTGAATGTTCCCGAATCCGTGTGCTCCAGTCGCTCAATCAGCTTGATGATCGCCTCCACCCGGGCCCCACCAATCCTCGAAGATAGTCGCTCCCGAAAGAACTGCACGGTTTGATCAGCAGCAACTGCGGGTTGCCGGTCCAGCCCCGAGTGCCAGGGGTTGGAGGCACTAGAAGCCGTATCCATGGCCTGCCTCAAAGGGTTGGTCAACTCTGCCGGACAGGCGGCCCCCGTCGCCGCCATTGCGGCCGACAGCACACCGTCCATCGCAGCGCGTGCGGCGTCAGGCTGTCCGGACGCATCCGATGGCTTTTTTGCCTGCTCTGCCAATTGGGTGGCCTGCCCGACAGCAAATCCCATCGCATTGAGCGTGGCAGCGGCCGACAGGCCCTGGGCTTTGGCAGCGGCAGCCGCGGCACCAATCGTGGCACTGCATGCGCCCATGCACCGGACAAGCGTGTCGTCATCAGGAACCCATTCAGCCAGAACGGCCGTAGCAACATAACCCGCTGCCAATGCTTCCATCAGCAGGCGTCCGTTTCCGTCGCTGGATTCGATAGTAGACCATGCCGCAGCAATGATCGCGGCATTGACCTTTGCAAATGCCTGCGTACTCGAGACACGCAACGGCGCCGCTTCAAGCAATGCACCCACGGACAGGGCAAATTGCGCTGATGCTAATGATAATGGCAGCCCCCTATCGGCAACACTTGCCTGCTCATGGTCTGAGCGCCCCCGACTCGTGATCGAAGCCAGCCTCATGACGTTCGTATCATCACCCAGCAGAGTGTTCAATGCATCCAGCAGACGCCAGCGGATCTGCTCTTGAACCGATACCGGCAGGTTTTCAAATGTTATATTGCTAATGAATTGTGCCAATTTATCGGCGGACAGCTCCGTCATATTGTCAAACCTTCCAATTTAATTTCAACTGTTATTCTGAGGCATCCGCCCCGATGCCACCAGCGATATTCAGGTGGTTTCTTGATGCAAATCATATTTTTGAAAGTTATAGACCCTGACTACAACAGGGATATTGATTCAACCCAGCCGAATTAACGATGCAAGGCAACAGGAACTGTCATGTCAGAAATACGACCCGAGGATCATGGAAAACTGCTCTCTGTGGGCGAGGTTGCCCAGCGCAGCGGCGTTGCCGTATCGGCGCTGCATTTTTATGAACGCAAGGGATTGATCGAAAGCGTGAGAAACAGCGGCAATCAGCGTCGCTATAAGCGAGACGTACTCCGGCGGGTAGCCATCATCAAAGTGGCGCAACGGGTTGGCATTCCACTGACGGAAATCGCAGTAGCGTTTTCCTCGCTGCCGCGAGGAAGAACACCCGACGTCACCGATTGGGAAAAAATGTCCAGCATCTGGCACGATAACCTGAACGAGCGCATTCAGGCGCTCATTGCCCTGCGTGATCAGTTGACCGGCTGTATCGGATGCGGTTGCCTGTCAATCGCCTCATGCCCCCTGCGCAACTACCTGGACCGGCTCTCGGACAGCGGGCCGGGCGCCCATTTCCCACCCCTGCGCTAGCTGCTGCCATTTTTCGCGGAAAGCCGCCACCTCGGGCACGCGAACACCAAAGACTTCCAGCAACACGTCCTGGGTTTCATCGGCGCTTCCCAGTATTTTTTGTACCGTGTGACCATCCCGGTAACGCGTCGTTAACCGGTTATTGAGCAGGGTATAACGCCCGTCCTGGAAAATTCTCGCCGCGATAATTGAATGACGAAAATGCGAATCGTCATGAGTAGAGGTGTAATAGTTGGGCGCTATATAATCGACCTGATGCTGCCTGGTCAAGTCGAAGCGATACATGCTGCGCCAGCTACCGTCGACATGAAGCTGCAACCAGTACTCGCCATCAATCAGCAGACAGCGATAGGCGCCATAAGCGGTCTGCTGCACATTTTCACGATTCATGATCATGGGTTCGGGGATG